>TARA_R110000868_G_scaffold411786_1_pt1 | contig 110206 bp, 87 predicted proteins | sample TARA_R110000868 | Tara Oceans TARA_R110000868 (sample SAMEA4397489) | marine metagenome | biome: Polar Biome; feature: [SRF] surface water layer (ENVO:00010504); material: water (ENVO:00002006), including particulate matter (ENVO:01000060) such as... | depth 5 m
TGGTTATTTTTTACAGGTAGCATTAACTGTGCCGAACAGGATTGGACCAGACCCCTTTATTTTCTTCCGAAGTATTCGCAGCCAGGATGTGATTGAGACTCTGGCCGAATTAACTTCTAAGGGCCTTGTCTGACGCTTACTGGAACCGGGTGAAGCTTGACTTCAGTCGTCCGGGAAAGCCTACAGAGAATGGGTTTATTGAATCCTTCAACGGTCGACTGCGACATGAATGTCTGAACCAGCACTGGTTCCTGTCACTGGAAGATGCACAGGAAAAACTGGATTCCTGGCGTAAGGATTACAACGAGCGGCGTCCCCATAGTGCATTGGGCAACAGGACGCCTCAGGAGTTTGCGAAGTTTTCAGCCCAAGCATGCCTGGGCTGAAATACCTTGTTTACTCGAATCCCAATTGGCACAAGGTCAAGACGGTTACAGTATATTAAGTCCTGGATCCGCTTAAGGGGGAACTTCATATTTTCTTTCCAGACTCACATGTTCCAGTCTCTATTCCACTCAATGTAGTCGCTCATTTTTTGATATGAATGAACATAGTCTTTATTTTTTAATGAATCGACACCACCTTCAATGAAAAATATTTGATGACCGTACAGTGATTCCCCCCAGTTCCACTGGTCAGGTAACTTTTCGATTGTACCAATATCACCTGTTAGATAGTTAATACACCCTAATAATGGACCAGGTTTTAAAACTCTCTTAACGATTTCTCCTGAATACCTGACATTAAGGTATGCTGGATTCCAGATCTCGATCAACTCATCGGCAACTTGAAGGAGTAACTCAACATTGGACAGCGCGACCACGTATTCCCCCTCACTAGGCAATTGAAGCGTCACAGTATTGATAAATTTTGGTAACTTCCTGCAACATTGAACTTCAAATTCAGTTGATTCAAACCTTGTACCTTTTTCAGGACCAGACCAAACTCGTATTCGATAGCCGAGGTTCGTATTGCAGCTCCCATCAGGGTTAACAACCTGACCATTGATTAATTCATTACGAATGATTTTTTCAGTTACATTTTTGGCAGGCTTCTCCCAATCAGCGATTGTGTGATAAGACTTAAACCACTCATGCCAATAGTTGGATAGTTTTTCAAATTTCTTTAACGATTCCAGAATATTGACCACACTTTCATCCAAGCTGTCTTCTCGTTGTTTCCAGCCTAGATAAATTGCTAACTTATCATTCTGCATTTTCTCATCACCAATGCTATTTATGGAGTATGAATCACTGATAGTACATCGTCAAGCCCCTCTTTAGTAGCGTATCCATCAACTCTATCGACTACAAATTTCTCTTTTATATGCCAGTCCAGTGTATAACCATTACTTCTGGCGATCCCAACCTGTACTTCTAACTCTTTGACTAATTTATCCCAAACAGCTGTGATATTTCTCTGGTCGACCAATTCCTTGATTAAACGTTCATAGGATCTTCCTTTAGCATCTAGCAATTTTTTCTGTGAAGAGTTGAAACCATCAAACCACCTATCATCAAGTTTAAATTCCCAATTTGGATGTGGTGGCTTATCTCCGAAGGTTTCTGCAATTCTCCTCTGATAAGACTCTGCTGCCGGATTATGGGAAATATCGTGAGGTGGTTCCCCCCAGCTATGATTGGGTGTTTTGGAACTAGATGCATACGTGAAATTTCCGTCGATAGCCGGAAGTACTTCACGTAATAATACGATATAGCCCCAAGTTACTGCAACGGGAACCCCTGCCAAGTTGTATTGGACGGCAATAAAGGGGTCAGGAGTCTTTGAAAAGAGTCCTGACCCCTTTATTCTCCTCAATACAAAGCGTTCGTACCAGAAACTGGATGCCCTCTATTTTTACGAAGCCGCAGCGACAGCCCGTGTCTGGAAACAAATGAGGGAAAAAGGTGTGGAAAATCAGTTTCTGAATTCACGCTGTCATGAGGTCTTGCAGACACTCATTGAGAAACAGCATGCAGACGGGCACTGGGAAAACCCGCTTCCCTGGATGATGGAAGACGATCCACTGGTTGCAACTGCATTCGCACTCCAGGCGATTCATCGCTGTCTGGCTCCGGCTGAGTAGAGTGCAAATTCTCTTTGAGACGCACAGAATTCCGGATCACTCATCAAAGCCAGGCGGGATCTGGTCCGGTGATTCAAAACGTTCACCGTCCGGGTTGTCTTTGTCGACGACCCACGGATCGCCATGGTGATGGTAGCCGCAGCGTTCCCAGTAACCGGGGGCGTCTTCAGCGAGGAAATCGATCCGTTTGAGCCACTTGGCGCTCTTCCAGGCATACAACAGAGGGACGATCAGTCGTACCGGGCCCCCATGATCGGGAATCAGCGGCTGGCCATCATGCAGATCGCAGAGCAGAACATCTTCGGACTGAAAATCTTTTAAGGGAAGGTTGGTGGTCCAGCCGCCATCGTAGCCGGTCGCGACGACAAAGCGGGCCTCCGGGTGGACGCCGGCGCGTCGCATGATCTCTTGTCCGGAAACTCCTTCCCACAGATTTCCCAGCCGGGACCAGCGTGTGACACAATGGAAATCCGCGAAGACCCGGGTCCGTGGTAGCTGCTGGAATTCCTCCCAGGTGAATGAGAGCGGGCTATTTACCAGTCCGCCGATTTCAAGTTTCCAGGTGTCGAGATTAACCGCCGGGACTGTGGTGGCATGCAGTACAGGCCATTTTCGTGTTCTTGACTGCCCGGCGGGAATCCGCTCCTGCCGACGGGTGTCTGCACTGATGATGATCTCCGCATCTGAGTCCGGGGGGAGCGGGGGCGCACCGGTCTGATATTTCTCGGAATCAGGATTATTATACATCTGTAGGCTCCACAGTCATTTAGGAAGAGGCATCCCGAACGGGTTTCCCTCAGAAATATAGGAATTTCGGCTAAATTATCCAGAGGAAGATATTACAAATGCCCCAGACTTGGCACATTGGTTGCATTTCTGTATGAGTGAGCCTTCCAATCTCTGAAGTTGCGGTCGCAAGCCGGCGGAATAACGCCATTGACCATATTTTTCAAAATAAATAAACTTCGGAAAGAGAAGAACTTACAGAAATTAAATGTATTCTGGATAAGGATGGTCTGCTGCTGGCGAATAATTCAGTCATCAGGGAACGGTTTCTTGTTCCTGCCAGTATGACAGTCGCACCGTGATCAACCAGAAGAAATATTGAAGACTATTTTTCGAGAATTCGAGTTCGGGTTAAAAAATGGAATTCCTAGACAAGCTGGGTGAATGGCTAACAACAGTAACGGCATGGTTGGAACGATTTCTGACCGGGTTGTTCGGTTCATCGAATGAACGACAGATACGGAAACTGGGTTTCGTCCGGGATAAAGAGGGGCATGATCAAATCGTGCCCGGATCCATGCTGGCAGAAATCGACAGTTTTGAACCGGAGCTGATGAAACTGTCCGAAGAAGAATTGAAACAGACCGCGGAGAAACTCCGCGCCCGCCTCGCTGCGGGGGAAACCCTGGATGATATTCTGACGTATGCATTCGCAGCCGTTCGAGAGTCGGCTCGTCGCAATTTGAGTATGCGACATTACCCGGTGCAGATGATCGGGGGCTACTTCCTGCATAAAGGCATGATTGCAGAAATGGTCACCGGGGAAGGAAAAACGCTGGTATCGTCTCTGCCGGCCTTCCTGAATGCGCTTTCCGGCAAAGTCCATATTGTGACCGTCAATGATTATCTGGCTTTACGCGACATGGAATGGATGGGCCCCATTCATATTGCGCTAGGACTGACCGTCGGGGCGATCCAGTCCAAAATGGGACCAGAAGAACGCCAGAAGCATTACGGCTGCGATATTACCTATGGTACGAATAATGAGTTCGGATTCGACTATCTGCGGGATAACATGAAACCCGTTAAAGAACTGCAGGTACAGGGAGCCCTGAATTATGCCGTCGTGGACGAAATCGATAACATTCTGATCGACGAAGCACGTACGCCGCTGATTATTTCCGGTCCCGCACAGGATGATCTGACCAAATATTCCAAAGCCAATTCCGTAGCCCTGAAGCTGATTCCAGGCACCGATTTTGAAGTCAAAGAAAAAGAGCATACCTGTCACTTAACGGACGCGGGGGTCAAACACGCGGAAGAGCTGGCTGGTGTGGAAAGCTTTTATACCGCCGGGAACATGGAATGGCCGCACCTGATCGATAACTCCCTGAAGGCACATCACCTCTATAAACGGGATGTGAATTATGTCGTTCAGCAGGGCGAAGTGATTATCGTGGACGATCATACCGGGCGACTGATGCCGGGCCGTCAATGGGGCGATGGTCTGCATCAGGCGGTGGAAGCCAAAGAAGGTGTGAAAATCAAAGAAGAGTCGCAGACCCTGGCGACGATTACCCTGCAGAACTTTTTCAAGTTATACGATAAGCTCTCCGGGATGACCGGTACGGCGATGACGGAAGCGGAGGAGTTCTGGAAGATTTATCAGCTGGATGTAGTCAGTATTCCGACCAACCGTCCCATGCAGCGCATCAATCATCCTGACGTGATCTATCAGACGGAAAAAGAAAAATGGACCGCGATCGCCGACGAAGTCCGCGAAGTTCATAAACAGGGACGTCCGATTCTCGTCGGTACCGTTTCGATCGAACAGTCGGAAATTGTCAGCCACAAACTGAGTAAGTACGGCATTCCTCACAATGTGCTGAACGCAAAGCATCACGAACGTGAAGCGGAGATCATTGCGCAGGCAGGTCGTAAAGGCGCTGTCACCATTGCTACGAATATGGCCGGTCGTGGTACAGACATCATTCTCGGGGGAAGTGCAGAGCATATCGCCTGGGATGAATTGAGCCAGAAATACGCATCCCGAATTGAAGTCCCCAAAGCGGAGTGGGACAAACTGGTCAAAGAGATTGAAAAACGGGAAGGCATGGATGTCGAAGCCGAAGAAGTCATGCAGCTGGGGGGGTTGCATGTGATCGGTTCCGAGCGTCACGATTCCCGTCGCATCGATTTACAGTTGCGTGGTCGTTCGGGACGGCAGGGAGACCCCGGTTCGAGCCGCTTCTTCCTTTCACTCGAAGACAAACTGATGCGGGTGTTTGCCGGCGAATGGGTAAAAAACATCCTGTCTCGTCTGGGCATGGAAGAGGGGGAGGCCATCGAGAGTCGAATGGTTTCCAAACGTGTCGAAGGGGCACAGAAGAAACGGGAAGAAACCCATTTCGAGCAGCGTAAGCATCTGCTGGAATATGATGAAGTCATGGACGAACAGCGAAAAACCGTCTATGGCTACCGTCAGCGGATTCTGGATGGCTGCAACTGCCGCGATCTGATCCTGGAAATGATCGAACGCCAGGTCGATGAAGAAACAGAGCGTCTGCTCGATAAAAATTACAGCTGGGATACAATCGCCGCCTGGTGTGGTCAGGAAGCCCACATCGAAGTGGATGCCGCGAATATTCGTGATATGGATTACGAGCAACTGGTCAGCTATCTGAAAGATGAAGCCAGCCTGCAGGCGGATGATATCATTGCTGAACAGATCAATGAGAATCTGCCGGAAGAATATGAAGATGACTGGAACTGGCAGGCGTTGACCAAATGGGCGAATGCTTATTTCAATTTGAATCTGAATGAACGCGAACTCAAAAAAATCGGCCGGGATGGTCTGCATGAAACGCTCTTCGATCATGCTCAAAAAGCCATCGAGCGCATCGATTTCACCCCCTTGCAGGCATTTCTGGATGGAGAATGGGGTTCCCGTTCCCTGGCAGGCTATCTGAACTATCAGTTCGGCATCGAAGCCGATCCGGAAGAATTCAAATCGCTGAGCATTCCCGAAGCGAAAGCCAAAGTACTGGAAAAAGTAAAAGAGCTGTATCGGGAAAAAGAAGTCACCTTCCCGGTAACCGTCGGGATGTACAATTTTCTGGGCAATCAACAGCCCGGGAATGAATCAAACAGCCGCGTTGGCCTGGTGAAGTGGGCCAACTCAAGATTTCATTCCAACCTGGATCTGGAAGCCCTGAAAGGGAAACAGGTCAATGAGATTCAGAATATCCTGTCCGCAGAAAGTGAAAAGGTTTTTGTCAACGGAGAAGCCTCAAAGCAGATCGAACAGTATCTGACCAAAGCCTATGCTCCTGAATCGGAAGTCTCTGCCGGGAAGAATCTTCAGCCCGTGCAGAACAAAGCCGCTCTGGGAGAGCTGGCTCAGTGGGCAAACGAGGAACTCGAACTGAATCTGACGACGGAAGAGCTGGAACCCCTGACCGACGATGAAGTGAGAATTCGCCTGTATCAGGCTTACAATAAACGTTATCGCCCGGAACTCAGTCAGGCAGAACGCTCGCTGATTCTGGAAGTACTTGATACATCGTGGAAAGACCACTTGTACTATATGGATCATTTGCGGTCCGGCATTGGTCTGGTTGGCTATGCCCAGAAAGATCCCAAAGTTGAATACCGCCGCGAAGGGATGAAGGCCTTTGATGCCATGTGGGGCCGCATTGGTCAGCAGGTCACTTCAGCAATATTCCGACTGGAAAAACAGAGTCCTGATTTTGTCGGTTCATTATGGCGGGTTACTGATACGATCCACGAAGATGTGACGGATGATTACGATTACGATGAGGAGAGTGAAGGGGATACCAATTCTTCCGAGCCTGCTCAGCAGCCAATCGATCCGATTGTCAATCAGCAACCCAAGGTCGGTCGAAATGATCCCTGTCCGTGTGGCAGCGGGAAGAAATTTAAAAAGTGCTGCGGAAAGAATCTGTAGTTCATCACATTCCGGTATTGAAGTCCGGTTGGGGAATGGAATCCCGTGCAAATTTATGCTTACCTGTTGAATCTCGTTTATTGCCTGTTGCTGGCCTGTGCTTCGCCAGTCATTCTGTACCGGGTTCTGGTTCAGAAAAAATATCGAAGCGGGTTGGCGCAGAAGTTTTTCGGACAGTTGTCCGAGCGAAACAGCAATGCGCCCTGTTTCTGGTTTCATGCCGTCAGCGTGGGGGAAGTCTTACAACTGCCTCCCCTGCTGGAAGAACTGAAACGACAGCATCCCACACTCGAACTTGTGATTTCGACAACAACGCATACCGGGTATGCGGTGGCAAAAGAAAAGTTTCCTGAGTTTACCGTCTGTTATTTTCCCCTGGATTTTTCCTGGGCGGTCAAGCGGGCACTGCAGCGCATCAGGCCGACGGCGGTGCTTCTGGTGGAGATGGAACTCTGGCCGAATTTCGTATTAGCAGCAGATCAGGCGGGGATCCCCGTTTCGATTATTAATGGTCGCTTGAGTGAAAAAAGTTTTCGAGGCTACCGGAAACTTCGCTGGCTGATCGGGCCGCTGCTGAACCGCCTGCAGCTGATTGCCGTTCAGACCGACGCGTATGCGGAACGCTTTCAGAAACTGACAGGCCGTGCAGATCGGATTCAGGTGACCGGCTCGATTAAATTTGACGGAATTCAGGTGGATCGGGTGAATCCGTTGACGGCAGAACTACGGAACATTTTTCGCCTGAAGTCAGGGGAAACCGTTCTGATCGCCGGCAGTACTCAGTCGCCGGAAGAGCAGATTGCCCTGGAGGTTTACCTGGCAGCCAGGCAGCGATTTCCCCGCCTGCGCCTGATACTGGTACCCCGTCATCAGGAGCGGTTCCATGAAGTGGCAGAGCTGGTGAAACAATACGGACTTCCACTGATTCGGCGCAGCGAACAGGAGTCGGGAGAAGCAGGATCTGTTTTACCGTTCACAAACAGCCAGACCCCTGCGATCGGACTGCTGGATACGCTGGGAGAATTGAAAAGCTGCTGGGGGCTGGCAGATATTGCGTTCGTCGGGGGAAGCCTGACAAAACGTGGTGGACAAAATATGATCGAGCCGGCCGGCTATGGGACCGCCTTGATGCTGGGGCCGAATACCTGGAATTTCAAGGACGTGGTCGACGCCCTGCTGCAGCATGAGGCAGTCACGATTGTTCAGAATCAGGCTGCCTTTCAGGGAACACTGATCGAATGGCTGGAAGACCCGCCACTGGCGGAAGCGCAGGGAGCACGGGCGCAACGCTTTGTGCTAGATCAACGGGGAGCAACATTGCGCACGCTGGCCCTGATTGCACCTCTACTGGCAAGAGGACTGTCAGGCGCGCAAGACAAGGCTGCCTGATTCCATCTGTTTTTCTGTGCCTGAGAAGCCTTTTTCCACTGTCTTACGGCCAGAAACATTTTCTAAAACAGAAAGCAGAACGAGAGGTACTCTTGTTGACTTTACTCTGGAATTCTACAATTAGGCAAAATCATTTAATATGAGACGCAAAGTGTGGATATGCTCCTTAAGACAGGGCGTTTCATAAGTTGAAATATTGGATCAGGTTCCCGGCGTTGCTTTAGACCGGGTACACTCATCATGGCAAGGTATTAAGGTGGAGTAACGCATGGCTAATTTTTCGTTCACAAGTGAATCCGTCAGTATGGGACATCCGGATAAGGTTTCCGATCAGGTTTCCGACGGCATTCTGGATGCATTACTTGCTCAAGATCCCTACTCACGTGTCGCTTGTGAGACATTGTGTACCACGGACTTTGTCGTGTTGGCTGGTGAAATCACCAGTAACGCCCAGGTTGATTATGAAAAAGTCGCTCGTGATGTGATTCGCGATATTGGCTATACCAGTAAGGATATCGGGTTTAACGCCGATACCTGCGAAGTTCTGGTGAAACTGCATCAGCAGAGTGCAGATATTGCCCAGGGCGTTGATGCAGAAGGAGCCGGAGACCAGGGGCTGATGTTTGGCTATGCCTGCAATCAGACTGAAGAATACATGCCGGTTCCGATTGCACTCTCGCACAGGATTTTGAATAAGCTCACTGAAATCCGTCAGAATGGTGAAGTTGACTGGTTATTACCGGACAGCAAAAGCCAGGTCACCGTTGACTATGAAGACGGCAAACCTGTAGGCGTCTCTGCAGTGGTTGTTTCCACCCAGCACACAGAAAATGTATCCCAGGAAGAAATTCATCGTTTTGTGACTGAAAAAGTCGTCAAGGAAGTGATTCCCGCTGACTTCTTAAGTGATAAAACGAAATACCATATCAATCCTACAGGTCGCTTTGTAATTGGTGGTCCTCACGGCGATACCGGACTGACCGGACGTAAAATTATCGTGGACACTTACGGCGGCTGGGGACGTCATGGCGGTGGTGCATTCAGCGGGAAAGACTCTACCAAGGTAGACCGTTCTGCTGCCTACATGGCACGTTACATTGCCAAAAATATCGTCGCTGCCGGACTGGCTGCTGAGTGTGAAGTTCAGCTTTCCTATGCGATTGGTGTGGTTGAACCAACCAGCATTTACGTAGATACCAAAGGCACGTCAGTGATTCCCGAAGAGAAAATCTCCGAACTGGTCGGTGAACTCTTTCCGCTGAGTCCGCAGGGAATTATTAATCATCTGCAGTTACGCCGTCCGATTTTCAGAAAAACAACCTGGGGAGGGCACTTTGGTCGGAATGATCCTGATTTTACCTGGGAAGCAACAGATAAAGCAGCTGAACTGAGAGACGCTGCCGGATTGGGGAACGAAGTACCCGAGACACAATTTGCCATGTCCTGAGCTTAACCGTTCATTCCGATTTTGGCAGAGCAGAAGGGAAGATGCTCGATATGAAACAATCCAAGCAGAATCTTCATTGCCTGGAAAATGAAATGACACGGGGAAAGCTGTCTCTTTTGAGAGGGCTTTCCCCTCTGTTTTTCGCCGTCGTCATTATTGCCGGCGGAGGAGGGCTGTTGCTGTTACGTGCCGTTGGCTCGATTCAGGTTCCAAACAGCTATCTCCCCGTGCTGACCGTAGGCAGCCTGATGTCGTGTCTTGTCGCCGGAACCCTGCTGTTACTGCGCCAGTTCAGGATGCTCAGGCTTTCAGGCAGTCAAAAGAGTGGCCTCACGCTGGCACTCATATTGCCTGTACTGGCCGGCATGCTGGCGGTCTTGCCTGAAAAGGGACTCAATCTGATGGGTATCCTGTTTTTCTGCCTGACCTATTTCATGGCGTTTGCCGGGATACTGGAGTGGCTGGATCGGGAGGCAGTACGGTTCGCGGAGGATGATCGACGAGACTGTACCGAACAGACATTTTCTGAAACAGTCCCTGTGGAGTCTCTGGCTGAAGCTGATCCAGAGACCTCAGATCACGCCGAGATCGATGCAGGACGTGAAAAGCGTTTTGAAGCGTTACTGGCACAAAGCCAGTCTGATGTTGAATCACTTTCAGACGATCAGGAGCACGCCAATTGCTCACAGTGGATGAATCGCAACTCAGATGAGGCAGGTTTTGAATTCATTGAGGGCGGAGTCCTGGTGCAATTTGAACCCCAGCAGAAAACCCGGGTGGTGCATCTCGGACTGTATCCTCCCCTGAAGGGAAAACTCTCCGTGAACTGCGAATTTGATCCCGGTTTATCGGTCCGGACACGGGTTCTGGAAACCCGGGGATATGGGATCAGCGTGGAGGTCAAACGATCTATCGATCTGGAATCAGAATTTGAGGCTGTCATGCAATACTGGGTGACCAATCAGACGTGCAATGAGGATGTTGCCTGAAACAGGTTTCCTTTTGATCATCAGGGTAGTCTGGGATATCTGCCGAATTGCAAAACTAATCCTCAAAGGGAAATTGAATTAAGTCTAAAATGTGTCAAAATAGGCTTTTATGTTTGTTTGCAGGGCATTGAATCTTGCCTATATTATACGTTAGCTGGAATTTTCTATATTTCGCTAGTTTCCAATTTTATGAAACGCTATACTTTGCGGACCATGTTGTCGAATCACGTCTAAACGGCTGTCGTCAACAGTCAGTGAGATTTGTTTATTTCCCGTCTCGCTACCAGTCTATATAGCTTTTGGTTACTGATGCGAAATCGTTTTGGTAATCAGTTAGTGCATCTGCATTTGAAGCCGAATCTCATCCCGAGATTCGATATTCAATGGAATTGTGCTGCATCACGATCGGATTCGTGTTGAAAGGAGGTCGAGCTCTGTCTGTTCGGCAGGTTTGACTTAAACTGAATAAGGATGTCAGGATTATGCACAAGATGTCTTTGAAATTTCAATCAAAAAATCAGGCCGATTCAACGGATCTGGAATCCGTTCTGGATGCATCCGGGTTGTTAAATCAACACAGGGATCAGGTACCTGAAACAAAAAAAATAGAGAGCAAGCGTGGTCGCCAGGTGATTAGTCAAAGAACTAATTCATTGTTGGGAGTACAAATTGTTTCGAGTGGATCGTATGTACCCGACAATGTCGTTACGAATCAGGATCTGCAGGAGCGTTTTGGATTTGACCCGGAATGGATTGAACAGCGCACAGGAATTCTGGAACGTCGACATGCCCCACCGGAAATGGCGACCAGTGATTTATGTTACGAGGCGGCTCAGAAAGCAATCCGTGCGGCCCGTGTGAATCCGGAAGACATCGATCTGTTGATCGTCGGTACGTTTACACCGGATTTCCAATGTCCTTCCGTTGCCTGCCTGGTGCAGGATCGCTTAGGACTGGATGCCCCTGCGATTGATCTGCAGGCGGCGTGTGCCGGTTTCATGTATGCCCTGGTCACCGCGGCCCAGTATGTCGCGACAGGAAACAGTAAACTGGCCCTGGTGATTGGCGGCGACTGCAACAGCCGTATCGTCAATCCCGAAGACCGTCGTGTGGCCCCGTTGTTTGGTGATGGTGCCGGCGCTGTCCTCCTGGCAAAGGGTGACCCTCATCAGGGGCTGACCTGTTATCAGACCGGCTCTGATGGCAGTGGCTGTTCTCTGCTGGACCGTCCCTCTGGTGGAACCCGCAATCCTGCCACGGCTGATGATATCACTGCTGGACGTCATTTCCTGAATATGGATGGACGCAGCGTCTTCAAGTGGGCTGTTCGAACGGTCGCCGATTCCATTGATCTGATGCTGACGAAAACGGGCATGAGCGTACATGAAGTCGATCTGTTCCTGATGCATCAGGCGAATATCCGCATTATTGATTCTGCCTGTGAGCAGTTAGGGATTCCCCGCGAGAAAGTCTTTATCAATCTCGATCGCTACGGGAATACGTCCGGCGGATCGATTCCCATTGTGTTGGATGAAGCGTTTCAATCAGGCCGGATCAATCGCGGCGATACCATTCTCCTGAGTGGTTTTGGTGCCGGACTCGCCTGGGGCACAGGCTTGTTTCGCTGGTAGACCTTTCGCGTTCTCTCTGATTCCCGGTGAATTTAGCCAGTACTCAGTCTGCGCGACCATCTGGTGAATTCAAATCGGGTTTACTCTGGATCGGTTGACTCTCTCGCGTCCTGCTGTTCGTTGTCATCTGTTTTGTCCGGCGTCACAGGCCGTTCAATGACAGGTTCACCCGCTTTGGCAACACCCGCCAGCGGCAGCTCATTGGCGGTATCCGCTTCCTCTTCTGTGTAGTAGACGTGATCAATGGGTGTCCCGTCATCACACTTCCTCAGCAGGAAATAGATCACGGTACTGGCTGACCAGAAAAAACTGATCACGAAACCGGAAAAAGTGATGTTGAGTACGGCGCCCCAGCCCCTGGAAATGGAAGTGGCCAGGTTGGTCTTTCCCTGGTTGAACAGTTCGAAAGCCTGTTCGCTGCCCATGCCCCAGCTGACACCCCAGAATGCCAGGTGAGAAACCAGTTGCATCAACAGTTCGACAAGGAACAGACAGGCAGCTCCATAGCAGAGTGTGACAAACACCAGCCACAGAAAATACCAGATTCGACCAAATATGTAGCTGAAGATACGGCTTAAACCATCAAAACCATCGCTGTCTTCCACGCTGATGGTGGTCATCATCAGAGGCCAGCCTGCCAGGGTTACCAGCAGGATCAGGCTCATGACGAAGGCAAACAGAAAAGCCAGTCCCCAGAGCAGACTGACGATCACTCCCCCGACACTGGGAATATTACCTAACAGACCGATCAGCAGGCAGAGGATCCAGAAGAAACCCATGCCCGCAAAGGGGAGCAGGGGGGCACTGACCAGCGACAGGATTCGTGTCAGTGAAAATTTTAGCGCAGCACGCATGCCGATATGATCATCCTGCGCAAACTGAATTGAGGCAATCCTGGTGATGGCACCGCCGAACACCGCCCAGATAATAATCGCCCACAACAGTTGTGTTGTGGCGTAAGCCAGTGTGCTCCAGCTGGCACCCGTTTCAAACAGGGTCAGAACCGGTCTGGTGAAATAGGACATCGGTTCCAGCAGCGTTGTGCCCCGGACCAGGTTGAGCACTCCCGGTGACTGTTCTGGAATCGGGGTCAACCCCTGTTGAGGAGAGTGTAAAAACAGGTCAGAATTCCGGGGGGGAAACTCAATTCGCTGGTGAACTAAGTCCGAACGATTGCTCACGGGTTGCTGAGGTGCAAACGGAAGTTGATTAAACACCTGGTTTCCCAGCATGAACAGCAGGATCGCTGCACTGGCCAGGATGATTTTCTGGAAATCGACAGCCAGTCGAAATACCCGAAACAGGTTCAACCAGGGAAACAGGGTTTTGTACGGAATCGGTTCGGTAATCAGTGCAGGTTTTTGATTCATCATCGTCAGAGTGAATATCCAGATGCCCAGAGATGAGAGAGATGCCCGATTGACATGATCCTGTATTTCAAAATCCGTAACAGAAAGCCCGTCAATCCCTCAGTTCGTATTCAGGCTGAAATCGTGCAGAAATTGCTGTCAATCTGATCTCAGATGACAAAACCCGAACACACTCGTGCAGACGAATACAAACCAGTGGTCCATCAATCCTGTTTTGGCTGGTGGTCAATGTCAGGCGGGCACGCCCACGGGCGTGCGGACCATTTCGACCAACGTGCCATTCCAGGTCTGATAAGACACTTGACGCGTATTATAGTCAGACCGGCGGAGTTGATGCTATCGTAGACGGGAGTTCCCCGTCATTTCAGCTGGATTTTACCGGTTCACCGATGAGCGGTTCCTGTAGTGGAGCTTCCTTGTTTTGCGATCTTTTTTTCGCGGCAGGAGCAGTACAGGTCTGGTAAATCAAAGGAATTGCCAGCAGGGTGATTGTGGTGCCTGCAATCAGGCCACTGACCACAACACGCGCCATAGGAGCCTGCAGTTCGCCCCCTTCACCCCAGCCCAGGGCAATCGGGATCATGGCCAGAACCGTCGTAAGGGTGGTCATCAGAATCGGTCGGAAACGGCGAGTGGCGGCCTGAATGATCAGCTCGTTCACCGGTTTTTCCGGGAATCTTCGTCGGAGCTGGTTGATATAATCAACGAGTACGATGGCATTGTTGACCACAATTCCCGACAGCACCACGATGCCGATAAATGACTGCACATTTAAAGTCGTGTCTGTGAAAACAAAAACCCAGATCACGCCCATCATTCCCAGTGGAACCGCAAACAGAATGTAAAACGGATCACTCAATGATTCATACTGTGAAGCCATAATCATGTACATCAGCAGAATCGCCAGAATGAAACCCTGTTTCAGTGCCGTGAAACTCTTCTGCTGTTCTTCCCAGTCGCCTGCGACACTGACCGAAAATCCGGAAGGAACCTGGATGGCACTCAGGTTTTCTTCGAGCTCAGGGACCACACTGCCCAGGTCGCGTCCCTCGACATCGGCAAAGACTCTCAGGATACGCTGTTGATTCTGGCGTTCAATCACCACGGGGGCTTCGTTGGGCTGAAATGTGAGCATATTTTTCAAAGGAATGGTGCGCCCCGTTGCTGTCGTGACACCCACCTGTTGCACGTCATCCATCTGATCGCGGTCTTCCGCCCGCAAACGGACGACAACGGGAAATTCATCACCTTCTTCCCGGTAGAGTGTGGCTTCCGTACCCCGAATGGTCGTTTCCAGGGTCTGCGCGATATCCTGCACACTGATTTTGAGCAGCCCCGCTTTTTCACGATCGATGGAAGCGGTCAGTTCAGGGCGTTGATCCGAAACCTCTGCTTCCACATTGATCAGTCCGGGTGTCTGCTTCATGACCGATACGACCTGATCGACAATCAGTTGCGCGGACTGCAGGTTGTGGCCGGCGACCTGTACAACCAGATCTCCCCCGCCTCGTCTCCCGATCATCCGCATCAGCATCATTTCCGTTTGTGCTTTCACCTGGACTTTCATGCCGGGAATCGGGCCGATCGCATCATCCAGCGCTTTACGGATTTCTTCGATTCCCCGTTCACGTTCACCGCGGGGTTGCAGCTGGAGTCTTAAAGTCGTGCGGTTCCACTGATCTGCGTCATCGGCACTATCACCGATAAAGGAAGCAATCGCGATCGCTTCAGGGACTGCCTCAATCGTCGCCTGTTCCAGTATCCGCGTCTGCTGATCCAGTTTTCTGAGCTGAATGCCGGCCGCCATTCTCGAAAAGACGTTAATCGCCGCTTCGTCTGTTTTCGGTAAAAATTCCGTTTTCACATGCGGTGTCAGGCCCAGTGTGGTCGTAAAGCAGAGTAGCAGCAGGAAGCCGGTCAGCGTGGCATGTTTCAAACTGAACTTCAAAATCCGCTGGTAGATTCGCTCCAGTTTCAACAGGATCTGATAATTCAGGTGATGGAAACCATCGATCAGCTTGAACCAGTAACGGGTCCAGCCTGTATGCGGTGTTGTTGCCTGTTCCGGGATCCAGTAAGCACTCATGACCGGTGTCAGAGTCAGGCTGGCAAACAGCGAGCAGACCAGGGAAAAGGAAACCACCCACGCCAGCTGATGCAGCAGGATACCGGTTGTTCCGTGGATAAAGATCAGGGGCAGAAAAATGATCAATGTCGTCAACGTGCTGGCAATGATCGCAGAGGAAACTTCTTCAGTCCCTTCAATGGCCGCCGTTTTGGGGTCCAGGCCTTCTTCCCGTTTGCGGAAAATGCTTTCCAGTACCACAATCGAATTGTCGACCAATAGACCGACGCCCAGCGCCAGTCCGCCGAATGAGATGATATTCAACGTGAAGCCCTGAAAATAAATCAGGGTGAATGTCGCGAGAACGGAGAGAGGCATACAGACGCCGATCACCAGCACACTGCGGAAGCTGCGCAGAAAGACAATCAGCACCAGAATGGCCAGTCCCATTCCATACAGCGCGGCTTCCTGAATATTGGCGATCGACTGTCGAATGTATTCCGAGTTATCCACGCGAATGGTGAGCTTCATGTCAGGCAGCGATTTGTTGACCCGCTCGACCTGCTTTTGTACCTGGTCACTCACGCTGATTGTATTCGCACCCGACTGCTTATACACGTACAACAGGATGCCGGGCTGCCCGTTCATGCGGGTCAGCTCAGTCCGTTCTTTCTCACCATCGATGACTTCCGCGATGTCGCGTACATGAACCGTGGCACCCGCCTGTTCACGAACCACCGTATTCTCGATCTGATCCAGGTCGGTAAATTCACCCTGGCTGCGGATATGCAGATTGAGATGGCCTTCCTCGTAGTTACCGGCGGGCTGGTTGATATTCTCCTGCTTCAGCGCGTTAATGACTTCGTTGACGCCCATATTGAGCGACTCGAGCTTACTACGATCCAGGTTGATCTGGATCTCCCGTTCAATCGCGCCCCGCATGCGGACCCGGGCGACCCCTTCCAGCTGTTCGAACTGCGGGATGATCTGATTTTCCGTCAGACGGGTGAGTGTGATCGGGTCCAGGTCACTGTTCAACCCGAGATACAGAATGGGGCGGTCCGCGACATCAAAATGGCGGATGTAAGGATCTTCGGCTCCCTCGGGCAACTTGTTTCTCAGTTTGTTCAGCGAGTCACGCACTTCGTTGATCGCCAGGTTGAGATCGGTGCCCCACTGGAATTGCAGTCGTACGGTACTGCTGCCTTCCATGCTGCTGCTGAGAATATTCTCAATGCCGGAAACAGAACTCAGATTCTGTTCAATCGGGCGCGTGATCTGCTTTTCCGCCTCGTCGGGACCCGCACCCTCATAGAGCGTGATCACGCTGACGCTGGGGTTCTGAATGTCAGGCATCAGATCCACAGCCAACTGTGATAGTGAAACCCCGCCCAGCATGACCAGCACCAGTGAGGACATCAGGGTTGTAATCGGACGCTGAACTGCCAGTCGGGTCAGGGACATAATCGATTTCTCAAGGTTTGATGATCTGCTATGAAATCAAATGATCATCCTGATCACAAATTAGTTTTCTGTGGTAACGGGGACGGTGTCTGAATCACCTGATCCATGGGCACTTCTACTGGTGTGACCGTCTGTCCTTCATCAACCATCCGATTACCCAGGGTAATCACCAGGTCTTCCGGTTTGAGCCCGGACAGAATTTCGACGAGTTCACCGTCATTGATGCCGGTTTCAATATTGCGCCGTTCGGTCATGGGAGGATTTCCACCAATGATGAAGACTGCGGAACCAGGGCCATCTTTTCTGCGGGTCAGCGAAGCAATCGGCAGGACGCTGGTTTTGTGGCGATGTTCAAAGACGATCTGCACGCGGGCATGCATTCCCGGTTTCAGCGAGAAGTCTGCATTCGGAATTTCGATATGTACAGCGGCGGTTCGGGTTTGCGGGTCGAGAACCGGTGCTTTCCGTTTCACCTGACCTGAAAAAGTTTTGCCCGGGAACGTATCAACGGTGATGAGCGCCTTCTGCCCCAGTTTGACATCTTCGTAATCTTTTTCCACGATATGTACGATGGTCCGTACATGATCCAGGTTTACAATTTTCATTAAGGGAACATCCGGTTTAGCCAGATCGCCGACATCGACCATCCGTTCTGCCAGAAAGCCATCGGTCGGCGCCAGAACTTTATTTTCCTGCAGTCGCAGTCGACTTTGTTCCAGGTCCGATTCCGCCTGTTCCACACGGGCTTCTTCGAGTTCCGTCTGCGCTTCCTGGATTGCCTTGTTGGCCAGCGCCTCTTCCATCTCCTGTTGCGTACTCACACCGGATTTCTGCAGAACCAGCAGACGTTCATAAGCCTTTTGAGCCAGTTCCTGGCCTGTGACTTGCGCTTTCAGTTGCGCTTTGGCAACCGTCAGTGAGGCAGCTGCTTTGCTGACCATTTCCTGCAGCTCGGTGTCATTCAATTCCAGAATCACATCGTTGGCTTTGATCCGCTCGCCTACATCAAACGGTATGGATTTAATATACCCATTATATTTCGAGCGGATTTCCACCTGGGAACCGGCTTCCAGGTTGCCCACCAGGGTAATCCGTTTTTCCAGAGTTTTTTCGGTAGAGCGGGTGACCTGTACCGCGATCGGCTCAGTCAGGATTTTGGTGGGAGAGGTTTGTGCATTGTTGAGGGAGTGTTCATAAACCAGCCAGCCTGCAATCATGGCAAAGGCCGTACAGGCTGGGGCAATCAGTACTTTCATCTTTTCGTTTCTCCGGTTGTGTGAACCGCAGCAGGAACCTTTGAGCAAACAAATCGTTTACTGATCGAGACTCTGAGATTGCAGACTCGTTCAATGAAAAATCAGTTTGTAAAAGCTCTTGATGTATGACAGCAGAGGGACTCTGTTGTGCAATCGGGCAGGTTGACGGTTATCGTGTAAAGATAAACTTCTGGTTGTTTAAGGCAGGTAAGCTAAGGCAGGATCGACAAATCATTTAAGGCGTCGACTCAGCTCTACTATTAGAACTATATCGGTTAGAGAATTCAAGATGTTTGTCGTTCTCAACGTCTTTGTTTAAATATTCTTTTGTTTATAAAATCACAGGCTGATCTTTCCTGTTCTTATGCCATTTCTATGCTAAAATCCACACCAGCCTCTGAATTTTGCAACAATGATAAGAAAATATTGAATTTTGACAGTCGGCACAGTTTGGCCAACCTGTGAATTTGCTTTGAGAAGGGAAGAATTATGGATTTAATGAGTACGATTGCCGGTTCCATGATGGAAGGTTTTTTTCCAGCAGGATGGGATCTGGCCAAAATTGATCAGTGTATGAGCGCCGATCCCACGACCATTACAGACCGTCAGTCGTGGTGGCATGCAGACTTCCAGCCTGTCATGTGTGGCAGTGTTACCGATTTCGATACGATGTTGGGACATGAGATCGCTTTAACGATTAAACAGTCTCGGGATGCTGGTGAGAAACTGGCATTAATCCTGCCTGTAGGCCCGATGGGCATGTATCGCTGGGCTGTCTACTTCCTCAAGGAATGGGGCGTCTCCTGCGATCACGTGTATGGCTTCAATATGGATGAGTGGAGCGATGTCGACGGCAATACATTGCCTCCTTCGAACCCCGGTGCGTTTCAGTATGCCATGCAGGAAGCCTTTTATGGTCCCCTGGGCGACCTGACAGTCCCCGAGAATCAGCGTCACTTTGCGACGAAAGATGTACTGCCCACCTACGCAGAAAAAATCGGCGAATTAAAATCTGCGGGCGCGAAACTGGGAGTCATTTTCGGTATCGGACGCGTTTGTCATATCGCGTTCTGGGAACCTCATTTTGCGGGCGAATTTAATTCTGAGGAAGAATGGAAAGCACAGACGCATCGCATCGGTGCCAAACTGCATCCGCTGACTATTGAGCAGAACGCTGTGACGAGCTTCAAGAGCCGCACCACTCTGGTACCCGCTTATGCGAATACGATCGGTCCCGGTTGTTTCCTGCAGGCCGACAAGATCATCGGCGGTTGTGACGGCATCTTCTCACGAGGCATGCAGTGGCAGGGAATGAGTGTCTGGATGACGTTACGACATGAGCCTACCAGCTGGATTCCTTCCACTTACATGACGACCCAACCAGGTCGACTGATTATTCTGGATGAACTGGCGGGACCACTGGTCGCAGAATGTAACTAGACGATCCACCTGCAAACCCAAAAGGCAGCTCGAATACTGATTTCGAGCTGCCTTTTTAATTTTCATCGTCGTGTCGCTGAGAACACTTAGCCTGCTGTCTGCTCCAGCACCGACTCATGCACATAGATTGGCAGTGGTGGTTCGTAGTGAATAGACAACGCGATGGCATCACTGGGGCGACTGTCGATCTCGACCAGTTCTCCATCCTGTTCCACCCGCAGTACGGCATAGTAAGTATGATCTTCCAGGTGGGTAATCACGATATCTTTTAAGGTGCCGCCCAGGGATTCGATCGTATTCTTTAACAGGTCATGCGTCAGAGGACGCTGGGGAGAAAACTCCTGGTTGACCCGGCGGTCAATCGTGGTAGCTTCAAAGATACCAATCAGGATTGGGAAAACACGCTCGCCTTCCACTTCGCGCAGATAGATCACCTGCTGATCGCCGATCTCGCTGATAATAATACGAGATAACTCCATTTCCACTAACAAGAGAGCCTCCTCAGGTCTGGCAGGGAATTCACTGCAAACCAGATTCTATGTGACGAGTTAAAACTGAAATACCTGTGACCGCGAAATTATTATACACCGTTTCCGGGCAGGGCAACAGATTCTGTTTGATTTCGCAGACGCGAAGATCAGCCTATTTTCCCTCGAGTTCATCAATGGTTTTCAGAACACTTTGCAGCTGTTTCTGATTTCCTGCGAGTGTTTCCTGTACCCCTGCCACCACATCGGCGGGGGCCCGATCGACAAAGTTTTTATTGGCCAGTTTCTTCTCACTGGCTGTGATATGTTTCTCGAGTTTTTCTGCTTCACCTCGCAGTCGTTCGAGTTCTGCCTCCAGGTCAATGATGCCTTCCAATGCGATAAAACCGTCGACATCGTTGAGCGAAAACGTCGCAGACCCGCTGGGACGTTGTACGTCTGCGCCCGCTGATTCCAGCAATGTTTTCGCCAGGTTATCAAACTGTCCCGCCACATTCTGCATGTCATCAGCCACGCTGGATTCGCAACGCAGGAAGAGTTGCAGTGGTACTGCCGGGGAAATTTTATAGACCGCGCGAATATTCCGTACGGCGACAATCATTTCCTGCAGACGTTCAAACCGTTTTTCCAATTGCGGGTCCTGCCAGTCTTTTGGTGGCTCCGGCCAGGCGGCGATCATGATGCTTTCTGTCCCTTTTTCCGGCGTGAACAGTCCCCGTTCGGGAGCGATTTCATTCAATCGCTGCCAGAGTTCTTCGGTAATGAAGGGAACGAAGGGCTGCAGCAGGCGGAGCAGGGCATCGAGCACACCGACGAGCACGCGTTGCGCTGCCGGTTTCTGTTCTTCATCCCACAGGCGAGGCTTGATCATTTCCAGGTACCAGTCGCAGAACTCATTCCAGGTAAAGTCGCGAATGGCGCGTGTGGCCACGTCGAACTGGTAGCGACTTAAGACGGTGGTCATCTCTTCGGCAACCGTAGAGAGTCGACTCAGAATCCAGCGATCTTCCATGGTCAGATCGGACTCCGACAGTGGAGCAGGGGTGTATCCTTCCAGGTTCAGCATGGCAAAGCGACTGGCGTTCCAGAGCTTGTTGCAGAAGTTTCTGCCGTACTCAAAACGCTCGCTGACAATGCGTGCCACCTTTTCGCCGGGATCCGGGTCAAACCAGGGGCTCGTATATTGATACGATTTTCCACTTTTAGGGAATTTGATCCGTGGCTTTTCTCCGCCGGCGGGAATCGTTGTCTGATGCTCCAGAGTCTGGGGCACGACTTCACCGGTTTCCGGATCTTCATAACCCACCGGCAGACGGACATCCTGTGTTTCCCCTGCAAAGGAGGCAATCGTGAAGCGGACTGCATCGACGCCGTACTTGTCAATCAGGTCCATGGGGTCAACGCCGTTCCCCTTGGATTTGGACATCGTCTGGCCGAAACCATCCAGAATTTTCGGATGGATACAGACATGTTTGAAAGGAATGTCTTCCATGTTATACAGGCCGGTCAAGACCATGCGGGCGACCCAGAGTGTAATAATATCACGGCTGGTCACCAGCACACTGCCTGGATAGAAATAATCGAGGTCCGGATTTTTGTCGGGCCAGCCCAGTGTGGCATGTGGCCAGAGGGCACTGCTGAACCAGGTATCCAGAACGTCTTCATCCTGCGTCAGCTTGTGAGCGGCTCCCAGTTCATCCCCGGTCAGGTCCGTCTCACTGCAGATCAGCCAGCAGGTGTCTTCATCGTCTCGGCGATAATCCACGTCATAACGATCGCCAAATGCCAGCTTCAGATCATCTTCAGAACAGGTGTCACAGTACCAGATGGGAATACGATGTCCCCACCAGAGTTGACGACTGATACACCAGTCCCGCTTTTCTTTGAGCCAGTCCAGGTACGTTTTGGAATAACGACTGGGAAAGAAACGCACACGCCCGTCTTCGACCGCATCGATGGCGGATTGTGCGAGCGTATCCATTTTCACGAACCATTGATCGGACAGATATGGTTCAATGGGAGTTTTTGATCGATCGCTGTGTTTGACAGGAATCTGGCGGTCTTCCACTTCGATAAAGAAACCCAGCTTGTCCATATCTTCCACGACTTTTTTACGGGCCGCGTAACGATCCAGGCCTTCATACTCGCCGGTCGTGTCGTTCATGGTCCCGTCCGGATTCAGGATATTGATCTGCTCCAGATCATTTCGCAATCCGCAGGCGTAGTCGTTGGGATCATGCGCGGGAGTCACTTTGACGGCTCCGGTCCCCAGATCTTTATCCGCCAGCAATGCATCCGCGATAATCGGGATTTCGCGCCCGTTTAAGGGAATGCGAACCAGTTTGCCAACCAGGTGTGTGTATCGTTCATCGGAAGGATGAACACAAACCGCGGTATCGCCGAGCATGGTTTCGGGACGCGTGGTCGAAAAAGAAATCCGTTCCTCACTGTCGACAACCGGATACTGGAATGTCCAGAACTGGCCGGCAATATCTTCTGAAAAAACTTCATCGTCGGCCACAGCGGTCTGCAGGAACGGGTCCCAGTTGACCAGTCGTTTTCCACGATAGATGAGATCGTCGGAGAACAGTTTCAGAAAGGTACGGCGGACCGCTTTGGAGCACATGTCATCCAGGGTAAACCGGGTGCGCTGCCAGTCGCAGCTGGCGCCCAGTTTTCTGAGCTGATTCAAAATGCGTTTTTCGTACTGATCTTTCCAGTCCCAGATGCGTTCAACCAGCGCTTCACGACCGATGTCGTGGCGCGTCAGATTTTCCTCTTCCTTCATGCGGCGTTCTACAACTGCCTGGGTGGCAATGCCGGCATGATCGGTTCCGGGCATCCAGAGGGCTTCATAACCCTGCATGCGACGCCAGCGGGTGATCAGGTCCTGGACCGTCCCATTTAACGCATGTCCCATATGCAGTGCCCCGGTGACGTTGGGGAGCGGGATCATAATCGTGTGCTGCTCTTTTTCCGGGTCTGGTTCGGCGTGAAAATAGCCTTTTTCTTCCCAGAACTGATACCACTTCTGTTGTGCACTTTCAGGGTTATACTGTTTCTCTAACGATTCGGTCATGATTTCGAGTTGGGTCTTGTGCTTTGAGGCATGGTTAAAGTGGAGAAATCGCTCTGCCACGAAATAGAGCGCATCACATTTAAGTATAGCGTCTCTCAATCTAATATACTCGGGCCAAACAGCCCTGGAAACGCTACAGTAAAACTGGACACTGTCCAGCTGTTTTTCTGTTACTGAAACGAACTATAGCAGTTCCGATATCGCAAAAACAGCCAGCACGGGCCTTGTTGAGGGGCCGGGTTTCTGAAATCTGAAACACGTTCCTTTTGACGCGTTCGGCAATCTGGACACTGTCTAGCCTGAAATAGTTCCTTCGTCCTTGTAAAGCTTGTATTCGACGCTGTCTGCCAGAGCCAGCCAGCTGGCTTCGATGACATTTTCACTGACGCCGATACTGCTCCAGACCTTGTGTTCGTCACGGCTTTCAATCACCACCCTGACGCTGGCGGCTGTTCCCTCTGCGGAGTTGATCACGCGGACCTTGTAGTCTACCAGATGCATTTTTTCGAGAGCCGGGTAAGCAGGGCAGAGGGCTTTTCTGAGAGCGGTATCCAGGGCATTCACCGGACCGTCTCCTTCGCCCACCACATGTTCCTGCTGGCCGTTGACGATCAGCTTGATGGTCGCTTCCGTGAGTGGCTCATGTGTATTGTCAGACTCGACATTCACGCGATAATGGATCTTTTCAAAATGCGGTTTGAAGGTCCCGGCTACTTTTTTGACGAGCAGATCAAATGAGGCTTCCGCGGCTTCAAACTGGTAACCTTCGTTTTCCAGGTCCTGCACTTTTTCGAGGATTCGCGTGAGCAGTTCCGGATCGTTATCCAGTTGCAGCTTGGTCGTTTTGGCAACGATGTTGGAGCGGCCTGACAGTTCACTCACCAGCACTTTGCGTTCATTGCCGACGACTTCGGGTTCGATATGTTCGTAGCTGCGTGCAATCCGGTTGACCGCGTGCACGTGCATGCCTCCTTTATGGGCAAACGCACTGCTGCCGACAAATGGCTGCCCGGAGCGAAAGTTCATGTTAGCCAGTTCGTAAACATAGCGTGAGAGTTCGGTCAGGTTATGGAGCTTATTGTCGAGCAGGACGGAATAGCCTTCCTTTTTCGTTACCAGGTTGGCAATCACGCTGATCAGATCGGCGTTGCCACAACGTTCTCCGATGCCGTTGATGGTTCCCTGTACCTGGATCGCACCATGTTCGATGGCCGCCAGTGAATTGGCTGTTGCCAGATCGCAGTCGTTATGGCAGTGAATTCCCAGAGGAACGTTCACCTCAGAGCGAACCAGGTTCACATATTTCGTAATCACTTCGGGCAGGCTGCCGCCGTTGGTATCGCAGGGAATGACGATGTCTGCACCTGCGTCGGCTGCCGCCTTGATGGTTTTGAGTGCATATTCGGGGTTGGCGCGAAAGCCATCAAAGAAGTGCTCTGCGTCGTAGATGACTTCGCGTCCGCAGGATTTGATGAAGCCGACCGAATCGGCGATCATTGCCAGATTCTCTTCGAGTGAGACCCGTAGAACTTCGGTGACGTGCAGGTCCCAGGTTTTGCCGACGATGGTCACCACGGGAGCCTGTGAGTCACGCAGGGCCTGCATGCCGACATCGTCTTTGGCTTCGATCTCTTTGCGGCGGGTCATGCCGAAGGCGGTCACTTTGGCGTGCATCAGATCCATTTCTGCGACGCGCTGGAAATACTCGGTGTCTTTGGGATTTGAAAGGGGATAGCCGCCTTCAATGTAATCGAAACCCATCTCATCGAGCTTTGCGGTAATCTGCAGCTTGTCTTCCAAAGAGAAGTTCACGCCTTCTCCCTGGCTGCCATCCCGCAAAGTGGTGTCATACATCTGAATTCGGGCCATCGTTGGAGCTTTCTTAATGTTTAGACTTGAGAGATCACTGTCGTTTCAGTGTCTGTTGATATTCTTATTCTATTCAGGTGTTGACGGGGCAATGCTTGATCCGTCCTGGTCTGCATAACAAAAAAACCTCAGGTTGTGACCTGAGGTTATGAAAATCTGTTAAATTGGTAATGATCCTCAAGTCATTGGGAGTCTGAAATTTCGCAAATAATAATAATGCCGCTGATGCAGACAATATTTGGGACAGACAACATAGACCAGAGAGCCTTCCTCTTGATTTGATACGATTGATAACAAACAGTCGATGGAAAGATCATAAGCAGCAGGGGGAGATGAGTCAAACGAAAAGCCGATTTCGCCCTGTTTTCAGGTCAGATTCCCAGCGAAGCAGGGGGGAGATGCTCAAACGAACTCTTCTTCGTATTCTTCTTCCCCGAAATCGTCTTCGAACTGGTTTGCCTTCAAGGCTTCCCATTCATCGAGTGTGTACAAGACTTCACGTGCCTGTGAGCCATTATATTCTCCCACAATTCCATCTTCAGCCATGTAATCAATCAGGCGGGCACCACGACCGTAGCCAACACCCAATGCACGTTGCAGGAGTGAAACGGAACCGCGACCTTCACGGATAACCACTTCCACAGCTTCGTCATACAGGCTGTCTTCTTTACGGTCCGAGTCGCCGCCATTATTTTTCTTGGAATTGGCTGCGGTAATTTGAGCCAGTTCCGGACTGTATTCAGGTGCCATGTCACTGAAGAAGTCGATCACGCGCTCGATTTCCTCATCACTGACATAGGCGCCCTGGGCCCGGGTCAGTTTACTGGTCCCAGGTGCCAGATACAGCATGTCACCGTTGCCGAGCAGGGCGTCTGCACCGTTTTCATCCAGAACCACACGACTGTCGCCGCGACTGGCCACCTGGAAAGAAACGCGGGCAGGCAGGTTGGATTTAATCAGACCGGTAATCACGTCGACGGTTGGCTTCTGCGTTGCCAGAACCAGGTGGATTCCGACAGCACGGGATTTCTGTGCCAGGCGAATAATGTGGGCTTCCACGTCTTTACCGGAGGTCATCATCATGTCGGCAATTTCATCGGCGACGATTACGATCGAAGGCATTTTTTCCGGCATCTGCAATGCTTCTTCCGATTCAGGATCGATACCAGCCAGATCCAGAACTTTATCCTTACCCAGTTTGTTGAAGCTTTCGATGTTTCTGGATCCACAGCGGGCAAGCAGATCATAACGTTCTTCCATCTTGTCGACGGCCCACGCCAGCACGGCTTCCGCTTTTTTCATATCGGTGATCACCGGATGCATCAGATGAGGGATGCGTTTGTAGCCGCTTAATTCCACCATCTTCGGATCGATCATCAGCATTTTGACTTCGTTGGGCGTGCGGGTCATCAACAGTGACAGAATCAGTGTATTCAGACAGACACTTTTCCCGGTTCCGGTTCGACCGGCAATCAACAGGTGAGGTAATTTGGCCAGATCGGCAGTCAGAGGATGTCCGCTGACATCTTTCCCCATGAACAGCGGAATGCGACTTTTTTCTGTTTCATCAGAGCAGGCTTCGATCAGTTCTTTCAGACGGACCATGACCTGTTTGTCGTTGGGAACTTCCACGCCGACCGTGTTTTTTCCGGGAATGGAAGGCACCACTCGTACGGAAGGCACACGTAAAGCGACTGCCAGATCGTGAGCCAGCGCGGTAACTTTGGCCACCCGCAGACCGGGTTTCAGATCCAGTTCGAACAGTGTTAAGACAGGGCCGGTATCGATTTCGGAGACCTGGATATCGAGACCAAAATCAGCGAACGTGTTTTCCAGAACTTCGGCCGCTTCTTCCGCTTTTTTGGCTAACAACTCAAACGGGAAGTCTTCCGCATCTTCCAGCAGGTCTAACCCGGGCAGCTTATAGGAGCTGTTTTTTTTTTGCTCGATTGGCTGAGTCTGTCGCGCCACGCGAATTCCCGCCGGCGGATTGACTTTGATCGGCTTGCGTTTTTTAGGCTTTACTTTCGCTTTGGGAACGGCGACGACTTCTTCTTCGTACTCGTCTTCCTCTTCAGCGACAATTTCTTCTTCCTCTTCATACTCTTCTTCGTCTGCTTCTTCTTCTGTTTCATCCACTTCAGCCGATTCACGACTCAAGGCTTTGAAAGGAAAGGTGAGGCAGGAAAAGAAGAGACGTACCGGCAGCGTATCTGCTGTCAGCAACAGTCCAGCCAGGAACATCGAGGTCAGCAGAATCAGAGATCCAGCAACTGAAAACCGGGTTTCCAGCAGAGAAAAACCGAGTGCACCAATATACCCACCACTGCCAATCAGTGGCGTAGCGCTGTTTTGTCCCAGCATCATCTGGCTGACAATACAGGCTGAAATCAGAATCAGACTCAGTCCGATGAGTTCCACCAGAACTCCGGAAGTTTCCTGTCGCGAGAACATTCGCATATCGACTACGATCAATGCCAGGAAAATTCCCCAGGCACCGATACCGAAACCGGTACGCAGGTAATGGGCAATCTGAGCGCCGGAGTCACCACACAGGTTTTGTGCGACATCACGGACAGGGTAGACGAGTTGCGCAGGGGGATCGGCGGGGTCGTAACTGAACAGACTCAGTCCAAGAAAGACTGTCGCTGCCAGTAATCCCAGCGCGATTAAATCTGTTTTGAACCGTTGAATGTCGATCATGCTGACCAACCTGCAAATCTATGTAAGAAATTTCGGGTTGTGTATTCAAAGGAGAATCAACGGCGCGCAAAGCGGGCGCAAAATAATGATTACTTTTTTTGTGGGGATTGACCAGAAAATTTGTTCGAGTGAAAAATAGTTCCCGTCTGCGATGAAAACCCAAGAACATCAACAGACGGGAATATTTTCACGACCAGTGTCTCAATGGGGGGGCATTGAGACGTACCAAACAAAAGTATGGATTCATAAAAATGTTGATTTCCTTAACTACTCAAACCTATCACACAAACTGAGGGCGGGTCGAAAAAACTCATCAAACGATGTGGTGTTTTAGCCACATGCGATCGTGCGATTCGGGTTAGAACAGTCAGCGGAAGTTATCAGGAACACGTCGTGCCGACTGTAACGGTTGCGCGGGATTGACAGGTTCTGGCCTGTCTCCCGGTTTATCGCAGTAGACGTGTGAGAAGGCGACCGGTTATCTGCCTGCCAGATGCTGCTGGATCCATTCGATCAGCGAATCTGCGACTTGGGTCTTTTCACCCGAGTAAGTCGCGACGATCTCCTGGCTCTGGTCGATCACTTCCACGAAGTTTTCTGAGGAGCCGATGGCGCTCACACTGTTGAGCACGATGGCATCGCATTTTTTGCTGTAAAGTTTGCGAACGGCGTTGAAGCGGGCATCCTGCGATTCCAGCGCGAAGCCCATTACCCAGCGATTCCCTTTCTGTGATCCCAGTTCTGCCAGAACGTCGATCGTTTCAATCAGTTCCAAGGTAATCGCTTCGCCGGTTTTAGCGATTTTACCGGGTTTACGGGTTTTGATCCGATAGTCACAGACCGCGGCAGTACCAATCACACCATCACAGTTTGGGAACAGTTTTTCGCATTGCGCGAACATCTCGTCCGTCGTTTCAACCTGGTAAAGCTCGCAGCCGGCGGGGGGAGCAATGGTGACCGGGCCTGAAACCAGCGCAACTTCATGACCGGCGGCAATGGCGGAGCGGGCTAACGCATATCCCATCTGTCCGCTGCTGGCGTTGGACAGGTAGCGAACATCATCCAGGTATTCTCGAGTGGGGCCGGCTGTGATCAGGATTCGCATTTGAGGATCATTCAATGGATGAGTTCGAAGCAGGGCAGAGCAGATTCGAATTACCCCAGTAGTTCTTCAATTCGGGTTAAAATCTCTGCCGGTTCTGCCATCCGTCCTTTTCCGATCACGCCACAACTCAACCAGCCTTCGCCCGGTTCTACGATCTGAATTCCGTCTGCCTGCAGCTGTTTCAAATTTCGCTGAACCGAGGCTTTGGCCCACATGTCAGCGTTCATCGCCGGTGCCAGCAGGATGGGAGCAGTGCAGGTCAGCGTGAGCGTGGCAAGCAGGTCATCCGCGAAACCATGCGCCATCTGGGCCATCACGTTTGCAGTGGCGGGCGCGATGACAAACAGTTCGGCTCTTCTGACCAGGCCAATATGCTCTCCCTGAAAATGTTCACGGGGAGCAAACCCATCCTGGTAGACCGGGCGGCCGGTGAGGGCTTCGAATGTGGTCGCGCCTATGAATTTCTGCGCGGCTTGTGTCATCACCACGCTGACGGCTGCCCCTTTTTGAACCAGTTTACTGGCCAGGTCAGCCGTCTTGTATGCGGCAATTCCTCCAGAAACACCTAATAGGATTTCACGCCCCTGCATGGGTTGGTTTCCGGTGCTCATGGTACTGAATCGGTGTGTTAGACCAGGTCTTCCAGTGTCGGGCCTGCGTCGTCATATTCGATGGCATCCAGCGGACTTCCATCATCGGTGATGGCCACTTCACCAGACTGGTCGAGGTAGATTTTGTCTTCCATGATTTCCTGAACCACGATTTCCATGTGGTTTTTGGTCTGCATTTCGACCAGTGGTCGCGCGCCCCGGTTCAACGCGACAATCCGTTTTTGAATGAGTGAAGACAGTTTGAAACGTCCGCCCACTTTGTTGACAATTTCTTCTTCTTTAAATTCTTCCAGCATTAATTTCTAGCTCCCGTTGTTTCAGGATGGTGCCGATTTCTGTGACAGCACGTTCCAGATCGTCATTGATAATGACATGACTATAATATTGGGCCTGCTCCAGTTCTTTGCGAATTGTTGCCAGCCGTTTTTCGATCACTTCTTCTGATTCGGTTCCCCGATTGCGGATTCGTTTCTCGTATTCTTCATCGGAGGAGGTTCTGACAAAGAGCGTAATGGTCTGGGGGAACTGTTTTTTCAGTTTCAGGGTTCCCTGCACATCAATTTCCAGAAAAGGCCAGCCCCCCTGTTTCGCTGCCCGGTCCACTTCTGATTTTAACGTTCCATACCAGTATCCCAACCCATGAACCTGTTCACATTCAAGGAATTCGTTATTTTCCTGTCGTTTTTCAAATTCTTCCGTTGTCAGAAAATAGTAATCTTTGCCGTCCACTTCCCCTTTTCGACGAGGACGCGTTGTGGCCGAGATCGCTTTGATCAGTTTAACCGGTGTTTCCTGCATCAGCCGATTCACAATGGTTGTTTTCCCGCTGGCAGTCGGGCCGGAGAGCACAACAATCGGAATGTCCGGTGGGATACAGGCTTGGGGTTCAGACACTTGGTAAAGCTCCAGAGTAATCGTTGTGTGGTCTCTCTATTCAATCTCGGGAGATCAATAATTCTATACTATTCAACGTTCTGGACGTTTTCTCTGATTTTCTCAACAGCCAGTTTCATTTCGATGACGGCGTGGGAAATCTCAACATCGTTGGCTTTCGAGCCGATCGTATTAATTTCGCGGAACATCTCCTGCACCAGAAATTCCAGTTTTTTACCCTGAGACGTTTTCGAGGTGATGATGGAGTCAAATTGCTCTAAATGGCAGCCCAGTCGACTGATTTCTTCGTTGATATCACAACGATCTGCAAACATGCTGACTTCCCGAATCAGGCTGTCAGGGTCCAGTTCGACTTCCTGATCTTTCAGCAGGTCTGCCAGTCGTTGATGCAGGCGATCCCGGTAGTTTGTGACAACACGCGGTGCCTTCTCTTTAACTATTTCAAGCTGCTGGCGAATAATCTGATTACTGCTCTCAAGATCTGCCTGGGCCGATTCCCCTTCTTTCTTGCGAAACTCAGTGAGTTCCTGCAGGGCACCGCGAATCGCCTGTTCAATTAATGGCCAGTCCGACTCAGGGGTATGGGAACGCGAGTAATTGTCGATTGCAGCGCCAGGTAACGTCAACAGGCTGTCAACGTGATTGGGCAAGGGAGTATGGCAGGCTTCGGACAGGTGTTTGAGCTGTTCCCAGTATTGTTTGATGACTTCTTCATCCAGCAGGTAATCGCTGGTGCGATCCAGACTGTCAATTCGCAATGTGAGATTCACGGTTCCGCGAGAGACAGAACTGCGAATCAGTTTTTCGATCTGGCTTCCCAGTTTCGCGTAGAAGTCCGGATAGCGGGACGAAACTTTCAGATAGCGGTTGTTGACGGTACGTAGCTCGGCATGGACCGAGAGCCGGTCGTTTTCTGCAGTCGCACTTCCAAAACCAGTCATGCCCAGCAGCACAACACACTCTTTTCTGAATAACAGGAATAATTTGAGGCTTAGAGAACCAGCAAAAACTTTGCCGAACGCAGGATCAGCTCAGTCGACTATTCTGACTTGGGTTGAGATTTGGTTGTCTCAGGTTTTGCAGGAGTTTCCTGTTTATTGTCTTCTTTAGATTCAGGAGCGGCAGCTTTCGGAGCAGCATCTTTACCGGCTGGTTCAGCCGGGCTGGTTGCCTTTTCTTCCGTTGCAGCTGGCTTTTTCTCTTCAGCAGCTTTTGTCTCTTTTTCAGCGAGATCTTTAGGAGGTGTGAATTCCGGGCCGCCTGCCGCTTTTTCTTCAGTATCCGGTGTCTCTTCTTCTTTGTTTTTGTCATCCGAGGAAATAGCAGTCTCTTCAGATACGGCACTACCGCCACTGTATTTTCCGGAACTGGCGCGTGTGGTGATGCCGGAGACACCAGCCAGGATCACCCAGATCACTGCCATGATAATCGTAATTTTTGTGAAGACATCGCCGGCTTTCGTTCCCAGTGCACTTTGACCACCGGCACCACCGAATGCGCCGGCCAGTCCACCACCACGACCTTTTTGCAGCAGGATGATGATAATCAGGAGGACTCCGAAGAACATCAGAAATGTCATCAGTATGGTAGCAGGATCTGTAATGGCTTCCAGGAACGTCGCAAAAATCATTGTGTCATCCTAAATGGCTTAAAATATCTTCTGAACGAGTTGATAAAATCACCCGCAAGTTGCTGAAGTAAGATCGCCCGTATCATACAGTAATGACATACGATCTGTAAATCGATTCTGGATTCGGAGTATCGTCTAAATACCAGAAACTCTTGGCTATTCTGCAGATAACTCCACAGCAGCCTGAATGATGGGGATAAAGAGCTCTGCTTTGAGGCTTGCTCCTCCAACCAGCGCGCCATCGACGTTTTCCTGGGAAAGCAGCTCTTTGGCGTTATCTGGTTTGACACTACCACCATACAGAATTCGGGTTGAGTCTGCGATTTCTGCAGAATACTGGTCTTTGAGCCAGTTTCTCAGGTAGAGATGAGCGGCTTCTGCCTGTTCAGGGCTCGCTGTTAAACCGGTTCCGATCGCCCAGACTGGTTCATAAGCGATCACGATCTGCCCGAATGCGGATGCGTCGACTCCACTCAGGCCGCCTGTCATCTGGGTGTTGAGCACGGTTTCTGTCTGGTCTGATTCACGTTCACTCTGTAATTCACCAACACAGAGGACGACCTGCAGCCCAGCTTCGAGGGCTTTTTTGACTTTGAGATTGATATCTGCGTCTGTTTCTTTAAGGACGTGACGACGTTCACTGTGTCCCAGGATAACGGAACGGCAACCGACGTCGGTCAGCATTTCCGTTGAAGTTTCACCGGTAAAAGCACCTGGTGCTTCGTGATAGCAGTTTTGGGCGCCAAAGCCGACACCTGAGCCGGAAACGATATCGCCGATCGTGGTCAGGTAGGGAAACGGAGGGCAAACCAGAACTTCAACGGCAGGATTTTCAGAGGGCACTTCGGATGCCAGGGCCTGAGCCAGCTGTGCACCGGATTCTTTGGTGGTATTCATTTTCCAGTTACCGGCTACAAGGAAGCGACGCATAATTGATCCTGTGATTGAAGTAAGTTAAAGGTGGAAATGGACGGTACAGATACTGTTTTCACCAGAGATCGAGAGGCGAAACAAAAGCGATAACGGATCTGTGACCTTCAAATGGTTACCGATGCCGTTTTAAGCAGCAATCAAAGCTGCAGCATAAGTTATTGAGTCAAACGCAATGATTCAAGGATTTGGGCTGAAAATCCTGAAATGACCCCCGTTTTCACAGAATTCTCACGAATCAGAGGCGCGGCTGCCGTCTTCTGTTACTCCAGAATCCCGCTGCGGGGGTAGGACCCCATTGTTTCCAGACGAACGACGCGTTTCTCCAGTTCATTCAGCGTTCGTTTAATATGGGGTTCCTGAACATGGCCTTCAAAATCAATGAAGAACAGGTATCCTGGTTCTTCTCCCCGGAGCGGGAAGGACTCAATCCAGGTCAGGTTGACCTTGTTTTTCTTAAAGATCTGAAGTGTATCAGCCAGGGAGCCGGCCTTGTGGGCGATTTGAACCAGGATCGCCGTACGATCTTTGCCGGTCGGGTTGCAGACCTCTTCGCCGATCACGGCAAAGCGAGTGACGTTGTTGGCGTTATCTTCAATGCCTTCCACAAGAATCTGCAGATCGTATTCCACAGAAGCCTGGTGGCTGGCAACTGCTGCGGCACCTGGTTTGGTCGCTGCCAGCTGGGCTGCGGTTGAAGTACTGGTGACTTCATGCAGATGTGCCTGAGGCATGTTTCGGGAGAGCCACTCGCGGCACTGTGAGAGTGCCTGCGGTTTGCTGTAGATTTCGGTGATTTCGCTCCGTTCGCAGCGCGCCAGCAGGTTGTGATGTACGGCGATCAGTACTTCACCACAAATCCGTAATGGAAGCCGGGTGAACATATCGAGGGTATCGACCACCCGTCCATCCGTACTGTTTTCGATGGGAACCACACCAAACTCGGTATTCCCCCGGTTGACTTCTTCAAATACAGCCCCGATGGTGTTCACAGGCACCATGTCGGCCCCTTCGCCAAACCGTTCCAGGGCAGCCAGATGGGTATAGCTGTAAGCAGGGCCCAGGTAGGCAACGCGTTGGGGGTGGATCTGTCTGCGGGCAGAACTGAGGATCTGACGAAAAATTCCACGGATGGCATTGTTGGTCAGAGGGCCGGATCCGTTCAGTTTTTCGATTGTTTCACGCAGTTCTTCATCTGTTTTGGGGTCAAACATCGCCTTGCGGGGCTCGGGATCAGATTTGATCTGTTTGACTGTCATCGAACAGCGTTTATTGACCAGTTTGATAATCTCTCGGTCAATCTTTTTGAGTTCGGACTGTGTCGATGCAGGATTGCGTTTTGTGCTGGGGCTGGTGCGGGCTACTTTTTTCTTGGTTGACGTCTTCGGCTTACTGACTGAAGTTCGTTTATTAACCGCTTTTTTCTTGGCCATCGGAATCTTTCAGGATGTGAGTCTCGTTTCTGTCTCTCAGAAAATTAACCGCAGCCAGATCACACGCCTTCCCTGGTTGTGTTTAGTCGCTTACTGCCAGTTTCACAATTGGATTACAATCCCTTAAGAATTGATTAACTTCGGATTTCTCCCGAATCTCATTCTTGAATTTTTTGCTTAAAATATTATAAGATAATCATTTAGAGGCATTGAAAAAACAGAAGCAGAGGGTGCACAAACAAAAGGGAATGCCTGTTTCCGGCCTGTTTATCAATTGTTTTAGTTTGTACCGCCGCCTTCAGGGACTGTCAAGCGGTTAGGCCTGACCTGTGAACTGTTTAGCCTTTATTCCAGCGGGCAGGTTGAATTGACTGCCATTATGTCATTTTGCCTCAGAGGCAGAATGGGATTGCGGCGGTGTCAATTTGGCAGTGTCTGTCTGGTTGGAATTGGTAAGAAAAAACAGCCGTGGTTAGTAAGTGCTTATTTATAAATGACATAGGTCTAATTTTTTGGTTGGTGTTCTGCTTGGCACACTCATTGCTGTCTAACAACACAGCCTGTAATTTCAGGCAGAATCGAATTAAGTATTGAATCACAAGCGGGAGATGTATGAGGCTGGGAGAGTTTTCTCGTAGTCTGAGCTTTGTACAGATCTGAAATACGAATAAGGAAAGAGGGGAAACTCACATGTCGTCAGGCGAAAAAATCATCGGTATTGATTTGGGGACAACCAACTCAGTAGTCTCAATCATGGAAGGCGGGGAAGCGAAAGTGATCCCCAACCTGGAAGGGAATCGAATCACTCCCAGTGTCGTGGCTTTCACTGATAAGGGAGAAACTCTGGTCGGTGAGCCTGCCAAACGTCAAGCGGTCACCAATCCTAAAAATACGGTCTACTCGGTAAAACGCTTTATGGGACGTCGTCATAACGAGGTTCAGAGCGAAGAGAAGATTGTTCCTTACGGGATTATTGGTGGGCCGGAAGACTATGTCAAAATTGAAGCGGGTGGCAAAACTTATACGCCGCCCGAAATCTCCGCTTCCATTTTGCGGAAACTGAAAGAAGCTGCCGAAAGCTATCTGGGACATAAAGTCAACAAAGCAGTGGTTACCGTGCCGGCTTATTTCAATGATGCTCAGCGACAGGCGACCAAGGATGCCGGTCAGATTTCCGGTTTGGAAGTCTCTCGCATCATCAACGAGCCTACCGCGGCTGCCCTGGCTTACGGCCTGGAGAAAAAGAGCGACGAAAAAATCGTAGTGTTCGACTTCGGTGGCGGTACGTTTGACGTTTCTGTTCTCGAAGTAGGCGATGAAGTCATCGAAACTTTGAGCACCAACGGCGATGGTCACCTCGGGGGTGACGATTTCGATGAAGAACTGATCAATCATATTGCTGATTCCTTCAAGAAAGAGCAGGGGATCGATCTGCGAAGCGACGCCATGGCGTTGCAGCGTCTGAGAGAGGCCGCTGAAAAGGCCAAGAAAGAACTGTCCTCTTCCCAGACGACAGATATCAATCTGCCCTTCATCACTGCAGACAGCAGTGGTGCAAAGCACTTGCAGATGGCAATTACCCGGTCTGAATTTGAGAAGCTGATCGATCCTCTGGTGGAACGCTGCCGGAAACCGGTTGAGCAGGCCATGAAAGATGCCGGTCTCAGTGCCAGTGAAATTGACGAAGTTGTGCTGGTGGGTGGTTCCACCCGTGTTCCCAAGGTTCAGGAATTTGTTAAGAAGATCTTTGGTAAAGAACCTCATAAAGGGGTTAACCCGGACGAAGTGGTTTCAATCGGAGCCGCGATTCAGGGGGGAATTATCTCTGGTGATGTTCAGGATGTAGTGCTGCTCGACGTAACACCACTCTCTCTCGGGATTGAAACCGAGGGTGGCGTGATGACCAAACTGGTTGAGCGTAACACCACGATTCCTGTGACGAAAGATCAGGTGTTCTCGACTGCTGCCGACAATCAGACTGCTGTCACTGTCCGTGTGTTTCAGGGAGAACGACAGATGGCCAGCGACAACCGGTTGCTGGGTCAGTTTAACCTGGAAGAAATTCCGCCGGCACCGCGTGGGGTTCCTCAGATTAAGGTGGTATTCGATATCGACGTGAACGGGATTCTGAACGTGTCAGCCAAGGATGTTGCCACCGGTAAAGAGACATCAGTTAAAATCGAACAGTCGAGCGGACTGTCTGAATCTGAAATCGAAGATATGAAGAAACAGGCAGAAGCACACGCTGATGAAGACAAGAAGAAGAAAGAGCTGGCAGAGGCGAAGAACAACGGTTCCCGCATCGTGTATGATGTGGAAAAACTGTTGAAAGAACATGCTGAAAAGATTGATGAATCCTCAAAAACTGCGATCGAAGCATCCGTTAAGAAAGTCAACGATGCTCTCGAAACAGAAGACGTTGCAGCCATCAATTCAGCTTGTGAAGAGTTACAGCAGGCCACGCATGCCTTCACCGAGCAGATGTATAAAGCGAGCCAGGAAGCCGGAGGAGCCGAAGGTGCTGCTCCGGAAGCTGGTGGTGCAGCAGCCGATGAAGAGGATGTGATTGATGCCGAGTTTGAGAAAAAGGACTGATCAGTTCTGAAGATAAGGAGCGGGGTTCAGGCGTTGTCCTGGACCCCGGTTTCCTGCCTTGAAAGCCATTTCTGGATTACTGTTGATTTTCAGTTTCAAACCACAGGTCAGACTCAAAGTATTCTCCCTCCCCCGGGTCTGATTCACTTAAAATTATTATACGAGCACTGCTTACCGCTACGTTATCTGATATGATAATTCAGGCTGTTGAGTTGCTGCGCAGGTTAACAATAGAACGGAGGAGTGTTATGGCATTTCGATTTGAAAAGTTGACTGTGAAGGCCCAGGAGGCCGTCCAGCGCGCTCAGCAGACGGCTGAAGATTTTGGTCAGCAGGAAATCAAACCGTTGCATCTGCTCAAAGCATTGCTGGATGAAGAGCAGGGTGTTGTGAAGCCACTGATTCAGAAGATCGGTGCCAATCTGCCTCAGTTGCAGAAAATGGTCGATGATGAAATCAGTCGTCTGCCTAAAGTTTCCGGAGCCACCATGCAGGTGGGTGTGGGCCAGGCATTGCTGAAGATTCTGCAGGCAGCGCAGGATCGCGCAGACCAGATGCAGGATAATTTTGTTTCCACCGAGCATCTCCTGCTGGCTTGTACGACCGTTGACGAACAGCCTAAGCGGATTCTGGAACTGAATGGAATTGAAGAAGATGATGTCCTCTCCGCATTACAGGCGGTACGCGGGGGGCAACGCGTCACCGATCAGAGTCCTGAAGAGAAATACCAGTCGCTGGAGCAGTATGGAAAAGATCTTGTCGAACTGGCCAGGCAGGGGAAAATCGATCCGGTGATCGGCCGCGATCAGGAGATTCGACGGGTCATTCAGATTCTGTCGCGTCGTCGAAAAAATAACCCGGTCCTCATCGGCGAAGCCGGTGTCGGCAAGACAGCCATTGTGGAAGGGCTCGCGCATCGGATTGTGATGGGCGATGTGCCACAGAATCTGAAGAACAAGCGTGTGGTCGCTTTGGATATGGGCGCCCTGATTGCAGGCACCAAATATCGAGGGGAATTTGAAGATCGTCTGAAGGCAGTGCTCAAAGAGATCGAAGCGGCGAAAGGACAGATTATTCTGTTCATTGATGAGCTGCATACCGTCGTAGGGGCAGGAGCAGCGGAGGGGGGCGCGGATGCTTCGAATCTGCTGAAACCCGCGCTGGCCCGTGGTGAACTGCATTGTGTGGGCGCCACCACGCTGGACGAGTATCGTAAATATATTGAAAAAGATCCCGCGCTGGAACGACGTTTCCAGCCGGTCATGGTGACGGAACCCACGGTCGAAGATACGATCTCCATCCTGCGGGGGTTAAAAGAACGTTATGAAACACACCATGGGGTGCGGATCACCGACGATGCGTTGATTAATGCCGCGACTTTATCGGATCGCTACATCAATGATCGATTTCTGCCTGACAAGGCGATTGACCTGGTCGATGAGGCTGCCAGTCAGTTGCGGATGGAGATGGATTCCATGCCGGCAGAAATTGATGAAGCAACCAGGCAGTTGACCCGGATGCAGATCGAAGCGGCTGCATTGGCAACAGAAACGACTCCCGACAGTCAGGAGCGGTTGAAAGAGTTGCGCAAGCAGATCGCGGATCGCGAAGAAAGTGTCAATGCATTGAAGACGCGCTGGGAAACGGAAAAAGAAGCACTGTCTGGCCTGCAGCCTTTAAAGGAAGAGATTGATCGGCTGAATACCGCCTATGAGCAGGCGTTTCACCGGGCACAGCAGACGAATTCCAATGAGGACTATTCGCAGGCCTACAATGCGGAACAGGAGTTGAACGCAGCACGTCAGCGACTGACCGAGATGGAACAGAAGGTGACGGAACTCGGGGATGTCGGTGGTGAGCGGTTGTTGCGCGAGGAAGTGACCTCGGAAGACATCGCCAAGGTTATCAGCATGTGGACCGGGATTCCGATTTCGAAAATGCTGCAGGGAGAACGTGAAAAACTCCTGCGGATGGAAGATGAAATTCACAAGCGGATGATTAATCAGGATGAAGCCGTGCTGGCTGTCTCCAATGCAGTGCGTCGCTCACGTTCCGGTTTGCAGGATCAGAATCGACCGATCGGGTCGTTCATGTTTCTCGGGCCGACCGGAGTGGGGAAAACGGAACTGTGTAAAGCGCTGGCAGGTTTTCTGTTTGATGATGAACGCAACATGATTCGCATCGATATGAGCGAATTTATGGAGAAACATTCGGTTGCACGTCTGATTGGCGCGCCTCCGGGTTATGTTGGCTATGAAGAAGGGGGGCGCCTGACAGAAGCGGTGCGACGACAGCCTTATTCCGTTGTTCTGCTGGATGAAGTCGAAAAAGCGCATCGGGATGTGTTTAATATCCTGCTGCAGCTGCTGGATGACGGACGACTGACGGACAGCCACGGACGAACGGTCGATTTCTCCAATACGATTGTGGTGATGACTTCCAACATTGGCAGCCAGACGATCATGGATCTGTCGGGAAAAGAAGACGAAGATCTGATTCATAACCGTGTCATGGATGCGTTGCAGCATGAATTTCTACCTGAGTTCCTGAACCGGATTGATGAAGTGATCGTATTCCATCCTTTAGGGCGGGAAGAAATCCGCCAGATTGTGGATCTGCAGTTACAGAACCTTTCCCGGCTGGTGGAAAACAATGGTTTTACTCTGGAAGTGACGACGGCTGCCAAAGATCTGCTGGCGGAGGAAGGCTATGATCCTGTGTATGGGGCGCGTCCTTTGAAGAGGGCCATTCAGCAGAACCTTCAGAATGAACTGGCCAACAAGCTGCTCTCCGGTGATTTCGCGGAGGGGGCCACGATTCATGTGGATGCGCATGAGGGGCTGTTTCTGTTCTCCGGCAGATGAATTGAAAGCCTCAGGCGAAATGACAATCAGCCCTGGAATCTGGTTCCAGGGCTGATTTTTTATTCGGATGAAGTTTCAGGTAGCGCATGAAAAAACGACGCTCACTTTAATCAAGTCAGCGTCCTGTTTTATCATCGACTGCCGGAACTGCTTATGCAGATTCTTCCAGGACAGTGAAGGGGCTGATTTTGCGAACTTTCTCTTTGATCGCTTCTTTTTCTGAAGGATCTTTTGCTTTGGCAAACTTAGCCCGGAGCTGTTTCAGCTTGTGTTTACGGACTCGACGTTGGGCCAGTTCACGCCCTTTTTCAACACGTCCCATTTCTCATTAGTTCCTGATAAAAGAAAATTGCTATGTTCGAATGTATATATTCTGTCTGAGGAAATTGATTCTAACATCTAATATGGTAAGGAGCAACGATCAGGACAGGGCATTTTTGCAGAGAAATGAGAGAAGCACTGATCTTAATTCGGCTTGACCTTAAATTCATTCCCTGATATTTCATACAGCTCTCACTACTACCTCTCTCGAAATACCTCCCCATAGCACCTCTTGTCTGTCTGACCCTGGTCTTAGTGCCGGGATTGAGATATTGATTTCCAGGTTAATCCTGGTACGCAACACATTTAACCATAGCGACAGTAATCTAATATACCCGGTCCGAATGGACCTGGAGACGCTAACGTAAAACTGGACACAGTCTTTTCGTCAATTTGGGAAAATCAGTCATGTTGTATCAGTCCCGCCAGGCTGTATTTCTGGTCATTGTCCTGTGTGCCTTCAGCATCGGGAGCGTCGATGGTCTGGTATGGGCTCAGGGGTCTTCTGTTCAGACAGGGGGAGATGCAGGTGCAGGCAGTTCACAGGCACTACAGCATCGAACGATATTCATGCCTCGCGATGTCGAAATCGAACAGGTGAGCCAGTCTCCCCAGGTTCCCAATGTGCTGGATGCCGATTCGCGGGAAGCATTAGGAATTCCCCCCCAGTTACTGGAAGATGATCAGAACTGGACAGATTCCGGCGATGACTGTGTCGACTGCGACGCGATTGTGCCGCTCATCTCTCATAAACAGGGGGATGCCGGAGTGACATGGCTGCCGGGCACGGGGGATGAACTCGGGATTTTCAGCATCAATTTATCGGAAACGATCGAAATACCACGGTTTGAAGGCTTTTCAGTAACACCTTATTTTGGCGTGCACTATCTGGATGGTCCGATACAGACTGATTTACCGGCGCGGGTTTACGATACCTCGGTCGCGTTCCGCTGGTTCAAAAAGCATAACGAAAAGTGGTCCTATGAACTGGAAGTGGCTCCCGGGGTTTATAGTGATTTCAAAAATGTGACTTCCGACTCTCTGCGGATTACCGGGAAAGGGCTGGCCTACTATGTTCATTCCCGCTCCAAGCAGTTTGTAATGGGAGTCGTGTACCTGGATCGCGAAAATATTCAGATGTTGCCCGCTGCGGGGATGATTATGTGGTTCAGCGAAGGATCACGCCTCGAGTTGATCTTCCCGAAACCCAAATTCACATACCGCATTGAAAAAACAGAGGAGCTGGAGCGCTGGGCGTATGTCGCCGGAGAGTTTGGCGGCGGTTCGTGGGGAATTCGGCGTGGCGCAACAGGTATTGATGACATCGCGACTTACAGTGACCTGCGTTTAATCGGAGGTCTCGAAACAAAACATACCGGCGGAATGATCAGCAAACTGGAAGTCGGATTCGTCTTCAATCGCAAGCTGGAATACAAATCCGATATCGGCAATTACGATATTTCGCCGACAGGAATGATGCGTTACCAGCTGACGTTTTAGGCTCAGAGATCGCAGTTGATGTCGATCCAGGTCCGTTTGTCAAACGATTCCAGTACAGAGTCAGCAACGAGCTGTGCCGAGGCACCGTGATCAAAACCGGGAATCGCGTCCCGTTCTTCGACGATGGCCGATACGAATTCATAGACCAGGTCATAACGAAATACGGTGCTGGGTACCCCTGCATGAGGCTCACGAGGACTGCCGTCAATTACCAGGTATTCATCGGGCACGGGCAGTTTTTCCATGGTCTGGCCCGGTTTGCCGATCAGAATGTTGTTCGGATCAGTTAACTGATAGGCGGCAGAGCCCTCTGAACCATTGACCTCCGCCCATTCATAGCCGAAGCCATCATTGTGATAGCCTTTCATCAGCGTGCTGCCTTCCCAGACCCCAACGGCTCCATTTTCGAATTGACCAATCAGGGACGACCAGTCATCCACTTCTGACGGTTCGCAAGGCTCGCCTTCCGCCGTTTTATCGCGGGGAACAAACTGGGCGACGGCACCACAGATGCTTTTGATCGGTCCCAGCAGGTCCTGTGCAAAATCGATCCGGTGAATGGTCATGTCGAACAGGTCACCCGCTCCTGCCAGTTTTTTGCTCTGCCGCCAGCCCCAGCTGGATTCAGGCCAGTCGAGAAAACGCTGGCTGCGAAAGTGTCGAGGCACTCCCAGCGCCCCCGATTCGACCAGGTGTTTTACGTAACGCATCGAAGGGGCAAAGCGATAGGTGAAGGCCGTCATGTGCCTCAGGTTGGCATCGCGGGCTGCGCGGTACATTTCGGCTGACTCGGTGTAGTTCAGACCCAATGGTTTTTCGCACATCACGTGTTTGCCACCTTTGATGCAGGCTAAAGCAATTTCATGATGCGTGAAATTGGGAGTGGCAATGATTACGGCGTCCACATCCGGGTCTTCTGCCATGTCTTCAAAGCGTGTCGAAACTTTGGTTTTTCCCCAGTCAGACTGGCGTTGGGCCAGCAGTTCTGAATTCGGATCGCAGATGGAGACCAGTTCCGCACGAGGATCAAGATTGATGCCGGGAACATGATGGTAATCGGAGACGGCGCCTGCTCCAATGATTCCGATGCGAACTAAATCAGACATGAGAAAACCTTAGCGAACTACTGTTATGGAAAATTCGAATACGATGCTTATTTCTGAAGTATCTGGCTTAACAGCGCAAATGCTTCATCCTGTGTGTGAATCAGTTCTTCCAGCTGGGCATCTTGGACCTGCGTCAGCAGATGTTTGAATTGAGGACCCGATTTGATCCCCAGGTCAAGCAGATCATTGCCTGAGATCAGAGGAGGGGGATTCAAGACCTCTCTGGGTGTATGATCACGATACTGACGGCAAAATTCAAGGTCGTCCAGTGGTTGTTTCCGAGAACTTAAATCGGCGGCGATCAATTCAAACAGCTGCGGGCAATCCTCGTGTGCCAGCAGTCGTTTGAGTCGCGACAGCTTCATTGCGGGGGCATGTTCCAGGCTGTGTCGCTGCTGAACCAGCCAGTGGACCAGGTTCAGAGAGTGGTTGGAAAAACGCAGACGTTTACAGATTTCATAAATTTCATCCAGTCGCTCATCGGCTCCTGAAGCAGGTAAATCCAGCAGGAGGGTTGCGAACGCGGTTTCAAAGCTGTGCGTGCTGACCAGTTTCAAGCGATCGAGTGTCTGAAGCCAGAGACTTCGATTTCCTGCAGATTCCCAGAGCGGAGCCAGTTCAGGCAAAACCTGTTTGAGCAGCCCTGTCTCCTGTACCAGGGCAATCGCCTGGCTGCGGGCCGGGTGGATCAGCATCTTACGCAGCTCGTCTGCAATCCGTTCGGGGCTGACCACATTGATCTGGTCTGCCATCGTCTGCACTGCCTGGCGGGTCGATTCCTCCAGTTGAAAATGGAGTGTGGCCGCAAACCGTATCGCGCGGAGCAGGCGGAGTTTATCTTCCTGCATTCGTTCCAGCGGATTTCCGATCGCACGAATGATGTGCTGATTGAGATCTGCTTTGCCCCCCACATAGTCGAAGAGGGAATCGTTGATCGGATCGTAAAACATGCCGTTGATAGTGAAATCCCGGCGCTGGGCATCTTCTTCTGCTGTGGTGAACTTTACATGTTCAGGCCGCCTGCCATCCAGGTAAGGGCCTTCACTGCGAAAGGTGGCAATCTCGACATCACAGTCTGGCTGGTGTCCGCGAACGATGATGACTCCAAAGCTGGCACCGACTGCCAGTGTCCGACGTTTCCCGAACAGGGTGCGCACCTCTTCCGGAAGTGCATTCGTGGCGACATCGTAATCTTTGGGTTCTTTCTGCAGCAGCAGATCACGTACGCATCCGCCTGCCCACAAGGCCTGGAAGCCTGCGTCACGTAGTTTGCGGACGATCTCGACCGCTGCAAGATACGGTTCTGAATGTTTCATGGATCCTGTGTTTTGAATCGAACCGGGTTGAACAACTGGGTTGTCATAATGATAGCAAGTTCTGAATACTTATCGACTTATGGTGGTTGTTTTTTTTCGGTTCCCAACGGTTCCTGGAAAAAAAGAAGGTTTATCGGCTTGAATGGACAGAGGAAGCCAACCAGAGGTTCTAAAACGGACTTCGCAAAAGGAGGAGAATGACGTATGATTTATAGTCGATTTTGTTTCCATCTGGTTGATACGAGGTCTCTTACACTTATGGCACTCAGGAGTATCAGTCTCTATTCAGGAACATTTGTTTTGGAAGGTACCCACGGAATACGTTTTGAGGGAACCCGCTTTTGGGTTCTTCATCGTAGAAGAGAATTTGGTCCGTTTGACTATGAATGGAGCAAAGATTTCTCTGGCGTGGAATTTATGTACCACGATCAAAAGTTTGGTGAATATTGTAGTGCCGAGGAAATATTCGCCGATTTGAAGCAGTTTTCGCTGCCGATGCGCGTCGTTGAAGTCGCCAGTCTGACAATCGGGATGGTTCTGTACGGTATTCTGAATGGACTTCCTCAAAAACTGTGGAGAGAACTTCTCAGGCAGCGCCTTGATGAATCAGGGTTTCAGCGGTTTGATATTCGCGAGGAAGGTCCCGAACGCTTCGCCAGTTGATCTCGAATCAATTGCTGAATATTCGGTATTTCGACGAATCTTTGCGCTGGAGAAGCGAATTCGACTCAGAGACACTCATTAATACCGGTGTGCTTGTAATTGCTGTAAGTCAATATTCAGTAGCTGTTTATGAGTATATACATTGATTTTCAAAAATTCGCTTTGAATTTAAACGTCTGTTTAATACAATTGTTTAAAACGGCGAGTTTAATGAATATCACGATCAGGCTGTAATCATTCGATTGTCAGACTGGTCGGTTAGCGCTACAAAGAGTCGGAATACCACCATGTCCACAATCAATGTCCGTGAAAAACTGCTGGAGGTCGCGGGACCGGTTTTCTCAGAGAAAGGCTTTGAGAAGGCGACGGTTCGTGAAATCTGTCAGAAAGCGGATGTCAATCTGGCGAGTGTCAATTATTATTTTGGCGATAAAGAGCAGCTCTACCTGGAAGTAATCTGTCTGGCGAAACAGATGGGAGTTTCCCGGGCGCCTTTACCGGAATGGACTGAGAATACTCCCCCCGAACAAAAATTAGAGGATTGGGTCAAAACACTGGTGAGACGGATGTTGGGCACGGGAGAGCTTTCCTGGAGTAATCATCTGATAATGCGCGAGGTACTCAGGCCGACACGGGCCTGTGAGCATCTGGTACAGGAACTGTTTCGTCCGTTTGTGAACATCGCCGACAATATCCTGCTGGAGATACTGGGAGAGGATGTACCGGATCATCGGCGAATGCAGTGTGTCTTCAGTATTGCCGCTCAATGTCAGTTCTACCGTGTTTCAGGCGGTCTGGTTACCTTGATGCTGGGAGAGGAAGAGCAGAAAGCTCATTACAATACCGAACAGATCATTGAACATATTCTGCAGTTTTCACTGTCAGCCATCAAAAATCTGAAACACGAATACCTCTCTTCAGAAATGGAATCTTCTTCCTCACTTAACCAGATCTGAACCGGAACCCTGCACAATCAGAAAACAGGTACTAAAACTGTGTTGAATTCAAACGGAATTTTATAAATCAAAGTATTACCGCGGGGCGACTGTAATTGACTTTACGCGTTTCACTGTCAATTTCATTTGTGATGCAATTCACGATAGAAAATAATCATGTCAGAATTCAAGAATCAGAAATCAGGCAGTTTTTATAAAAAACTGAAGCATTTCCTGCTGCCGATTATTATTTTAGTAGCAGGTGGTGGCAGCTTGGTTGTATTAATGGCGATGAAAAAAGAACCGGAACAGAGTCAGAAACTTCTGGACCAGGTAGCACCTCTGGTTTTGACTCAGCCTGTGGTATCGACGGATGCCGGGTTTACGGTGACCGTTGATGGAACCGTGGTCCCTTCCCGCGAAGTCAAGCTGGCGGCAGAGGTGGCAGGCAGGGTTTTATTGACGCGTGATGGATGTAAAGTCGGGAACCTGGTTCGCAAAGCTACCGATCAGGAACAGGCGGCATCGGGAACAGAGAATCTGTTGATCCAGATTGATCCCGAAAACTATGAGCTCGAAGTCAAGCGACTGACGCAGGAACATGCACAGGCGCAGGATGTCATCGATGAACTGGAAGTAGAGATTGATAATTCCAAAGCGATGATTGATCTGGCGCATGAAGAAGTCAATCTGCAGAAAACACACTTGAATCGTGTCGAAAAATTAAGAGCCAGAAATGTGGTTTCCGATACGGAATACGAAGAAGCCAAGCGCAGCGAACTGGCTGCTCGTAATGCACTGCAGAAGTTAACCAATGAAGCCGACCTGCTGCGATCGAAACGACAGCGGATGATGCATGCCCGTGATCTGGTGGGAGTGCAACTGTCTCGCGCCAGGCTAGATCTCAGCCGGACCCGCATTTACTCACCCATCAATGGAGTCATCGTGGAAGACTCCGTCGAGCAGGATGGTTATGTCAAAGTCGGTGACCCGCTGGTGACGATCGAAGATACTTCCGCCGTGGAAGTGAGCATCGATCTGCGGATGGAAGAACTTTCCCTGCTCTGGCAGCACGCGGCGCAGGCTGCCCGGGGTACTCGTGCCGCTGCCAATCCATCCAATCGCCATGATTTGGGATATCAACTGCCACAATTGCCTGTGAAAGTTTCTTATGAACTTGGCGGACGCAAGTTTGTCTGGGATGGGGAACTGTCCCGCTTTGATGGGATTGGTCTGGATGAAAAAACAAGAACGGTTCCCTGTCGGATTATAGTATCTGATCCACGCCCCTCTACCATTCTGGTAAATGGGCAGCCGACCAGTCAGATTGTAGGGGCTCCCCCTTTGACACGGGGAATGTTTGTCGTAATTGATATTCCCCTCAAGGGGGATGTTTCCCTGTTGCAACTTCCCGAGATGGCCATACGCCCGGGAAATCTGGTCTGGGTGGTTCGGGATGGTAAACTGCATTCTGAAACAGTTCGTGTTGTGGACATGAGTGGTGATCAGCTGTTGGTCGAGCAGGGGGCTTCAGGCCTGAAGCCGGGAGACCGGGTGGTCGTCTCACCACTCAGCACTGCTGATGAAGGCATGCTGGTGAGTGAGGGAGACACAGAATGAGGTCGATCATCAAATGGGCCATCAATAATTCCCCAGCGATGAACACGCTGATGGTCACAGTGCTGGGGGTTGGCCTGGTTTCACTGATGATGATGCGTCGTGAAGTTTTTCCGGAATTTGAACTGGAAATCATTCTGGTCTCGGTGCCTTACCCGGGGGCCAGCCCTGATGAAGTTGAAGAAGGCATCTGCCAGAAAATGGAAGAGGCCGTTCGCGCCATTGACGGCATTAAAAAGATGACATCCATCGCCAATGAAGGTTCAGGCTCGATTGTTCTGGAATTAAGGGCAGATGTCCCCGATGTGCAGAAAATTCTGAACGAGGTTCGCTCCGAAATCGATCGTATTCCCAGTTTTCCGGAGCTGGCGGAAGATCCGGAGATTCAGCAGATCACGTTTCGGCAGGTGGCAATTGAAGTGGCCGTGATTGGTCCGGAAGCGCGAGACGAAAGCAGTGCCCTGGAGCTGCGGAACCTGGCAGAGAAAATTCGTGATGAATTGATGATGCTGAAATCGGTATCTCAGGCCAATATTGCCGGGGCACGTGACTATCAGATTGATATCGAAATTCCTGAAACCACCTTGCGCAAATATGGGCTGACTTTACAGGATGTGGCGCGCACCGTACGCCGGGAAAATCTGGAACTGCCCGGTGGTAAGCTGAATACCGTCTCGGAGGTCGTATTAGTACGTGGTAAAAATAAACACCTGACCGGTAGAGAAATTGAAAAAATTCCCCTCGTCACAGAACCGGGGGGTGTGGTACTGACCGTGGGGGACCTGGGGCGCGTTCAGGATGAATTTGCCGATACGACGATGATCAGTGAAATCAATGGCAAGCCGGCTTTGTCGGTTGCCGTGGAACGGACCGCTCAGGAAGACCTGCTGGCGATTGTGGAAGAGGTGAGGGCTTACGTTGAAACTGCCAAACTGCCTCCCGGCTATTCGCTGAAATTATGGAAAGACCAGTCAGTCGATGTACGCGACCGCATGGATCTGCTGACCCGCAACGGGTTACAGGGGCTGATTCTGGTGTTTATCACGCTGGCAATTTTTCTGGAATTCCGGCTGGCATTCTGGGTGGCGTTGGGAATTCCCATTTCGATGTTTGGAGCCTGTGTGGTTCTGTACTATACGGGCCAGACTTTGAATATGCTGTCGATGTTTGCGTTCCTGATGGCGCTGGGGATTGTGGTCGATGATGCGATCGTGGTGGGTGAGAATATTTACGAACATCGACAGTTGGGGAAATCGTTTGTCACCGCTGCCATTGATGGTGCCACCGAAGTGCTGCCGTCTGTCTGTGCTTCCATATCGACAACTGTGATTGCTTTTATGCCCCTGCTGTTCGTCTCCGGGATCATGGGGAAATTCATTGCGGTGATGCCGATCGCTGTCATTGCCATGCTGTTAATCTCGTTGATGGAGAGTATATTTATCCTTCCCTGCCACCTGGCGCATGCGAAACAACCGGCAGGCGGGGGAGTACAGAAGCAGGAAGCGGGATTCGTCAGTCGAAAACTGGAATGGTTCATTGACCGTTGTTATCTGCCTGTCCTGAAAGCGGCATTGAACTATCCTTCGTCGGCACTTGCAGTCGCCGGGGCGTTGATGCTGCTGTCGGCAGGATTGATTATGGGCGGTTTTGCACCGTTCAATATTTTCCCCAAGACCGATTACCGCATGATCGAAGCGACGGTCGAGTTTCCGGACGGAACACCGCAGTCAATTACCGGGGAAACGACGCGAAAAATTCAGGAAGATTTTGAAGCGTTGGATCGCGAATATCAGCAGGAATACGGGAATTCCCTGATCAAACTCGTACGACGGAACGTGGGTTTCGGGACCCGTGATGAATCAGGAGCAAATCTGGGCGGATCGGTCGAGGGGAGTCATGTCGGCAAAGTCAGTGTCGAGATTGTAGAAGCGGAAGAACGCACGCTGGGCAGTGAAGAGATCCTCGAGATGTGGAGAGCGCGTGTCGGGAAAATTCCGGGTGTCGACCGGCTCACATTCAAATCACCTTCCATGGGGCCGGGAGGCAAGCCGATTGAATTCAAACTGCTGGCAGACGGAAAACATTTGACCGAACTGGAAGCGGCAGTGGAAGCCTGCAAGCGGGAACTGGAAACCTATCCGGGCGTGAAAGATGTCAACGACGATTCCAGCCCGGGCAAATGGGAATTTCAAATTAAGATCAAAGACAAAGCGCGAGCGATGGGAATTCCCCTGGCTGATGTCGCAGAGACGGTCCGCGCCACCTATTACGGTGAAGAGGTGATGCGTCTGCAGCGGGGACGTCACGAAGTCAAGCTGATGGTACGTTATCCGGAAGAGGAGCGAAAATCATTATCGAGTTTTGATGACATTCGGATTCGCACCGGTGATGGCGCGGAGCGACCGCTGACGGAACTGGCCGATGTGACCGTAAAACGCGGCTATTCGGAAATCAATCGAATCGATCAGCAGAGATCCATTACTGTTTCCTCCGATTTGAACGAAAAAGAGGGGAATGCACGCGAAATCGTCAAGTCTCTGAAAAAACAGGGAGGCTTTATGGATCAGTTACTCACACAGTACCCGAATGTCAGGGTTCGCTGGGAAGGGCAACAGGAACAGACCGATGAATCGGTCAACAGTCTGATTGTGGGGCTGATGATCGCTCTGGCATCCATGTTTGCGTTGCTGACCGTGGAGTTTCGCTCTTACATCCAGCCATTGATCATTCTGGGCATCATTCCCCTGGGGATTATCGGTGCTGTATTTGGCCATGCGATTCTGGGGATGGAATTAACACTCTTTTCCCTGTTCGGCCTGGTCGCTTTGACAGGTGTCGTGGTCAATGATTCGATTGTTCTGATCGACTTTATCAATCATCGGATCGCAGACGGGTTGCCTCTGCGCGAAGCTTTAATCGATGCCGGTCGCCGTCGTTTCCGACCCGTTCTGCTGACTTCCATGACAACAATTGTCGGGTTGGCTCCGATTCTCAAAGAGACTTCCTTCCAGGCACAGATTATTATTCCGATGGCTGCCAGCCTGATTTTTGGTTTGATGCTGGCGACGGTCCTGGTGCTGTTCCTGATTCCCACCTATTACTATCTCTATGCACGAGCCCTGGGGGCTCAAGCGGATGAACCCTGGATTCGTAAAATGGATGGAAACGAAGAGGGGGCTGACTATAATGTGAATGAGGGAGCGGTTTCAGGTCCGGTGCAGATACAGACCTGAAAACAGACCCTGGTGGGCAAATGAATATATTCTTGCTTATCGTTAAGGCGAATGGTTAGTATACGCCGATCTTTTAAGTCTGGAAGTCTGTGTTCAGTTAAAAAGAAGTCCAACTTCTTTCAGGTTAAGTATGATGAAGCGCGTCTTATTAAAATCAAAAATTCACCGGGCAACAGTTACCGAAGCAAATCTGGAGTACAACGGAAGTGTAACCATTGATCGGGAGCTGATGGACGCTGCAGATATCGTCGAATACGAGCAGGTGCAGATTTACAACATTACATCGGGGACTCGACTGACGACCTACGCTATTATCGGTGAGCCTGGTTCAGGCGTCATCTGTATCAATGGTGCAGCCGCACATCTGGTCAAGCCCCAGGATCTGGTGATCATCGCCAGTTACGCCGAATATAAAGAGAAAGAAGCACGCCGGCATCAACCTAAAGTCGTGCTTGTCGATTCACAGAACTCTCAAGTGATTCCCGAAGTCTCTGTCGTATCAAGCCCTGAGTGAGCTGCTTGATTGTTGTGCAGTGTGCTTTATTGTTATGCATCTCCGGTGCATTGCAGGATCTGATCTGATCGATTACTGTTGAATTATAAAAAAAACAGGTCTACCTCTTTCCTCTTCTGATCAGGCAGCATATCATATCTAAGCGTTCGCCATCTTTTTGAGCATGTGGGTGCAATTATTTCATGCTGGTTAGCGGGGAGTATCAACCGTTTTCGGAAAGACATTCATCCGAAAGCTTTACGTTACAGTACCTTACTGATTTCCTTCTTTGATACTTTTCCCTGTGAATAATGAATAGGATTTTCCAATAGATAGAATGGAAGACGATCGCCCCATTTTAGAAGACATGGTCGGCTTAAGTCCGGCCATGAGAAATATCTATCGATTGACCCGCCGCGCCGCTGCCACCTCGTCTACTGTATTATTAACGGGAGAAACGGGGACAGGTAAAGAATTAATCGCCCGCGCGATTCACGAATTAAGCCCTCGTGCTACCGGTCCGTTTATTCGCGTGAACTGTGGCGCGCTCAGTGAAAGTCTGCTGGAAAGCGAATTGTTTGGGCACATCAAAGGGGCGTTTACCAGTGCGGTTGAAAATCGTACGGGCCGTTTTGAAGCCGCCCATGGTGGAACGATTTTTCTGGACGAAATTAACTCGGTCAGTTTTACATTGCAGGTGAAGCTGCTGCGGGTTTTGCAGGAACACGAATTCGAACGGGTCGGGGATACGCGATCGATTCAGGTCGATTGTCGCATTGTCGCTGCTACGAACCGTGATCTGCTGGATGAAATCGAAGCAGAACGGTTCAGGGAGGACTTGTATTACCGCCTGAACGTGATTCCGATTAACTTGCCTCCACTGCGTGAGCGTGCGGAAGACATTCCTGAACTGGTTCACTTTTTTGCAAAACAGTTTTCCGCCGAAGAAAAAATCCCGCTGCCTGAATTCTCTGAAGAAGTGTTATCGACCTTCAAGAACTACTCCTGGCCTGGAAATGTACGCGAGCTGCAGAATTATGTGGAACGTCTGATCGTGCTTTCAGGGCTGGATGGTCCCTCACTGGACCTGTTACCCGGCCATGTCACCGGCAAATCCCTTGCACGTTCACTCCCCTCTAAAGCACAGGATCCGGAGACGATGTGTCGCGATCTGGTGAATATGGAGTTGCAGCGTGTGGGTGAGTCTTCAACCGACGTGCATACTCAGATTGTATCACTTGTGGAAAAAGAAGTGATTTTGCAGGTTTTAAGGTCCTGCCAGGGGGTCCAGACCAAGACGGCGACCCGCCTGGGGATCAACCGGAACACGCTGCATAAAAAAATCTCGGAGTACGAATTAGAATCCGAAGCAAGATGACTTGCCCTCTACCTGCTGTACAGCCCTATAATAGAGAGTCCGCTGGTGTCCCATCAGCGAAGTAAACAGCCCACCACTTTCTTTCCTCTCTACCAGACAAAGTACCAGACATGTTGTCGGAAGTGACCGTATTCTGTTTTATGGCCAGTTATCTGGTTGCCCTTGGATTAGAGGTGACCCGGTTTCTGCGAAAAAAAAACGGTTTTCTGCGCCCCCTGATTTTTCTGTTTTCACTCGCCGGTCTGGTGGCTCAGACTGCGTATCTGCTGAATCGAGCCCGGGTAACCGAGTTGCCGCCTCTGCTCAGTTCGTCGCATGACTGGCTGATTGTTTTTTCCTGGGTACTGGTAGCGATCTTTCTGTTTATCAATCTGATTGATGAAGAATTATCGATCGGGCTGTTTCTGATTCCGCTTGTGCTGACCCTGGTGATTTCTTCCTATTTTGTTGACGACGTCACCAATACATTGATGGAACCTTCCATTCGTTCCTGGGCGATGCTGCATGCATCTTTACTGGTGCTGGGAGGGGTCGGCATTGTTCTCAGTTTTGTGCTGAGCCTGATGTATCTGATTCAGCACAGGCGCTTAAAGCAGAAACAGAATTTTTCGACCGGATTCAATCTGCCGAGCCTGGCGAAACTGTCTCGCCTCAATCGCTGGGCGGTCATGGTCTCAGCGCCATTGATGACCGTCGGGATGGGCATCGGGATCGGGTTGGGAGTCTATGTTCGTAAGGGCGCTCACTCCATTTCATTTTTCGATCCCGTGATCATTGTGTATGAACTGGTCTGGGTGGGAATGATGCTGAGTGTCATTCTTATACTGCGGACCAGACAACCCAATCAGAAACATATTGCCCAGCTGACAATCTGGACCGGAGGCCTGATACTGCTGACGGTGATTGGCATTCAGATCCTGTCTAATGTACGCATCTTGAAATTTGAATCGTGGCATTCCCGGCACACACCTCCCGTCATTGAGATTCATGACCCGACTGCAGAAAGGGTTGTGTCGTGAATCTACAGGTCGTGTATTGTAACCATCAGACAGCGGGTCTGGACATTCGCGAAAAACTGGCGTTCTCCTCCAAAGAACAGCTGGATCAGGCGTACTCTGTCTTGAGGCAATCGTATCCTGCTACCGAAATCGTAGTGATTTCGACCTGTAACCGGGTAGAACTGTATACCGCGACGCAGGACTCAGAGATTGGTCCTTCTCATCAGGATCTGGCCCGATTCTTTTCCGAATTCCATCAGGTCCCTGTCAGTGATTTCTTCGAGGACTTCCTGGAACGCACGGGCCCGGATGCGGTGCGGCATCTGTTTCAGGTGGCTTCCAGTCTCGACAGCATGGTGCTCGGCGAACCCCAGATTGTGAATCAGGTCAAAGAAGCCTATCAGTGTGCGACAGACAATGCATTATGTGGGCCGCTCACGCATGCCCTGTTTCAGCAGGCGATCCGGGTTTCTGCCCGGGTGCGGACCGAAACCCAACTGGCGGAAGGTCGGGTCTCGATTGCCAGTGTGGCTGTGGGGACATTCGGCAAAGGGATTTTTGAGCGGTTTGATGATAAGACCGTGTTGATTATCGGTGCTGGCGAAATGGCGGAAGAGACGTTGACGTATCTGAAAGATGAGGGCGTCAAACACATCATCGTCGTGAATCGCAGCCTGGAAAATGCACAGAAACTGGCAGGCAGGTGGGGCGGGGAAGCCCGGCCTTATGAGGAACTGGAAGACTGTCTGGCGTCTGCCGACGTCATTGTGAGTACAACGGGCGCTTCGCGACCGATTGTCGACATTGCCTGTTTTGAACGGGTCTTGAAGAAATCCGGCAACAAAACGTTTTTCATTCTTGATCTCGGTGCACCCCGCGATTTTGAACCGGGAGTCGGTCAGATCAACGATAATATCTTCCTGTATGATATCGATGATCTGGAAGCGACTTGCGAGAAGAATCGTCGCGCGCGTCAGAAAGAAGTCGAGAACGCACTCGCAATCATTGATGAAGAAACAGAACGTTTCATGCACGGCGTCTATCATCGGGCGACGGGGCCCATCATCAAACAGCTTCGCGAACAATGGCACGATGTTCGTGAACAGGAAGTCGAAAAACTGTTCAGCAAGCTATCGCATCTGGATGAAAAAGACCAGGACCTGATTAAACGCTCGATCGAACAGATCGTCAATAAACTACTGCATCCACCACTGGAAGTATTAAGGCAGGAAGCCCGGGAAGGCACACCACATGGACTGCTCGACGCGCTTAAGCAGCTATTTCACATTCGTGACTGAGCCGTCTGCGTCGCTGCTTGTTGGCATCCGGGACAGCAGGGGGCCGTTGACGAGAATTGCTGCGATCAATGCCAGTAGAATGTTCACGCTGTTAATGTACTTCGAAGCCTGATGGTAGTGATGGAACTGAGCAGGCCGCGGGCTGCCGGCCGGAGTAATCATGGATTCCAGTGGCGTGTAAATCCAGAAGTAATCCACCACGCTGATGGCCAGGCTCAGCATGATCAGAGCGGTGATCAGGTTCGCTTTGTTCCGGGACCATATTTTTTTTGTACTGAGTATCAGAGAACTGATAAATGAACCCGTTAAGAGCACCCAGGCGATCGTATAGTAAACAGGGAAATGTAATGTAATCAGCTGATCTCTGGTGAGGGAGTCAAATGGCTGAAACGTGACATCCTGAACGCCGTTGATCACAAAGATCACGGCTGCACCAACCCAGGCCGACAGACAGAAACGGATTAAAACCAGACTTGTTGACTGCATAATTCACGATTGATTCCAGGGGGAGTATTTCCAGTGATGTACGCTTTCTGCTTCTTCAAAAGCGTGCTATCAGGGTAAACGATTCCAGAGGCGAGTGAAAAGCCAATTGAGTTCTGGTGGGAATGAATCCTCAAAATAACTGGCAGTGATAACAAAAAAAGGGGAGAGTCTCGTCGCAGGGGTGCAATGGGTTTCGTCAAACGTTAATATTGTTTATAAATTATCAAAAAGCAGGCTCAAGTTAGATAGAGAGTCGTAACCCTGTCGGTTACGATAGATTCGAAGTAAATTCATTTTTTGTAATTTAAATCATTGGTCCATCAATCCTGTTTTGACAGGTGGTCGATGTCAGGCGAGCACGTCAATGAGCGTGCGGACTATGTCGACCAACGTGCCATTCCAGGTCTGATAAGACACCAGAATTCCATCTGTATTGTTACGGTGATCCAACATGAAATCAGCTACTTTTCAAGCCTTGAAACAATCCGCCGGTGAGGGAAAACATTCGACCCCGGGATTACCCCGACTGGTATTCCGCTGGGGCTCACTTCTGCTGGTGGCCGCTGTCTGTCTGAAGTTCTCTTTTGCTGCTGATCCTGAGAAAAAAGAAGTACCCAAATCTCCGTTAACACCGGAAGAAAGTTTGCAGCAGACGGTGGTGCATCCTGATTTTGAAATGCAGGTGGTCGCTTCAGAACCAAATATCATCAATCCGGTGGCGGTTGCCTTTGATGAAACGGGTGTGCTCTGGGCGGTGGAAATGACCGACTATCCGCATGGTCCCCAACCGGGTGAAGATCCTAAAAGTCGAATCAAATTATTACGGGATAAAGACCAGGATGGTTATTATGAGACCGCGACTGTCTTTGCCGACAAGCTGCTGTTTGCCACGGGAATTCAACCCTGGAAGGGGGGGCTGATTGTCACGCTGGCGGGTAAAGTGCAGTACATGAAAGATACCAACGGAGATGACAAAGCAGATCTCGTCGAAACCTGGTTCACCGGTTTTAAGGAAGAGAACTCTCAACTGCGGGCGAATCATCCGACGCTGGGACTGGACAATCATGTTTACATCGCCAATGGTCTGCGGGGTGGTTCCGTGATTGCCACTCATCCCGAGTGGAAAAAGAAAGCGGAGCAGGTTCCCATTAACGGCCTGGACTTTCGCTTTCAGCCACTGACTGGCAAATATGAATCGATCTCCGGGATCGGTCAGTTTGGTTTGACCTTTGATGATTACGGGAACCGATTTGTCTGTTCCAACCGTAATCCCAATAAACATATCGTGCTGGAAAATCGCTATTTGAAACGGAATCCGTATCTGGCGGTGAAGTCGGTTTATCATGATGTTTCACCCGATGGTGAAGATTCTCGAGTGTACGCCATCAGCCGTACCTGGACGACTTCCACTTTACATGCCGGTCAGTTTACCGCCGCCTGTGGTGTAACCATTTATCGAGGCGGAATGTTTCCTCACTCGTTTTATGGCAACAGCTTCACCTGTGAGCCGACGGCGAATCTGGTTCACCGGGATGTATTGACGCCCATGGGAGCCACTTACGATTCAAAATATGGGCGTGATCAGGTGGAATTCATCGCCAGTCGCGATGAATGGTTCCGGCCCGTCAACCTGGCCAATGGACCGGATGGCGCATTGTATCTGTGTGACATGTATCGTGCCGTGATTGAACATCCGCAGTTCATGCCCGTCGAATTGAAAGAACGTTCCGATCTGAATGATGGGATTGATCGTGGCCGGATCTATCGCATTGTTCCCAAGGGAACAAAAATTGATAAAAGTGTCTATACTTCTCTGAAGGATGCCACACCACAGCAACTGGTGGCTGCCTTGTCTTCAGAAAATGCCTGGCAGCGGGAAACGGCTTCCCGTCTGATTTTCGAACGTCAGGACGCATCGATTCAACCCCAGCTGGAGCAACTGGTTTCCAGCGGTAAAACGGAACAGTCACGGATCCATGCCCTGTGGGCACTGGAGGGGCTCGGGAAACTGAGTGATGCGCTGATTGAAACCGCGTTGAAAGATAAGTCTCAGAGAGTCGTGGCCCAGGCAGTCAAATTGAGCGAACCGCGGTTATCGCAGAATGAGAAGCTCAAAACCGCAGTGCTGTCACTGGTGAAGTCTGCTGACGCGCCTCTTCGATTTCAGCTGGCGATCAGTCTGGGAGAAGCGAAAGACGGTCCGTCTGCAGTGGACCAGCTGGCCAGTCTGATGTTAAACGGAGCCAGCGATCCCTTTACCCGCGCAGCGGTACTCTCCTCTGCTCCCGAACAGACTGTGGAAATTTTCAAATCATTCTTAAAGCAGCTGCAGTCCAGTGATGCGAAAAAAACAGCTCAGCCTGGTATCACTGACGCCGTCTCCGAAATGACAGCCGTCATCGGACCCCGGTTGAAACCAGAGGAAATTCAGGAAACCCTGTCATTGATCGCCGGGCTGAATTCCGAAGCACTCATGCCACTGCAGATTGCCGGTTTTGAAGGATTGGGTAACAGCCTCAGACGTCGAGGGAAGTCGATCACGGCATATCAGGACAAACTTTCTGACGTCGATCAGCAGAATCTGAAGACATTCTATCAGAAAATTGTCGATACCGCCGCGAATCCCAAAACTCCCACAGGACAGCGCTTGAATGCGATCAGTATTTTACAGTTTGTCGGTTTTGAGACGGGTGGGGAAACACTGCTCTCCCTGATCCAGGAAGGCAATTCCCAAGCTGTGAAAATCGCAGCAATTGCAGCGATCAGTCCTTATTCGGATCCCCGGATTGGTGAAATGCTGATGGATGGCTTTGCCACTCAGACTCCCGGTATGCGACGTGCGATTCTGGATGCGATGCTGGCGAATCAGGATCGAACAGGTCTGTTACTGGATGCGATTGAAAAAGATCAGATCAAAATATCTGAACTGGGACCATCCCGTTCCAGTAGACTGCAGCGACACCGTAATCCCGAAATCAAAAAGCGGGCTGCTGCTCTGTTCGCTGCTGCAATTCCTGCGGATCGTCAGAAAGTTCTGGCCGAGTACCAGAAGGCTTTGAAATTGAAAGCCGATCCCCTGCAGGGCAAGCTGGTGTTTGCCAAGAACTGTGTGACCTGTCACAAGATTGGTGAAATGGGGATCAATGTGGCTCCTGATATCGGGGACTCACGAACCAAGACCCCGGAATACCTGCTGACCAATATTCTGGACCCGAATCGGGCCATCGATGCGAATTTCTTCAGCTACACGATCATCACGATTGATGGTGTGGTTCACACCGGGATCATTTCCTCTGACAGTGGGGCTTCCATTACCCTGACACAACCGGAAGGAAAGACGATAACAGTTCTGAAAGATGAGATCGACGAGATGAAATCGAATGGCGTGTCACTGATGCCGGTTGGCCTGGAGAAATCCATTAATCCACAACAGATGGCCGACTTGATTTCCTTTATCAAAAACTGGCGTTACCTGAGTGGGCAGGTTCCCAAAGAGATTGCCAAACCTCAGTAAAACTGCCTCAGCAAAACTGAATTTATAAAATCAGCATGGCGTCACCATAGCTGTAGAAGCGGTATTCTGCTTCTACAGCTTTTTTGTAGGCTTCGCGAATGAATTCAGCACCGGCAAAAGCGCTCACCAGTACCAGCAGCGTTGATTTCGGTAGATGAAAGTTGGTCAGCAGGCAATCGACAGCCTGAAACTGGTAGGGGGGGTAAATGAAAATGTCCGTCTCTCCCTGCCATGCCTGCAGCGGCCCCTGTTGTGCGACCGATTCCAGAGTACGAACGCTGGTGGTGCCGACGCAGACGATCCGGCCTCCCTGTTGACGAGACTGATTGAGCAGTTCTGCAGATTCGGCAGGCAGCTCACACCATTCGGAATGCATTTTGTGTGCTTCGAGAGTCTCAACAGAGATAGGTTTGAAAGTTCCAATGCCGACATGCAGCGTCACGTTTGCGATTCTGGTTCCCTGCGCGGTACAACGTTCCAGCAACTCCGGCGTGAAATGTAAACCCGCCGTCGGAGCGGCGACTGCGCCCGGTTGTGCTGCATACACGGTCTGATATCGTTCCCAGTCTTCTTCGGTTGCGAGGTTACGTTTCATGTAGGGAGGCAGTGGCATCGTCCCAAAATGCGCGAGCAGGCTGTGGTGATCTTCATCGGACTTTACCAGAGCAGTCCAGTAGCCTTCGGTATCCTTTGATAATAGCTTCAGTGTGACCTGTTTCTCGAGTGACCGTTGATGTGCGGGACGCAATTCGATGATGTCTCCCGGATTCAGTTTTCCCCGGGTCTTACTCATTAATTTCCACTCACCCAGGGAATTGGAACCCAGGTAAAGGCCTTCCCATTTGCCTCCCGTCGACTGACGCGTGCCAAATAATCGTGCTGACAGGACACGGGTATTATTCAGAACCAGGCAGTCGTCCGGATTTAAATAGCGGGGCAGGTCAGAAATGGAGCCATGCGTAATGGACTGGGACTTGCGGTCGAGGATCAGCAGGCGTGACTGATCCCGCTGCTGCGTGGGCTCGGTCGCGATCAATGCGGGAGGCAGTTGATAGTCAAAGTCGTTTAAATCGGTCATTCAGCAAAGTTCCAGCTGGTTTTCAGGTTGTGTTTCGCTATTCCAGGGGGATCGTATGAATATGCTCCCGTCTGCATGAACAGGCTTCGTCGATCGTTTCGTCGGGTCGATTGTTGAAAATGAGGGATTTTAACGAAGGTTTTCATTTTCTCCGGACTCAATGAATATTAAATCCGAATCTAAGCTTGTCGAGCATTGTAACCTGAGAACAATAGGCAATAAGTGAACAAGAGAAATGTTTTCTCTCCCTGAACGGAAGAGAGGCTATCATACTGATAAAGAGACGGTTATGAAACGGGATGCATCCCGCATTCTGATAAAATCGGTTATGTCCTCAGAAAGATGATGCTTGGCTGATCAGACCAGACCAGTTCCAATCGCGTTTTGCATTACCGGCCTGCAGCCCGGTGGCGCAGAACGTGCGCTCGTGCAGATTGTCACTCGATTGAATCGAGAACGCTGGGCCCCGGTGGTCTACTCTCTGACGGGGACCGGTCCACTGGTGGAACGCCTGGATGCAGCTGGGATACCGACAGAAATCCTGGAGGTCCAATCGACCTGGGATGTGCGGATCATCTGGAAACTGGCACGAAAGCTGAAATCCCAAAAACCGCTTTTACTGCAGACATTTTTGTTTCATGCGAATCTGGCTGGCAGACTGGCCGGGAAGCTGGCCGGAATCCCGCATATTGTTTCCGGAATTCGAGTTTCAGAGAAACGGAAAAATGGTCATCTGTTGCTGGATCGATTTACAAATCGCCTGGTAGAGCTGAATATCTGTGTCAGCCAGTCGGTGGCTGATTTCTCGATTCAACAGGGGAAGTTGCAAGCGTCCAAGGTAACGGTGATTCCAAATGGCGTTGATTTTGAATTGTTTGATGAGGCTGAACCACTGGATCTAAGTCCCTGGGGAATCCCCGCTGGTGCGAAAGTGGTGCTGTTTGCAGGCAGACTGGATCCCCAGAAGGCTCCCCACGATCTGCTGACCGCGTTTGAACCCTTCGCTCAAGAGGCGGATGATTTTCATCTGCTGTTTGTCGGGGAGGGACCATTGAAAGCGGAACTGCAGCAGAAAGCCGGTACGCTGACCTGTGCAGATCGGATTCATTTTTCCGGCTGGCAGGCCCAGGTACCCCAATTGATGCGGGCTGCAACCTGTCTGGTACTACCCTCTTTATGGGAGGGAATGCCTAACGTTGTCCTGGAAGCAATGGCGTCCGGATTGCCCGTCATTTCAACCCGGGTCGATGGAGTTTCCGAACTGATCCAGGATGGGGAGCAGGGGACCTTGGTGGCGACAGGCAGACCTGCTGAGATTCAGCAGGCGCTGCGTAAACTGAATACCCAGCCTGCCAGGTTTATCGAGATGGCTGAAACTGCGCAAGATCTTGTGAAGAATGAGTTTACATGGGACTCAATTGCTGACAGATATGATCAGATTTATGCCCAAATGCTGTCTCTGGAAGACTGATTCGGGGCGAAATGAGGGCCGCTGAATCGACTTCTCATAACAAAATTTAAAAATCATCAAAGTCACAATTCCTGTAGTGATAAGTATCTAGGTCGATTCGTGTTCGCCGGGATCTGACCGAGCTTTCAATCATGCTTGACGATTCCATTTTGGGTGGTAAATTCATCACTCTGTGGTGTCTGGTGGTGGTGAGTGGGGCTCAATGGCGTTAACGGGAACTTTCAATAAGATTCTGGATGGTAAACGTCGTTTGGCAATTCCAAAACGTCTCAAGGAAGAGCTCGTAGAGGAAAAGTCTCCCCAGGTTTATATTGCCCCAGGTACTGCGTCCGTATTGTTGGTCTACTCGGAGAAGGGATTTGAACAGCAGGCACAACGATTAGCGGATTTTTCCAGAAATGGTCCGGAAGCTGCCCAATATCTGCGGCTGTATTATGCCAGAGCAGAGAAAGTGGAAGTCGACTCGCAGGGAAGAGTTTGTATCCCGGAGCGATTAGCAGAACTGGCCAGTCTGGAACCGAAACAGGAAGTGGTTTTGCTGGGAGTGCAGGACCATGCGGAAATCTGGAGTGCGGAACGATGGAATACCTATCTTAATAATCATGGACCGAATTTTGATGAAATGGCCGCTCAGGCCTTTGGTCAAATGACCTGGTAGTCGCGGAAGGAATGTGGAACATTTCTGTTAGAAGACCAGGTATTAAACACAAATCATAACAATGTATTGTTCAAGGAGGACAAACTGGAACTCTTCCGCTGGCTACCGGGCTTTGCGGATTGAAGGTGAAATGGATGTCACCTGTGTGTGCTCATGATATTGGGTTGGGCCACCGGTCGTTCGTCTCCGAGTACAGGTAGAATGGATGCTGCTTGAGACGGATGGCTTCAGGGTTCCCTCCTTGAACAGGAGAAGACAGTACAGAAACAGAGTTGAGTTTTCTCCTCTGTCGTCGATTTCCCGCACGACGTGTGCTTTCAATCGGTTTCAAGTCAGTCACTTAGGACTATTGAATTCCGATTCCCAAAAATCTTTAACTGATCTTGCCAGAAATAGAGGATTTTTCTAAACTTCCTGCGCTTGAGGATCGGGCTTGTTCTAAAATCCGCAACTCAGGTCAGCAATCTCTCTGAGTTTCACTTCTCAAGTCTCTGCCCCTCCCGAAACAATCAATTCGTATTTCTACTGGTTTCTGATGGAATCATTCCGTTGGAGTCAGTCAACCAGTCTATTGTTTAATTCATTTATATAGAATCGTTTTCAGTTGAATGTCAGGTAAGCCCGGTGATCAGAAAAGGCCTGTCCATTTACCGGTCCTGTTACGTGAAGTGATAACACAACTGGATCTGTCTCCTGGGCTGATTGTCGTTGATGGCACAGTCGGGGCAGGTGGTCATAGTGAGCATATACTGAAAAAAATTAATAATGAGGGGACCTTAATTGGTCTGGATCGCGATGCCATGATGCTGGGTTTTGCCACGCAAAAATTAAAACCAGAGTCACTACCTGCAGGTCGATGTTACCTGCGGCAGAGTAGTTACGCAGAATTGCCGGCCGTGATGGAAGAGTTACAGATTTCATCTGTTGATCGTGTGTTACTGGACCTGGGCTTATCTTCCGATCAATTGAGCGACGATGAACGAGGCTTTGGATTCGAATCGGCAGGTGAACTGGATTTGCGTTTTGATACGAGACAGGGAGTTCCTGCCTGGCAGTTACTGGAAAGTCTCCCGGAATCAGAGTTATGTGAGATCCTGGAAGTCTATGGCGAAGAGCGGTTCAGTCAGCGAATTGCGAATCAAATTGTGAAACAGCGGAAAACCGCTCCCGTCAGAACTGCGGCCGATTTAATCAAAGCGGTGCAGCTGGCGATTCCTGGCAAGGCGCTGGCGGCTGCCAGAAAAAATCCGGCAACGCGCGTATTTCAGGCGTTGCGGATCGCTGCAAATCAGGAACTGGAACAACTGGAAACCATGCTGGAGACTGTGTTACCACAGGTACTGCAACCTGGGGGGAGAGCGGTGATTATCAGCTTTCATTCTCTGGAAGACCGGATGGTCAAGCAGGCGTTTAAAAACCAGACGATCTGGAAGAATCTGACTGCCAAACCGATTGTGGCGACGCAGGCAGAACAGAGAGTCAATCCACGGTGCCGCACTGCCAAGTTGCGTGTCGCTGTGAAAACATAAATGTAAGTACTGAAAATACAGGGAGACAGACAGTTTTCTGTTTGTCTGAATAAGACTAATTTCGTTTAAACGGGAAATGGTTTAGAGCCATGACTGAAGAAAAAAAAGCAGAACAACCCACCGAAGAAGACTGGGGAATTGAAAAGCCCAAGTCGGGAATCGCCATTGAAACCAAGGTAGGACTGTGTCTGATCTGTATCCTGCTCAGTGCCTTTGGTCTGGTTGTCTATCAGAAAATAAATCGTCCTCAGGAGTCTGTCGCCATTAATGGTCCGGAAGAGGGAGGGCAGGTAGAGGAATCGTCCGGGAAAGTAGATCCTTTCGCAGCTGGTAGCGACGACTCCAAAACAACGGGTCAAGTCGCCGAGCATTCCAGTGACTTTAATCCTCCGGCTGAAGATACAGGCTTTTCAACTCCCGCCGAGCAGTCGGCTCAGGATAACCCGTTTGGCCCGGCGCAATCAGCCGCAACGGAAACCAGTCAGTTCGATCAGAATGCCTTTCAATCACAGAATGAGCCAGCGCAGCCTGTGGAGATCGCTGCCAATCAGTCAGATAACGGATTTGAACAGTTTGATCCACCGCCGCAACCCGCAAATGATTTTTCGAATCCATCTGCGAATGAATTTCAGAATGGCATGCAGAACCAGGCAGAACCTGCCGCTTTTGATAAACCGCAACAGGACCCCTTTGGCGGGGCCGACCAGTTTGCGCAGCAGCCAGCGGCAACACCTCCAGCGAACGAATTTGGTAATGAACCGGCGACTGATTTTTCTCAACCAGCAGCCAGCGATCAATCAGGCTTAATGGAGCAGCCTGCAGCAAATGAATTTGGTTCTGCTGCTGAAACGGGAACAGACACCGTTCAGGTCGATGAAAATCCATTCGGAGCAGAGCCAGAACCGGCTCAATCAATGCAGTCTCAGCAGCCTGCTGCCAGTGAGTTTGACGATTTTGGTCTGGCGGAAGATAAAAATTCTGTTCCGATGCAGAAATTTGATCCCGTGGCTGAGAAGACGGCCAAAGTAAATATCACTGAAATTTCCAATTCCAAAGGTTTCGACGAATTTAGTGATTCCGGTTTTGCCCAGGAACAACCTCAGGCTCCCGCTGCGGGACTCGAGAATTCTTTTGAGTCGGAAACACCGGCCATGGCTAACGAGGAGTTTGAACGCCCCGCTGTTTCGGAATTTAGCGATACGGAAGTCGCTCAGACTGAAGAGCGTTTTGGGGATTTTCGAGCCGAAGAGTTTTCAGCACAACAGGCAGAAAGTGTGACGACTGTGAAACGTCCTGCAGCCGCCATTGATTCGAATACGTTTCGTGAAGACGAAATGACCGCAGAAAATCAGCCACAGGCACGCGGGCTGTTTGACGGACCTGCCCCTGTAAAAGAAGTTTCTACCCAGGAGTTTGGAGCGTTTCAGGAAGAATCATTCAGTCAGCAGCCTGCGAAAGCAGTCGGCGGGGAATATGTCGTTCAAAATGGTGAGAATTTCTGGACGATTTCGAAAAAACTGTATGGGACCGGTCGTTATTTTCAACTGCTCGCGCAGATCAATAAGAGTCGGGTCAGTGATCCTCGCAAAATGAAACCCGGTTTGAAATTGATTGCGCCTGATCGGGCCGCGATTGAAGCACGATACCAGGCCAGCCATAAGATAACCCAGACGACAGTCAGCGAGTTTACCGGTAGTACTGCCGTCCGCAAACCAGGTAAACCAGCCGGGTTTTTTATCAGTACCGATGGACGCCCCATGTACCGCGTGGGCAGCAACGACACATTGACTGATATTTCACAGAAGCATCTGGGACGGTCTTCCCGCTGGTATCAGATTTATCAGATTAACCGGCAGAGACTGCAAAACCCGAACAAGCTTCAAATTGGTACAGAATTGCAGCTGCCTTATGATGCCAGCCGGGTCAGTCTTGTTCCTGGAAACTCATCCAGCCGATAGTGAATACAGGCGCAATGGTGCCTCCTGTTTCATTATCAACTTAGCCAGCGGCGAACTTCCTGATAGACTGTGTCCAGTTTGACTATCGCGTCTCCAGGTCTATTTGGACCGAGATTATCAGATTGACAGACGCTCTGATTAAATGTGATGCTCTCTAACATTCTCGCTGGTGAGGAAGGTCGATTGGATGTTATTCCGTTTCAGTAGTGCAATCTTACTGGCGGTTGCCGTCTCTCTGATTGGAATTGCACTCGAAAAAGAGAGTCTGAAGCTGAAACGACTGGTCAGTCGGCAGCATTATCAGCTGGATGTTCTGGTGAATGCTCATGCGAAGATGAAGCTGGCAACACAACGCGCGGGTTCACCCCGTCAGGTGTTGAACTCGATCGAACGCGGGGAACTGGATGTCGAATCCAATCAGCAGCCTGCTCTGAGCAACCGTCGCGAGATGCCGTTGCTGCAATGGCATTTAAATCCTCATAAGGGACAGGCAGAAAAATAATACTGTCTGCATGATATTGTAGTCTGTCGTCGGGCGGTGATCAGCAGCAGGCAGTTCTGCGGGAGAAGTAATTCTTGAATTTGGTACCATCGAATCTGCGAAACAGCTGGCGCACCTGGAGCCTGGTTCTGGTGGTGGTGCTGGCCTGGCTGGTGATTTCGGGGCGGCTGGTCTATCTGCAATACATTGGACATCGACAGTTTGCCCGGGTTGTGGCTCGACAGCAGGTCTATAAAGAAAAAATTCCCGCGCGACCAGGAGACATTCTTGATCGGAACGGTCGACTGCTGGCAACGACCATTGTCAGTAACAGCCTGTATGTTGTTCCTCAGCGCCTGGAAAATAAGAAGAAAGTCGACCGGATCTGCGACATTCTGCAACTGGATGCGGCTGCGTTTCGCAAACGGTTGAATGAAAACCAGGACAAACTGTTCCTGTGGGTCAAACGGCGTCTCTCTGATCAGGAACTGTCAGCGATTCGGGCATTGGGTCTCTCAGATGCTGTCTGGGGGTTTCGGCAGGAATACCGCAGACAGTACCCACAAGGCGCTTTAGCAGCACATGCTCTCGGGTTAAGAGACATTGACGGGAAAGGTCAGGGGGGGCTGGAAGAAGCATTTGACCATCTGATTTGTGGTCAGGACGGTTATCGTTTTCTGATTCGCGATGCGCATGGCCGTGTGATTGAAGTACGCAATGACTCCCGCGTCGCGGCCAGAAACGGGGAGACGCTGGTGGTGACGCTGGATTCCATTATTCAGCTCTACACGGAACGGCAACTCCAGTCCATTGTCGAAGAGTGGAAGCCCAAAAGTGCCTGTGCGATCGTAATGGATGTCAAAACCTGTGAAGTCCTGGCGATGGCATCGGTTCCGACTTTCGATCTGAATCATCCTGAGGGGATTGATGAATCTGCCTGGAAAAATACAGCGATTGCTTCGATCTATGAGCCTGGTTCAACACTCAAGCCGTTTATTGTCGCAGCGGCGCTCGAAAAGGGATTGATTCAAACCGAGGATGAATTTGATTGTGAGCATGGCGAATACCGTATGGGAAAGCGACTGTTGCACGATCATCACAGTTACGGGCTGTTGAGCGTGACGGATGTGCTCGTAAAGTCGAGCAACATTGGTATGGCGAAAATTGGAGAGAAGCTGACCAATCCGGGACTGTATGAGGCAGTGACGGCGTTCGGTTTTGGGCAGAAGACCGGTATCCAGCTGCCCGGTGAACTGGGAGGGATAGTCAGACCCTTAAAACGCTGGAATATCTATTCGACGGGTTCAGTACCGATGGGCCAGGAAATCGCTGTCACGCCGGTGCAACTGATTACTGGACATGTGGCTCTGGCAAATCAGGGGAAATTGTTGAATCCGCGTTTGATCCGAGATCAGATTGACCACAATTACTTTCCCCGTTCTGAAGAAGAGTCAGACCAGGTACGCCCCCTTGTTTCCACACCGATTGTTTCTCCGGAAGTCGCTGACTGGCTGGTTCAGGTTCCCATGGTAGAGACGGTAACACGGGGTACCGGGAGGAAAGCTCAGCTTGAGGAGTATGTGGTGTTTGGGAAGACCGGGACCGCCCAAAAGCCCGATCCGAAAACAGGTAAGTATTCTTCCGAGTTACATGTCAGTTCTTTTATTTGTGGTGCCCCGGCACATGATCCACGTGTTCTTGTGCTGGTTGTGGTGAATGAACCTTCTGTGGGCGAGAACCATTATGGGGGAACGATAGCCGGGCCTCCTGCCGCAGAAATCCTGAAGCAGACATTGATGTATCAGCGGGTTCCCTTTGATCATTCCAGTGAGATGCCTCCGGAACGGACGGCACAACGATTGCGAAATGCGCTTCGCTGAACCTGTCATTTTACCTGTTTTGTGATTTGCCGGAAACAGGAGCTGCTCACTGCCCAGTTTTCTGGGTCTGACTTGAATCAATATTGACAAAAATTCGCTTTTTTTTGTATTAATGCTCAAGTTACACCTCTCTCCTATTCAATTCCTGAACCATCACAACACTCTCAGATTATTTCTGCGAAGCGGATTTCTTCCCTTTGTGGAATACTGCAATTCATTTCAACAATTCTGCTGATTACTTCCATTTTCCATCCCCTCAATCACCTGCTGATATCGAATCAGGTTACGAGTCCCTGTTGAGGACGAGCCGGTTTCATCACAGGTAGCGCAGTCATGGCCAAAGAAACAAAAGCACAACCAGAATCAGATGAGTCAGCGAACGTCGCCGTGCAGGACCCACCTGAAAAAAAATCCGGAGATGCAGATATCGAGTCTGCTGCCTCTGATTCAGTTGCATTGCGCGCGCGTGTCACAGGCTTTGTCAAATCGCGTTGGAAGATTCTGGCGGGTATCGTGCCTGTACTTCTTCTGCTGGGGGGATATCTGATGTCTCTCTCTGGTGAACCGGAAAAGACTCCTAAAGAAACACTGGCAGAAGCACTGCAGATTCTGGAGTCATCGACAGATACCAAAACACGGTCCGAGGCACTTGAACTGGCTTATGCACTGAAAAAACAGGAATATCTGGATCCGGATTTTCCGGGTGCTTTGTACTTTATTTTTGGTGTTGTTGCTTTCCAGAATGCGGAAGAACTGCATGGGGAAGCTCAGGATCACCAGTATCTGATCGCCAGCCGTTATCTGAGAGAAGCAGAACGCAGGGCCATTGATCAGGAACATCGTCCAGAATGGTGCTATGCACTTGGTACCAGTCTCTACAAGTCAGGTTCCATTCAAAAGTCGCGACCGCTGCTGGAAGAAGCTGTCAGTACGTTTGCAGAATATAAGTTAAATGCATCCATGTCGCTGACGGACATTTATCTCGATCACAAAGAACCGTCTGAGTTAAAGCAGGCATTTGATTTGAATTCAGAGTGTCTGCAACTGGAAGATCTGGATCCTGAGATGCGGGATCGATTGTATTTGCAGCGTGCACAGATTTTCCTGGCGCAAGGCAAGAATACTGAGGCACAGGAGGTACTGGACCGGGTCAAGCAGCAGGAGTCTGTGAATCAGGTGACACTGGTGTTTCAGGCACAAACTCTGATGGCGGAAGGGAATTACAAGGAAGCATTAACGATTCTGGCGCCGGTCAAAGACAATCTGGGGCTGGAGCGTAAATTTTCCAGGCAGGCTTCCTACCTGATGGGAGTGTGTGCCGAGTCGCTTGGTGATGCTGATGGTGCCATTGATTTTTTTGAACAGACAACTCATCGCTATGCCGGAACACAGGAAGGCCTGGCGGCATTTCTGCGTCTGGCTGAATTACTACGGAAAAATGGTCGTACCGAAGAATCCCTGATTGCTTATCGGACTGCGTTGCGGTCCATTCACAGTCCGGATGAATTCCGCAATCGCTGGATCAGTCTGCAGAGCGTGAAGACATATGTTCTGAATGCATGGAACGACTGGGTGGATGAAGATCGGATCAAAGATGACGTGACCTACTTCAATGCGGCGATTCAACTCTCTGATTATCTGCCTCCTTTGCTGCCGGAAGTCCAGTCCAAGGAACTGGCTGCGAATGCCAATCGTCGCTGGGCGGAATATCTGCAACGCCGCTATGAAGAAGCAACCGTCACAGAGCAGGAGTCTCTTAGAGGCGAATTGAATGAACACTGGAAGCAGAGCGGGCGTGCCTATTTTGAACTCGCCCGTCGATTGACGACTTCGGATCGATATGGAGATATTCTTGCCATCTCCGCAGATCACTTTCAGAAAGGTCTGGATTTCGAAACCGCGCTCAAAGTGCTGACACGGTTCATCAATACGAATCCGGAAAAGCAAATGCCGCAGGCTCTCGTTCAGCGAGGTGAGATTTTACTGGAGCTGGATCGGCTTGATGAAGCGATTAACCACTTCGAACGAGTGATGACAAATTACCCGACCGATGTCTCTGCCTTTGAGGCCCAGTATTTACTGGGGATTGTTTATCTGGAAAAGAATGAACTTGATCAGGCTCAAGCCGTATGGAAAGAGATTCTGGAGTCGAGCCAGTTAACCCCCAAAGCAAAACAGTGGGGGGATGCATTGTTTTCGCTGGGTAAGTTGAATTTTCACCAGGGAAAAATTGCCGAGTCAGAAAAACAGAGCGAGACCGCAGAAGATGTGCCGGAAGGACAGATCACAGGTTCGAGGCAGAATCTTTATTATGAAGAGGCCACACGACGTCTGACCGAATATGTCAAACGTTATCCAGAATCAGAAAAAATATCGGAAGCACGCTATCTGCTGGCCCGGTCTTTACAGAATCTGTCAGATCAACCACTCCGTGAGATGAAGGAAGCCAGGACAGACAACGCCCGACAGGAATTAAAACGGAAGCAGTTTGGCTATTTGAATCAGGCTCTGACACAACTTCAATATCTGAATCGGGATCTGCGTCAGTTGGAAAATCGAGACAGACTTGATGCGCTGGGAAAACAGTTACTCAAGTCGAGCTGTTTTGGAAAAGCGCACATCTTGTATCTGACGGAAGAGTACGCCGAGGCAATTAAATCGTATCACGATGCCGTAAACCGGTACCCGCAATGTACGGAAGTGTTGATTGCGTATATGAAGATGTCGGGCTGTTACGAAGCATTAGGGAAAAAAAATGAAGCTAAAAGCATGCTGGAACAGGCCAAAATAATTTTGAAACAGATGCCTGACAGTGTGTTCGAGTCCGGAGCGACGAACCTGGGACGAGAAGAATGGAATCGCTGGCTGGACTGGTCGCGCGAGTTTCGTGATTCTGACAGTCGAACCAGCGCCCTGCCGCCAGTGAATGGTGCCTGAAACTGAGAAATTACCAGGGGACAGAATCTGTTCCTCATCGTTAAACCTGAATCATGATGTAATTGATATGACTTCGACAAATATGATTGATTATCCCAGACTGTTTGCAGTACGCCTGGAGTATTCCCGGGCTCTGTTAACCCTGTCGCTGCAACAGCAGGAACTGATCAAGGATGATGATTATTCCAGTTTGCTGGACGTGTTAGGAAAAAAACAGAGGTTACTGGGGCAGTTGGATCAATACACGAAACAGTTGCCTCGACTCTGGGAGCAGTGGCAGCAGGACAGGGACCAGTTACCCCCCGATCAACGCGCCACGTGTGAGCAGATTTTGAGTGATTCTGAAGCGGTGCTGGCACAGCTGCTGAAGAATGAGGATACCAGTACGCAGTCCATGGTCGATCGACGGGATCGAACAAAGCAGCAGATCCAGTCGCTAAACCAGGGGGCAAAAGTCGGGGAAGCCTATCGTGACAGCCTGGCACCCTCGACCCATCGGCATCTGAATATAGATCAGTAAGAATGACGGATTACAGAAAAGATTAGAAGTATTCCCTTTGATTAAAGCGGGTTTTAATAATGAATCATAGTTTGTTACACAGTTCAACATCGCGCGGCCTGATCCAGGTGATTTCTGAGGATCGCATCCGTAGACTGGAAGTCTGCACGCAGTTTTCGAACCTGGGTTATACGGTCATTCCCTTGACCGAAATGAATTTCACTCCAAAATCCCGGCGACCGGATGCCGATATCTGTGTACTCCTGGATCAACGGTCGATTACCGAGTTCATGTTTGCCGTTGATTCCGTGGCCGAGCAGAATCTGATCCCGGTGCTGTACTATCCCTTGCTGACACATGAGCTGCAGCAGGCCTGTCTGAAGCCTTCCCGTACTGCGTCACATGAAACGATGGCGCCGTTTGCGGAACTGCGTTCAAACGACTCGCTGGATCATATCAGTCGGCTCCTGGATTCTGCGATCAAGTACTCGCGACTGTCCCATAAATGTACTGAGTTGATTTCTGAATTAAACCTGCGTTCCAGTCGGCGGCTGATCGGATACAGCCAGGCAATCCAGACATTAAGAGACCGGATTGCAGACCTGGTGCATTTGCGAACTCCCGTACTGGTTCAGGGGGGAGTCGGATCTGAGTTGTCTGTGGTGGCAGAAATCATTCATGACTCCATGTTCCTGAACTATCAGCCGCTCATCAGAGTCAACTGCAGTACGTTGACCATTGAAAATGTTGAACGGGAACTGATCGGTTATTTTTCAAATGAAACAGGCAGTTACTCAGATGAACCGGTCTGGAATCCAGGTCAGTTCGAACAGGCGGCAGGCGGCACACTGGTGCTTGACCAGGTCCATTTGACTTCATTGCCCGTACAGGCGGCGCTGCTGAAAATTCTGGAGAGCGGCGAGTATCGTTCGCCGGAAGACAGTCAGCAGAAAAAATTGAACTGCCGCATTATCTCTCTGAGCCATCTCTCGCTGCATGAATTGTCGACGCAGAATCAGTTCAAGCGAAAACTGGCCGGAATTCTGTCTACGTCCAGTTTGTCGGTTCCGCGTTTGAATGATCGGAAAGAAGATCTCGCCCTGCTGACAGAAAACCTGTTAAGCGAGGTGGCGAACACTGAAGGAACGGTTCCAAAACTGTTGACGCTGGATGGTCTGGAACTGTTGAAGAAACATGACTGGAGCGGGGATCTCCAGGAATTGCGAAATCTGATTCAACATGTGAATCGTGTTGATAACGGGCCGCGCCTGGATGCCGCCAGTTTATTGCCCTGGATCGGGTCAGAATCGATTTCCAATGTGGATTCCCTGACAGGGATGACGCTGCGTGAAATGGAACAGAAACTGATTGAAAGCACGTTTGCACGCTGCGGAGGCAACCGGGAAAGTACGGCTCAGATTCTGGATATCGGGTTGAGAACGCTTTCCGGCAAACTCAGATCCTATGGGTATCCACCTCGGGGAGGCCCGGATTCCAAACGGACTTTTTCGGTCAGGCGTGCTGCCTGACCGCGGGTTTTGTTCTTTTAACCAGGCAGGTGAGAGTATGTTAGATCAGGTTTTAAATTCGAATGCATTACCATTACTGGAAAAAATGGCGGCGTTCGCAGAGCGTCGACAGGATGTCCTGGCAGGTAATATTGCGAATATCGATACCCCCTCATACAAGATGCGAGATCTTCCAGTTCAGGAATTTCAGCAGGCTTTACGTGATGCGGTGCAGTTGAAGGAAAACCTGACTGATCCGGTGTCGCAGCAGACTCTGGCGATGCCTGTCACTCTGGAAGCGACGAAATCTGTCGAAGCACAACTGCAGGAGCTGTTCCCGCGCAGCCTGTTTCAGGCACGGGAAGCAACTCCTCAGAACCTGACGTTTCAGGATGATAATAATCGAAGTATTGAATCACAAATGACGCAGATGACCAAAAACTCCATGATGCAGCAGTTCGCTGTGGAAGTCATGATGGCGCAGATGAATCAGTTGCTAACAGTCATTTCAGAACGCGCCTGAGATTCAGACTGAGCGAACAGGACCCATCAGAAAATTTGAAAGGAGCAGCAGATGTTAAAAGGAATTGATATCAGTACCAGTGCCCTGGTCGCCCAGCGGCAACGGATGAACACGATTGCAGGGAATATTGCTGCAGTGAATGTATCACACGATCCCGCAAGTGGTGAAGAACCCTTTTATCGCCGAATGGTTACCTTCCAGGCGGATACGGAAAGTCTGGACCAGAATGCGTCCGGAACCGGGGTAAAATATCATATTGAAATTGATACAGACACACCGTTAAGAAAAACCTATGATCCCGGCCACCGCCATGCGGATCAGGATGGGAATGTTACCTATCCTAACATTGATCTGGTGACCGAATTCGTCAATGCACTGGAAGCAGGGCGAGCCTACGAAGCCAATATTTCGGCTCTGGATATCACTAAGGAAATGTTTAGTACGTCGTTGCGGATTTTAGCATAAATATTAGATATATAGAGATTTAAATCATCTGATCTCAGGGAAGGGAACAGTATGACCAGTTCCATCAGTCATATCGGTAACTCATTACTGCCCGGTCTTTCACCGGCGGGGCTCAAAGATGCAGGGGCAGGCACGTCGGCCGGCGCCCCTTCGTTTCAGAACATGATGTTACAGTCTCTGGACAGTGCCAATCAGTTACAGCTTCAATCGGAGCAGGCGATTCAGGCGGGGCTCCTGGGAGAAGATATTACTCAGGCCGAAGTCTTTTCCTCGATCAAGAAGGCAGATCTGGCTCTGAGAATGATGGTTCAAATGCGAAATAAACTTCTGGAGGCTTACAACGAGATCCAGAAGATGCAAATGTAAAACCCAGGCAAATCAGGCAGTACTTTCACCATTTTGACACGGATTCGTCGATTGGTCACCCGGTATGGATACGATAAAAAAAATATATCAGCAGTTCTCAAACCTGTTTCAAACAATGTCTGGCAGCCAGCGTGCGATTTTGCTGTCTGTCCCCCTGCTGATGATGCTGGCTTTTGGCTTCCTCTTTTTTCGGGACAGTCAATCGAGCTACGTTTCACTCTCCCTGGGTAAAGATTTTACGACCGAAGAGGTCATTCATGCCGAAGAAGTTCTGTTGCGTGCCGGGTTGACCGATTTCTCAAGAAAGGGACAGCGAATTATGGTCCCTCAGAATGAAGTACCCCGCTATAATGCCGCGCTGATTGAAGGCGGCGGACTTCCGACAGACTGGGCTTCGGAATGGCAGGAGCAGTTTGAAAAATCGAGCATGTTTGTGAGTAAGGACCAGCTGCAGGTCATGCGGGATATTGCGCTGGGAAACCAGTTGCGTCGGATGATCCGCGCGATCCCGGCGATTGAGGATGCCAGTGTGATGTGGGCCCGTTCAAAAAAACGGTTGCGCTGGAATAATACCACCCCGGAAGTGACGGCGACCGTCATGGTCAAACCCCGACCGGGACGGGAGTTGACTCCGGTTCTGGTGACCAGCCTGAGAGCTGCCGTTTCAACGATGGTTCCCGACCTGACCACGGACTCGGTAACGGTCTTCGATCAGTCCACGGGAACTTCGTTTACCGCGGATGACAAAAACGAAGCCTTTGACAGTAAATTCATCAGTTGGGTCAATAAGCATACCAAAAACTACCAGGATAAAATTCTCGATTCTCTCTCGTATATTCCAGATGTGATCGTGAATGTGAATGTCGACGTCGAAAATCTGAAACGGTATGTCGAACGCAAGCAGGAAATCAGTACTGACGGCTCGGTGACACTCCAGTCGAAAGAGCAATCCACCGAACGCAGCCTCGTGGAAAAACCGACCCGGGCAGAACCGGGAGCTCGATCCAATCAGCCGAACTCCCTGGCAGTGGCGCGAGGGAACGAAAAGAATGAGAAGGTAACAGAGACGAATAATGAGGCCACCACAGCTCCGTCATTTACCTGGACAGAAAAAGAGTTTGTCGCCGCCATGCCCAGCACGGTGCAGGTTTCTGTTTCCATCCCGGAGGATTACTATTCTGCAGTTGCTCTCAAACGCGGAATCAAAAAAGGAGAAGCGGAAGCGGATATCGCCGCTTTCAAACAGGCCACTGCCGCCATTCAGACCGAAGTTGAAACAAGTATTCAAAAGCACGTCCAGAAGCTGATTCCTTCGCAGTCTGCTACAGATGCGGTCAGTGTCGCTTCTTATGTACGCGTTGATGCAGAAGTCCCTGAAATCGCCTTACCGTTAACCGAAAGTGTCGGCGAGTTTGTGAGCCAGTGGGGCAGTACCCTTGGTCTGGGGTTATTCGCGATCTGGGCTTTATGGATGCTGAATAAGAGTATGCCTCAAATGGAAGAGGTCAATTCAGAAGAGATTGATCTGCCACTGAAAAGACCCGTTGACTCAACTCCCGAAGAAGAATCGGTAAAACCTAAGAAAGAACCGACACAGCGCGATGAGGTTCAGTTACTGGTTCGCGATAATCCGGAGGTTGCTGCGATGGTGTTGAGTAAATGGATCCACTCAAAATCCTGATCGCTTTTCTGATTCGATGTTATTTTAATACTGGTTTTGCAGGCTGAAAAATGGATGAACTACAAAAAGCCGCCGTCTTGTTACTGAGCCTGGATAAAGCGCTCGCCGCTGAAGTGCTCAGTCTGATGTCCAAAGAAGATGTCGAAAAAGTAACGATGATGATTGCCCGGATGCAGGATGTCTCCAAGGAGCAGCAGGCCACCGTCTTGTCCGAATTTACCAATTTGCGTGGTGAGCAGACCACGATGGAGCGGGGCGGTCTGGCGGCCGTGAATGAACTGCTCGAACAGTCTCTCGGAAAAGAAGGTGCCGGCTCGATTCTGGACAGTATTAATCAGACGATGAACTCCGTACCCTTCGGTTTCCTGCAGAAATCAGGCGCGAACAACCTGTTGACCTTTATCATTGAAGAGCATCCCCAGACGATCGCGATGATCATGTCACACCTGCCCAGTAACATGGCGGCGGAAGTGCTGGCCGGACTGCCTTCCAATAAGCAGATGGATGTGATCAAACGCATTGCCAATATGGAGCAGACCAGTCCGGAAGTGATCCGCGATGTTGAGAAGAGCCTGGAACATCGCATGAAAAACACTTTCAGTCAGGGTATGGAAAAAGCGGGGGGAGTCGAGCTGGTTGCCGAGATTCTGAACGTGACAGACCGCATGACTAACAAAGGGATCCTGGAAAGTATGGATCAGGAAACTCCCGATCTGGCTGATGAAATTCGCCGCCTGATGTTTGTCTTTGACGATCTGGTGAAACTGGATAATAAAGCGATTCAGGCTCTATTGAAGGAAGTGGATACCAATCAGTGGGCGGTTGCCTTGAAAGGGGCTTCCGAGGAGATCAAGCAGAAAGTTCTCAGCAACCTGTCTCAGCGGGCAGCAGACATGCTGCGTGAAGAAATGGAATATCTGGGTCCTATCAAAGTCAGCGATGTGGAAGCAGTTCAGCAGCAGATCGTAGACAGTGTCAGACGCCTGGAAGATGCCGGAGAAATTGAAGTTGCTGCCGGAAATGAAAGTGAACAGTACATTACCTGATGCATGTCGGGTTTTGTCGTGAAAATCAAACAGAACGAATAATCACAGGATTGATAAAGTCAACGAAATGGCGGAACTGGAAACAGCAAAATTGTTAAAGGCGGATGCGTTTCGCGCGCTGGGTTCGAAAATCGCCTATAACTTCAATGATATCGAAAAACGCTGTGAAGATTATATTAGCAATGTGCGTAACCAGACGCGTCAGATGATTATCGATGCGCAAGCAGAAGCAGAACAGATCAAGCAGGAAGCGTATCAGGCAGGGAAGCAACGGGGACTGGAAGAGGCATTACGCGAGGTAGAAGCCCAGGTTCAGGCCCGATCTGAAGCGCAGGCCAGTCAGATGGTAGAAGAAAAACTCGGTACCGTTTTCCCTGCGATGCAGGCAGCCGTTGCAGGGTTGCAGCAGGAGCAGGTCAACTGGAGGCAGACGTGGGATGCTGCCGCGGTCAAAATGTGTCTGGTGATTGCAGAAAAAATGGTCAGGCATGAGATCAAGACCCGTCCCGATACTGTGAAACCCATGATGAGTGAAGCGCTCAAGCTGGCATCGGGAACTCAGCATATCCGGTTCCAGATGAATCCGACGGATGTCGTCCATCTGGGAAAGAATGCACAGAGCTTTATCACGAATCTGACGGGATGTCAGACCTGTGAAATTATTGAAGATGAATCGATCTCCCCGGGGGGATGTATTATCGAAACACAGCATGGAACAATCGACGCCAGAATCGAAGTACAACTGGATCGTATTTTCCAGGAGCTGATTATCCAGACTCAGGACTAGCCTCTTCCATGTTCGATGTTTCTCAACAGATTAAACAGATTCTACCCTTTCGCCTGACAGGGAGAGTCACACGTGTGGTCGGGTTGACTGCATCGGTTTCCGGCTTTCCGGCACCGCTGGGATCCGTCTGTGCCATTGATCGGGAGAATGGTTCGGCAGTTGAAGCGGAAGTCGTTGGTTTTCAGAATGAAGAAACTCTGCTGCTGCCTTATGAAGATCTGGCGGGGATCCGACGTGGAGACCGCGTCAGTCTGATTCAATCGGTGCCTGCCGTTGCTGTGGGGCAGGGGATCCTGGGGAGAGTTCTGGATGGTCGCGGTCGCTGTATTGACGGTAAGAACCAGGCAATGCTTTCTCATCGTGCCAATTTAAAAGCCAAACCGATTTCTCCTTTGAATCGCCCCCGTATTGATTCCCCCTTGAGCACCGGAATCCGCACCATCGATGGGCTGTTAACGTGTGGAAAAGGGCAGCGACTCGGGATTTTCGCCGGAAGTGGTGTTGGTAAAAGTACCCTGATGGGGCAGATGGCGCGTCAGAGTTCCGCTGATATTAATGTGGTTTGTCTGGTCGGGGAACGTGGTCGTGAAGTACGCGAGTTTCTGGATCGTGATTTAGGGCCAGAAGGGCTGGAACGCAGTGTCGTGATCGTTGCGACAAGTGATGAACCTGCGCTGATTCGCTTGCGGGCCGCTCATCTGGCGACCGCGGTTTCGGAATTCTTCCGTGACTGTGGCAAAGATGTCCTGCTGATGATGGACAGTGTAACCCGCTATGCGCTGGCACAGCGGGAAATTGGTCTGGCAGCAGGAGAGCCGCCGGCGACTCGGGGCTATCCACCCAGCGTGTTTTCCCTCCTGCCTAAGCTGCTTGAACGGAGTGGTCGGACTGAATCTGGCAGCATCACCGGGTTCTATACCGTTCTGGTTGAAGCCGACGACGCGAACGAGCCGATTTCTGATACCGTGCGGGGAATTCTGGACGGGCATATCATGCTTTCGCGGAAACTGGCACATGAATCCCACTGGCCTGCAATAGATGTGCTGCAGAGTATCAGCCGTTCGATGAATGACATTACATCAACTGAGCACCAGCAGTCAGTCGCTCAAATCAAGAAACTCATGGCCGCCTACCAGCAGTCAGAAGATCTGATCTCAATCGGCGCTTACCAGGCGGGTTCAAATCCGGAAGTCGATCTGGCAATCAAGATGAGGCCGCTCTGGAATGAGTATCTGAAACAGGGAAATACAGAAGACTCTGATTTCCATTCCGCTTCAGAGGGGCTCACTAATCTGGTTGCCCGGATGCAGCAGCTTAAACCGATGAAAGCTTCGGAGGCGGGTCAGATCGCTGCGACCGATCAAGCCGCACAAACGACCGGTTAACTTGAAAAGTTGAATAGCAATTAACGAATTTTATATTCTGTGTGAATCTGAGTGAGATGAAGAAATTTCAGTTTCAATTTGAATCAGTACTCAAAATGCGACGGCATAAACGCAGTATGTGCCGTCAGCTGCTGGGGGAGATGCTCCAGACTGACCAGCGATTGATTGATCAGGCCGAGCAGCTGAAACAGCATCGCTCAGAACAGTTTCAGGAAATCCGGGTCCGTCAGTCAGAAGGGCGGGTGGATATTGATGGGACGACCAGTTTACGGTATTACGCTGGCCAGTTGCAGACTCAGATTCAGTCGGTCAACACAAACCGGGAACTAATGGGGAAACAGATTGTCCTCTGCAGACAGGCTTTGGCCAAGGCCGAGCAGGAAGTCAAAGCCATGGAAAAACTGTCTGATAAACATCGCGAAACATTTCTCTATGCACAAAACCAGAAAGAAATGGTTGAGCTGGAAGAAACCTGGTCAGCAACACAGCAGACAGGAGGTTATCAATGATTCGTCCTCTGGTTGTCATTATCTGTGTATTTTGCGTGGCGACGATCATCTCGGAGATTCTCGGGCTCAGTTATCTATGGGTTCGCGGTCATCTGAATGCGGATTCTGTCAAAGACATTCGCATGATCGTGACGGGGCAGTCACTGGATGATGTGGAATTAGTTGAGGAAGAAACCAGTCTGCCCTCACGTGATGAAGTTGCAGAAACACGGGCCATGCGAATTCTGGAATTAGCAGCGCGCGAAGATGAAATCGAGTTGTTGAAAAGTTCGATTACCGAATCCTCCGATTTTCTTAAAAAAGAGCGACTGGTTTTTGAAGAGGCGAAAAAGAAGTTTGAAGAGGAACTGAAAATTCTGAAAGAGAAGAGTCAGAATGTCGCTACAAAGAAAACGCAATCTGTACTGGTGGCATTGCCCTCCGGAGATGCAGTGCAATATCTGATGCAGCTTTCCATCGAAGAAAATATTGAACTGATCAAAGGGATGGACGGCAAGTTCATCGCCAAGCTCCTGAAAGAGTTCCTGGTTGCTCCTGACCCACTGGTCATCAAACGCGGGAAAGAGATTTTCAAAGAGATTTCGCAGGATGAACCGTTTCGCAGCTTCTCTGACGGTGCATTAGACAAACTGTCCCAGAATAACTAGGTCGCGTACCTGAAACAGAGTTGTGATTTGTAACAGACACGATTCTCAAATCAGGTTCTGCCTGACCTTCCTCAACCTGCATCGATCAGATCTCTAATCGAGCTAATGCAATTTTTCGCTAAAATTGATCTATTTTGTGTATTCTTACGTGATGTCTCGATGATGATTCTGACGAATAAGATACTGGTGAAACAGTCCATTCCCATTGTGGATACCACTGCGCGGTTTCCAGGTGACCTGCCGGGAGGCTGTCCTCAGTACTTATTTTTCTTAAAGGTAATGAGAAATGTCAGATTCTCACAAGTTTTCTCTGCTGGATCTCCAACCGCTGGATCTCAGTAAATACGGTAAGCAGAAACTTGATCTGAATCAGGGTGCAACCCGCAATCCCGACTCGAGTTACCGCAGACAGTTAAGTGAGACCCTTTCCAGGAAACAGCCGAGTCAGTCCACTGATCAAAAACCGGAAACCGATGCCCGACCTCGGGATTTGAATTCAAAACGGGCAATCGACGAAAAACAGAGTTCTGAAGCTCAGGCCCCGGCTCAAAAAAACAAGAATACAGAATCGCCAGAGAGTCTGCAGCGCGATGATTCGGCTGAATTACAGACTCAAACGGAAGTTGCTGGCAGCGAAGCGGAAAAAACGGAAGTTTCGAGTAAACCCGCTTCAGTCAGTGACACGAGTTCAGAAGAAAATCAATCTGATACCATCAATCCGCTGGCAGCCGAAGTACAACAGCCTGTCAAACAGAAAGAGCCTGTGTATTCACTGTTTAGCGATTCCGCTGTCAGTGATTCCAGGCAACAATCCCTTCAGGAAGTCACTTCGACAGATGGTGAGATTCAACCTCCAGCCAGTTTTCAGTTCACGGACAATCAGACTCTGGTCAAACTGCCAACTGAAGTAACAGAAACAGATCCCGAAGGAGCTTACCCTATTCCGGAAGGACTGGCAGCTTTACTGAAGAATCAGAGCGAAGCCATTTCGTCTACTCAATCGACTGATGTCGCATTGTCGAGTGAACCTGTATTGGCAGAGCAGCAGAATCAGGCAGCAGAAAATTTGACCGCACAGGCGACAGGTGAAGTTGTTGAAGAGTCTGTTTCTCAACAGTTGTCAGCTGGGCTCCAGCAGGTCAAAGTTACTGAAGAATTGAAACAGGCGATTAAAGAATTTCAGGAAAACAATTCCGATAACGCGAATACATCTGCAGAAGATTCAGAAGTTGATATTCAATCGCTCATGCAGCAGCGATATCAGAGTGCTGAAAATGAAAACCAGTCGGATTCCTCAGCAGATGAAACCAATCAGAGTGAACAGTCGGCGGAACAGACAGTTGTAGAAGAAGTGTCTCGAACGGTCATTCAAGAGTTACAGCAGCCTGTAGAAGCCACTCCTGATACAAAGTCTGAAGTCGTAGACCAGAAAACAGATGCGAAGCCTGAAGCTGTCGATGATTCTGCTGACGTTGTCACTTTCTCCCCGGTCCCTCCGAGTTTGAAGCCTGCCGGCGATGCTCCTGCTCTCTCAGTTGATCCATCCAGGCCCAGTCCACAAATTCAGGATACGACTGCAAATCAGCAGACAGATCACTCAAATATCCAGACGCTGAACGGCAACTCTGCTGCCCCTGTGACAAATGAAATTGCACCGGCTGCGCCTGCGGGACCAGTGATTGATGTCAAACAGGTTGATCAACTGGTCGAGAGGATTTCGACTGCCGTCAAACAGTCTCATTCTACCGGGCAGCAACTGAAGATTCGTTTGAGCCCACCTGAGTTGGGAACGTTACAGATTGAGGTCTCGTTGAAAAACGGTGAATACACGGCGAAGCTGGAAGTACAGAACCGTCATGCACAAAAAGTGATCAATGATAATATTGCTCAGTTAAAAGAGGCATTATCAAAGACGGGCGTTTCGTTAGATCGGATCGACGTACACATCAATACGGACGCCAGTGAAGACCAGCGTTCTTCTCAATCAGGTACGCAGTCAGACTCAGGAAATGATTTTAATTCTCAGCAGTTCTCTGATAATCCGCAAGACAGTGAGCAACGTCCGGGTGAGCAGTCATTTGTCGAGGAGGCTGTGAAGCAGGATGAACCTGCGGACCAGGATCGTCCCCAGGTCGTTCGTTCCCAGGGGATCGCATCAGAAAATGTCGAAGAAATAGACGTACAGATTTAACTCCATTTTTCAGGGATGAAGGAGTGCCATTATGGCCGTTGATGGAATTGGTGGAAGCAGCAGTACCAGCGGTACGACTGCAGTAGAAGTGGTTGATCCAGATAAAGTTGGCTTCAATGGTTTAACCGCCGAATCCTTTATGAAACTGTTGATTACGGAACTGCAAAACCAGGACCCGACAGAACCATTGGGGAACGAGCAACTGCTGGCACAGATTTCCAGTATGCGGGAACTGCAGTCGAATATCGAGTTATCAGATACATTGAAAGAAATTACGACCGGACAGTCGCTGACACAGGCTGCTGCGTTGATCGGAAAAGAAGTGGAAGGGCAGGAAGGCCAGCAAAATCCGGTTGCGGGTGTTGTGGAGCGCGCCTTTGTCCGCGATGGAAAGTCGTACGTCGGCATTGGTGCTTTTGAATTGCCTGTCTCTGCAATTACCAGTGTTCAAGAACCTGCAAGTATTTAGAGTTTTTAAGGTTACAGAGATTTCATTTTGGTGGGATGCTCTGATAACAGAGACATTCTAAAAAAAATGGTATGAATTGTATCTAATTAGACGATATTCAGAACAGGGAGCGGCCTCAGTTAAGCTGATGCTGCGCTCTGGAACCAATGGATTAGGTTTTTACCTGGTTGATTCAACCGAGGAGTAGTCATGGGATTGACATCTGCATTAAATACATCGTTGGGTGGTTTAAGCCTGAATGAAACCAGTATCGATGTACTGGGGAACAATATTGCCAACGCTGGCACGAACGGCTTTAAAGCCTCAAATGTGCTGTTTACCACTCAGTTATCCCGTACATTGAGTGTGGGGTCACGCCCGACGACCAGTAATGGTGGAACGAATCCCCGTCAGGTCGGTCTGGGGGCCTTGAGTGCCTCAATTCGCAAAGACTTTACTCAGGGGAGTGTGACCAACAGTACCAGTCCCTCCGACCTCGCGATCCAGGGAGATGGGTTTTTTATTCTCGATGGTCCGGATGGCCAGGTTTACTCTCGTAATGGTAACTTCGAACTTAACAGCCAGAGCCTGTTGACAAACCAGAGCGGTTTTAAGGTCCAGGGGTATGGCGTCGATGAAGATTTTAACCTTGTCACCACAACTCTGACTGATATTGAAATTCCCCTGGGGGATTTGAACGTGGCTCAGGCCACACAAAACGTACAGGTTGGTGGTGCCTTGTTACCTACGGGTGTTCTGGGCACGCTGGGGTCTATTTTGACAACAGCAAATCTGACTGATGCCGGAAATGCGAATGCTGCCATTACTGGAACCACACTGTTATCAGATGTCGAAGAGACAATTGGTACGCCATTGTTTACTGTGGGTGAGACCCTGGAGTTTACACCCAACAAGGGAGGTCGGTCGCTTGATCCAATGACATTGCTGGTTACTGGAACGACGACGGCAGCAGACTTTGCAGATTTCATGGATCGGACGCTGGGAATTCAAAATGGTAGCGGTATTCCCAATGATGCCACGACGGGAGCCCAGCCAGGTGTGACAATCACCGGCGGGGGGGCATTTCAGATCGTTGGTAACTCAGGAACGGTCAATGACATCGCTGTCACAATCGGTAACATCACTTCCGATGGTGCCACGATATCTCTGCCATTTACAAAGTCACAATCATCCAACGGTGAAAGTGCCATTACAGACTTTGTGATCTTCGACTCACTGGGTGAGCCTGTGACAATGAAGATGACCAGTGTGCTCGAATCTCAATCGTCTAACAATACGGTATTCCGCTATTTTCTGGAAAGTGCTGATGATAACGATGGAGACATTGCCGTCTCTAACGGAACAATCACGTTTGACAGTAACGGGAATGTCACTAACTATACTCCCAATACATTTGGAATCAGTCGCGTTAATACAGCCGCGGACGAAATGGATGTGACACTGGACCTGTCAGATATTTCCGGTATTTCTTCTGCGAGTGCCGGTAGTACTTTGAAGCTGACTCTGCAGGATGGTTCCGATCCGGGAACGCTTGCCAGCTTCGTGATTGATGAAACCGGAATTATCAATGGCGTATTCGATAACGGGATTATTCGTACTCTCGGGCAGATCACTCTGTCTCGGTTTTCGAATCCCCAGGGATTGCTGGAATTCGGAAACTCGACATTTCAGGAAGGTGTCAGCTCCGGCCCTCCTTTCCTGGTGACACCTGGTAACTTCGGAGCGGGAACAATTCGCGCCGGTTCCATTGAATTATCAAACACCGATGTCGGTCGGAGCCTGGTGGACCTGATCGTGGCTTCAACGAACTATCGTGGAAACGCGCGGGTGATCAGCTCCGTACAACAACTGGTGGATGAACTGCTGGTCCTGGGACGATAGTGAGACGCGTATGATGTTTCATGATCGCAGGATAGAAACTGCTTTGCCTGGGATGTTGGTATTATGATCAAATTGACCCGGTTGAATGGTGAAGAATTCGTCGTAAATGCAGAGTTAATTCAATGCATTGAAAGTCGTCCCGATACCTTTATAACGCTGACATCGGAGGATCGGTTGATTGTCCGGGAAAGTGTTGAAGAAGTGGTGAAGCGGTCGATTGCCTATTCACGGGCGATCCGACTGGTCCCCGGATTATAAAACTGAAATACAGGCTGGTGAGCTCTACCGGGCAGTGATTTGAATTTACAGTGGCTGACAGGCCACTATCAACAGGAACGTCGACAGAAATGGATAAGGCAACCGCTGGTGGATTAGTTTCCGGGATCGCATTGCTGCTGTTGGCGATTGCGATTGCGCCGGGATCCAGTTTTGCTGCCTTTATCGATATTCCCTCGGCTGCGGTCGTGGTGGGTGGGGCTATCGCTGCCTGCTTTATTGCGTTCCCAGGCGCAGCAATGTTGCTGTTTCCCAAGGTACTCAAGAAGGTATTCTTTCCCAAACAGCAGGAACTGGCTCCCGTGATCACTCAAATCGTGGAGTTTGCAGAGATCGCCCGCCGGGACGGGATCCTGGCATTAGAAGCCAAAACCGAAGAGATCGAGGACCCCTTTATTCTCCTGGGGGTCCAGATGGCGGTGGATGGGACCGATGTGGATCTCATGGAACAGATCCTGAGAACCGAAATGGAAGCAGTTGCCGGCAGGCATAAAAACGGAAAATCACTGATGGATACCGTGGGGCGTTATGCTCCGGCGTTTGGGATGATCGGAACGTTGATGGGGTTGATCATCATGTTGGGAAACATGGATGACCCTGAAGCGATCGGCCCTGGTATGGCGGTGGCATTGATTACGACATTATACGGCGCGCTGGTTTCCAACCTGTTCTTCCTCCCGTTTGCGGATAAGCTGGCATTTTACAGTAAACAGGAATTTCAAGTCCGTGAAGTCATCATCAAAGGGCTGATTGCCATTCAGGAAGGTGATAATCCGCGCGTGATTGAACAGAAACTGAATACCTTTTTACCACAGGATCAGCGGGTGGGCAAAGACAGCCAGGCAGCCTGATTCTGTGAAGTTGCTCCCGAACTACTGAATCGTTCCAGTATCAATTTGGTTTTGATATTCACAGACCGCAAAGGAGAGTACTCAGATGGCGATGCCGGAAGAAGATGCACCTCCTGGCGTTCCGGAATGGGTAGTGACGTATGGTGATATGATGTCATTGTTGCTGACATTTTTCATCATGCTGGTCTCGATGAGTGAAATTCGTAATGATGAAGGCAGTGTCCGCGCCATGCTGGATTCGTTGCGCGAGCGGTTTGGTACTCATCAGGGAACAGCCGCAGTCCCCGGTAAATCGCTGGATCCCACCAGTAACCAGAGCAAGCCCGCTTCAAAAGGCTCCAGTTCTGATGGCGGTACCAAAACGGGAAAAGAAAAATCCAGCGGGGGAGGCGGCCCGAACAAAACCGTCGAACGTATCAATACAGGTACCGAAGTGACTCTGGGGGGAGCAGCCTGTTTCGGCAGGTTTTCGGCCGATCTGACGCCGGAAATAAAACAAAAACTCGACATCATAGCCGAAATTCTTCTACCAACTCCCAATCGGCTGATCGTCCGCGGACATGCATCCCCAGAACCTTTGCCAAAGGACTCAAAGTTCCTGGATTCACAGGAGTTGTCTTTTTATCGGGCTAAGAATGTCGCGGAGTATCTGGAGTCCAAAGGAATTGAGCCTGAAAGACTGATTGTCAGTTCAGTGGGTGACGCCGAGCCCAGGACGATCACACGTAACCCCGAAGAGCAATACTTAAATCGTCGGGTTGACGTATTTTTAATTGATGCGTATATAGTCTCTCCTAAGACAGGCAATCGTTAAACCAAGACGATTGATTTGACCTGATCGAGCGTTTTTCAGATTCACTCGGTTATATTTCGCTGAACCTGTAACCAACAGATCCGCACACAGCGGAGCGTAGATAAAAGACAACGGATTTGTCTTTGCGCGAACAGGATGCGAGAGTTCAAGGAGGAGACTCGTGGCAACAGACACCGATACGCAAGAGCCTGGTGTCGATACGGAGGCGGTTGCTTCAACTGAAGAAGGAGCACCCCAGGCGCAATCAAAAGGGAAACTGCTCAAGATTGGAGGCTTGTTACTTCTGGTAATCATCCTGCAGATCGGCATTTCCTACTGGCTGCTGACTCCACCGGCTCAACCTGCAGAACTGGCAGAAGATTCGCTTTCGAAAGGGAGTGAAAACCTGCAGGTTACGACAGCTGAAGTGCCCGTCGATAACTTCAGCGTGACCAACAATATCGCCGAACCGGGAGCGACCATTCATGTCACATTTAATCTGGTGGCGCTGGTCGAACAGGGGGCCGCTGCTGATTTTGATTCAATGGTCAAAGAGCAGAATAAAGCACGTGTCAAGCAGGCGGTCATTGAAGTCGTGCGAAAATCCAATCTGAGCGATCTGAATGATCCGCAGCTCAGTACGGTGAAACGCATGATGAAAGAGTCCATTAACAAGGTTCTCAAGAAAAGTTATGTCATCGAGACTGTGATCAGCGAATATCGCACAATGACACAATAAGGCATGCATAGCATAGCGGGATGGTAACGTGGCTGAAGAGAATGATGATCTTCTAGATCCGTCTGAAATTGAAAAACTGCTGAATTCTCAAGGGCAGGGTGCGCCTGCTGAAACTCCGTCTGCCGAAGGAAAATCAGATAATCTTCTCGATCCTGCTGATATTGAAAAATTACTGCAGGGAGCCGCAGAAAGCGATGGTGCAGACAATCCCGGAGAGGTCGTCAATAACGACGATATCGATGCCCTGTTTAATCAGCATTCTTCTGACACAGATGACCAGTCAGGAATGCCATTTTCTTCGCGAGAAGAAACGGAAGCATTATTAAATCAGGCCGAAGCGAATCTGGCAGCAGCAATTTCACCCAATCTGGGGCCCGGAAGCGGGATCCCGAATGATCTGGGGGGAACCAAATCGTTTGAATTCCCTAATTTTGAGGCAATGGTCAGTAATCCGGAAGAAGCGATGAAACTGTCATCGCTGCAGAATGTAGAGCTGGACCTGTGCATTGAGTTAGGTAGAACAGAACTGCTGATTGAAGAAGTTTTAAAAATGAAAGAGGGGGTCGTGGTTCCTCTGGACAAGCTGGCGGGTGATCCGGTTGATATTCTGGTGAATGGTCGGATTATCGCGCGTGGTGAAGTGCTGGTATTGAATGATAATTTCTGCGTCCGTGTGGCAGAGATTATTTCTCCGGAGTTGTAAACGGCGGCTGGAAATCTGTGCTCCCGTGCATCGGGAAACTGACGACGTAAAGGATGCGATGATTCGTCTTTGTAATTTAACTCTGCTGGCCTTTTTGTGCTCTCTGATTTGTACCCCTCTCGTGCATTCAGCAGACAATCCTGCCTTTACGCAACCTGCGGAATTTCGTAATCAGAGTCATACGTCAGAGCGGTACCCGCAAAAACATCAGCAACGGATGCAAAGCGGAACAACGCGACCAGTGGTACAATCCAGCCGGACAGGCTCTGTTTCCGATTCGAATACGCTCAACAGTACAAGAACTCAGACATTGCTTCCGCGGAGTGGAGCCGATGTGCGGAAGTCCGAGTCCAATCCCATCACTCCTTTAGAGCGTCAGAAGCAGCCGGTTTCGGGTTCTTCCAGTCAAACTCTCAGTAAGCGGGCTCCCTCGATCTGGGGGACATTCGGTGCATTACTGGTTGTGATTTCGATTATCCTGGTGGGGGCAAAGTTATTCAAAAAGCATCATCCGCTCGGCTCAGCGGGCTTGCCTCGTGAAGTGATGGAAGTGCTGGGAAAGAAACCACTGGATGCCCGACAGACCATCCATTTTGTGCGGTGTGGGTCCCGGATTCTGATCCTGGGTTCCTCTCCCGCCGGGCTGGAAATGCTCAGCGAAGTCGTAGATCCGGTCGAGGTCGATCTGATAACGGGTATGTGCCGGGAGGACGCTGAGTCGTCTCGAGCGGCGAATTCATTTCTCAACCTGTTTCAAAGCGTACAGAAAAAAGAGGAGCCACGTTTTACTCGACCGGCAACGGAACCGTTTCAGAGCACTGAAGAATCAGAACCTGCTGGAACACCAGAGCAGGAACCGTTTTCAGATTATGACTCGGCAGTGAACCGTTTACAGCAGAAACTGCTGCATTCCCCTCGTCAGTCCCTGAATGAGCGTGCGGAGTCCGATCATGCATAGCCGGGGGGGCGTTCCAAACCTGATCACAGCTAAGATGGCCGAAGCAGCAGTCCGAATTCTGCTGCCGGTACTGGTCATGCTCTGGCTGGGACTGTCTGCGCAGAGCGCCCAGGCACAGCCGACTCCCTCCAGTCAGGCTTTATCCAATCAGGGGGTAACCAGCCAGAACCCGACTCAAGCACCGGTTCAGCCGGTATTCATGTCTCAAGACAACCAGCAAGGGGGCGCGGGTGTGCCCGAGATGCTGGATGTCGAACAGATGACATCTCCACAGGGACTGAATTCGACACTGAAGCTGTTTTTGCTGCTGACGGTATTGAGCCTGGCCCCTTCGATTCTGATCATGACGACGAGTTTTATCCGTTTCGTGATCGTGTTCGGGTTACTGCGTCAGGCGCTGGGAACCCAGCAACTGCCTCCCAACCAGGTACTGACAAGCTTAAGTCTGTTTCTGACGATCATGGTGATGGCACCTATCTGGGAAAAAGCATATGAAGAGGGCATCGTGCCTTACACCAATCAGACTCAGCAGGCGCCGGTTTCACTCGAAGTTGCTTTTCAGAAAACGGTAGCACCCCTGCGGAAATTTATGAGTGATCAGATTGAGTTAACGGGCAACAGCGACACCGTCTGGATGTTCCTGGATTATCAGCAGCCTCTGCCAGGTTCACCCGGGGCTGAATCGTATCAGCCACCCCGGGACTATGATGAGGTGCCACTGACGGTTTTATTACCGGCCTATATGTTGAGTGAAGTGAAGACGGCCTTTCTGATCGGTTTTCAACTGTATCTGCCGTTCATTGTGATCGATATGGTGATCAGTTCCATCCTGATCAGCATGGGGATGATGATGCTGCCGCCCGTTCTCATTTCCTTACCCTTTAAAATTCTGTTGTTTGTTTTGATTGATGGCTGGTTACTGACAGTCGGGATGTTACTGGAAAGTATCAGGGCCGTCGGTTGATGTCGGGCGCTCAGGTTGCGCCTGGATCTTTCTTAATTTCAGGTAAAAGTTATGGATACATCCACTGTTCTCGATCTGGGACGTGAAGGATTACTGATCATGCTGGAAGTCAGTGGCCCGGTCATGCTGACTGCTGTTGTGGTCGGCCTGGTGATCAGTATTGGACAGGCTGTCACTCAGATTCAGGATCAGACCATCAGTTTCGTTCCCAAAATTATCATGATGGTGCTGGCGATCCTGTATACGTTGCCCTGGATCACCTCATTAATGGTGGAATACAGTACGAATCTGATTACCAATATTTCGACACGTCTTTAACTGCCGGCTTCGAATGAACCAGGGAAACAATAAGTCCCGTGAGCGAACTCCTCGATCAATATGTGATGAATCCGATCCTGCAGCTGGCTCCGGGACAGCTGCTGCAGTGGGCAATGCTGCAGTTTTATGCGTTTACGCTGGTGCTGGTACGGATCAGTGGTCTGATGATTATCGGACCTGTCTTCGGGCAACCGATTTTTCCCACGAATATCCGGATTCTGCTGATCCTGAGTCTGTCGCTGCTTATTACGCCGACGTTGCATGACCAGACGACGGTCGGCTTTTATCAACTGGACAGCAACCAGGATCAGCGACTCAGCCAGGATGAAGTTCCGGAGCATCTGCAGGATCGGTTTGAGGATCTTGTCGTCACAGCAGGTCGCCAGGCAACTCGGGAACTGACAGTCAATGATTACCGGTTCGTGACGCGAATGCCGAATTCACTGCTGGATTATGCCTGGTCCATCCTGGGGGAATTAACGTTAGGTTTTTCGCTGGGCCTGGGGATATATATCATACTACTCAGTCTGCAGATGGCAGGTCAGATGATCGATCAGCAGGCCGGGATGGCGCTGGGTGAAGTCTTCAATCCCGGTTTTGACATGAATGCTTCACTCAGTGGACAGTATCTGTATTTTATCGGGATCTCTGTCTTCCTGCTGATGGAACCGGTAAACGGTCATCTGTTAATGCTGTCGTCCCTGATTGATACCTTCCAGGTTTTTCCAGTAGGTGAAGGAATTGTATCTACGAATACGCTGGACCTGCTGCAGACGCTGATGCATCAGTCTCTGGTACTGTCGATTAAGGTGGCAGCCCCATTGCTGGCAATCAGTGCGTTAATCTCGATTTCGATGGGTTATCTCGGACACACGGTTCCCCAGATCAATGTACTGGTGATTGGTTTTCCCATTCGCGCAATGATCAGTCTGATCGTACTGGTTTTTACACTGTCAGGGGCTGCGGATATTGTTGTTGAATCCATTCCCTCTGCCATTGATCAGTTAAGCCGCAGTACCGTTTTATAATTTGATTTGAAATCGTTTTATCATGGCTGAGAATGATACAGGAGAAAAAACGGAGCAGCCCACGGATCGCCGGCGCAATGAAGCCCGCGAGAAGGGGAACATTGCGAAAAGTACTGACCTGAATGCAGCCGGAATGATGCTGGCCACAGCGGCTGTCCTTTATTTCTTTGCTGTCAGACTGAGCAGTGATATGAAAAACCTGATGGAAGTTTCGCTGACGACTCCTGTCTGGCTGCGTGTCGATCAGCCCCTGCTCATCGAACGCTGTGAATCCATCATTGAACTGTTCCTGGAAGGGACGCTCGTAATGATGGTAGTGCTGTTTGTTTCTGCAGTTTTCCTGAATATCGTGCAGGTGGGGTTCATGATGACACCGGATGTGCTCCAGCTCAAGTGGGAACGTCTGAATCCGATCGAAGGTGCCAAGCGGATCATTTCAATTCGCGGGCTGGTCAAGCTGGGGGTGAGTCTAGGCAAAATCTCCCTGCTGGTACTGATTGCTGTCTGGTTCAGTTATCTGGTGTTTCCCAGTTTTCTGGGATTGATGGGGGCGCCTCCAGAAACGATTCTACGTGACATATTTAATTCCACCATTGAACTGGGACTGCTGCTGGCACTGGCGTTGATCATATTGGGTGGACTGGATTATGCCTTTCAGAAGTGGAAGCATGAAAAAGACCTGATGATGAGTAAACAGGAAATCCGTGAAGAAATGAAGTCGATGGACGGAGATCCGTTGATTCGACAGCGGCGTCGGGAAGCACACCGGAAGCTTGCCATGTCGCAGGAACTTTCCAAGGTGGAGTCAGCGGATGTGGTGATCACGAACCCCACACACATTTCGATTGCAATCAAGTACGATCCGGAATCGATGCCGGCACCGGTTGTGGTGGCCAAGGGGGCGGGAGAGATTGCTTTTCAGATCCGAAAGATTGCCAACGAATACGGAATTCCCATTATTGAGCGGAAAGCACTCGCACGCCAGATGTACCGCGATGTAAAAACCGGTCAGGAAATCCCCTTTGAGTTATATGAAGTCTTTGTCGAGATTATGGCCTACGTTTACAGCCTGACTGGTAAAACCATGCCGGATCAACGTTGAATTATCTGAGGATCAGTTGCGACATTCTGTCAGCAGAAGCGGCAGCGAAAATATTCCATTATCCGATCTGGCAGCATTGAGGGGGGATACCTGCTTTTCAGTAACAAATACGGGTTTTTCTGCAGTGTACTCTGGTGTTTACCTTCAATACTCACCAAGATATTAAAGTGGAATCAAGTAGTGAAATTACGTTTCTGATGTTTGTGTGAGGGAAATTGAATGCGTTGGGAACATCCGGTTCAGTTCGCATCGCAGAGTGATGTTGGCTTTCGGCGCAGGAATAATGAAGATTCGATCTCGGTTCGTATCTGCAAAGATCAGGAAAGCTGGCGAGACCACGGGCATTTTTTTCTGGTCGCCGATGGTATGGGAGGTCATGCCGTAGGTGAGCTGGCAAGTAAGATGGCCTCTGAAACGGTCCCTCATACCTTCTTTAAGAATAAGCCGGGGCCTGTTACCAAATCGCTGAAATCTGCGATTGAGGTTGCCAATCAGGCGATCAATGAGCGGGGGATGGCCAATCGTGAATTCATGCGAATGGGGACCACCTGCAGTTCTTTGTGTCTTTGTCCGGAAGGCGCGGTCATCGGTCATGTAGGTGACAGTCGCGTCTACCGTGTGCGTGAAAATCGCATTGATCAATTGACGTTTGATCATAGTCTGCAGTGGGAGCTGATTCGGCAGGGACGGATGAAGCCTGAAGAGGTTTACATGAATGAACCTCGCAACGTCATTACACGCTCACTGGGACCGGAGCCGGTTGTCAAAGTTGACATTGAAGGCCCTTATACGGTCATGGAGGGGGATCGTTATATCTTGTGCAGTGACGGATTGACCTGTCATCTGAAAGATGAAGAGATCGGTATGATCGCCAGGTACCTGGAGCCCAGTGATGCCTGTCGCCTGATGATCAATCTTGCCAATTTACGTGGTGGGTCAGATAACATTTCGGTGATTGTTGTTCGGGTGGGAGAATTACCTGATGTGAATTTGCCTCAGGAAAAAGCACCGGAACCAGAACCGGAAATCGAACTGGAACGCGAGTATGGTGAATGGTTGTGGCTGGCCGGTGTCTGGGTCGCCTCACTGATGGTGGCAGCCGGAATTCTCATGTGGATCCTGACCCGGTTTGACCGCGGGGAGTTTCTGACTTTCGGGGGCATGTCACTACTGGTGATGTTACTGGTGCGTAAGGTATTTGCTCAGCGCGAGTCCAGTAAACGTGAGGAATATCTGGATAAAAGTAAGACGATTGAGTGGAAGCCTTATCGATCTGAAAAGCTGAAGTTCAATACGGATTTCCTGCAGTACCTGACCACCATGGAATCCGAATTGCAGCGGGCAGCGATGGAAGAAGAATGGACGATCGAATGGTCCGAACATAATAAGATCTATTACGAAGCCAAAGAAGAGCTGGAGCAGAAGAAATACCTGCATGCGTTTCGCGATTTTTCCCGCGCCATCGATATCCTGATGACGGGCCTGCATTCTTACCGCAAAGAAATGGTGCATCAGGCACGCTGGAAAAAAGGGCCTCCCTCCGCCTCCCAGGAAGATTAGAGTGTGAGCAGCTTCACGGGAGCATCTTCGGTAACGTTTAGCTGGCTATCATTGTAGGAGAGACGCAGCGCTCAAGGTCAATGTGTCCTGGCTGTGCAGTCGTCTGTTCAGAAGATCTGCAGGAATTCTGGTGTTTTGTGCACTTTCGGATCTTTGTAAATTTAACATTGGATTTCCGCCGGATTTCAGATATGATCCGTCCCTTATTCAGGGAATCTGAAGGACTTGTGACACGGAGGTCAGTGTGTTCTTTACGCAAACAATCAGGCGCAAACTGGGGCTGGGGCTGGGGATTATCTTCTTCATGCTCATTATCATGGCTTATGGCGCAGTGTCCGGTTTACAGTCTTATCATAATACGGTTAATGAGTTTAAGTATTCTCTGGATAACTTGCCTGACCGTGATCGCCTGGTTGTCTCTGTGGTGGCCCTCAATAAACCCCTGCAGAGAATTCGCCACTCCAAGCCGGCAGCCAGTGCACACTTTCAGCAGGAGTTTGATAAACAACTCCAGGAAGTACGCATGGAAATTCAGGGCTTTCTGCAGAAGGTGGATCGCTTACCCGCGGATCCAGCAATTAAAAACTGGAAAGGATTCGTTGAATCACAATTGAGTGAACACAGTGCGTGCATGTCAATCCTGAATCAACTGGAATTGATGAAGGTACAACTGGAAGATCCCCAGAAGCGTCTTGAGATGTCCGAGCAGATGATTCTGGAAGTAGCCCATCTGGAGACGCTGATTCTGGAAGTACGGGATGTCCCCTCTGGTACAAAAGCGGTGCTGGCACGTGCGACTTCCGTTTATCGTTCCCGCTTTAATCTGGTGTCTGTGACCTGCGTGGTGGTTTTTATCGCATTTGGCTGTCTGATCTGGTACGGCTACCGTACCGTCCTTGCACCGATTCAGGCATTGCATGAAGGGGCACGCATCGTGGCCCAGGGACATTATGACCACCATTTTGAAATCAAATCTGACGATGAGATGGCAGAGCTGGCGGAAGCATTCAACAAGATGACGATGCGGTTCAAAGAGAAACGGGACGAACTGAATCATAAGGTAGACGAGCGGAGTAAACAGCTGGTGCGTTCCGAGCGACTGGCAGGAATCGGTGTGCTGGCAGCCGGCGTGGCGCATGAAATCAATAATCCCCTGTCTGCAATTTCTATGGCATCAGAGTCATTACAGGGGCGAATAGTCGACTTAAAACCGCATTGTGAGGATGCGGATTTTGAAGTGGTCGAACAGTATCTGAGTCTGATTCAGCGGGAATCCATGCGCTGTCGTGAGATTACTTCAAAACTGCTTGATTTTTCCCGGGGTCAGAATTCGGTTCGCAGTCAGAATGATCTGGTCGGGGTCATTGACGAAGTCTGCTCAATGGTCAATCTGATCAAGAGGCTGAAAGGTAGAAACATACATTTTTCTGTCCGCAATCCCTGTTGCGCTGAATTTAACCCTGCCGAAATCAAGCAGGTGGTTCTCAATATCATGACCAATGCCCTGGAATCGATGGAAGTAGGCGGAAATCTGGAGATTGAGGTCCGTGAGCATGTCGATTCTGTGACCCTGATTTTCCGGGACGACGGACGGGGGATGACCCAGGAAGTCAAAGAGAGTCTGTTTGATCCCTTCTTTACACAGAGGGCCGATGGAACAGGAACAGGACTGGGGATGTCGATCACTCATCGGATCGTTAAAGATCACGGGGGTGAGATCGAAGTGGAAAGTCCCGGTCCCGGACAAGGCAGTACAATTTTTGTAGAACTCCCGAAAAAGACTAAGTTGCAAAGTGTAGCAGCGTAATGCTTTAGTGGTATTGTTTGCTGTCGAAGTTTCTGCGATTCTCCGATTGCCACGATTTTCAAAATCTGATATTACTCGTCTCTCCCCACAAATGATTCACATAAAGTTAACGATACAGGAGAAAATGGATGTTCTCTGTACTGCAGGTAAGTCTCAGTATTTCCCTTCCTGATTTGACACAGTTTGTGCAGAGAAAGGTCCTGTATGGAGTCCCGGTTCCGGGGCTGCAGCTTTGAGTATCGATACTGGAGAAAAGGATGAGTCAGTTCAATGCGAACCGGCTTTCTCCAGAGCCTTTCCCATAATCCTTCCTGAATACCATTCGGTTATGAAATTTGTTAAATGGCTTTCTCTTTGACAGGATGTCAGAGCAGGAAGAAGGAGCACAACTTGAGTAATTCGGTCAATAAATTACGGGTCCTGTTTGTCGACGACGAGGCGGCAATTCGGGAAGTCATGCGAATTGAACTGCCACGTATGGGACATGATGTCACCATTTGTGAAGATGGTCAGTCAGCATTAACTGCATTGGATAAAATTACCTTTGATGCAGCGATTGTCGATCTCCGGATGCCTGGCCTGAGTGGCTGGGATGTGGTCGATCACATTAATAAGGTCTCTCCCGAGACAGAAGTGATCATCAGCACCGGTCATGGCAGTATCGACGAAGCCATTCAGGCGATCCGACGCGGTGCCTACGATTTCCTTCCGAAACCATGCAAGCTGATCGATATCGCCACCGTGTTGCAGAAAGTGGCTGATAAACGGTCGCTGCAGAACAAGAATTATGCCCTGGAATCCCGTCTGAAAAGCGTGGAAGGGCCCTGCCAGATTGTGGGTGAAACACCCCCGATGATGCGGGTGAAAAAGCTGATCGAAAAAATCGCACCGACCGATTCCACAGCGTTGATTCTGGGAGAAACCGGGACCGGGAAAGAACTGGTGGCACGGAGAGTTCATGACTTGAGTACGCGTGCCTCTATGCCTTTTGTTCCTGTCAACTGTGGTGCCCTGCCGGAAAACCTGGTGGAAAGCGAACTGTTTGGTCATCGTAAAGGCGCTTTTACCGGTGCAGATACGCCGCGTAAGGGGCTGATCGAGATTGCCAACGGCGGTACTCTCTTCCTGGACGAACTGGGAGAACTGGACAAAACCATGCAGGTGAAACTGCTGCGGTTTCTGGAATCGGGTGAAGTCCGTCGTGTTGGTGACAGTGAAACATTCCATGTTGATGTGCGGATTGTCTGTGCGACAAACCGTGATTTGAAGGAAATGGTTACGGAAGGCACATTCCGTGAAGATCTTTATTTCCGTGTGAATACGTTTGAGATCAATCTGCCTGCATTACGGGAACGCAAAGGGGATATTCCGGAAATTTCCCGCGTGCTGCTGAAACGACATCTGAAAAAGGATTCTATTCCTCAGGATATTCTGTCGCAGGATACGATTGAAATTCTGCAGGAGTACGACTGGAAAGGTAATGTCAGGGAGTTGGCCAATGCTCTGGAACATGCCGTCATCCTCTGGGATGGAGTTCAGATTCAGCCTGGTGATCTGCCATCCAATCTGACCCGGCATTCTTCGATTCCCATGTCTGCTGGTTCGACTGCAATCAACTGGACCGAGGGCATGGAAGGGAAAACATTGCGGGATATTGAGATGGAAGTGATTTACCATGTTCTCGATAAACATGATGGGGATAAACCAAAGTGTGCCGCTGAACTGGGAATTGCATTGAAAACACTTTACAACAAACTGAATCAGTATCAGACTCGGGCCGCGGGTTAATAAAACCTGTCTGCACCTTACGCTTTACCTGTAAAAAAATGCTCTGGCATAAACTGCCAGAGCATTATTTTTAGACTGTTTCCAGTTTTACTGAAGCGTCTCCAGGTCGAACCGGACCGAATAAACAGATTGAGAGACGCGATGATTAAAGATGATGCGCTCTCAATTCACTTCGAAAGTGATTCTGTCCGCTTTCATCTGTCGCATTTATGCCGCAGATGAATCAGCAAGACAGCTCACCTTAATATTTTCGAATCACGCCTGTCACAACTCCGAGAATATCTACATTCTTGGAGTAAATTGGCTGCATACTGGAATTCGCTGGCTCCAGGCGAATACGATCGCCTTCAGAGTAATAGCGTTTTAAGGTTGCTTCCTGACCATCTACCAGCGCGACAACGATGTCACCTTCTTTACAGGTGTTCTGCTTGTGGACGATGACATAGTCTCCATCGGCGATCTGATCTTCGATCATGGATACACCTTTGACTTTAAGGCAGAACTGATCATCGGGATCAAACAGTGAGCCGAAGTCGATATGCTCATCATCCTGGACAGCCAGAACCGGGCTTCCAGCGGCAATTTGACCAGCCAGTGGAAGGCGTGTCCGTTTCTGGGAATGATCGCACAGTTGAATCGCACGTGACATGTGAGATTCACGGGTAATCAGTCCCTTCTTTTCGAGGGCTTTCAGATGGCACATCACGCCATTGGGAGAGCGAATGCCAAAATTGGCACCGATTTCGCGAACGGTCGGGCCATAGCCTCGGTTAATGATCTTGTCTTTCAGGAAATCGTAAATTTCCTGCTGTCGTTGTGTAAGGTTTGCTTTGGTGCCTGCCATAACAAAGTACCCCATTTCTTAAAAGTAGTGTCAACTGAATAGTAGTTTCCTGAAACAATCAGGAATAAAAAAACCTGTCCCAAACAAAAAACCATTTTGGGATCACTCAAAAAAATGCCTCATCAGAATAAAGAAGGGTTGAGGGTGTCTTCCTGTGATCATCACAAAGAATTCTGATTTTGCATGTAACCTTTATTATAGTATACTATCGTCTACACGACAAGTATGACGATTAAAAACCTGCTTGATTTCTAAAGTCTGAAATATTTATTTAAACAAAAGTAATAGTTGATATGGATCGTAAGGTTATGAATCAAATGAAGTTGTGTTTACTACGCATTGAATAATCAATGTGTGATGTTTTTCTGAATATTTGTTTGAATGTTCATAAGAAGATACTGCAATACTCTAGGTAGAATTTCTGTTTTGAAAAGATGTCTGAAAAATCAAATATCAAAAAACCAGAAAAACTGACCATTCTATGCGTGTTTATTTATGAAAAGTGGGCGTTTATCTGTGAAAGCCTGCTCAAGATGGACTTCAGTAGTTAGTTGTATAGTGAGCATCCTTTCTTAACTCAGAAATCTGAGAATTTTAAAAGAAATAAAGGTAAAAAATTGAAATGGTGTTCCAGAGGTTGTCTAAGTGAGGCTGCCTTGGGGGGATAGATGTATAACGTCGATGACAAATACAGGAAAGCAGAACAGCGGATTCGGCCTGGTTTCACTTTGATCGAACTTCTGGCAGCATTGACGATTATTGGTCTCCTGATCGCATTGCTGCTGCCCGCGGTACAGGCGGTTCGGGAAGCCGCCCGCAAAATGCAGTGTACTAATAATCTGCATCAGATCGGAATTGCCTTGCAGGCTTACCATGAATCGCATGAGGTCTTACCGTTTGGAGTCGGAGATGATCAGGATGGGCCGATCTCCTCACTGGGAACCCTGGCGGATCGCCGCTATTCAGCACATGCGATGTTGCTGCCTTACCTGGATCAGGCTGTGGTTTATAACCAGTTAAATTTCAATGTAGCTCCTTTTTACCCTTTTGTGAATGCGGCGAATGACGATCAGGCTGAACTGGAAACCCGCTTTAATGAAGTGATTAACGGACCAGCTGCTCAGACCAGACTCAATGTCTTTCTCTGTCCCAGTGATCTGGACCGACTCAAAAGTCGCTGGGGACCCAATAACTATCGCTCCTGTAACGGAAGTTCCTGGTCGGGCAGGGAGGGGAACGGAATGTTCGGTCAGAACAGCAGTGTGCGGATGCGGGATGTCAAAGACGGCCTTTCTCAGACAGCGATGTTCAGCGAACATGTCAAAGGGAGTTGGGACGATACGGTCATCGATCCCCTGTCCGATTTATATAACCTGCAGGGAGTCTGGACCGAAAGTCAATTCTCTGATGCCTGTGGAGGGTTAACGCCGCAGTCTGCTGGAGCCTATCAGTACGATGTAGAATCAGGGCAGACCTGGCTGGCGGGGAATATGAACTGGACCCGATATAACCACGTGCGAACGCCAAACCGGACCAACTGTAAGAATGGATTTACCTGGGATGGTGTGATATTGAATCCTTCCAGCTGGCACGGACAGGGAGTGAATGTGCTGATGGGAGATGGCGCTGTCAGATTTGTGAATGAAAATATCAATACTGAGGTCTGGCAGGCGCTGGGAACGATCTCCGGCGGTGAATCTGATACAGGGGCTGGTCTATGAAGTCTCAATTCCGTACCGGGGTGATCCCTTGGTGGGGCGTCTGTCTGTTACTGTTGCTGACCGGACCGGTCGGGGCAGAGCAGGGGAGACGCGAGTTGAAATTCAGTTTTCTGGGACAACAGTTTGATAATGCGCAACTGGTTCCACTGGGAAGAGGTATGCTCAGGTTAATCGAACCACGCAGGGACGGGCTCTTCTTCAATCTGCCGGCGGGACATCAGGTATCCAGTGTTGGAATCAGCCCCCGGTTTCAGCTAAGTGGTGATTTTGAAATTACCGCTGCGTATGAGGTCCCTGCCTGGAAAAATCCAGGGGCGGGTTATGGCATGGGGCCGAGCATGTATTTAAGAATGCACGACGAAAAAGAATCGGCAGCGATGATTGGTCGATTATTGCGACCGAAGAACAAGCATGTTTTCAGCACGAGTCTGTCGACGACAGTTGAAGGCAAACGTCAGTATGATGTCAAGCTGGTAGACGCGAAACAGAACTCGGGAAAACTGAAACTGGTCAGAACCGGGAGTCAGTTGAAATTCCTGATTTCTGACGGCTCGGGAGACGAATTTCGTGAACTGCGGGAGGTGGAACTGGGAACAGCCGACGTCGACCTGCTACGGCTGGGAGCCCAGCAGAGTGACGTAGACACTCCCGTCCAGGTGTTATGGAAAGACCTCTCGATTACTGCAGAAGCATTTCCGAATCATCCCGATTCGCTGGCGACAGGAGAGCGTCAGCATGTTCCCACCTATCAGGCTGCGCCACAGCCTCATTCCATATCACTGATCTGGAGCCTGGTCTCGGGCATTGCGTTGGTCTGTCTTCTTTTTGCGGTCCACCTGATCCGAAAACGGATCTGACTCACGACAGTTCCCCCTGAAGCGGAGTACCTGCACTGCAGCAAAATAGCCCGCTCGGACTGGCAACGATCACGCAGTTGCGGTTAGACTGAAGAGATGATATTCAATCTGGATTCCAGCTGGAATGACCTCTCAGATCGCATCAATGAAGAAAGCGGGGCTACGATGATTCAGAATGACGACCAGTTTTCCATGGACCGCAGAACAGCTTTGCAGAATATCGGACTGGCTTTGCTGTCCGCAGGAATCCTTAGTTCTCCCACGGAACTGGCAAATGTTTTCGCAGCGGAGGAAGACCCGGCATTCAAAGACAGTCGGCTGGGTGCATTGAAAGATCTGAATGGTTACTTCCCCTTTACTCCCGCTGATTCGCCGGAAGACTGGGAAAAGCGGGCTGAGTATGTCAGACGACAGATTCAAGTCGCTGCCGGGGTCTGGCCGGAACCCGAGAATACAAAAATCAAGGCGACCGTCCATGGAAAAGTCGATCGAGATGAGTACACCGTTGAGAAAGTGTTTTTTGAAAGTTCTCCGGGACTGTATGTGACGGGCAACCTGTATCGTCCGAAAGGCAAATCGGGACCGTTTCCGATGGTGCTCTCGCCGCATGGGCATTTTGCAGAAGGTCGTTTCTATGACAGGGGCGTACAGAAAGTTCAGGCTGATATTAAAGCGGGCGCAGAAAAATATGAAGTCGGCGGACGCTATCCTCTGCAGGCGCGTTGCGTTGAACTGGCCCGGATGGGCTGCATGGTTTTTCATTATGATATGCTGGGTTACGCCGATGGTTTCTGTTTGAGTTATGATCTGATCCACCGCTTTGCGAAACAGCGCCCTGAAATGTCGAGTCAGAAGAACTGGGGACTGTTCAGCGCGCAATCAGAATTGCGGTTAATCAGTGCGCTGGGCTTGCAGACATTGAACTCGATTCGTGCTCTGGACTGGGTCTGCTCACTGTCGGAAGTTGATCAGAAACGGATCGGGATTACGGGAGCCAGTGGCGGCGGAACACAGACATTTATTCTGGCCGCCATCGATCAGCGTATTACCGCTGCGTTTCCCGCAGTGATGGTTTCGACTGCGATGCAGGGGGGATGTACGTGTGAAAATGCGACCTATCTGCGCGTCGGTACGGGCAATATTGAATTCGCAGCGTTACTGGCACCGCGACCGTTAGGCATGACCGCAGCGGATGACTGGACCAAAGAAATTGAAAGCAAAGGTCTGCCGGAACTGAAACAGCATTTTAAATTGCTGGGTGTGCCTGAGAATGTGAGCGGTAAGTATTACCCGTTCCCGCATAATTATAATTATGTCAGTCGGGCAATGATGTATGAGTTTTTCAATCAGCATTTTCAACTGGGTATGTCTTCACCCATTGTCGAAGAAGATTTCAAGCCGCTTTCTCGTGAGGAATTAAGCGTCTGGAACAAAACATACCCGGCACCTCCCGGAGATGAACAGTCGGAAATTAAAATTCTGCATACACTGGCGAAGAATAATGCGGAGCAGATTAAACGCCTGACGCCACACGATCAAAAGAGCCTGGAAGAATACCGCCGAGTTGTCGGCGGCGCGATTCAAGTGATGATCGGCCGTTCGCTGCCTGATAAAGAAGACCTGGAACCAGAGAATCTTTCTGAAGAATCCAAATCGGGCTATCGTCAATATCATACATTGATCAAAAACAGTCGACATGGGGAAGTGACACCCACCCTGTTCTTTTTGCCTGACCAGTGGAATCAGAAAGTAGTGATCTGGTTAGACGACCAGGGAAAAGCGGGTCTGTTAAAAGCAGATGGAAGTCTCAAAACACCTATCCAGCGACTGGTTGATTCCGGGACTGCTGTGGCGGGTATCGATGTTTTATACCAGGGGGAATTCAATCAACTGCAGCCTGCTCCCACGGAAATGCCTGTCGTTAAAAACCCCCGTGAATTCGCCGGGTATACTCTGGGCTATAATCATCCCATCGTTTCGAAGCAGGTGCATGACATCCTGAATGTGCTTTCCTTTTCGAAATATCATGATAGCCAGCCACAATCGATTTCTCTGGCTGGTTTCGGATTTTCCGGGGTACTGGCAGCGGCAGCTTGTGCACACTCTTCCGATGTGGTTGAGAAGCTGGCGGTTGATACAGGCGGATTTCATTTTGCGGAGATCACCAACATTCGTGATCTGCGTTTGTGGCCTGGTGCCGTCAAGTATGGTGATGTCGAAGGGGTACTGTCTCTCTGCCAGCCGGCATCACTCTGGCTTGCGGGAAATTCCAGTTCGATTCCAGAGTTGATCCAGGCAACATACAATGCGGCCGGCCAACTGCATCAGGTGACTTTGTATAATGACAAGGGAAATCGACAGGCAGCAGCTGTCAAATGGCTGTTACAGTGATGTGCAACAACAGACGGCTTCTTTTGAAATGCAGATATTTTTGATGCATTCCTGTCTGCGCTGATTATACTATGGTAAACTTTTGCTCTGGTGTATTACCAGCAGTTGTCTGGTCCACTTTTTCTCGGGGAGTCTTCCATGTTTGCGCGCATCCATACACAAGTATGCTCTGTCTATGTCTGTTTGACTGTCCGCTTCTGTCTGCTGATCAGCTTTTGCCTGCTGACGATCTCGGCAACGTCTGCATTCAGTCTGGCCGCTGATCAGCTGCCACTGAAATACAAATGGGATAAAGGCCAGCAGTATGCGTATCGAGTAAAAATCGAAGTCAACATGGAAAACTATGAAGAGACATTGAGTGGTGTGGAAATATATGATGTGACGGCCGCGGATGACAATTCATTCTCGCTGCGCTGTTCGGGGAATTTAAATTCGGTGACGAAAAGCAAAAGCCGGCGTCCGTTAATTCCCCCCATGCGAATGCACCGTCATCGCAGTCCTTTTGCCGGACTGTCTGGCAGTTTTGCAGGGGCATTCGAACAGCATTCTCTTGAACTAAACCGTCATGGTGAAATTGATACCGTCAAGGGGTCATCGCTACTGCCTTATCTGCTGGGGCACCTTTCGCAGATCAACCTGATTCCACTCTCTCCGGATGGCCAGCGTAACTGGTCCGAGTCGGAGAAAAGCAGCATTTCAGTCATCTCTTCATCTAATCGAATTTCGTCTCCTTTGCGGGGGCCTGACATTGATAAGACGATGGGGGCGAAAAAAACATCGGAATATAAAATTACCGGTCAGGAAGGAGACCTGGTTACCATCGAAACCAGCTATTCCTATCGCACGATATCGACAATTGATGACAGTGGGCCGGAAGTCGAACTGACGGGAACCGGTATCATTCAGTTTGATCAGAAACAGGGGTGTGTTCAGAATCTGTCCCTGAATTACAAGCTCATTCAGCGTTCAGAAAACAGCACACAAAAAATTCCGATTACACTCTCATCTACTTTATTAAGTACAGATGAGCTGACAAAGCTGAAAGCAGAACAGAAGGCAGCCATGGCAAAGCATGCTGCAGAGAAGAAGAAGCGTGAGGATGCGGCCCGATTTGAGATTCCCGAAAACATTGACGATGAATTGAAATTGATTCTGACAGATCTGGCGACGAATAATGTGCTCAAACGCAAAGCAGCATTACAGAAGTTAAGTCAGACAAAACCGGATCAGGAAAACCCGGATATCTCCGGGATCTTAATCGGAATTTTAGAAAGCAAAGATATCACCGTAGTGCAGGATGCTTCGCGCGCACTGGCAGTCTGGTCGACCAGGGCTGACATCCCGGCAATGACCGGGCTTTTAAAAGAAGTGAATATCCTGGGGCAGGCGAGTGTTATGGAAGCTATTCTGAAACATGAGACACCGGAAGGAGTAATGGCGGTCGCTGAACTGCTGAAGGATCCCATTAAAGCCCATAATGCTTCCAAGAAACTGATAGAATATGGAAGCGGGGCAGAGGATGCTGTTTTGAAACAGCTGGATCCGGATCAGTTTATCGTGTTGGTCAACGTCTTTCGGGTACTGAAAGAGATCGGCACAGAGAAAAGTCTGAAAAAAATTAAGGAAGTGAATCAATCGACAACAAATAACAACTTCCGTTTTCAGGCAGCATCTACTGTCAAGGCGATTGAATCGCGGATCAACTGATTGATTCAGTTGTTTATGGACCGGTCAGCTCATCGGGTGAACGGAACATGGGTTCTTCTGCAGGGATCTCGTTTGAAATCCGGATAATGGCCGGGGTGTCTTCATCGGTGATTTCATCATCGGTAATTTCATCCAGGCTGCGGAACGAATTGATTTCCAGTGGTTCCAGAAATTCTTCTTCCTGTTTCTCTACCTGAGGTTCGATTCTGGCTGCAGGAGTTGTCGGCTGGCTTGGGGCAAGCAGTTCTTTTTTGAGAGCTGCCTGTGACACCAGTTTCTGTCTTGTCTCTTTGACTGGTGCATCAAGTGACTGCCGCGATACTACAGGAACGACCTCTTTGGCGCTCACTAACTGAGTCGTCTGCTGAGCAGGTATTTTACGAAAATTCTGTTCTGCAGACGGTTTTGCCGTTTCCGTCCGACTGGCGACACTTTCTTTCGTGACTGTTTTTTCAATGAAAGGATTCTTCGTCACCGGTTTCTCAGGGACGGTTTGAGCTGGCTGTGGCTGAGTGGAAGCGAGTTGCTGTTCCTCTTTTACCTGTGGCTGTTTTTCCTGTTTTGCAACATAAATATTTTTCATCACAGCTAATTCAGCTGCAGCAAGACCCGCTGCTTCCAGCGTTGGATCAGCCGTCAATGCCAGATCGTATTCCTTGAGCGCCATCTCTCCCTCGCCACGCTGGGTATGAATATATGCCACATTCGCGTGTGCTTCCGCTTCCGGCATGATATTGCGGAAGAGAGTATAGCTTTCTTTGAACCGGCCCTGGTGTCCTACTGTTAACGCCAGGTTGTTCATGATACGTTTATTATTCGCATCGTTTTGCAGTGCTGCCGTCAGTACTTTTTCTGCAGCATCATATTGAGCGCGTTTATAAAGAGCGTAACCGAAGTCATTCAGAACTTCGGAATTATTCGGGTCAAGCTGTTTTGCCTGAGTGAAGTAACGAGTGGCTGCAACAGAATCCCCCAGTTGGGAACAGACTATCCCCAGCCGATGGCAGGCGACCACACTGCGAGGATTTTTTTTCAGATAGACTTCATACTGCTTTCGGGCTGCCAGCCATTCTTTTTTATGCTCAAAACTGCGTGCTGCAGTAAGTACTTTTTCTGAATGATGTTTTCCCGGTAAAGCTGATTTCACTCTGGCAACCTGAGTTCCCATCTGGGCGCATCCCTGGAGTGAAATGATGAGGATTACAGCTGAACAAAACAATCCTTTGTCGTTCATAACTCTGTCCTGACGTAAATCGACTTTAATATTGAGGAATTCACCTGGAATTCCATGGTGTCACAGTGATAAAAATCGTCTGTAGAAATGGTTGATAAATTTTACTTCTGTGAAGAGAAATGTGAGCGGATGGTTTTTATCAAAAAGTGGACGGATTCACTGGAATCCGTCCACCACAAATCAATTTGATTGATTCAGCCTGGATTAGAAGACGCCAGCTCCGCCTCCGCCGCCCATTCCACCAAAGCCGCCACCGAATCCACCACCGCCGCCACCGCGATTCATGAATCCATTGGAGTAAGCTCTGTAGGCTTCGAATCCTTCAAAGCCAGGCGTGAAGGCAGGTGCCACAACAACGCGTTCATCCGCATCCTGAACGTTCATTGACTGCAGCATCTTGACAATCACGTTGCGCCGATGCATGTCCAGGTCATCGTTGCCATGGATCGGATATTTATATTCCGAAGATGCACTGACCGACATCGAACTGGGTTCGACAACAACCGGGAACGGTGTTGAGCCCATGCGGACAGCGATCTGTTTAATGTGATCTTCACCAGCGGCATTGAGTTTTGCAGTCGCGCCTACGAATTCACTTTCGACAATCACGAAGTCGGAAGCTTCTCCGTTTTCTTCCTGCTTTTGCCAAATGTCATCACTGATGGTTCCCAGTGGCGCTACAGAGTCGTAGGGAATTTCTGCGTGATGTTGTTTATGTTGGCAACCACTGATCAGCATTGCTGCTAATGCAATAGCAGGCAAACTTGCAATTTTGGGTTGTATAGACATCGCTTACTTCCTTGTATTTCTCTCACATTCGTTTCAAAAATGTGATTGGAATTTTATAGGTATCATTTGGCAAAGAAATAATCATTTAAAAATTATTCAGAGAATCCGTAGTCACCATTGATGTAATACTTATCACACTTGCTCTGGTGAATGAAATCTTTCTGTTGCTGGTGAATCCGTTTTTTCTGCATGTACCAGACTGTGCTTCGATGATGCACATCAGGTTTGCCTTCAATATTATTCATAAAGAAGAAGTCCACATCACCTGGCTCGGTGACTTCCATGCCCGGCAGCACGGTTGGGGCGTCTTCTGGTTCCATCGGATGTACCAGCTCGGGGCTGATCAGGATGATCAATTCTGTCTCGTCGCGGGAAACTCCCTTATTAGAAAACAGTGGGCCTACCAGGGGAATATCTCCAATGAAGGGAACGCGGTTCAAGTCACCCCGCTGTTGTTCCTGGAGCAGACCGGCGATCGCCAGTACTTGTCCTTCCCGCAGATCAACTGTCGTGGTGACAGCTTGAACATTCACACCCAGAACTCCACCTGAAGTTAATGCAGGGTTGACCGTACTGAATGATGGAGACACCTGTAATCGAATTCGGTCTTTATCCAGCACTGTCGGCAGGAAGGATAACTGAGTACCAAATCCTTTAAAGGTTGTCGTGGCTGCCTGAGCACCACCGACCCCGACCACAGTCGGTACCGCGAATTCTCCACCAGAGATAAAGTTGGCGGTACGTCCACTGATGGTGACCAGGTTTGGTTCTGCTAAAATTTTCGCATAACCATTCTGTGCGAGAGCCGAGATAAACACGTCGACATCACTGCTGGTAAAGGAAGCTGTCACAAGACCAGTCCCCCCATTACCCAGTTGTTGCGCCACTCCGGTGAATAACTGAGCCCAGCCAAAATCTCCGGATTGAGCAATGATGTTGGTGCTTGCGGTACGGGCTGCAGACCGGTCGATCTGAGCGATACGGACTTTCAGCATAATCTGTTTTTCGCCAGGCACTTTCAACATGTCGATGACGGTTGCTTCTGGAAGCATGGCACCACCGGGGAATGGATCAGCGGCTGCACCATCTGCGAACAGAGATCCGCCTCCCCCTCCACCACCCTGGCCGCCACCTGAACCGGAACGGGCACGGATAATGGTTATGATCTGGACTGCTTCCTGTTCATCCCTGGCCTGCCCACGGACAATCAGTTTGTCTGCAAACGGGACAAGTTGAATTTTGCTGTTCGGGAAGAACTCGTTAATCATTTTCTGGAATTCGCCGTATTCCATACGACGAAGATCTTCGATGGAATTGTCACCCTCTACCTTCACCTGCACGCTGAGGATCTGGGGGTTCGCTTCGTCACCCAGCCAGAGAGTCATAGTGGTAGTACCGGTATCTTTTCCGATGACTTCGACTTCCTGTGAGCCAAATGCGACCACTTCAATTTTTGAAGGGTCTGCGATCGCTACACGAAACACATCCATCTTCATTTTCAGAATTTTTGAATGTCGCTGTTGAACACTGAGTTCGACTTCAGATTCATAAATCTGATCAACGAGTTGATGGACTTTTTCTTTGGTTTTGGTACTGATGACTGGTGCGTGATTTTTCTTCTTACCAGGCACGTAGTTATTGGTTTTCAACTTTCCCGGGACAGGAGGAGCTGGTGGAACCTGCGCAGAAAGTGGCGATGCTGTGATAGCGACACCGCAGGCAACAGCCAGCATTGTGCGTCTTTTCCATGAGGCATTTATAGACATACTTGTCTCCCAATCCTTTGGTCGTCAATTTTGAGAAATTGGAGTAAGTGATTTATTGAGTTAATTGAAGTTCAAATAAAACTACGTTTAAAGGAACTTTGTTTTAAACTTAATCCAGGTGTCTGTTCTGTGTTGCCTGCTATCACGCCACTTTATCAAGTGACTTGTGAGATCAAGAATGATCATGATTCATGATCGGCAATGAAGGATCTGATCTGTTCAGACAAATCCCATAGCATCAATCATATCGGTTGAAACTGTACGGAAGGTTGATAGTAATTTTGTCGTGTTTCCCAATTTATGTATATTTTAAGATTTTATTGATTTCCTCTATTTTCACTTTACATTTGGACCTTAGCAGGACGAAAACGAGATATGGTGGGAAAATATTGTGCTCTGATTCCAGAGTGACTATCAATTGAATGTCCACCATAATGCCTAACCAAAAGTGTTGTTGATACAACGTAAATATAAAAGGTGGTCTCATGAATGCGAGTTTTGCATTGCTCATCGGTTTAAGTGTATGGCAGTACGATGGAGAAGTTGTACCAGTCAACACTGTCAGTGCTCCCGCCACAATCTCAATGGCAGCATGCCAAAATACCTGTATTACTTCCGATGCTTGTACAGCAGGCGGTTGCACGACAGGAGACCTCTGTCAGCCAGGGGGGCTCTTCGGTCACTGGGGGATGTGGGGTAACTGTTACAGCAACGATGGTTGCAAATTGAAAAAGCGTAGCTGGTTGTGCTGGAAAACGACGGGTGATATGTACCCTCACTATCCTTACCCGCCTGTCTATCACGGATACTATTATTTCCGACCTTACAATTACACTAATATTCTTCGACAAAAAGGTGAGATTATTGCTCTTGGTGGAAACCCGAAAGCACCCTACGCTCACAAAATGTTTGATCGAATCTACGAACAGATTGATCTGACAGCGTACGAAGAATTCCCTGCAGATGGTGACGGCGTTCCGACGCTGGAACTTCTTCATAATTCTCTTCCCAGCCTGGAAGATATTTTGAAGAGCAAATAGTTCCCATTCTTGTGAGCTATGCAGTAGAGAACAGAAATCGGAAAAAGTGAAAAAGATCTGTACCATCGAGTGCAGGTCTTTTTTTCTGTTTGCCAGGCATGTTTCTCAGCTCGGGGGTGAAAGTCCCCTGTC
>TARA_R110000868_G_scaffold335406_1_pt1 | contig 109876 bp, 95 predicted proteins | sample TARA_R110000868 | Tara Oceans TARA_R110000868 (sample SAMEA4397489) | marine metagenome | biome: Polar Biome; feature: [SRF] surface water layer (ENVO:00010504); material: water (ENVO:00002006), including particulate matter (ENVO:01000060) such as... | depth 5 m
ACGTTGTAATCCACAACGCGCTTAACGGCGACAAGAACCTTCATGGACAGACCTGTTCGTTTTTGTTGTCGAAGCTATGGGCTTGCTGCGTGCTGCCAAGGCAGCGCACGGCGGGGCCCGATGTTACTGTTTTCCCCGCGATGCACAATAGGGAGTGCTGCGGAGCTTGTCAATTTACGTAAAGAGGTTAACGTTAACGACAACTTCTTTACTAAAATTTTGATGTCTTGGGTTGCCTTGATACGCAACCAAACCCTGAAATAACAGGATTTTATCCGATATTTTTCTTTATCGGGTCAGGCCGGGTTTCCACAAAATATCGTCTTTGCCGCCGTTATTGGCATGGCGGGCCAGAACAAACATATGGTCGGAAAGGCGGTTGATATAGCGGACAGCCTCGGGATTGATCGCATCGATTCCCGCCAGTTCGACAATCAGCCGTTCTGCGCGGCGCGATACGGTGCGCACGACATGCAGGTGTGCCGAAAGCGCAGAGCCACCGGGCAAGACAAATGATTTCAGCGGATCAAGGTGAATATTGATCGCATCGATTTCGGCTTCAAGCCGTTCGGTTTGTTTGGCCGTAATCCGAAGCGCCGGGCGTTCGGGGTCGTCGTTGCTGCCATCGCCGGGGGTGCAAAGATCGGCCCCCAGATCAAACAGATCGTTTTGGATACGCGCCAGCATATCGTCGATATCACCATCGGAATGCAAGCGGGCAACCCCAATCACGGCATTGGTTTCATCAACCGTGCCATAGGCGGCAACGCGAATATCGTTTTTGGGCACACGGGTGCCATTACCAAGGGCGGTTTTACCCTTGTCGCCGGATTTGGTGTAAATGCGGGTCAACTGAACCATGTGTGTTTCCGTTGTCCTGAGGTGCCATGTTTCGGATTAACGCATATGCGTTGCGCGGTCTGTACGACTATGGGCGGTTTATTTACCAATTGCCATAAAGGACAAGATCACCAAAAGCAGCAGGGCAATTGCCTGTGCAAGCACGCGAAACTGCATCAGTTTGTTGGACGTTTTGGCACTTTTGCCGCGCGCCATGGTGATGATGCCCAATACCAAAATGACGGCCACAGCGGCCATCGCGACCAAAACACCGATTTGTAAAAATGCAGCCATATCAGACTACTCCATTCTGCCGTCCGCCACGGATCATGATGCGGCGGATGGGGCGACATGCTGCGTCAAACTGATTGCCGGGGCAAGGCCACAAATCGAAAAATCTTTATGATTCCCGATGGCTGGCAGGGTGATACGAAATGTTTGTGGCCAATTTGCCAGTTTTTAATGTGGAATACCCGGTGGTGCGGGCATTCTGTGATGTGCTGTCGTGGTCCGGTTGGGATGCGGATGTGGCTTTGGTTGCGGGGATGGTCGTGTTTTTCGGGCACGTCAATTTCGCAATGCTGACAAGGGCGGTAATTTGATCCGTCAGATGAAAAATCTGACTAAATGGTCAGAAATACTTTCCATCCGGTCGAGTGGCGATTAACACAAAAGACAATAATGATCTTCGTCCCACGTTTTAAGTGAGCCCGCCCATGACCAGCCGCATCAAGGATCCGGCCCTTGCCGCCAACATCACCGATGAAACCCTTGCCTGGCGCGAGGTGATTTGCCCCGTCACGGCCAAATACGGCAATTACGTTGCCAAACGCGACTTGCGCGATAAAACCATCGTCAGTTTTCAGCATGTTCTGGAAGACACGATCCCAACCTTGTTGCCTTTCGTAAAGGCCGGGGCAACGGTCAAGGTTGGCGCCTGCAATCCCGACAGTACCGATGACGTTGCCGCGGCCTATTTGGCCGCCAATGGGGTCGAGGTCCATGCCTTTTCCGGCATGACACCAGCGCAATACGCCAAAAGCATCGATATTCTGTCTGACAGCCCGGCCGATATTATTGCTGATATGGGCGGGGAACTGATCGAGGCTTTCGTTCAAAAGGGCCATAAGGTCGACGGCGCACTGGAAGCCACCACCACCGGCGTTCACCGCGTTGAAAAGCTTGATCTGACATTCCCGGTGTTTAACTGGAACGATATTGCAATCAAGGACCGTCTGCATAACCGTCATCACGTGGCACAGGAAATGTGGCCGGTCTTTTCCAATGTTACGGGTTTGGCGCTTTATGGACGCTCTGTGCTGGTGATTGGCTTTGGCCCGGTTGGGCGCGGGGTTGCTGAACGGGCGCGCAATCTGGGCGCGGTGGTTTCGGTTGCCGAACGCGATCCGGTTCGCGCCCTTGAAGCCCAGCATCACGGGTGCCGCGTTGTCAGCCTTGAAGACGGTGTAAAGGAATGCGCGATTGTCATTACCGCCACCGGTTTTTCGGGCATTTTGGGGGCGGAACAAATCAAGCAGGCGCGTCGCGGTGCCATTTTGGTCAATGTCGGGCATTCCAATACCGAGATCGACGTTAAATGGCTTGATACCCAGAAATCGACCCGGATGCGGCGTTACATCGAACGTTTCACACTAGATAACGATAAGGAAGTTTACCTTTTGAACCGGGGCAGCCTTTTGAATTTGGCACCGGGTATGGGGGGATCGGGCAAGGATCTGTTTGATCCGTTCTCGGCCATTTTGATCCGGGGGATTGATTGGCTGGCATCAGGCGGGGCCGCGGCATTTAAGCCGGGATTTTATGCCTATCCGGCCGATGTTGAACGCGAAATTGCCGAGTCTGTTTTGCGGTCACACAGTTAGTTCCGTTTGATGGGCGAAAACAGGTATCAGGGATGGGATTGTAAACATTCCATCCCTGATACAAATCAATACAAATTAGATGCCATCTTGGTATAAATTTGCGACGGATTTTTGCTTAAATCCCTGTGCTGCAGGGGCCGCCGTTCTTGTGGCAAACACCATGCCAAGGGAGCCAGGCGATGAAAAATATCAAGATAACTTATGTCGGTTTTATCGCCATTTTGACCGGGCTGTGGTTCTGGACCAATCCCGATATTTTCCAGGTCGAAAGCTTCATCGGGCTGCGCAATTTCATCGTGCAGTATTTGGGGACCATATCTATCGGGATCATGAGCCTGATCATGCTGCTGGCCACCCGTCCTGTCTGGCTTGAAAGGCCGCTTGGCGGGCTCGACAAAATCTATCGTTTGCATAAGTGGCTCGGGATTACGGTGCTTGTGACATCGACGATGCATTGGTTGTGGTCGGTGGGGCCAAAATGGGCATCGGGGCTTGGTCTGATTGCGGGTAAACGTGGTCCGAGGCCGGATCATTCCGATTTTGGTGTGATCCAGGCGGCATTCGCATCCCAGCGCGGTTTCGCGGAAAATCTGGGTGAATGGGCGTTTTATGGCGCGGCGCTGCTTATGGTTTTGGCGCTGGTGAAATGGTTTCCCTACCACTGGTTTGCCAAGACCCATACCATTCTTGCAGGGCTTTATCTGGTCCTGGTTTTCCATGGGCTCATGTTATTCGATTTCGCAAGCTGGTCGCAGCCGATTGGTTATTTGATGGCTGCGATGCTGTTGGTCGGGACGGTATCGGCGGTGATCGTGCTCACCGGGAAAATTGGCAAAAACCGTCAAGCAACGGGAAAGATCGAGGCACTTGAATATCTGCCGCAAATGAAGTCGCTTGAAATTGTCATTCGTCCTGATGATCATTGGACGGGGCACAAAGCCGGACAATTTGCATTTGTCACTTTCCCGGGGAATGACGGGGCGCATCCCTTTACCATATCGTCCGCATGGCAACGCGATACCCCGCAGTTAACCCTGATTTCCAAGGCACTTGGCGATTATACCCAGACCTTGCCCAAGGCATTAAAGGAAGGTGATCCGGTTCGACTGGAAGGCCCATATGGGACGTTTACGTTTGACGAGGGACGTCCCCGGCAGATCTGGATTTCGGGAGGGATCGGTTTGACACCTTTCCTCGCCCGGTTGGAGCAATTGGGACAAAACCCGACAGAACAACAAATCGATTTTTATCAAGCCGCACCGGTTTGCGATGAGACGCTGATGGTTCGCCTTGAAGCCTTGGCCAGGAAGGCTGGCGTAAAACTGCATGTTTGGCGTGATGGTCGAGATGGTTTCCTGAGCGGTGAAAAATTGCGCCAAGATGTGCCCGATTGGAAATCAGCCAGTGTTTGGTTCTGTGGTCCAAGCGGTTTCGGGGATGCTGTAAAACGCGACCTGATTGGGGCGGGTTTGCCTGCACACGCATATCATCAGGAGCTATTTTCTTTCCGCTAAAGCCAAAGCGGCAATGATGACAGACAATTGAAAAACAAACGGGCGATCTGTTTTTAAGGTCGCCCGTTTGTTTTATGGCGATATGGCGTGGTGGTAATGGCGGGCCGATACCGATCCAATGCCAATGCCAATGCCAATGCCAATGCCAATGCCAATGCTGTTTGTTGCCGTTGATCAGGCGCGATACCCAATGCGCAAATTGCCCCATTGTTCGCCATTCACAACAATCGGAATGTCGCATTCCTTCATAAAGACGACTTCGGACCCCATATCGCGGAAATAGGTTTGCAACAGTTTTGACTTGGTGTTGCGTGCCGCCATCAGGCCAGCCCGGTCGTCAAAGATGCGCCGATTGCGGCAATTACCCATATTCCACGCGGGTTCACCCGGGCGCTGTGGCTGGCTGTAAACCTTGTTGTGGGTAGGCAGGAAGCCGTTGAAATCCACCCCGGCGGCAAACACAATATGTTTGTCTTTTGCCAGAATTTCTTCCTGAAGCGGGGTGAAGTTACGATCCGTAAACGCGATATAGGGCGTCATGAATTGTTGTGGATCGGTGTCTGCTATTGGCTCGTAACGCGGATGGAACAGGTCGTCTTTGATGATTTCGCCACTGCGCAGACCGTTTTCCAGTGTTTTGGCCAATTTCGCGGCCAGTGGTGCGCCAAGTTCGGCAATTTTGTTGTCGTGATCGCGGGTTTTTTTCAAAAGACCAAGGATCGTCTGGTTGGCGTCTTCGTTCAGTTCGGTGAACTGGACATGGGAACCAAGATTGGAAACGGCTTTTAAGACACCATGCAGGCGGGTGCTGCCATCAAGCAGAATTGAAATCGGTTTGCCGTTGTCCTTGTCACTGGCATTGATCCGGGCCAGTAACCCGGCGACGGACATATCAGCGGTAACACCTTTGCGTTTGTCGCCATTGCCAAAATCAATTTCGATATCGACCGCAATCGGAACGCGTTCCTCGTTATGACGATCACCGGTATCCGTACTGCGCAGGACAACACGGAACCGGCTTTCCATTTCATTGATATCATCGCGGATATTCGATGACAGAATGCGCAGGCTTTCGGCGGTCTGGCTGGCGTTATGCGATTTTTCGCGGGCTTGGGCGATGTCGCCGGAAATGCCCTGCATATGGGTTGATACTTCTTGTGCGCTGTTTGAAATTTCGCTGATGGCGGCAGTTTGTTGCTGAACCGATGATGCTATATGAGACGAAAGCTGACTGACTTCGTCAATTGCCCCGCCAATGCCTTCGATGGCCCCGACGGCCTCGGAGGTTGCATTCTGGATGGCGCTGATTTGGGCGTTGATGTCGGAAATCGCCTTTTCCGTTTGGGATGCAAGGTTTTTGACCTCGTTGGCGACAACGGCAAAACCCTTGCCCGCATCGCCGGCACGTGCGGCCTCGATTGTGGCGTTCAGGGACAGCATTTTGGTTTGATCGGAAATGCGTTTGACGATGTCAACGACCTTGCCGATCTCGCTTGCGGTGTCGGACAGGCTGTTCATCGTGACCGATGTTTCGCGTGCGCGGGTTACGGCGTCACTGGCGATGTCGTTGGTCTTGTGAATGCGTTCGGCGATTTCCTGGCTGGATGCCTGCAATTCCTCGGTCGCAGAGGCAACAGTAGAAACATTGCTACTGGCGATTGCCGTGGTTGATGTAATGCGTTCAACCAGCCCCGACAGGTCATGGGCGTCGATTTCCATTGTCTGGGCGACGTCATTGGTGCGACCGGCCTGAAACCCGACTTCGGCGATAATATTATCGGTTTCACGTTCGATGATTTCGGACATCGACTGGATTTCTGATGCGGACCGTTCCTGTGCCGATTTGCGTTCGACCCTTGCCATCAGGCAGGCCATATCGCCCATCAGGATCGACCGGCAAATATCGACCAGATCGGCATCACGTCGTCCTCGTCCTTCGGACGCAATCAACCGGGCAAAATTATCGACGGTCTTGTGGTAGGCCTGAACAATTTGGCTGGCGGGGATGCCCACCGCCGCCTCGGCCAGCACGTGATCGTCAAAGCAGGCATCGAATTCTGAACTATTTGCCGCAGCGATCAATTTGCGCAGACGTTGCGCCAGCGGGATCACAAATGTTTTTGGATCACGGGGGGCGTTACTGTTTTGCCCTATACCAAACAGCTCGGCCAAAAGGCCTTCGGCGAGCTTGTCGGCATGTTTGTCAAAGATGCCACGCGCTGAGCTTGCACGCGCAAAAATTGTATTTTCCGGTAATGCAGAGGCGTGATTCATAAAGAGTTTCTCCCTTGTCTCCCCACAGGCTCGTTGGCCTTGCAAGCGCTATTATGGTTGCGTTTTTTTGCACCGATTAAGGTAATGTTACCATCGGATGGTAGGTCTAGAGATATCATACTTTAGGTTGATATAAGAAAGAGGCCCGTCAAGGATGACGGGCCAAGTTTACCCTGGTTGTCACCGGGGCCACGGTTCGCTGAAGCGGAACGGAAAAATGATGCTGTAAGGCGTGACTTGGCCTTGTCGTAGGGCCTTATTGTAAGGCCATGACCCTAACGCCCCAAAAGGCCGCGTGTGACCACCTGTGCCTGAATTTCCGCCGCCCCTTCAAAGATATTGAGGATACGGGCATCGCACAGCACGCGGCTGATTTGATATTCAAGCGCATAGCCATTGCCGCCATGGATCTGAAGCGCATTATCGGCATTCGACCACGCAACCCGCGCGCCCAAAAGTTTTGCCATGCCAGCTTCGATATCACAGCGGATATCCTGATCTTTTTCAAAAGCGGAAAAATAGGTCAATTGTCGCGCGATCATGGTTTCGACCACCATCCAGGCGATTTTGCCATAAACCCGCGGAAAGGCATAAAGCGGTTTGGAAAACTGCACGCGTTCCTGCGCATAGCGCATACCGATTTCAAGCGCATTTTGCGCAACACCGACCGCACGGGCGGCGGTCTGGATGCGGGCCGATTCAAAGGTTGCCATCAATTGCTTAAAGCCTTGGCCCTCTTCGCCGCCCAAAAGGTTTTCGGTCGGAACCTTGAACCCGTCAAACGACAATTCGTACTCCTTCATACCGCGATAACCCAGTACCGCGATCTCGCCACCGGACATGCCCTTGGCCGGAAATGGATCCTTATCTGTGCCGCGCGGTTTTTCGGCGAGTAACATCGACAATCCGCGATAACCGGCCTCATCGGGGTTGGTGCGCGCCAAAAGCGTCATCAGGTCGGATCGTGCCGCATGGGTGATCCATGTCTTGTTGCCGGTAACGCTATACTCATCACCATCCTTGGTCGCACGCGTGCGCAGATGGGCAAGGTCCGATCCGTTATTGGGTTCGGTAAAGACGGCGGTCGGCAGGATTTCACCCGATGCCAGTTTGGGCAGGTAATGCTGTTTTTGCGCCTCTGTGCCACCAAGTCGGATCAGTTCGGCGGCAATTTCGGACCGCGTGCCAAGCGACCCAACCCCGATATAGCCCCGTGATAATTCTTCGGTCACAACGCACATCGCGGTTTTGCCCATACCAAGGCCCCCGAATTCTTCGGGGATGGTCAGGCCGAAAACGCCGAGTTCGGACATTTCATCGACGATTTCAATCGGGATCAATTCATCGCGTTCGTGCCAGCCATGGGCGTGCGGACTGACCTTTTCGTCAACAAAACGGCGGAACTGGTCGCGTACCAGATCAAGGGTTTCGTCCTCAAGCCCGGTTTCACCGAACTGGCCGGTATTCAGGCTGTCCTTGATCTGATCTGCAATGGCGCGGCGGGCGGCGTCACTGTTGCCCAAGGTCGAAAGTGTTACAACAGCACGCGAACCGGCAAAGGTTGCAATGGTGTCGGATGGAACGCCAAGGGTCGAAAGGCGGATGATTTCGCCCTGTGACATCGGAATGCCACCGGCAATCTGTGCCAGATATTCCCCAAAGGCCGCCTGCAGGATCAGCTGTTCCAGCAATCCGAATTTGCCCTGTGATTCCAGGCGTTCGGACCATGCTTTCATCTGTTTTAGCGCCGTGACATAGGTTGAAAACCACGCAAATCCATGGGCTGCGAACTGATTATCATCAAGGGCACTTGCGTTGATTTTGCCATCAATTGTGATGATTTCACGCATCGCGGTATCGGCGGCGTGATGCACGGGGGCAAGGGCGACAAGCGCATCGTCGCAAAGCCGGGGCAGTTCGGGCAGCAGGGCGGTATCCGTCATCTGTCTGGTCCTTGGGTCGGTGTTCAAGGCGGGGTGCGCCTGAACCAAACTATCATTTGTGGCCTGCCGGGTGGGCGGGCAATTTGGAAAGTGGTGGCCCCGATGTGGATCGGGCGAAAACGCATCGGCGCCACCAACGGTCAGTCGACGTTTTATGTGGGATTAGGCGTCGACTGCTTCTTCAAGCGTTCTCATGCCAGGGCGTTTGGCCTGGACAAGAACCGCCATATTTCCGGGCTTGTGTTCGTTGCGCATCATTTTCATATGGGCGCGCGGAATATCATCCCAACTAAAGACTTCGGACATGCTCGGATCAATACGACGTTCGATCATCAGCTTGTTGGCCTGTGCCGCCTGTTTCAGGTTGGCAAAGTGGCTGCCCTGAATACGTTTTTGGCGCATCCAGACAAAGCGTGCATCAAATGTCAGGTTGAAACCCGTGGTGCCGGCACAAAACACAACCATGCCGCCGCGTTTAACCACGTTGCATGATACCGGAAAGGTCTGTTCGCCCGGATGTTCAAACACAGTATCAACATCCGTGCCTTTGCCGGTGATGTCCCAGATGGCCTTGCCGAATTTACGGACTTCTTTCATATAGTCGCCAAATTCCGGTCCATTGACGGTTGGCAACTGACCCCAGCAATTGAAATCCTTGCGGTTGATAACCGCTTTGGCCCCAAGGCCCAGAACAAACTCGCGCTTGCTTTCATCGGAAATTACACCGATTGCGTTGGCACCGGCGGTGGTGATCAGTTGGATCGCCATGGATCCCAGACCACCCGACGCCCCCCAGACCAAGACGTTATGTCCCGGGCGCAAAATATGCGGGCGGTGGCCAAATAACATGCGATAGGCGGTCGCCAGTGTCAGGGTGTAACACGCACTTTCTTCCCAGGTCAGGTGCTTGGGGCGCGGCATTAATTGCTGTGACTGAACATTGGTGAACTGGGCAAATGACCCGTCTGGTGTTTCATAACCCCAAATCCGCTGGGTCGGTGACAGCATCGGATCACCACCGTTGCATTCCTCGTCGTCGCCATCATCCTGATTACAATGGATGACAACTTCGTCGCCAACTTTCCAGCGGGTCACTTTTGATCCGACGGCCCAAACAATGCCCGATGCATCGGAACCGGCAATGTGGAACGGTTCTTTATGAACGTCAAAGACCGAAATCGGTTTGCCAAGGGCCGCCCATACGCCGTTATAGTTCACGCCCGCCGCCATCACGAGGACAAGGACCTCGTGGCTGTCAGGTTGGGGCACATCGACGGTTTCGCACAGCATTGCGGTGTCAGGATCGCCATGACGTTCGCGGCGGATGGCCCAGGCATACATTTGTTTCGGCACATGGCCAAGCGGCGGAATTTCGCCGATTTCGTAAAGATCTTTCTTTTCCTGACCACCACGGAACGGCAGAACTTCAGCAGTCGTATTCATGACCTTCACTCCTTGTTCGGGGTCGATCCGATTCGCGCTTCAATCGGGTTGTAATAAAATTACCTGATGCTGCGCTGCGGTCGACGAATCCTCCAAGCCACGGATTTTGTGGTGTTTTCCCTGATATGCGCCAGTTTCCCTTGGTTTCCTTGTCGGGGTGGCCAGCGCAAATTTAGTTTTCGCTTTTATCGCGTTGCACAAATTGTTATATAATTATCCAAGTGATGTCCAGTGGGTAATTTAATAACGTTTTGTTGTAATAAACAAAAAGCGTTTGGGTAATAAAAATACGCGAGGTCGGTATGTCGATGGAGAATCAACGCAGTGCAGCAAAGCCGGAACGCGATCGGCCTTGGCTGATCCGCACTTATGCCGGGCACAGTTCGGCCCATGCGTCGAATGCGCTGTATCGGCAGAACTTGGCAAAGGGCCAGACGGGGCTTTCGGTGGCGTTCGATTTGCCAACCCAGACCGGCTACGATTCGGATCATGTTCTGGCACGTGGTGAAGTCGGCAAGGTCGGTGTGCCGGTTTCGCATCTGGGCGATATGATGGCCCTGTTTGACGGCATTCCGCTGGATCAGATGAACACATCGATGACGATCAATGCGCCCGCAGCATGGCTTTTATCGCTTTATATTGCCGTGGCCGAAAAACAGGGGACGCCGCGCACCAGCCTGCAGGGGACAACCCAGAACGACATCATCAAGGAATACCTATCTCGCGGGACGTATATCTTTCCGCCAGCGCCCAGCCTGAAACTGATTACCGACGTTGCGGCCTTTACCTATCGCGAGGTTCCGAAATGGAATCCGATGAATGTGTGTTCGTACCATCTGCAAGAAGCCGGGGCGACGGCGGAACAGGAACTGGCCTTTGCCTTGGCAACCGCGATTGCGGTACTCGATTCGATCAAGGCATCCGGTCAGGTCCCCGAAGAAGACTTTGCCAAAGTTGTCGGGCGGATTTCATTTTTCGTAAATGCCGGAATTCGATTCGTGACCGAGATTTGCAAAATGCGGGCTTTTTGCGAATTGTGGGATGAAATCACCCGGGATCGATACGGCATTACCGAAGATAAATACCGCCGTTTCCGTTATGGCGTTCAGGTCAATTCGCTGGGCCTGACCGAACAGCAACCGGAAAACAACGTTTACCGTATCCTGATCGAAATGCTGGCGGTGGTGCTGTCAAAAAATGCCCGTGCCCGTGCGGTGCAGCTTCCGGCTTGGAACGAGGCCCTTGGCCTGCCGCGCCCCTGGGATCAGCAATGGTCGCTGCGCCTGCAACAGATCATGGCCTTTGAAACCGACCTTTTGGAATATGATGACCTGTTTGATGGCAATCCGGCGATTGAGCGCAAGGTCGGCTTGTTAAAAGACGGCGCGCGCGCGGAATTGGCCAAAATCGATGCCATGGGCGGTGCGATTGCCGCGGTTGATTTGGGCTATATGAAACAGGAGCTGGTGCGATCCAATGCCCGCCGGTTGGCAGATATCGAAACCGGTCTGACCAAGGTGATCGGGGTTAATGCCTTTACCGAAACCGAGCAATCGCCCCTGACTTCGGGGGATAAATCGATCCTGACAGTTGATGATATGGCCGAACAGGATCAGATCGAAAAACTGAAAGCATGGCGATCCGACCGTGATCAGGGTGTGGTTGCGGCGGCACTTGACGAACTGGAAAGTGCCGCCCGTGAAGAACGCAACATTATGGAAAGTTCGATTGCCTGTGCCCATGCCGGGGTGACGACCGGGGAATGGTCGGAAACCCTGCGCCAAGTGTTTGGCGAATACCGCGCCCCGACCGGCATCACATCGATAATTGTGACCGGCGAAGACGACGACATCAAGGCCCTGCGCGGGCGCGTTGACGAGGTTTCAAAAAAGCTTGGCGAACGCATGAAAATGCTGGTCGGAAAACCGGGGCTGGATGGTCATTCCAACGGGGCCGAACAGATTGCGGTCAAGGCCGGTGATGCCGGGATTGACGTGCTTTATGACGGTATTCGCTGGACGCCGGATGAACTGGTTCGCAATGCGATTGACGAAGCCGCGCATGTGATCGGCCTATCGATCCTGTCGGGGTCGCATGTGCCGCTGGTCCGCGAGGTGGTCAATGGTCTGCGTGCCCAAGGGGCGGGGCATATCCCGGTTGTTGTTGGCGGCATCATCCCCGATGCGGATATGTTGATCCTGCGTCAGATGGGGGTGTCGGCGGTCTATACGCCCAAGGATTATCAACTGGTCCGGGTGATTTCCGAAATTGTCGATCTGGTGGATCGCAAATTAACAGAACATCCGGTTGCGCGCGTTGCCGACGACAAGTCGGAAGGGGCTGGAACCACGATCTATTGATCGTGGCGTCTCTCGTCTCCCGTCTCCCGGCTCTTTTAACGTTTGGCCAATGATGTGCTGGTCAGGCTTGGCCAGGTTGCCATTGCGGCTTCGGCAATGGCGATCAGTTCATCGCGGGTCGCACCGTCGCGTGCTTGGATCGACATGCCATAATGTACGGTCGTGTAATAGTTCGCCATGGTGTCGATATTTGCACCGCTCGGGATACTGCCACTGCGTTGCGCTTTGGCATAGAAGTCCTTCAGGATGGTAATATTAGCGCGCCGAAGGTCGCGCAGGGTCTGGTTGACGGTTGCATGATTTGAATCTGCTTGTGGTGCGGCAAGCACCACCATGCAGCCATGCGGTGTATCATCCTGCGCGTACAAACATGCCGTTGTGGTCAGGACATGATGCGTGGCGTCCTTTGGGTGGCGGAAGCGTTCCAGATCACCCCACATCATTGCGCCATACTGTTTGCTATAGCGTTCGATGACCTCATCAAACAGCGTTTCCTTATCGCCAAAGGCAGCATACAGGCTTGGCGGCTTCATGTTCATTGCGGATGTCAAATCTGAGATCGAGGTACTTTCATATCCTTTGGCCCAGAAGACCGCCATTGCCTGTTCCAGTGCTGTATCCCGGTCAAAGTTCCGGGGGCGTCCACGTCCAGCCATATAAGAAAACCTCGGGTTTGGTGAATTATATAGTGATCGATAAATAAATTGCTTGACGATTAATTGCAAGCGGCGCATTTATTTTTGTATCAATCACTACATAATTATTGGAGTTTCCAAAAATGACCCAACTCGATGGTAAAGCGGCACTGGTTACCGGCGGCAGCCGTGGCATAGGGGCGGCCATTGCAAAACGTCTGGCCCGTGACGGGGCTGCTGTTGCGATCACTTACAGCAATGCGGCAGACAAGGCCGACGAGGTTGTTGCTGAAATCAAGGCTGCCGGGGGAAAGGCTGTTGCGATCAAGGCGGATAATCGTGATCCTGATGCCGTGCGTGCGGCTGTCGAGGAAGTCGCAACTACATTCGGGGCGATTGACATTCTGGTTAACAATGCAGGCATACTCAGCAGTGCCGGGATTCAGGACGAGACGCTTGAATCGTTTGACCGCATTGTTGATGTCAATATCCGCGGGGTGTTTGTCGCGGTTCAGGCTGCCCTGAAATACATACCGGATGGCGGGCGCATCATCACGACCGGCAGTTGCCTTGCGCATAAGGTATCGTTCCCGGGGATCAGCCTTTATTCGATGACCAAATCGGCGCTGATCGGTTTCACCCGCGGGGTGGCGCGTGATTTGGGGCCACGCGGCATCACGGTTAATTTGCTGCACCCGGGGCCAACAAATACCGATATGAACCCGGAAAATGGCGAGAACGGGGATGCCATGCGCAGCTTGATGGCAATCAAGCAATTCAGCCGTGCTGAAGATACCGCCGGATTGGTTTCCTGGCTGGCCAGTGACGAGGCCCGCACGGTCACCGGCGCTGAGTTCACAGTTGATAGCGGCGTCAATGCCTGATCAGGCATCCTAAGCGATCTGGAAAACGTCACGGCGAAAGGCAACGCCTTGGCCGTGACGTTTTGTGCAATTTAATTGGCTGATAACGTCAATATCTGACTGATCTGGCTCAGAGAGGCGGGCCGTTTTGGCGTGTCACTGATCAATGGCATCAACGTAACGCCATGCCGCAATCCTTGATGCCTTATCAGCTTTCGACAGTGATACGTGCGGGGACAGTGGCGTGACGTTCCGTCACCCATTTTTCAAAGACGTCTGCAGGCAGTGGCTTGGCAAACAAGAAGCCCTGGATGAAGTCACAGCCCTTGTCGCGCAGATATTCGTGCTGTTCGATTTCTTCCACGCCTTCGGCGACGACTTCAAGGTTAAGGCTGTGACCCAGCCCGATGACCGCATCAACAATCGCCTTGTCATCCATATCGACATGGATGTCGTTGACAAATGACCGGTCAATCTTGATCGACGAAACCGGGAACCGTTTCAGATAGTTGAGTGACGAATAACCGGTGCCAAAATCATCAATCGCGATGCGCACACCAAGTCCCTTAAGCTCGTTCAAGGTTGAAACGGCTTTTTCCGGATTGTTCATCAGGATCGATTCGGTGATTTCCAGTTCAAGCGTGCCATCCGGCAACAGAGTCTGATCCATGATTTGGGTCACCGAGGTGACCAATTCGGCATCCTGGAACTGGGCCGGGGAAAGGTTGACGGCAATGCGCAGGCCCGGAAGGGTGGTTTCGCGCCAGATTTGCGTCTGTCTGCAGGCCCGGTCCAAAACCCATGCACCCAATCGATTGATCAGACCGCATTCCTCGGCGACGGAAATAAATTCACCCGGCAGGATCAGACCGCGATCCGGGTGATGCCAACGGACCAAGGCCTCTGCGCCAACGACCCTTTCGGTGCGGCAGTCAATTTTTGGCTGGTAGTAGAGTTCAAGCTGATCCTGTTCGAGCGCGTTACGTAGGTCTTCTTCGATTGTTTTGCGTTCCTTGACCCGTTCATGCATCGACGGCAGGAAGAAGCGATAATTGTTGCGGCCTTCGGCCTTGGCGGCATACATCGCCATATCGGCATTTTTGACCAGTTGTTCCGGGTTTTCGCCGTCTTCCGGGAACAGGGTAATCCCGACACTGGCCGTTGAATGCAGGCGGATGCCACGGCAATCGAATGGCTGGCTCAGTTCGTCGATGATGCGCTGGGCCAGTGCGATGGTGTCTTCGATATTTTGAACGTCGGTCTGGATGATCGCGAATTCGTCGCCGCCAAGGCGCGCAGCGGTATCGGAATCGCGGATGATGCGTGACAGGCGCTGACCCATTTCCTGAATCATCAGATCGCCAACATCATGGCCAAAGTGATCGTTAATGTCCTTGAACCGGTCAAGATCGACAAACAGGACGGTAACACCGCGCTGGAACCGACGTGCTGACAGCAATGCCTGACGCAGGCGGTCAAGGAACAGTGTGCGGTTTGGCAGGCTGGTCAGCACATCATGCACCGCCAGATGGCGCATGCGGGCTTCGGTCTGTTTGCGTTCGGTAATGTCGGTATAGGTCGCAACATACCCGCCGCCCGGCATCGGATTGTGATCGACCTGAACCACCCGGCCATTCGGGCGGGTGCGTTCCATGCGATAGGGTTCGCGACGACGCGCAATGGCGACCCGGTCCGAAATCAGGGCCTGAATACTGACATCGCCATATTCGCCGCGTTCAGCATTATAGCGCAGGATATCGGAAAGCGGGGTGCCTTCCTTAACCAGATCACGCGGCAGGTTCAGCAATTCAATATAGCGTTCGTTCCAGACCATCAGGTTAAGGTCCTGATCGAACAGGCAGATGCCCTGACCGATATTGTGAAGGGTCGCCTCTAGAAGGGCCTGTTTGCGCTGGGCTTCTTCCTGTGACTGGCCTTGCAGGGTGACCATTTCATTGTATTCGCGGATCAAAAGGCCAAGTTCGTCCGCACTGTTCCATTCCACCGGGCGCCGCAGGCGGCCATGTTTGGTCATGCGGATGGAATGCAGCAACCGGTTCAGTGGTTCCTTGATCGAACGTTTGTTGGCGATCAGCAAGCTTGCCGCCACAACTGCGATCAGCAGGCCGAACAGGATCATGTCGATCACCATCCGGCGGAACAGCAAGTCCTTAACACGTTCTTCGGTGAAGAAAATCACAAGTTCGCCGACGTCGTGGCGCACATTGTTCCGTTCAAAATAAACGCGCCGCGACAGGCGCAGCGTATCATTGAGTTGGGTTTGGGAAACGCCGGTATGGGCGAATTCGGTGCCATCGGCGCCAAGGGCCTGCACGGCAACAATATCGCGATCGCGGCTCATGGCGTTAAGGGCTGATTCTATATTGTCGACGTCAAGATACCAGAAAGGCGTCGCCAAAACGCGGGCGTTGATATCGGCAGTTTGTTCGATCTTTTCATTTAGATCATCACGAAGCACTTTGTAGCTGACGTATCCGAAGACAACGAACAGAGCAAGCGAGAACAAGGAAACGAGCGGCAGCGCGATAAAAAGCAATCGGCTGCTAAGCGACTTCCGTTGTAAAAAGCCGTATGATCCGCGCGACAAACGTAATTCTCCTTGGCACCCATTCTCGATTGGTCAATAGCAACCATACTCGACCTTCGGATGGGGCCCAATACCCCTAAGACTATTCTTGCTCTATCTCGTCTTACTCAATCTGGAAGTCAGTCTAAAAGCAAGTTTGATTTCATTTTTTTCATATAGCGTTCATAAAAAACAATTCGACCCATTTATTTTGGAACGAAGTTCAGCAGCTTCAAGCACTTGTTTATTAAGTTTATTAAGTTTATTTCGGAACAGCTAGTCGGGCAAGTTCGTCACAGCGTTCATTTTCAGGATGCCCGGCATGTCCTTTGACCCAATGCCATTCGACTTTGTGGATTTTTGTAGCCTCCAAAAGCCTTTGCCATAGTTCGACATTTTTAACCGGTTTTTTGCCTGCGGTTTTCCAGCCACGTTTTTGCCAGCCGAAAATCCATTTGGTAATTCCGTCGCAGACATAACTGCTATCGGTATAGATGTTGACGATACAGGGCCGCTTCAATGCTTCAAGCGCGCTGATCGCGGCCATCATTTCCATGCGGTTGTTGGTGGTTTCAGGATCGCCCCCCGACATTTCCTTTTCCATCCCGCGAAAGCGCATGATTGCACCCCAGCCGCCAGGGCCGGGATTACCGCTACACGCGCCGTCGGTATAAATTTCGACAAGGTTGTCCTGATCTTCGGTCATTAATTCTATTCCTCGCTCAGGCCATAGGCGCTTGCGCTGTCGACACGCTGGTGGAAGCGTAGCTTGTTGATATATTCGCGCGGGTTTTTCGGGGTGACCAACGCATCCTTGGGCGTGTTGATCCAGTCATAAAGCCGCGTCAGCAGAAACCGCAGCGACGCCCCGCGGGCCAAGATCGGCAAAGCTGCCAGTTCATCGCCCGACAGGGGCCGGACCTTGCCATAGCTTGATAAAAGATTGCGCGCCTTGGTGACGTTGAAGCTGTTATCGGGTTCAAAACACCAGGCATTCATGCAGATCGCCAGGTCATAGGCCAACAGGTCATTACAGGCGAAATAAAAGTCGATCACGCCCGATACATCATCCTGTCCCGGGAAAAAGAACACATTGTCAGGAAACAGATCGGCATGGATCACGCCTGCGGGCAAATGATGGGGCCAGTTGGCTTCAAGAAAATCCAACTCGACTTCGATCATTTGTTCAAGGCCGGGCTGAACGCCATTGGCATCACTGCGGCAGCTTTCAAACAACGGCCGCCAGCCTTTAACGCCAAACGCATTGCCAAGATATATGTCGAAATCCTGACCGGCGGTATGCAATTGCGCCGTTGCCGTCCCCAGACCGGCGCAATGATGGGGCTGTATACGACGCGGTGACATGCCGTTCAGGAAGGATGTGATCGCCGCCGGACGCCCGCACAGACGGCGCAAAGCCACCCCGTCGGTGCCATGGATCGGGGTCGGGCAATTCAGCCCCTTGGACGACAGGTGATCCATCAGGCCCAGATAAAATGGCAGGTCATCCGGGTTCACCCGCTTTTCATAAAGCGTCAGGATGAAGGGGGCCTGATCGGTCTGCAGCAGGAAATTGGTGTTTTCGACACCTTCGGCGATGCCCTTGAATGAAATCACATTGCCGATGTCATATTCGGCAACAAAACGGGCGATATCTTCGTCTGAAACGTCGGTATAGACGGCCATGGGATTTATTGGCTTCCTGCGTCAGGGCAAAATTGGTTGATTTAGCTGGCAAGCTGGCGGGGCAGCTTAAATGTCACGTTTTCTTCGGTCAGGGTCAGGGTTTCGACCGTAACGTTGTAACGTTCGCGGCACGCGTCGATGACTTCCTCGACCAGAACTTCGGGGGCGGATGCCCCGGCGGTGATGCCAAGTGTTGCGATACCTTCAAGTTTTGACCAGTCGATATCTTTTGCACGCTCGACCAGAACCGAACGGTCACAGCCTTCGCGCTTGGCAACTTCGACCAAGCGGTTCGAGTTTGATGAATTCGGGGCGCCCAGAACCAGAATAGCATCCGCATCGGCCGCGATCAGTTTGACCGCGTGCTGGCGATTGGTGGTGGCATAACAGATGTCTTCTTTTTTCGGGACTTCGATTGCCGGGAAACGGCCCTGCAAGATCGCAATGATCTTGGCCGTGTCATCAAGTGACAGGGTGGTCTGGGTCACAAAGGCAAGGTTTTCCGGGTTTTCGACCTGAAGGTTTTCGGCATCCTGTTCGGTTTCGATCAGGGTCATGCTGCCGGGTGGCAACTGGCCCATGGTGCCGATCACTTCGGGATGACCGGCATGGCCGATAAGCAAGATGTGCTTGCCATCGGCATGGTGGCGTTCGGCACCGCGATGAACCTTGGACACCAGCGGGCAGGTCGCATCAAGATATTGCAGGTTGCGGCTGTCGGCAGCGGCCGGAACTGATTTTGGCACGCCGTGGGCCGAAAAAATCACCGGAACCCCATCGGGAACGGCATCAAGTTCACTGACAAAAACCGCACCCATATCGCGCAGGCGATCAACGACAAATTTGTTATGCACGATTTCATGGCGGACATAGACCGGTGCGCCGTATTTTTCGAGCGCCTTTTCGACGATCTCGATCGCGCGATCAACCCCTGCGCAAAAACCGCGCGGGTTGGCAAGGATGATCCGAAGGTCGGTTTTGTCAGACATGATACGGGTCCGAATGTTTTATGATGCGCTGATGCGGTGGGCAGCGTTATTTAAATGTCTTCGTTACATAACCTGCCAGCCCCGACGGTGCAATGACTGACACCGTTCAGATATGCATGTCATGGGTTGGATTTTACACGATGGTGCAACGATTTGAAACGGAAGCGGGTTGTGTGTGCATATCGGACGGAATAGACTGCGCCGCACCGCACGGGAAACCGTCCGGACAGAATTTTGACCCGTTCTATAGAGGCTTGGATGACGATTGCAAACGGACTGCGGCGTGTTTGTGCACTGGGTATGTTGTCGCTTGTCGGTGTTTTGGCAGCATGCAGCAGCAATCCCTTCGAAGAAAAACCGATTCCGGCATGCCCGCGCGCCTTTCTGCCCAATGATACTGCCAAGCTGGTGCAGTTTAGGGGGGACGGCAAGGATTTGACCGATGTGATCCTGGAAGCCGAGTTTGACGGGTATCTTGGCGATTGCGGTTATGACCTTGATGACAAGGTGCTTAATGTCATTATCAGTCCGGTTATCCGTGCGGAACTGGGCCCGGCAGCACAGGGGCGGGCTGCAAAACTGCAGTATTTTGTGGCACTTAAAGACCCGACGGGTGAGTTCATTCAGAAGTCGGTATTTGATGTTTCAATGGCATTTCCGAACAATTTGAACCTTGCGCGGTATCGCGACGAACAGGTGACATTGAATGTGTCGCTTGATGATCTTTGGGCCGGTCCGGACTATGAAATCTATCTTGGTTTCCAGCTCAGTGCGGATCAGCTTGATTATAATCGTCGCTTCGGAAAAAATTGATAATCCGGCCTATTATTCATTTTTGGTGAATAATCAGATCCCGCCCGCATCGCGTGGCGGGATTTTCGTTTTTGGTCGAAAAGCCCATTTCGGATAATCCTCATACGATTAAATCGATTTTTTGGGTGGGGGCGGAAAACGGGCTATAAATCCTCATACAAATAGATGCGTTTGAACGGTTCTGATTTTTGGGGCTGGTCGGGTCGGATTCAAATCCGTATAAGGGGGCATACCCAAGTGATCCCCGTGGGAGAGTGCCACGGTCCTGTTCAAGAAGTTGAACGGATTACGCGGACGCCGAAGGAGCAACCACCCCGGAAACTCTCAGGCAACCGGACCGCGGGGAGATGGGACTCTGGAAAGTAGGCGGCATCGTGAAGGGTCATGATTTATCGTGATTTGATGTGCGTCTCGCCGAAGATGTAAGCAGACCGATGGTTTAAATCGGCTGTGATTCTTTCAGGCTCCGAGACAGAGGGGGATGTGGTTGGCCATTGGTCGGCTATGTTTCGCAACGACTGTCCCGGAGACCTTGATGGCTGATCATCAAACCGAACTGCTTAAAACGGCCCTTTATGACCTTCATGTCGAACTGGGTGCCAAAATGGTGCCTTTTGCCGGATATGACATGCCGGTTCAATATCCGCTGGGTGTTAAGGGCGAACATCTTCATACCCGTGCCAAGGCTGGTCTTTTTGATGTGTCGCATATGGGGCAGGTGCGCCTGACCGGTGAAAACCGAGTGGCCGAGTTGGAAAAGCTTGTGCCCGGTGATATCGCCATCCTCAAACCCGGCCGGACGCGTTATTCCACCTTTACCAATGATAATGGCACCATTTTGGACGATCTGATGATTACCAATGCGGGCGATAGCCTGTTTTTGGTGATTAATGCGGCGTGTAAGGACGATGATATTGTCCATATGCGGGCCAATCTTGATAACGGTGTCGCGCTGATTGAAATTGACGACCGGGCGTTGATGGCGCTTCAGGGACCGGAAGCGGCCAATGTTTTGGTGCGTTTTGCCCCGTCGGTTGCCGCTATGAAATTCATGGATTTTGCCGAAATTGATATTGCGGGCATCCCGTGCTTTGTGACCCGGTCGGGCTATACCGGCGAAGATGGTTACGAAATTTCCGTGCCAAATGACCGCGCCGCAGAACTTGCGCGCAAGCTTTTGGCCGAGGACGAGGTCGAGGCGATTGGCCTTGGCGCGCGTGATTCATTGCGTCTGGAAGCCGGTCTTTGCCTGTATGGCAATGATATCGACACCACGACCACCCCGGTTGAAGGTGATCTGAACTGGATCATCAACAAGCGGCGTCGCGAAGAAGGTGGCTTTAAGGGATCGGACATCATCCTGGATCAGCTTGCCAATGGGGCGGATCGCAAACGCGTCGGGATTAAACCCGAAGGCAAGGCACCGGCCCGCGAACATACCCCGATTTTGAACAGTGACGGCGAAGAAATTGGCGAAATCACCAGCGGTGGTTTTGGCCCGACCGTGGATGGCCCGATTGCGATGGGGTATGTCGCAATCGAATTTGCCGCTGCGGGGACCAAGGTCGATCTTATGGTGCGCGGCAAAGCCCGCCCGGCGGAAATCGTTGATCTGCCTTTTACGCCGCATCACTATTTCCGGGGTTGATCCCGGAACAGCTTGTGGCTGGTTTGGTTTTGGGTGGCACCACATGCCGCCCGGTAAAGATAATTGATCTAACAGGGACAAATAAGATGGCTAAAAAATTCTCGCAGGAACATGAATGGGTCGAACTTGAAGACGGTATCGCGACCGTTGGCATTACCGATTACGCCCAGCAGTCGCTTGGCGATATCGTTTATGTCGAGCTGCCGGAAGTTGGCAAAAAACTGGTCAAGGATGGCGATGCGGCGGTTGTCGAATCGGTTAAAGCCGCCAGCGACGTTTATGCCCCGCTGGATGGTGTGGTTGTCGAAGCCAATGAAGATCTTGATGTTAATCCGGCGCTGGTGAATGAATCTGCGGAAACGGATGGCTGGTTTTTCCGCATGGAACTTTCCGATGCGTCCCAGCTTGATGAGCTGATGGACGAAGCGGCGTATAAAGACTTTGTCGAAGGCCTTTAAAAGCATGCGTTATCTTCCTCTGACGCGTGCGGATCGCGCTTCGATGCTTGAAACCATCGGGGCCCCATCCGTTGACGCGCTATATAGCGACGTGCCCGACGGTGCGTTGCTGTCCGATCCGGTTGACCTGCCCCATCACCTTGGTGAATTGCAGGTCGAACGCGAGATGGCGAAACTGGCGGCCAAAAACATCGGTACGGTCAGCGTCCCAAGCTTTTTGGGGGCGGGTGCCTATTCCCACCATGTTCCGGCGACGGTTGATTACATCATCCAGCGCGGTGAGTTCCTGACGGCCTATACCCCGTATCAGCCGGAAATCGCACAGGGTACATTGCAGTATCTGTTCGAATTCCAGACCCAGGTGGCATCGATCACCGGCATGGATGTTGCCAATGCATCGATGTGGGATGGGGCGACGTCCTGTGCCGAGGCCGTTTTGATGGCCTGTCGGGCGACGCGTCGTAAAAAAGCGGTTCTGTCGGGTGGTTTGCATCCGCATTACCGCGAAGTGACCGAAACCTATTGCCAGTACAGCGATACCGAAGTTGCCGGTCGCGACGGGCACCCGGAAAAACAGGCAACGGCCAACGAGCTTGATGATCTGATTGATGATCAGACGGCCTGTGTGGTTGTTCAGTATCCGGATGTTTTCGGCCGTATACAGGATCACACCAAGCTGGCGGATGCCTGCCACGCCAAAGGTGCGCTTTTGATCGTGGTCTTTACCGAGGCCATGGCGTTTGGCGCGGTTAAATCACCGGGCAGTTTTGGGGCGGACATCGTTTGCGGCGAAGGCCAGTCGATTGGCAATAACCTGAACTATGGCGGGCCGTATGTTGGCCTGTTTGCCACAACCAGCAAACTGGTGCGCCAGATGCCCGGTCGTCTGTGTGGTGAAACGGTTGATCAGGATGGCAAGCGCGGCTTTGTTCTGACACTGTCGACCCGTGAACAGCATATTCGCCGTGAAAAGGCGACGTCGAACATCTGTACCAATTCGGGTCTGTGTTCATTGGCCTTTACGGTGCATATGAGCCTTCTGGGTGAAGACGGGTATCGTGGTGTTGCAACATTGAACCATGAAACGGCGTGTAAAACCGCCGATGCGATTGACGCGGTTGCCGGGGCAGAGGTTCTTAATGACAGCTTCTTTAACGAGTTCACCGTCAAGCTGAGCAAGCCCGCCGCCGAGGTGGTTGAAGCCTTGGTCGCCAAGGGTGTTCTTGGCGGGGTTCCGCTGTCGCGTTTGTATCCGAACCGTGACGATTTGGATCATTACCTTTTGGTGGCGGCAACTGAAACCAACACCGATGAAGATATCGCAGACTTTGCGTCTGCCTTGAAAGAGGTGCTGGCATGAGCTTTACCACACATACCGGTAACCGCGGCCTCGTGCTGGAAGAAAAGCTGATTTTCGAACAGGGTGAAGCCGGCCGTTGCGGTGTTGACCTTCCGAAACCGGCTGGCATCAAATCACGCCTTGGTGGCCTTGATCGCGATAGCGATGTCGGTCTTCCGGGGCTGTCCGAACCGCAGGTGGTGCGTCATTTCACCCGCCTGTCGCAGAAGAATTTCGGGATTGATTCCGGTTTCTTCCCGCTGGGTTCGTGTACGATGAAACACAATCCGCGCCTAAACGAAAAAGTTGCCCGTTTTTCAGGTCTTGCCGACCTGCATCCGATGCAACCCGAAAGCACGGTTCAGGGCGCATTGGAACTGATTGATCAATGCGCACATTGGTTGCTGGTTTTGACCGGCATGCCCGCCATTGCCATGTCGCCCGCATCGGGCGCACAGGGCGAGTTGTGTGGCATGATGGCGATCCGTGCGGCCCTTGACGCACGGGGTGAAAATCGCCGTCGCGTTCTGGTGCCGGAATCGGCCCATGGGACCAACCCGGCAACGGCAGCGGCCTGTGGCTTTACCGTTGACATGATCCCCGCCACCGAAGAAGGCCGTGTTGATCTGGCGGCATTCGAAGCCAAGCTTGGCGATGATGTTGCCGGTATCATGCTGACCAATCCGAATACCTGTGGTTTGTTTGAGCGCGATGTACGCAAGATTGCCGATCTGGTCCATGCGGCAGGCGGTTATTTTTACTGCGATGGTGCGAATTTCAACGCCATTGTCGGCCGTGTTCGCCCGGCCGATCTTGGCATTGATGCGATGCATATCAACCTGCATAAAACCTTTTCGACCCCGCATGGCGGCGGTGGACCGGGTTCCGGGCCGGTTGTGTTTTCCGATGCCTTGGCACCGTTTGCTCCGATCCCCTATGTGGTCAAAACCACAGACGGCTTCAAACTGGTGGAAACCGCAGACGAAAAAGACGGCACCAAGCCGTTTGGCCGTCTGAAGGGCTTCCACGGTCAGATGGGCATGTTCATTCGCGCACTTGCCTATATGAAAAGCCATGGTGCCGACGGTTTGCGTCAGGTATCGGGTGATGCGGTGCTTAATGCCAATTACCTGTTGGCGCGTTTGAAAGACAAACTCAGCGTCGCCTTCCCGGGGTATTGCATGCATGAAGCCCTGTTTGACGATCGTTTCCTGAAAGATACCGGTGTTTCGACACTTGATCTTGCCAAGGCGATTATCGACGAGGGTTTCCACCCGATGACCATGTATTTTCCGCTGGTCGTTCATGGGGCGTTGCTGATTGAGCCGACCGAGACGGAAACCAAAGAATCGATTGATCAGTTCTGTGATGCGGTTCTGTCATTGGTTGCCAAGGCCCAAGCCGGGGATGCGGAATTCTTTAAGAATGCGCCGTATTTGACCCCGCGTCGTCGTCTTGATGAAACGGCGGCGGCGAGAAAGCCGGTTTTGCGCTGGATGCCTGAAACGGTCTGATTTTTTGTGCAGTATTGCAGTTGAAGACACCCCGGTCATATGATCGGGGTGTTCTTTTTCAAAGACTTGGACATGAAACGCATTGGACTTGTTGCAATTTGGCCCCTTATACTCATTTAAAAGAGATCATCGCACCACGGGGGTAGATGGTTCGAGGTAAGGGGATCGGGTTTATACCCGTTGCCGGAGGGTTGAAGTCAACTATGTCACGTTGCGTGCAGAAGGTTTTCACCGCAGAACGTCGTTTAAAAGAGCGTTCGGGTGGTGTGGTCGAGGATTGGTCAGAGTCATTTTTTGACCCGACGCTGGAAAGCGGCATCGGTGCCGGAGAAGCATCACCCGCACCCGTCGCGCCGGTTGCCGAGGTGGCGGGGATCAGTCAGGCCGTTCTTGACGAAATTCGTGCGCTTCGTTCCGAAGTCGCGCAGTTGCGCAATGCTGTGCAGTCGGGCGGCACGGTTGTTGCGGCCCCGGCCGAGGTGCCATCCGCATCCGACGACGCGCCGCTTGATGTCTTGCCAGAACCGGTTAGCAGTAATTTTACGCACACCAATCGTCCCGGTGCGTCGGAACCTGATCATGATGACCTTGAATTGATCCGAACGCAGATCGCGGAAATGAATGATCATATTCATAAGGCCAAGATGCAAATCGCATCATTGCGTCATCCCAAAGTAGAGGATGACCGCCTTGTCAGTGCTACGACCGAACTTGACGCGATCGTCAAGGATACGGAAATGGCAACCCATACGATCCTTGAATCCGCAGAACAGATTGATGATTTGGCGATGACGCTGAAAAACTCGTCACAAAGCGAGTTTGTGACGGATCACGTCGAACAGATTGCGTTCATTGTGACCAAGATTTTTGAATCCTGTAACTTTCAGGACATCACCGGGCAACGGATCAACAAGGTTGTCGCGACACTTGCCTTCGTTGAGGAACGCGTCCACAACATGATTTCGATTTGGGGCGAAGATGCCTTTGCCGATCTGCCGGTTCCTGAAGGCGAGGATGCCCCCCAAAAACACGAAGACGACGATCTTTTGAACGGGCCACAGCTTGAAGGTGCTGGAATTAGCCAGGATGATATTGATAAATTGTTTGACTAATTGTTCAAAAATGACAAATAAATCATGCATCTAGGTTGGAAACTCGGACAAAGCCTTGCATAAGAATAAGGTTTTACGCATTCCGTTAGAACGATGGCTGTCAACCTTACGTTTACAGTTTGTATGGTATCGTAATACCCATAAGAATAAGAGCTGCGTTGGGATGCGTGTAACAGCCAGTTGCGCGCATTTTGGCATGCTTGGAGGAAGAGATGGGACTCTGGTCACTTGGCGGTCTCCGCCAACCGAAAGCACAAGATATTAAATGGCGAAAAAGCCCGCGTGGTGATTATTATCGCCTGTTCATGATCGATGATTTCAGCGAGCTGAAACTTGATGGTGTCGGGGGTGTGTATTTGCTTTGGCATGGCGGGATGAAGCCATCCTGGCTGGTCGCGGGGGCGACCGAAGATTTAGGTCACAGTTTTAGTGAATTGTTCCGCGATCGCGACATTCGCGAATATGATAATCGCGGCGGCGTCTTCATGAGCTGGTCCCCGATCAAGTCGGATTTCAGGGAAGGTGTTGTGCATTTCATTGCCAAACATACCAACCCGACATTCGAATGCGATTATGATAAGCGGTCGGATCCAATTCCGATTTTGTTGCCGCGATAATCGCAAATCGCTGAATGCCAAAATAAAAAGCTCCGCAGAATCCTGCGGAGCTTTTTGGGTTTTACGGCATCAAGTCTGCCTGCAAGCAGATCAGAGTTTACCAAGGACCGTTTCGGCGTTGGAAACGTCAAATGCACCCGGTTCTTCAACGGCAAGATCGGTGACTTTGCCATCATCGACGATCATGGCAAAACGGTTGGCGCGTTTGCCAAGGCCGCGGCCGGTCAGATCAAGTTCAAGGCCGGTTTTGCTGACAAAGGCCAGATCGCCATCTGACAGCATGGTGATGTTATCACCGGCATTTTCGGCTTTGGCCCAAGCATTCATGACGAATGCGTCATTCGATGCCAGGCAGACGATTTCATCAACACCCTTTGCCTTGATGGCTTCGGCATTAGCGACGAAGCCCGGCAGATGTTTGGCCGAACAGGTCGGCGTAAAAGCGCCCGGAACAGCAAAGACAACAACCTTGCGACCGGCGAAAAATTCTTTGGTGTTAACGGCTTCTGGGCCGTCAGCGGTGGCACGGAAAAGGGTTACTTCGGGAAGTTTACTGCCGACTTCGATGGTCATTGGGGTTTTCTCCGTCATACGGGCGGCTTGATTGCTGCCCTTTTTGTGGTGGATTGATAACGCCATCAAACAGTAAATCGGATCGATCTACAAACACATCCGCAACTGTTTCGAAGGTTTCAAATCATTGTCACCGTTTATGTCTTCCCGCAGAGATGAGGATCAAATCACTTTTTGGCAAGGTCGGTGTTGCCCGTCGCGGTTGCCAGCGCATTCAGAACTTCCTGTGTGCCAAGTAGTTCAGACAGCAAAATTCCGGTGTCAGCCCCCGGGCCAAAGACGGCATTAAACGGGATGCCATAGCGCCCGTAACCGGCCAGATAATTGGCAATGACCGGGTCGGGGCGGGTCCAGTCGCCTTGCATCAGGATGATGTTATCCTGATTTAAGGCGTTGCCTATTTCAGTGGTTTCAAGAACCAGTTTTTTGTTCACCTGACAACTGACGCACCATTGTGCCGTGATATCGACCAGAACTGTTTTGCCATCCGCGACATATTGCGCAATTTCGGTCGGTTCAAAGGGCTGCCAGGCAAGCCCCCCTGATTGTGCGATATCGGATGGTTTATCCCGGACCGGGGCGGTTGAAAACCCCGGTGCGAACAGGGCCGCCAGAACGCCAAGGGATGCAAGCATGCCAAAGGTCAGTTTGCGTTTCGGAACAGTGGTGCGGTGGCGTGCCCATAACAGGATACCGGCAATGACAAGCATCATACCAACGGTAATCGCCCCACCCATGCCAATTTGAACCGCCAGCACCGACAGGAGCCAAACAGCCGTTGCCGCCAGTGCAAGGCCAAGTACGGCCTTTACAAGGCCCATCCAGCGCCCCGGCTTGGGCAGCAGGCGGGCAAGTTCCGGCCGGGCGGCAATGACAAGGTAGGGGGTGGCAAGGCCAACACCCAGCAGGCTAAAGATCCACAGGATGTCAAAAGTGCTGCCCGCCAAGGCAAAGCCGACAGCCGTGCCCAGAAACGGTGCCGAGCAGGGGGTGGCAAGCAGGGTGGCAAACATCCCGGTCAGGAAATGCCCGCCGAGATGATTTCCACCGCGTTCCTGTGTTGTGATGGCATCATTGGCAGCATTGCCAAGTTCGGATGCGCCACCAATTTCGAACAACCCCCACATATTGAACGCAAACAGGGCGACAATGATCGTCATGACGGTCAGGAAAAGCGGTTGCTGGAACTGAATGCCCCAGCCAATCGTGCCGCCTGCCAGTTTGATCGCGATCAGGACGGCCGCAATCAGCCAGAAAGACGTGATGATCCCGGCCGCACTGGCAAGGAAACCCCGCCGGGTGGCGCTGCGTTCGGCGGCCTGTGCTTTCATTGCCGACATGACCTTGATCGACAGGACCGGCAAAACGCAGGGCATGAAATTCAGGATGAACCCGCCCAAAAGTGCCAACCCGCCCAAAAGCCAAAGGCTGGTTGTGGTATTTTGCGCTATTGCGCTTTGGCTGGCGGGGGCGCTGTCATTGGCAATACTGGTCGGGGACGCGGCGATGCTGCGATCCTGTTCGATTGCCAGCGGGCCCTGAATGACGGTGACGATGACATCATCGCCAATCGTGGTTTGATCATCTTTTAGGCCATAGATCGGTATTTGAAATTGTGTTGCGGCGTCTTGTGCGCCCGATATTCCCATCGGGGTTGGTACGCCAAAACCAAGCCGGGTGTTGCCTTCGATCAGGATTTCGACGGGGGCATCCGACGCAGTGTCCAGACCCGATACAGCCACATTCAAGGCCGGGCCATTGTCACCGGTTGATTGCCAGATATCGGTAACCGACATTGGCAGGTTGGCACCGCGAAGCGGCACTTGGGATGCGAATTTTTCGATGTCGTGGGCGTAAGGGCTGATACCGGTGCCATCACCAATATCGGTTGTATTGCCGGGCGTGCTGGCCGGAATATCAAGATCGAAATGCGCGGATGCCGGGATGCAGACGTCGCTACAGACCAGATAGTCAATATCGAGTTTGATCTGTACGGTTTGTGCCGGGTCGGTGATCGGAACATCAATCGGCAGGATGATGTGATCTTTGTAGCCAAATGTTTCGAGCCCGAAGATCGAAAAGCGATGCGGCGCGGGCCAGCGGATTTCACCGTCCGTAATATTGGTGGATCCGGACCAGTCAAGTTGGGGCGGGAAACCGGCATCACCGGCACTGCGCCAATAGATTTTCCAATCTGGCTGCAGTTCAAATTCAAGCCCAAGCCGCAGTTCGTTTTGACCGCCAATGGTTTCGCGCGCGCTGATCAGCCGGACCGAGGCAAAATCTTCGTTCACCCAGGTGCTGGCGGCGGTTTGCGCGTTTGCGCCCGGCGCAACAAGGGCGATCATAAACAGGCCAAGGGCGATAATCAGGGATCGAAACACGGGCGAGGTCCTTATTGGTATTCAGGCACGTTTTGTTATTTGTGGATATGGCACAAAACCGGGTCTTGTGCCATGTGTCGATGGCTAATCCCGGATGATGATTGATGCAAGGCACGACTGCGTTACCGGGGCGTGTCATGATCCTTGACCGGGCAGAGGTGATGCAAGGGGGCGTTATTTTTCTCGGTTTTTGCCTGTCGATTGCCTGTCATGATCCTATATGTAAAGCAGTGACAGCTTGCGTCGTTGATCAATATCATTTTATGACGGTGGCAATCGGGGCGGGCTTTCGATGGTAATATGCGACGGATCGCGTTAGGCTTTGCGTGAATGAAACAGGAAAAGTTTGAAAATGGGAATTCTTGATCACACGGGCGAATATCTGGAAGGGAAGCTGCTGATCGCGATGCCGGGCATGCGCGACCCCCGTTTCTCGCAAAGCGTGGTCTATATCTGTGCCCATAACGAAGATGGTGCGATGGGATTGGTGGTTAACCGCCTGATCGACAGCATCACGTTTCCTGAATTGATTGAACAGCTTGGCATTGTTCGCCCGGCACCGACCATTGCCGATATTCAGGTCCATTTCGGGGGACCGGTTGAAAGCGGGCGCGGGTTTGTTTTGCACAGCACCGATTTTTCAAATGATGCGACCCTTCATGTCGATCCGGGTGTTTCGGTGACGGCAACGGTTGATATTCTTGAACAGATCGCACTTGGCGAAGGCCCGAAAAGCAGCATCCTTGCGCTGGGCTATGCCGGATGGCGCAGTGGGCAGCTTGAAAACGAAATTCTGGCCAATGGCTGGCTGCATGTTGATGCGGATGCCGATTTGTTGTTCGATACGGATTGCGAAGACAAATGGGAACGCGCCTTTGGCAAGCTTGGTTTCGCGCCGGAACTTTTGTCGGGTGAAGCCGGTCACGCCTGATCCGGATTGCGGTTACACTTTTCCACAGAAAAGCCTGCCGAAACCGGCAGGCTTTGTTGTTCTGGGATCGCTGCGCAATCGGTTGGTGATCAGTCGAACAAAGCGTCGATTTCGTCTTGCGAGAAAATCTGATCGACTTCGTCCTGATTGACGCGTTGGACATTTTCCGGTGCGCGGGTCACCGTTTTGTCGAGATTATCCAAGCCTTTTGGATCGGCAGGTACTTCGAATTCAGCGAAATCGTCATCGCCCCAAATTTCGATCACGCGGGTGACGCGTTCCTCGATATATTTCATGGTGTTGACGACTTTGGTGATGCGTTGGCCGGTCAAATCCTGGAAGTTACAAGACTCGAAGACCTTAACGACCAGATCGACAATGTCGTCGGCCAGACCCTGCGTATAGTCATCAGGGGCTGCGGAGCGGATGTTATGGGCCACGGCATCGATTTTTTCGACGGTTTCAAGGATGTTTGCTGTGGCATCCTCGGTGGCGGCGACAACAGAATCAAGCTCGCCTTTGACAATGTTCAGGCGTGTGCCGCCGTCATCGTCAGGCGCGGTATAAAGGGCGGCGATTTCGCGCTTGGTTTCCTGAATCGAATTGGCCAGCGCGCGAATTTCAGTTTTGAGCATCCGAAGCTCTTTGCGCGCATCCTGCTGATCATCATCGCCGATTTGCTCAGCATGAAGCTTCTTTTGTTCTGCCATCATGGTGCGGATGTCGGAAAGAAGCTCGAGTTTCAAATCCTCGATGGCGCTGTGGAGCGTCGATAAATCCTGCCCGCCGCCACCTTCACCACCACTATCGGGGATCGCTGTGGGGAATGGCATGGAGACGATATCACTCATCGTTTCCAGCTTGTTAAGCAGCCGGAGCTCTGCGGTGAAAAGCTTTTTGCTTTCTTGGCGGGACATAGAGCGAACCTCGATCTGAAACGTCACGGTAATTCTGCCCAGATGATAGAGATTGCCCTACAAAAAGACAGAATAAACAATACTTTAGCATAGATTATCTGCGACCAAACGAATAGTCGATTGATTCCATTATCCTGAATATTGGGGGGAAAATCCCGCAATTAAAGGCGTATGTGCGTTTTTATGTTGTCTTTGTGTCCCGGAAACGGGAAGCCGGTGCACAACAGATCCGGCAGGCCCCTTGTGGTGACAATCTCAGAGATTACAGGGATTATCAACCTTTGTGCGGTGCGGCCGATGAAATTGATGCTTGGAATTGTAAAAAGGATCGGCGTCTCTAAATGGATGACAGCAGGTGCGCCGACTCGGAATTGGTAAATCCTTGATCGGGATGATTTTACCTGTCGATAAGGGCTGAATTTTGCCCTTGGCCGGGGGGCGATTGTCGCGTCGTTTCGAAGACGGCGATAAACGCGTATTAAAATGATGATTTTACCTGCGGTTATCGTCGCGCGATGGATATTTTACGGTCATCTGCTGCGTGGCAGCAAACGAAGGTATGATGGCGCTGCGCGATCAATAATGGCAGGATTTCTATCGCAGGGATAGGCATTTGGACTTATAAAAGATTTGAACCACGGCGCTAAATTCCTGAAAGGACAAGTAATATTTTTGTGCAACGCAGCGAGGTTTTTTCTGGAACAGGTCGTGAAGATAGGCTATTTGCCTGCACATACCGTTGTGCCGCAGTGCATGAGGGTTTAAAATTAGGTTTGTCTGATGTTATGTCGCGACCCTGATGGTGATACCGATTTATGGTTGAATCATCACGGCATGCCTTTTCGGTAAACGAACTCTCCGCTATGTTCGTATATGGTGATGGTTACGATGTAACTTTCCTGCAGGCAAATTGCCTTGAGATGTATTGCGAGGGGGCAGATTCGCATGTCGATCAAGATGCTGTTTCCCATTCTTTTGCTGGGATTGGCAGTCCTGACCGGACTGGATAGTACCGCGGTTGCCGCGGTTGGTCAGCCTGAGCCATGGCAACTGGGTCTTCAAGACCCGGTATCGCCTGTGGCTGTGCAGGGCCATGATTTCTTTATTCTTCTGACATGGCTGATGACCATCGTTACGGTGATCGTCCTGCTATTGTTGCTTTATGTTCTTTTCCGCTTTAGCCGGAAACGGAATCCAACCCCGTCCAAAACCACCCACCATACGCTTCTTGAAATCGTATGGACTGTGGCGCCGGTGCTGATTCTGTTGATTATCGCGATTCCGTCGTTCCGTTTGCTTTATTTTGCAGACCGCGTCGAAGATGCCGATATGACGCTTAAAATCATCGGCAAGCAGTGGTATTGGACCTATGAATATCCCGACAGTGGCAATTTCACGTTCGATTCTCTTATGATCGACGAGGAAACCGCCGTTGCCGAAGGCAAGATGCGCCTTTTGGATGTGGACAACCCTGTTGTATTGCCGGTTGACACCAATATCCGCCTGATCATGACATCAGACGATGTGATCCATAACTGGGCCATGCCGTCGCTGTTTATCAAGCTTGATGCCGTGCCCGGCCGCCTGAACGAAACCTGGACCCGCATTCCAGGTGAGTATGCAGGCACCACTTTCTATGGTCAGTGTTCGGAATTGTGCGGTGTTAATCACGCCTACATGCCGATATCGGTCAAGGCCGTAACCATGGAAGAATATGAAGCATGGGTCGCCACGGCCCAGGAGAAATTTGCGTCGGTTGATTTGCCGTCGTCGGTTTCCGTAGCTTCGGCAGAGTGAGGGAGAGATTTATGGCTCACGCTGACACCCATTCGCATGATGATCACATGCCCGGTTTCTTTGCGCGTTGGTTCCTTTCAACCAACCACAAGGATATCGGTACGCTGTATCTGATCTTTTCGATATTTGCCGGTTTGATCGGGGGGGCGTTTTCGGTTTGGTTCCGTATGGAACTGGCCCATCCGGGGACCCAGATCATCGAGGATCACCAGTTCTTTAACGTGCTTGTCACCGCGCATGGCATGATCATGGTGTTCTTCGTGGTGATGCCCGCGATGATCGGCGGTTTTGGCAACTGGTTCGTGCCGATCATGATCGGTGCGCCGGATATGGCGTTCCCGCGTCTGAATAACATTTCTTTCTGGCTGCTCGTTCCGGCGTTCATCCTGTTGTTGCTGTCGGCGGTTGTCGGCAGTGGTGCTGGGACCGGCTGGACGGTTTACCCGCCGCTTTCGAGCGTGATCGGGCATCCGGATGCATCTGTTGATATGGCCATCTTTGCGCTGCACCTTGCCGGTGCCAGCTCGATCCTTGGCGCGGTGAACTTTATCACCACCATCTTCAACATGCGTGCGCCGGGGATGACCCTGCACAAAATGCCGTTGTTTGCCTGGTCAATGCTGGTAACGGCATTCCTGCTTTTGCTGGCGGTGCCGGTTCTTGGTGGCGCGATCACCATGCTGCTGACCGACCGTAATTTTGGCACGGATTTCTTTAATCCGGCTGGCGGTGGGGACCCGATCCTGTATCAGCATCTGTTCTGGTTCTTTGGTCATCCAGAAGTTTACATCATGATTTTGCCGGGCTTTGGCATCGTCAGCCACATTATTTCGACCTTCTCGCGCAAGCCGGTGTTTGGTTACCTGGGCATGGCCTATGCGATGGTTGCGATTGGTGTTGTCGGTTTCATCGTGTGGGCACATCACATGTATACCGTTGGTCTTGATGTTGACACCCGGGCGTATTTCACCGCGGCGACGATGGTGATTGCGGTGCCGACCGGGGTTAAAATCTTTTCGTGGATTGCGACCATGTGGGGTGGTTCCATCACCCTGCGCGCGCCGATGCTTTGGGCGATTGGCTTTATCTTCCTGTTCACCGTTGGTGGTGTGACCGGTGTGATTTTGGCCAATTCGGGCATGGATTTGCCGTTGCACGATACCTATTTTGTCGTCGCGCATTTCCACTATGTTCTGTCGCTGGGGGCCTTGTTCTCGATCTTTGCCGGGTTCTATTACTGGTTTGGCAAAATGTCGGGTTACGAGATTTCCGATCTTGGCGCCAAAATTCACTTTTGGCTGTTCTTTATCGGTGTGAACCTGACGTTCTTCCCGCAACACTTCCTGGGCTTGGCCGGTATGCCGCGTCGGTATGCCGATTACCCGGATGCGTTTGCAGGCTGGAACCTGGTTTCATCCTATGGTGCGTATCTTTCCTTCGCAGCAACGATCTTCTTTATCGGGGTAGTGGCGCATGCCTTTATCCGTGGCAAGAAGGCCGAAGCAAACCCATATGGGGAAGGTGCGGATACGTTGGAATGGACCGTCAGCTCGCCGCCGCCGTTCCATACCTTTGACGAACTGCCGCGCATCAAGTAATTGATCTGATCTTGCGTTCCCCGCCGGTATTTCCGGCGGGGAACATACGACCGCCCCGAGAGAGAGAAGACCAGAATTTTATGACCAAGCAGGCCGCCCAACAGACTCTTGCAATTGATCGTGTTGCTGCATTGCCGGTATCGGAAGTGCGCGACTATATTGCATTGCTTAAACCCGGTGTGATGTCCCTTGTGGTCTTTACCGGTGCAGTGGGTCTTTTGATCGCACCGGGGTATATTCACCCGTTTTTGGCGCTGGTTGCGATTGCCTGTATTGCGGTGGCCAGTGGTGCCGCGGCATCGATCAATATGTGGTACGACCGCGATATTGATATCCACATGAAGCGCACCCAGAACCGCCCGATCCCGGCAGGCCGAGTGCCCGCCGACGAGGCGCTTTCGCTGGGGATTGCGTTATCCATCGTTTCCGTGACCGTGATGGCAGTTGCCATCAATTTTGCGGCAGCGGCCCTTTTGGCACTGTCGATTGCGTTTTACGTTTTCGTTTACACGATGTGGCTTAAACGCAGCACACCACAGAATATTGTTATTGGCGGTGCCGCCGGGGCATTTCCCCCGATGATCGGCTGGGCGTCGGTAACCGGCGGGATTGATATCAATTCGATTGCGCTGTTTTTGATTATCTTTATGTGGACGCCGCCGCATTTCTGGGCGCTGGCTTTGTTCCGCTGTGGTGATTATGCCAAGGTCGGCGTGCCGATGATGCCGGTTGTGGCCGGTGAAGCGGCCACTAAAAAACAGATGCTGATCTATACGGTTTTGCTGGTGCCGATCACCTTGGTGCCGGTTGCGACCGGATTGCTGGGTGTTTTTTATGGTGTTACCGCCGTTTTGACCGGGCTTTGGTTCTTGCGCCATGCCATTCGCGTGCTGCGCAATGCCGAGGAAAAAGCCCCGCAGAAGATGTTTGGCTATTCGATCTTGTATCTGTTTGTCCTGTTTGGCGCGATGGTCGCCGATATCTGGATCAAGGGGTATCTGGTATGAGCGATCCTAAAATGACCAAAGCCGAACTTGACGTATTTTACGCCAAACGCCGCAAAAAGAACTGGGTGTTTCTGGTTATTCTTGGCGGTTTGTCGGTTCTGTTTTTTGCCATCACCATTCTTAAGATGAGCTAGGGCACATATGGCTGATCAGAAGCATACGGACAAAACCAAGGTGCGTAACACGCGTGTGTTGCTGGGCTGTGTCGCCGTTGTGGGCGGCATGATTGGTTTGTCTTATGCGTCGGTTCCGCTTTACGCATTGTTTTGTCAGGTGACCGGATATGGCGGCACCACACAGGTGGCAACCGAGGCCCCGGTGGATGTGTCTGAGAAAACCATCAAAATTCGGTTCAATGCCGATGTGAATTCCAAGCTTCCCTGGCAGTTCAAACCTGAACAGCGCGAAATGACGGTGCATCTGGGGCAGGATAACCTTGCGCATTATACGGCTGAAAACATGTCGGTTAAACCGATCACCGGTCAGGCGGTTTACAATGTTACGCCGCTGAAAGCCGGGCAGTATTTTAGTAAAATTGCCTGTTTCTGTTTTGATGAACAGACACTGCAACCCGGTCAGCGTGTTGATATGCCGGTCAGTTTCTATGTCGATCCGGCGATTGCCGAGGATTTGAATACCCAGGACGTTAAGACCATTACCCTGTCCTATACCTTCTATCGGGCTGAAGCATCGGTCGAAGGTCCGGACAGCGACGAAAGACAGGGAGGCTAGGGATTTTTCCCGTGTTTCTAATGAAGAGAGCTTTAAAGGTTTCATTTGTGAGGATTGAGGGGGGCGAGGAATGAGTGATCACGCTCAGAAACATCCATTCCATCTGGTAGACCCGAGCCCGTGGCCGTTGGTGGCTGCGACGTCGGCAGGTCTGTTTACCGGTGGCATGGTTATGTTCATGCATTCGGATCGTGCGCCGACGGATTTCTGGCTGGCCGGACTTGGCCTGGCGGGGATCCTGTTTGTGATGTTCCGTTGGTGGAGCAACGTTATCAGTGAGTCCAGTATCTATCACAACAAGGTTGTGCAGATCGGATTGCGCTATGGCATGTCGTTGTTCATCGCATCAGAGGTGATGTTCTTTGTCGCCTTCTTCTGGGCGTTTTTCCACAACGCGTTTGTGGTCTTTAGCCCGGGGGTGACCGAATGGCCGCCAGCCGGTGTTGAAGTTCTTGATCCGTGGGATTTGCCGTTTATCAATACCCTGATCTTGCTGTTGTCGGGCTGTACCCTTACCTGGGCGCATCATGCCTGCATCGAAGGCAAGAAAAAGGATCTGGTTCTGGGGCTTGCCATCACGGTTGGTCTTGGCGTCATCTTCCTGTGCCTGCAGGCTTATGAATACAGCCACGCTGCATTCGGTTTTGCCGATGGCATCTATTCATCGACTTTCTATATGGCGACCGGTTTCCACGGCTTCCATGTTTTTGTCGGTACGGTGTTCCTGGCTGTTTGCCTTGGGCGGGCGATCAAGGGCGGTTTCAAACCGGATCATCACTTTGGCCTCGAAGCGGCAGCTTGGTATTGGCACTTTGTTGACGTTGTCTGGTTGTTCCTGTTCTTTGCCGTTTATATCTGGGGCGGCGAATAAAAAGGACCCGGTCAACCAATGACCATGGATTACTATCCAGCACTTTCCCCCATCCGCACCGGGTTGGCATGCAAATGCCCCCGTTGCGGCGGGGGAAAGCTGTTTTCAGGCTTTCTTACCGTGCGTGAGACCTGCGATCATTGCGGACTTGAGCTGCGCGGTCATGACGCGGGTGATGGTCCGGCTATTTTCATCATCTTCATTCTTGGTTTTGTGGTGGTGCCACTGGCCTTGTGGGTCGAAATGACCTATATGCCGCCTTTATGGCTGCATGCTGTGTTGTGGTTTCCGACCATCATGGGGGTAACACTTGCCTTGCTGCGGCCGCTAAAAGGCCTCATGGTGGCGCTGCAATATCGCCACCGGCCGACCTCCGAACAGGATTGAACTGATTAAGATGCCCCTTCTGACGACACGCCCCAGTATCGCGATGAAAATCTCTGTTAGCCTTGCCCTTGTTATTCTTATTGGGCTTGGATCCTGGCAGGTTGACCGATTGTTCTGGAAACAGAACCTGATCAATGAACGTCATACCCAGGCAGAAAAGCCGCCGATTGCGGTGCCGTTAACACAGACCCCGGATCCGGCGATGGCGTTTCGTTCGGCCTTTGCCGAGGGGCGCTTCCTGAACGATCAGGAAATGCATCTGATGGCGCGCACACGGCGTGGCAATGTCGGTTTTCATTTGATCACCCCGCTTGAACAGGCGGATGGCAGTGTTATTCTGATCAATCGTGGTTGGGTGCCCCAGGATTATCGTGATCCGGCCACCCGCCCCGAAAGCGTGATTGAAGATGTCGTGCGTGTTACCGGCGTGTTGCGCCTGCCACAGGTTAAACATTGGGTGCAGCCTGAAAACGAGCCGTTGAAAAACCAGTGGTTCTTTGTCGATGTCGATGCCATGGCCGAAGACAGCGGCACCGAACTTGCCACCCGGTACTATCTTGAACTTGACGAGACCCCAGTACCCGGCGGATTGCCGATTGGCGGGCAGGCAAAAGTTGATTTGCCCAACAGCCATCTTCAATATGCGATCACATGGTACAGCTTGGCGCTGTCGCTGATTGTGATCTTTGTTCTTTATCATCGCCGCCCGAAGGACGATGACGCCAGCTCATAGCTGATCATCGCACCCCCGATGTGTTGGGGGATGCGGTGCGATGATATTTTTCCTTTTCGAAACCTTGCCCGATGGCGCGCGTTTCGTGTTTCCCCGTTTTCCGGTTCCATCGAACAGGAGTTCCCATGACTGACGCCTATAAATCACTTGAATCCCGTTTTCGCCGGATCAACACATTGTCCGGTATTGGCGAGATGTTGCATTGGGACATGGCGTCGATGATGCCAAATGGCGGGGCAAATGCGCGGTCAGAACAGCTTGCCGCCCTTGACGTTATGGCCAATGAATTGGTCAATGCGCCTGATATCGGCGATCTGATCAAAACGGCCGAAGGCGAAAGCCTGGATGACTGGCAGGCGGCCAATCTGGCGGAAATGAAACGCAACTGGGTGCATGGCACGGCGGTGCCATCCGATCTGGTGGAAAAGATGTCGCTTGCCGCGACCTCGTGCGAGGTGGCCTGGCGTGGTGCGCGGGCTGATAATGATTTTGCCGGTCTTTTGCCCAAACTTCAGATCGTGCTTGATTTGTCGATCGAGACCGGCAAGGCCAAAGCCGACGCATTGGGCACATCGGTTTATGATGCGTTGCTGGATCAATATGATCCGATGATGCGATCAGAGCGGGTTGATAGTTTGTTTGCGGAACTTGAAGCTTTCCTGCCGTCCTTTACCCGCGATGTGATCGAACGCCAAAAGGCCGAAAAGGCCCCGGTCGCGCCAAATGGACCGTTTCCGATTTCGGTTCAGAACAAGGTTGGCCTTGATCTGATGAAGGCGGTTGGTTTTGATTTTAACCATGGCCGTCTGGATATCTCGCACCATCCGTTCTGTGGCGGTATCCCCGATGATGTGCGCATCACGACGCGTTATGACGAGGCTGATTTTACTTCGGCGATCATGGGGGTTCTGCATGAAACCGGACATGCCATGTATGAACGCGGGCTGCCGACGGATTGGCGTAATCAGCCGGTCGGCAAGGCGCGCGGTATGACAATGCATGAAAGCCAGTCCTTGCTGGTGGAAATGCAGGCCAGCCGTTCGGAAGAATTTCTGACCTATGCCGGGCCGGTTTTCAAGGCGGCCTTTGGCGGTGATGACAGTGCATGGAACGCGCAGAACCTGCATCGTCTTTATACCCGTGTCGAACCGGGGCTTATTCGCGTTGACGCCGACGAGGTGACCTATCCGGCGCATGTGATCTTGCGCTATCGTCTGGAACGGGCCTTGATCGAAGGCGATATGAAGCTTGCCGATCTGCCAGGCGCCTGGAACGAGATGATGGGGAAACTTTTGGGCATTACGCCGCCAGATGACGCGAACGGCTGTTTGCAGGATATCCACTGGCCATCAGGGTCGTGGGGGTATTTCCCGACCTATACAATGGGGGCGATGGCCGCAGCCCAGATTTTTGCCGCTGCCAAAAAGGCGCAGCCGGAAATTCCGGGGGCGTTGGCGCAGGGTGATTTCGCACCGTTGATGACCTGGCTTGGCAAGAATATTCACGCCAAGGCATCAAGCAAATCAACCGATGAAATTTTGATCGAGGCAACCGGCAAACCGTTGGGTGTGGCGGCGTTTAAGGCGCATGTGCAAGACAGGTATGGCCGCTGAAACAGATTGGCTAAAACTGATTGAATGGCCGGGCTTATCTGCTAGGGTCAGGGCCCTAGCATTCATGCTGCTTTGCGCGTAGATAGGCGCGGTTAGGCAAAGGCATACAGCCTGATTTCCTTTTCCTTTTTCCCGGATGTGTCATGGGAATAACCGACGGCAACAAGAAAGTCATGGATCGGCAGGTTTATATCGCCGATCAGGTCATTTTTCGGGAAGGAAAACCGGGAAGTGCGGCCTATGTCGTGCAGGAAGGCCGGGTCGAAATCTATAAGACCATAAATGGCGATGAAGAAGTCGTTCTTGGCTCGATCGAGGCCGGGGGCCTTTTTGGCGAGCTGGCGCTTGTTGATAATCAGCCGCGTATGGCATCGGCGCGTGCATGCGAACGTACTGTTTTAATTGCGATCAATCGCCAGACGTTCGAAAAAAAGATGGCGGCATCGGATCGTTTCATCAAGGCGATTCTGCGGATTCTGCTTAACAACTATCGCACGGTGGTTCGACGGGCGGCCCGCGCCGAGGCCAAGCTTAAGGAACATGGGATCGAGCTTGACGATTAGGCATGGATCGCATGGCTTTGCGTGATATTGGGCAAGGCATATTTGATCTGTCCGATTGGCCCTTGACTATGGCGGCTGTTCCCCTCAAAAACTCGGGGTTTGGATGACTTTGTCCGTAGGGGATAAAGTTGCCTGAATGTTGTGATAAAGCCCAATTCAGGAGCAAGCGTCGTGCGTTATGTCAGCACGCGGGGAACCGCCCCCGTTTTGCAGTTTGATGATGTCCTTTTAGCTGGCCTGGCCCGCGATGGTGGATTGTATGTGCCTGAATCCTGGCCGACGTTCACCGCGGATGACATTCGTGCGCTGCGAACGCTGACCTATGCCGAAGTTGCTTATAAAGTAATTCAGCCGTTTACCACCGGATCGGTTGATGATGACGCGCTTAAAGCCATCCTTGAAGATACCTATGCCGGGTTTGATCACAAAGCGGTGGCGCCGCTTAAACAGCTTGGTGCCAATGATTGGGTGATGGAACTTTTCCATGGCCCGACGCTGGCGTTTAAGGACTATGCGCTTCAGGTGGTTGGCCGTTTGTTTGATCATGTTTTGGCCAAACGCGGGGAACGCATCACGATTGTCGGCGCGACGTCGGGTGATACCGGGTCGGCCGCGATTGAGGCCTGCCGCGATCGGGAAAACATCGATATTTTCATCCTGCATCCGAAAGGCCGCGTTTCCGAGGTCCAGCGTCGTCAGATGACGACCATCCTGTCGGACAATGTGCATAATCTTGCGGTCGAAGGATCGTTTGATGATTGTCAGGATCTGGTCAAGGCGCTGTTTAACGATCATGGTTTCCGTGACGACGTTAATCTGTCGGCGGTCAATTCGATCAACTGGGCGCGCATCATGTGCCAGATCGCCTATTATTTCTGGGCCGGGGCGCAGATGGGATCGCCAGATCGTGAAATATCGTTCTCGGTGCCGTCGGGGAACTTTGGCAATGTCTATGCCGGTTACGCCGCGATGCAGATGGGGCTTCCGATCAAACAGTTTGTTGTCGGGGCCAACCGCAATGACATTCTGGCCCGCTTTTTCGAAACCGGCGTGATGAAGATGGAAGGCGTTGAGCCATCGATCAGCCCATCGATGGATATTCAGGTCAGTTCGAATTTTGAACGGTTGATGTTTGACCTTTATGACCGCAATGGCCTTGCAATCGCCGAGATGCTGACCAAATTCCGTGAAACCGGGGTTATGGAAATGTCGCAGGGCCAGTTTGCCCGCGCACGCGAACATTTTGACGGTTACCGCCTGAGCGACGATGAAACCCGGGCGGCCATCAAGGATGTGCTGGCGACCACGGGTGAACTGGTTGATCCGCATTCGGTGATTGGCATTGTGGCCGGGCGCAAATGCAACCGCGATACATCGGTGCCGATGATTGCCTTGGCGACGGCCCATCCGGCGAAGTTCCCGGACGCTGTTAAACAGGCATCGGGTATCTATCCGGACTTGCCCCCGCGCCTGTCTGATCTATATGACCGGCCTGAGAAGGTCGAACCCATGTCCAATGATGTGAGCGCTTTGATGGCGCATGTCCGCAATAATCGGCGTGCGGCCTGAGATGCATATGACGTCAGGATATGAATTGAAACACAGGAGTATATCTATATGACAGTCGAGCTCACCCAGCTTGACAATGGGATGATTGTCGCAACTGACCGCCTTGATCATGTGCAGTCGGTGGCGCTTGGGGCGTGGGTCGATGTTGGCGCACGCAACGAGACGCCCGATATCAACGGCATCTCCCATATGCTTGAACATATGGCCTTTAAGGGCACAAAACGCCGCACCGCGTTGCAGATTTCCGAAGAAATTGAAAATGTTGGCGGGCAGATGAATGCCTATACCTCGCGCGAGAATACGGCCTATTATTGCAAGGTCCTGCACGAAGATCAGGAACTGGCGATTGATGTGATTGCCGATATTTTGCAGAACTCGACCCTTGACGAGAAAGAACTTGAACGCGAACGTCAGGTGATTTTGCAGGAAATCGGTCAGGCCAATGATACGCCCGACGATATTGTTTTTGACTATTTTCAGGAAACTGCCCTGCCAAATCAGGCATTGGGTCGGTCGATCCTGGGCAGTCCGGAAAATGTATCGTCGCTGTCGCGTGATGATCTGTTTGATTTTATGTCGCGGCGTTACAGCCCGAAACGCATGGTGTTTTCGGCGTCGGGTAAAGTCGAACATCAACGCGTCGTCGATATGGTTGCCGAAAAGTTCGATAACCTTCCGAACCATGAAGACCATGAAATGGAAGCCCTTCGTTATGAGGGCGGCAGCCGCATCGAACAGCGTGACCTTGAACAGGTTCATGTGATTTTTGGCCTGCCGACGGTGTCTTACACCCATGACAGTTTCTATGATCTTCAGGTGTTCAACACGCTTTTGGGCGGCGGCATGTCGTCGCGTCTGTTCCAGGAAATTCGTGAAAAGCGCGGTCTGGTGTATTCGGTGTACAGTTTCTCGTCGCATTATGTCGATGGCGGGCTGTTTTCGATCTATGCCGGGACCGGCCCGAATGACATTGGCGAATTGATGCCCGTGATGTGTGATGAACTGGTTCGGGCAACGGTTGATCTGAGCGAAGAAGAAGTCATGCGTGCCCGTGCCCAGCTTAAGGCATCGGTCGTGATGGCGATGGAAAGCAATTCCGGGCGTTGTGAATCACTGGCGCGACAGATTCAGATTTTCGGGGGTCCGCAAACCATGGAAGAAATCATCGCCAGGGTCGAAGCGGTTGATTTGGAACGCGTCCGCGAGGCCGGCAAGGCATTGCTAACCGGGACGCCGACGATTACCGCCCTTGGCCCGGTAAAAGACATGCCGGGTTACGACGATCTGGCAACGCGTCTGCGCGTCTGATTTAGGATTTGTTTTTTAAGGCCACGTCAAAAATTTGACGTGGCCTTTTTTATTTGCGTGTCGTTGCACGCAACACCGGTTCTACGGCAATGATGTGTTGCTGATATGCAGAGGCCGGGGCTTCGAGACGCTGTTGCATGGCATCGACCGCCGCCTTGACCAGTTTGCCCGCGTTCTGGCGAATGGTTGAGAGGTTGTAGGACAGCCATCCCGTCTGATCGATATCGTCAAATCCGAGTATTTGAATATCTTCGGGGATGCGCAATCCATGCCGGTAGCGCAAACCATCCATCACACCCAGTCCAATCAGGTCGGTACCGCAAAATACACCGTCGATCTTGTCAAGATGTGCGGCAATCTGATCGGCGGCATGCAAGCCCGATGCATAGGATTGACCGTCGATTTCGACCATTTGCAAAGGGACATTTTCCTTTTGGCAGCGGCTTACATATGCATCTATCCGGCCATTTACCGAATATGTCGGTATTCGGGGGGATATTGCGCAAAACTTCTGAACACCGGCCGATTTCAGTAAGTCGAAAGCAAGTTGTCCGCCTTGGTTTATATCCATACTGACTTGGTCGGCACCCGTCACATTGGCCTCGCGATTGACGAGGACGACGGGGATGCTCAGACGATTACATTCAGCAATGATGCTTTCCGGTGGTGTGCCAGAGGTAATGATCATGCCCGCTACGTTGTAGCTGAACAATGAGGATGTCAGATTGTCGATATCGTCCGGGGTTTCAGCACTTAGAAGGATTGGGCAATAGCCTCGGCGAACAAGTTCGGCTGCGGTGATTTTGATCTGCTTGGCGCGGAACGGCGATTCCGCTGCAGAAGCCACGACCCCGACCAGACTGGATCTGCGGCTTTGCAGACTGCGGGCCAGAAAATTGACGTGATAACCCAGCTCTTTGGCCGCAGCCATGACCCGTTTTCGGGTTTCGGTGGAAATGCTGGCACCGTCAGTAAAGGCGCGTGATACGGCCGAACGTGAAACCCCGGCGAGGATTGCAACATCATAGGAGGTCGCCGCTTTGCCTAAAGGCGGTGTCATGCGAAAAACCGTTCATAGCAACGCCGAAACCCGAAGGCATCGGATAGATTTACGTAATCGGGGCGGTGAAGAATGATTTTCTCGAATGTGGCAATGTCCGTTCCCATATAGGCAATCATGCTGGCAACGCCGTGTTTTTGGCATTGTGCTATGTCATCCATATCTTCGTCAGGTGTGAATTCAATGATCGCCGCACCAAGATCGGCAATTGCCTCGTCAAGGCTGCTGTAATCCTGTCGGCGTGTCATGATTTTGGCTGTTTTGCAAAGCTGACGCAAGTTGCCGAGAATCTGACGGTCAAAGGACCAGAAGAAACACCTGTCAAGGCAGTCTGCGATATCTACGGCTTTCAGAATAGGTTCGACAGGCCCGGTTTTGAGTTCCAGATACAGATGACCGTCATATATCCGTGCAATATCGAGAACGTCGTCGATTTGCGGAATGGCTAACCCGGCAAAAGCCCGCGCGAACCATTTGCCGGCATCAAGTTTGCGCAGATCCGCCAGACTTTTGGTGGCGACCATTCCCTGGCCGTTGGTGGTTCGGGCCAGATCGGCATCATGCATGATGATCGGCATTTCATCGCTACTGCTGCGAATATCGCATTCGACATGCGAAAAACCGGCCGCAAATGCACAATGCATGCTGGCAGTCGTGTTTTCGGGCAAAAGGCGCTCAGCCCCGCGATGACAGACGATTTTGACCGGCCAGTCGGCATTTGGTCGAAACGGATTGACCAGTTCTGGCTTGTTGCTGCAAATGCCCAGAACCGGCAATGCGCGAAGTCGGGCCATGATGTCGGGCCGTTCTTCGTGCCATAGAACGATTTGCTGTCCTTGTGATTGCGCCTTGGCGATCAGGTCGGGCGTAACAAGGCGGTCGGGACGGGATGTCATATTTTCCCAGCATAAATGCAGGATGTCGAAATTCTCGGTTCCCTCGAAAGGATTCGCGTCGGCCCGGATCAGTGTTGCCCGCGGATATGGACAATCGGTTTTTCCGAGATCGATAAGAATATCGCGATCAAATGCTCCGAGAATGGCTTTTTCGATATGCGCGGCACGGAGCTGCTCCAGAACAGGGTGGGCAGCGTCATATGCTTTTATATCAGCATAGATACCGATATCGTTCCGCTGTGCCAGGGCCAGAACATCGCTAAAGCGCGCAATGGGATAGCCTGCATCCTTTGAGGCAAGGGTGATTTCGTCAAAAGCCATATTGGCGATTTGCCGTTTACCACCATCATCATCAATGATTTCGGGATCATGCCAGACAACGACAATTCCATCCCGGCTGAGACGCAAGTCGACTTCAAAGAAATCGGCCCCCAATGCGTGCGCCAGTTCAAAAGATGCCAAGGTGTTGTCCGGTGCATAATCGCTGGCCCCACGATGAGCGATGGAATAGGGCCGGTCTGGTGACATCCAGGGGCGGACGGTTTTGCGGGAGCCGTTCAAATGCGTTCTCCCTGTCCGTCAAAGGCCAGAAGATGCTGGCTTGCTATTCCCCACTGAACCGTATCACCAGGGTTCAAATGATCATTTGCGGGCTGGATCGAGCACAAAACCCCGCCATCGGACAAGGCGACATCATACAGATTTTCCCGCCCCTGAGTTTCGATGGCCAGAATATGTCCGGAAATTTCGTTGCCAAATTGCGGGCCAAAATGCTCGGGGCGTATGCCCAGTTTTATTTTGTCTGGCAGGTTCGATTGTTTCAGGTGTTGGGGGCGTGATAAAGTCGCACCCCCAACAATCATTTGATTTTCGTGAAGTTCGGCAGGCATGAAACGGATCGGGGGATTCCCCAAGAATTCAGCAACAAACATATTGGCCGGGTTGGCATACATTTCCCTGGGTTTGTCGAGCTGAACAACTTTGCCCTTTTGCATCAGGGCAATACGATCACAAATCGACATTGCCTCGACCTGATCATGGGTAACAAGGATGGCGGTGATTCCGGTTTCCGACTGAATTCGCCGAATTTCCGAACGCATTTCCAGCCGCAGTTTGGCATCCAGATTAGCAAGCGGTTCATCAAGCAGCAGAACGTCGGGGCGCCGGATTAAGGCCCGGGCAAGGGCCGTGCGCTGTTGTTGTCCCCCGGAAATATTGGCCGGTTTGCGTTCAAGTAAATCACTGATCTGCACAAGTTCGGCAATGTCGGCAACCTTGCGACGAATTGTTGCCCGGTCGGCCTTTTGCACGACAAGGGGGAAGGCAATATTTTCAAAGATGCTCATGTGTGGGTACAAGGCGTAGTTTTGGAACACCACGCCGACATTGCGTTTTTGCGACGGCAGATTGGTTACGTCCTTGTCGCCGAACAGCAACTGTCCTTCGTCCATGCGGTGGATGCCGCAAATTGAAAAAAGACTGGTTGATTTGCCGCAACCCGAAGGGCCAAGAAGCGCGATCATTTCGCCGCTTTCTATTGTCAGCGAGACATTGTCGACAACGGCTTGTCCGTCAAAACGTTTGGTGAAATTGCGCAGCTCGATTTTCATCAGCCTTTCGTGCCTCCGCCGTAGATGTTCATAAGTTTTCTTTGGAAAATCATGTAGGTGATGACGACCGGAATGACATAGAACAAGCCGACCGATTTCATCAGATTGAAGTCGATGGAGCTTTCGTCCGCGAGCATTGTGGCAAGATAGACCGACAGTACCTGTGACTTATTGCCCGGTGCCAGAACCAGCGGCAAGACAAGCTCGCTCCATGCTGTCAGGAAGGAAAAAACCAGCAGCGCCATCATTCCGGGTTGGACCTGTGGAAGGACAAGTTTGCGCCATACGGTAAATCGGCTGGCACCGTCCTGTACGCCGGCCATTTCGATTTCCCAGGGAACATTGTCGTAAAACCCCTTCATGATCCAGATACCGAAGGGGAGCTCGAGTGCGCTTTTAACCATGATGACGCCGATCAGGCTGTCATAGAGGCCAAGCGTTTGCAGGATCAGAAAGATGGCGATGATCAATGTGATTGTCGGAAAGGCATGCAGCATGATCAGCCCGCTAAGAAAAAACCGGCGAAACGGGATATTGAGCCGCGAAAGCGCATAACCCGCCGTCAGAGAGATCGCCAGAATGGTCGTGGCTGTGGTGATGGAGAACACAAAAGTGTTCAGCGTAACCCGCCAGATATTGGCGCTGCTGTTTTCTGTGGTTTGCCATAGAAAACGCCAGTGTTCGAAGGTGATCTCGTCGGGGATCAGAGTTCCCGGTTGTGTGTTGGTGATGGTGTCGACGATCAGATAAAAACACATGATCAGTAATGGTAGCGAAAGCAGGGATAACAGAATGATCATCGGCGCAGCTTTGAAATTTCTGCTTTGTATTGGCATGCCTGCCTCCTATCGTTCGATCCGCGGTTTACTTACAAGGTCGCGGAAATTGAACAGCCTCATATAGACAAGGCTTGCTGCGATCCCGATGGCGACAAGTATCAGGGCGAATGCCGCGCCATAGCCGTATTGCAAATTGCCGCTATAGTTTCTCAGCGCAGTATGAAAGGCCGCCAGCGCCCAGACTTCGGTGCTTTTGCCCGGTCCGCCATCCGTGGTCAGCAGGATGTGTTCAAACGATGCCAGTAACGACAGTGTTTCATAGGAGGTAAGAAACAGAATTGGCCATCGAAGTTGCGGTAAAATAATGTGCCGGATCTGTTGGAACCGTGATGCGCCATCGACTTCGCTGGCATGGAGCATTGATGCCGGGATTGATCGAATGGCGCTTGAAAACAGGATCATGCCCAAAGATGCACCGACGGATCCGTTGATCAGGATGATCGTGACCCAGGCGTGGGTTGACGTCTGCATCATCCAGTTTTGTGCCGGAATGCCCAGCGGGGCGAGGATAGTGGATAGAAATCCCGTATCCCAGGTGAACCATTTCCACATCAGGACATAGAGAACTGGGGGCAGTATCCGTGGCAGGAACCATATTGTGCGAAATGTATTTGCAAATCCTTCTGGCATGTAAAACGTTGAAATCGCCAGAAACAAGCCAAAACCAATATTGAATACAAGCGTTAAGGTCACATAAGCCAACGTATTCAGCGCGTAGCGCCAAGTGGCAGGTAATGAAAACAGGCGTTTGAAATTATTGGTTGTCCATTGCCAGCCGGTATAGGCGACCGAGGTTACCGCAGGAATATCGGCCTGTACGGCGCCGGTTTGTATTACAGCCGTGATGAAATCGACTTTGCTGGTGAAACGCTGATTCAGGATCGAGGTGCCGAAAAGATCGGCGGCCTTTTTGCGATCACGGGGGGACCGAATGCGGTGTTTCATGTCCTTTAGGGCACGTTCAAGTTCGCCACGATTTTTGAAGATGTCGTTGTTGTGGCGTTCCTTTAGTTCATTGGCGATTTCGGTGCCGAATTCCTGTGCCAGCAGCAACAGGCCGTGGTCGTCGACCTGATAGGTGGTATCGGCCAGGGCATCCAGCGTTTTTTGGGAAACACCGTGCGTCTGCATTTCGTCAAGGTTGTTGGGCGATAATAGGTAATCACCCCCGGAAATACCGGTTGCGGTACTCATATTGGTAAATGAAAAAACGGCAGTCATCACGACGGGGGCAAAAAAAAGGAACCCGACGATTAACAGTGCGGGTGTTAAAAATCCCACGCCCAGCCAACTGATATGTTTCATGACAATCTTACTTTTTGATGCCGAGGACAGGGCAAAGGAAATAGACTTCCCTTGCCCTGTAAAAATCGGAATAGGCGTTATCGGATGATCAGGTCGTCGCCAAGTGCGGCTTTCATTTCCTGTTCCACCTCGGCAACGGCGTCTTCAGGACTTTTGATACCGCCCCAGGCTGCTTCAAGGCCCTTCCACATGATCTGCGAGAACTGACCATATTTCTGATTGTTCGGTTGGGCGTTGGCATAAGGCAGCAGGCGTGCGGTCGCTTCGCGGGCCCAGCGGTCATTTGCATAGAAATCAATATCCTGCTCCAGCGGGCTGATGCCCAGATGTGCGGATTTGATGGCATGCAATGCGTTGATACGGGGTTCGCTGGCAATCTTGATAAGTTTGGCAGCAATTTCCAGTGTATCTTCATCCCCCTGCTTGGCTAACAGATATACCAGCGGATGGGTGATGGTGTTCGGACGCCCTTCATCCTTGTTACCCTTGGGTATTAAGGAGAACTGGATCGTGCCAAAGAAATCCTCGTTGCCTTCCTTTATATAGCGCGCGTAATGCCAAGTTCCCCCGTGCCAGATAGCGGCCTTGCCGTGGGAGACTTCATTGTACCATTGGTTCCATTCTGTTCCGATGTGGTTCCTGCGGGTTACCCCGGCATTCACACAATCAACAAAGAACTGGTAGAAATCAGTCATGCTTTTGCGGTCAAGCAGCAGCTTGCCGGTTTCGGGATCGACCAGTTTACCGCCAAAGGATTGATAGAACTGGGCATAATCCGGCCCATTGGAAACACGGGGATAGAAGCCATAGCCTTTTTCGACAATGCCTGCGTTAACGGCTTTTTTGGCGTCTTCCAGAACGTCGTGAAGGGTGTAGTCACCAGTTGCAACCCGTTCTGGCAGGGCATCAATTTGCGCGTCGCTATATCCGATTTTGCGCATCGTATCGCGCCAGAAAAACATCGGGCGGCTTTCTGAATCCTGTGGGATGCCCCACTGCACATTACCCAGACGGGCGATGCTGATAAGGTTGGGGTATATATTGTTGGTCGGCCAGGAATCGATGTCGATATAATCCTCGATTGGCACGATATAACCAGCTTGGGCCCAGGGCGCGATGTCGAGATGGCTGGTTACGGCAATATTCGGGGCTTTACCGGCCTCGGCGGCCAGTGTGAAGGCCTGCTTGAACTGATCCCATCCACCAAAGTCCCGGCGTTTTTCCACCTGGATGTTCAGTTCCTTACCCTCAAGAGCGTATTCGCGTTCGAGCATGTCGGCAGCCATTTCGATGGCCTCGAGGCGGTAAGCATCAGGTGGGTTGGTACCACCCGCCCAGACGCTGATCGTGTAATCTTCAGCAAAGGCCGGGGCGGCGGCGAGCGACAGCATGGCTGCTGCAATGGCCGAGCTGTATAGCTGGGTACGGTTCATGCGGATCTCCTTTGATTAGGCGGGTGCGACAGGCAATGGGAAAAGCAGGCCGGTGGTTTTGCACACGTGTGCAATTGATGTGTTTTTAACCGCCTAAAAAGTCACTGAGCTGACGGTTTTATAAAGGTTTGGTTGCAGTTTTCCGGCTTGGCCAAGCTTTGTCGGGCGTCAGATTGGTCGTTTGGGGCCGGTATCCGTGCTTTTTGTGTATATTCTGATCTATGAAAGTCGGAGTTTGCGGCCATATCGAACGGGGGAATTTTGGTGCACGGTTGGTCGATATTTGTTCGCCAAGTTGGGCGGTCATTGTACAGGGCGTGCGTTGTTTCTTTTGCCGGAAGGAAATCGTTGGTGTATCCGGTTAGGACAGGTATCAGGTGAGGCAAATCACGACATGCATTACGCATTTGACATTGGCGGATCGAAAATCGAATTCGGGGCGTTTGGCGCGGCGGGTGATATCCAGTCCCACATCAAAGTGCCGACACCGGCCGATGATCGTGATGCTTTTGTCGCGGTCATTGCCGGGGTGATTGGTGATGCCGATGCTGAGTTTGGTGCGGCTTCTGATATCGGTATCAGTTTTGCCGGGGGGCTTGATCCGCAAACCGGGGCGGTGATTTCGGCCAATATTCCGGCGATCAAGGGATGGCCGTTTGCCCCCGAACTTTCAAAAATCCTCAATCGTCGGGTCCGGGTGGCCAATGATGCCGATTGCTTTGCCCTGGCCGAGGCCCGAAGCGGGGCGGCACAGGATGCACGCACGGTATTTGCGATTATTCTGGGGACCGGTGTTGGCGGCGGCATTGTGGTTGATGGGCAATTCATTGGCGGGCGCAGCGGCATTCGCGGTGAATGGGGCCATGGTAATGATGTTTCAGGCGCGTTGATCCGTCATGGGCTGGCGGCGGTGCGATGTGGTTGCGGGCGGACCGGGTGCCTTGACGCATGGGGCGGGGCACGTGGCCTTGAACGCATTTATGCTCAGATATCGGGGCAGGGCCGCCCCAGTTATGACATTACCGATGGCTGGCAAAATGGAGATGCCATCGCAACCCACGCGGTTGAAATCTTTGTTGATCTGATTGCCGGTGAACTGGCGTTGATGGTCAATGTGCTTGATCCTGATTGCGTGCCGGTTGGCGGGGGATTGGCATCCGAGGGGCGGTTGATCACAATGATTGATGATCAGGTCCGTGACCGGGTTCTGGGGCGCTATGACGCGCCATTGGTAATGCCAGGACGCTATCACCGCGATGGCGGCCTGCGCGGGGCGGCGATGTTGCATCTGCTTGATGACAGGGCTGGCGTATGACGGCCCGGTCACAACTGCTTGCACGATCTCGTGCGCGACCGCTTTTGGAAGTTTGTGTTGAAAGCTTTGACGATGCCTTGGTGGCCATCGCAGGCGGGGCGGATCGCATTGAATATTGTTCGGCATTGGCGGTTGGTGGATTAACGCCAACACCGGGGGCGCTGATGCGCCTGCGTGAAATATCGGCACCTTGTATGGTGATGATCCGGCCGCGACCGGGGCATTTTATTTTTGACGGAACCGAAATTGAAATCATGAAGCGCGAAATCGAATTTGCGCGCGACTGTGGTGCTGCGGGTATCGTCATTGGGGCTGCGAAACCCGATGGAACGCTGGATCGGGATGCTTTGGCGGATTTGCTGTCGGTTTGTGCCGGGGTGCAAACCACGTTGCACCGTGTGTTTGATGCAACGCCTGATCCTTTTGAGGCACTCGACACGGCAATAGATCTTGGTTTTGATCGTATTTTGACCTCCGGGCAGCGCGATGATGCCCTGGCGGGAAGCCGTTTAATAGGTGAATTGATTGAAAAATCCGCCGGGCGGCTGGAAATCTTGCCCGGTGCAGGTGTTACTGCGGATAATGCGGTGCAGATTTTAAACCAAACCGGGGCAGGCGGGCTGCATGCGTCTTGTAAAATCGTCGTGACCGGACGGGGATATGCTGCCGGGCGGGTTGCAACCGATATCGAATGTGTCCGGGCGCTTAAAATTGCAATGGCGTGATTGCGGTCTTTAGGGTTTTTCGGCGTATCTGTTTGGAAAGACAGGCCGCAAATTCAGCTGACATATGTCGGCTTTTTGCATGGGCTTTGGTTCGGTTGTTCTGTCCTGTCCTCATTCTGTCTTCATCCTGTCCATGACCGGTATTTGGGCATCGATCCGGATCAGGTCGGATGCCTTGTGGGTATCGGCAGAAAGGTCTGAACATTAATGGGCGTTTCAATTTTCGTGAATCTACCCCATATATAATCATGCACAATTATCATGACGGGGCGAGGTGATGTCCTTGTGTGTCACGGCTTGTCTTAAATTCGTCTGACGGCGCATGTCATAAAGACGAGACATGCCGGTCATTATGAAACATCAGCCGTTCGTGTTGGATAATCCGGTCCGCAGGCGTTTGAGGCAATAATCATTTGAAATATCCTTCGCAACGGAACATTCCAAATGGGCTGAGACAGCATGGTAAATTGCTGCCGGTTAGTCTGCTTGTTTTGCTTGTCACGTGCGGAGTGCTGACATTTTATTACGAAACATGGCTTGGCCGAGAAGTGACCGTTGAGGTCAATCAGTCCCTTGAGCGTGTCACGAGTCATGCCAAAGGATTGCTGGTCGAAGAGATCAGCCAGTATAAAAGAAATCTTCTTTTTCTGCATGCGACACCACCAATTGATGGATTGACCCGCGCACGCGCCAATGACGGAATAGATCCGTTTGACGGCACATCATCTGATCAATGGAAATACCGGTTGGAAACGATCTTTGTTTCCATGTTGCAGAACAACCCAGAGATAGATCAGCTTCGGGTCATCGACATAAATGACGATGGCATGGAGCTTATTCGCGTCGACAAGCTTTCTGGCAAGATCGAGATCGTCGGGGAACAGGGGCTTCAGCCAAAGTCTGATACCGATTATTTTAAAAGTGCATCGAACCTGCATCCGCAGGAGCTGTATATTTCACAAATCAATTTGAACAGGGAATTTGGCAAGCTTGTCTTCCCGTACCAGCCAACAATTCGATTGGCGACACCGATCTTTTACGAAGATGGCCGTCGTTTCGGGTTTGTGATCATGAATGTCGATGCATCGATTTTGTTGACGCGTTTTCGCAAGCAGGCCGAAAGTGAATTTGAGGCTGTTCTGACGGATGATGAGGGATTTTATATTTATCATCCGTTGGAAAATTTGCGATTTAGCCGTGATCTGGACCCGTCGCGAAAGTGGGACGGCGATTATCAAAGCCAAGTTGACAACAACGACACTCAGGGGCGATTCACCGAACTTGCCACCGGAAAAAGGTTTCTGGTTCATCATGAGCAGATTCGGTTAAATACAGACGATCGTGCATCGCTAAATCTTTATGCGATGGCGTCGATGGATGTGATTGGCGACCTGATGTGGAAGCGGCGGGCAACCACCTATGGCTTTGTGGTCGTCGTGCTTTTGATTTTGCTGGTGATTTTGTTTCTGTTACAGCGCAGTTATCGCAGCAAGTTGCAGCTTTCCGAAACGCGTGCCGAATATGAGGCCATCATCAATGGGTCGTCAGATGCGATCATTGGCATGGATTTATCGGGCCAGATTACCAGTTGGAACGATTCTGCCACCGCATTGCTGAGTGTTCCAGGCCATCATGCAATCCGTCAGAATATAGATGGTCTGAAGCTGTTCGAAGGTGTTGTGTTCAAAGAACAGTTGGCACAGGTGATAAGCGATATGACCCCGCAGGTGCTTGAGACGCGGCACAAGCGTGTATCGGGGCAGATATGCGATATCTCTTTGACATTGTCGCCGATCTTTACCGATGACCGGACATTGGCGGGGGTTGCTGCGATAGCGCGCGATATTACCCGTCAAAAAGAAGCGGAGCAGCGTATTCGTCAGGCAAATGTCGAACTTGAAGATCAGGTGATCAAGCGCACAGAAGAACTTGAAGTTGCCCATCAAAAAGCGGTGCAGGCAAGCGAAATGAAAAGCGCATTTATTTCAAATGTCAGTCACGAGATGCGCACACCGCTCAATGGCATAATTGGCACGTTAAACCTGATCCGTCGTGAACCGCTTAGCGATGATCAGCGGCGCTATATCGGCATGACCGAGGCAAGTACTTCATCATTATCCGTGCTGATCAATGACATTCTGGATTTGTCGAAGATCGAGGCAGGCAAGCTTGAATTCGAAGACAAACCCTTTGATCCGCTGGGGCTTGTCGAGGCGGTTGCGCAATCAAGTGCGGTACGAACCCATGAAAAGGGGCTTGAATTCATTCTCGACACGACGGAACTCGTCCATGCCGAGATTACCGGGGATGCGAACCGGTTAAAGCAGGTGCTGAACAACCTGATCAGCAACGCGATCAAATTTACCACAGAAGGCCGGATTACGCTGATTGCACGCAGCAGTGTGGATCGTGATGACATGGTGCGGTTTGACTTTGAAGTTCACGATACCGGTGTGGGCATTGCCCCGGAAAACCGCCATCGGTTGTTCCATGCCTTTTCGCAAGAAGACAATAGCGTATCCAGTCAGTTTGGCGGCACCGGGCTTGGGCTTTCAATCTGCAAGCAGCTTTGCCAATTGATGGGCGGAGACATTAATTTTGAAGCCGAAAAGGGAGAAGGGGCGCAGTTTTTCTTCCATGTCCGGTTTGCTCAAAATCTTTGCAAGGAAGAAACCATTCCAATGGTTCTTTCCGACAAGACATTTGGTTTGCTGCGCGCAAGCGACGAAGGGGCAACGGTTGCAGAGAAAATTGTCCGTCTTTTTGGGGGTGAGGTCGTTGACGCTCATCTGATTCGAAGCTGGTTGAAGAATGGCAAATATGATGGCGACAGGTTACCTGATTTTCTTCTGATTGATAGTGAACTGCCAGAAGTTCCTGAAATTTTGGATCGTTTGCGTGCCTTGGAAATATCCGGCAAGGATCGCGTGTCAGCAGTACCGGTCTTGTTGCTGGTGGGGCGTGACGTCGATGGGGTTGCGCGGGATCAGTCGGGCATTATCATGCTGAACCATCCGTTGATGCGCGGTGAGCTGCTTAAGAAGCTTGTTGGTTTGACGGTTGACCTGCCGGATGAAGAAAGTGACGAAGATCAGCAGGCTGTGATCAAGCTTGCGTCTGAAACCGGAACGGCCAAACCGGAAGAAAATATTGCCGAAAAGGTGGCGACGGCCAATGCGGATCGTCCAAAGGCTGTTGTGTTGATTGTTGATGATAACGACATCAATCTTGCCGTTGCACGCGGGTTTCTTGGTGATGTGGATGCACAACTGATAACGGCGCGAAATGGCCGCGAAGCTTTGGAAGCATTGTGGAATTCGGAAGAACAGGGGATCCGGGTCCATTGTGTTTTGATGGATTGTCAGATGCCCGAAATCGATGGATTTGAGGCCACGAAAAAGATACGCAACGGCGATGCCGGTGACAGTTATAAACAGGTGCCGATCATTGCCATGACCGCCAGTGCGATGTCTGGTGAACGGGAACGCTGTCTGGCGGTGGGAATGTCGGATTATCTGACAAAGCCGATTGTCCCCGATCAGTTGGTTGCGGCGGTTACCCGATGGCTTAAGGTTGGACAACGAGGGGGCCGGGCAACCTGATTTCCGAGGACAGGACGTTTCAAAGCTCGAAATTTGATTGCAAACAAAAGAAAACCGCTTCGAGGAAAACCTCAAAGCGGTTTGTCTTGGCTGGGGCGGTAGGATTCGAACCTACGGTACACGATACCAAAAACCGATGCCTTACCACTTGGCCACGCCCCATCAGCATGTGTGGCGCGGAAAATAGCGTTCCCCGTGCCGGAGTGCAACCCTCTATTTAAACCTTTTTTATCTTGGTGGTGCGCTTGGGATTTCAGGCGGGAAAAGATGCGCCGATTTGCGACAGGGCGCGGTTATCATGGCTTTGAATGCGGGTTGGCTGAACCCACCAATCAGGTTGTTCTGTGGCAATCATATTTGCCGCATTTGTTGCCTGATCATCGGTGTCGTAAATCGCAAAGCATGTCGCGCCACTGCCTGACATGCGCGCCAGCAAACAGCCTTCTTCGCGTGCCAGCGCCTGAAGCACATCACAGATTTCCGGCAGTATCCCCGATGCCGGAAGTGTCAGGTCATTGCGGCAGTCCTGCAAAGCTGCGGCAAGGGATGCGCCGCTGTTGAAATGCGCCGTGCGGTCCCAAAGGTCATTGTCGGTAAAGTCACGGCCATTGCCATTGTCGTCATCATCGTGGACGCGGGCGTGAAAAACATCCGCTGTGGCAACAGCACAACCGGGATTGACCAGAACCAGCGACAGGTTCGGCAATTCCGGCAGATCGATCAATTCATCGCCAATACCCTGCATCAGGACGGTTTTGGCACCAAGGCATACCGGCACATCCGCGCCAAGCGACAAGGCCAGTGCGGCAAGCCGATCCGCAGGAATGTCAAGCTGCCACAGTTTGCACAGCACCCGCAGTGTTGCCGCCGCATCGGCCGACCCACCGCCAATGCCCGAGGCAACCGGCAGGTTTTTTTCAAGGGTCAGGTCGGCACCCTGTGAAACCTTGCCTTCGGTTTGCAGTAACCTTGCGGCGCGCATGACAAGATTGTCATCGGGATTGCCATCCGAAAGGTTTCCCGCCATCGGGCCGGAAATTGCAAGGGTGATCGCGGTGTCATCGCGCCGTGTGGCGGAAACAACATCGCCATACTCGGCAAAGCAGACGAGGCTATCAAGCAGGTGATAGCCATCATCGCGTTTGCCGGTGACGTGCAAAAACAGGTTCAGTTTTGCCGGTGCAGGTTCAATAAAGATCGAAGTCATAGCGTTCCGTATCCCGGATCACTCAGTTTCAGTTAACCGCAATGTTCCCGGCATGCGGTGTTTTGCCGTCAAGCTTGGCCTGAACATCGACGCGCAATTCATCGGTCGGGTTGAAGGAAAGGGCCCGGTGCCATTGGAAGCGTGCTTCGTGGAAACGGCCAATCTGCCAATAGGCATCGCCAAGATGATCATTGATGGTCGGATCGTCGGGTTTGAGTTCAACCGCCTTTTCAAGCTGTTCAACCGCATCCTCGTATCGGGCGATTTTATAATAAACCCAACCAAGACTATCGACGATATAACCGTCTTCGGGCTGTAATTCGACAGCGCGTTTAAGCATATCTTCGGCCTGATCGAAGTTTTTGCCCATATCGACCCAGCTATAGCCCAGATAGTTCATGACATAGGGCTGATCGGGCTCGAGTTCGAGCGCCTTGAGGAAGTCCGCTTCGGCGCGGTTCCAGTCACCGGCACGTTCATAGGCAATCCCGCGACGATACAACAAGCGCCATCCGACAACATCGGGGCCGCCCAACCGTTCAATTGCCCGGTTATAGGCACTGGCCGCCGCGGCATATTCCTGATCAATGCGAAGGATATCGCCAAGCTGGATCAGGGCATCGGGGCGGTCACTGCGTTCGTTGACCATCTTTTCCAAAAGGTCAATTGCCGCATCGGTCTGGCCGATCTGTTCATAACTGGATGCGGCGCGCAGGCGGGCATTCCAGCTGTGCGGGGAATTTTCCGGTATTGATTGATAGACCGTGATCGCCGCGTCAAAGCGTTCCTGAATTTCCATGATTTCGCCAACCAGCAGACGGGTGATGTCATCGCCCGGGCGCAGCGAAAGCGAATAGCGCGCCATCAAAAGCGATGGATCAACGGCATTTTCCTGGCTCAGCAATGTTGCGATATCAAGGTAAGCCTCGGCCAGACCGGATGCCGGTGTCAGAACGGTGCTGGTCGGGGCTTCGCCCCGGGCAAGGCGTTCCAGATGATAGGGCATGGCGAGTGATTGCGGATGGCGATCCATATAGCTTTCATACAAAAGCGACGCTTTTTGCGACTGGCCTTTGCGTTCAAACACAGCGCCAAGGGCCTCGGCGGCACGCAGTGGTGCATCGGCCGGGTCGCCATAGGCACTGGCCAGGGCAACTTCGGCCCCGTTGAGGTCATTGAAAAAGGCCAGGATCAAACCGCGATGATATTCCGAAAGCGGATTAAGCGATCCGTTGGCCTGCAATTCATTTAAGGCAATCAACGCATTGTCGCGTTGCTTAAGCCCGGTGTAAATCCATGCCTTGGCCAAGGGGACGATCAGCGATGTAATGCCGCGTTCGGGCAGGGCCGATACGGCATCCAGGGCTGCCTGATAATTCTGGTCGCGGATTTCGGCATCCATGACCGCCATGACGGCAAAAAGATCCTGCGGGTTTTCTTTTATCAGCAAGCGCGCGATCGGTTCGGAATCGGCAATGCGGCCATCGGCAATCAGGGCGAGAAACGCCCGACGGCGCAGATCGTTATTACCCGGATCGATTTCATGGGCGCGCTGTAAATAGCGCGCAGCATAATCGGTGCGGTTTTCAATCTGGGCGGCTTTGCCAGCAAGGAAATTACCCGAGAAGCTGTTGCTTTGGGGGTATTCAAATTCGGCACGGCCCGTCTGCTGCGACATGGTGCCACACGCGGACAGGGCAAGGGCCGTCATCGGAATTATGATGTGTAACAGATGGCGTTTCAAAAACTTGTCCTGCGTCTGCAATTCGCAACCGGCCGCATGAATTTATGCCATGCGGACCACTAACTTATGGTGAGGTAACCCTAACTACTCGGCAAATATAAGGCAAAGCATTTGCCATTCGTCTGTCACTGTTGGCGCGCAGCATACGCGATTGTATCACCAGTTCCCACAGGTGGTTGTGCGTATGCGAAAAACGTTATTGTGAGGCCGGGATTAATCGCGGCTGCGACGGGAAACACGGGCTAGCAATAAAGCGCACGTTTCGCCGGAACGTCGAGCTGCGGTGTGATGACATCGCGCGCCTGTTTGCCAAAGAGCGATTTCTGACCGACCGGGGCGACATATTCCAAAATTGCCAGCGCCTTGTCGATGCCAAGCTTGCGCGCCAAAACCCATCCGGCCAGATATTGCGACGATAAACAGCCGCCACTGGTCACGATATTGCCCTGTGCGACCAGCGGGCGGTCTTCAAGGACGGTATTGGTCCGCGCCAGATAGGGGCGCGTTTTGCTGTCTGTTGTGGCAATTGCGGGCAAGAGGCCAAGTTTATGCAGGAACATTGCGCCGGAACATTGCGCCCCGATCATCTGGCGGGATGGATCAAGATCAAACTGGGCCATCAGGTCGGCGTTGCCGATATGATCAAGGGTGTGAATGCCACTGCCAAACAGGACAACATCGGCCTTGGTGCAAAACGATAGCGGTTGTTGAGTTTTGACCTCGACCCCGTTCATCGATGTGACGGATGTGCCGATGCTGGTGATTTCGGCGCAAACACCGTCGGCCTTGGCCCGATTAAGGATCGATAGCGCGACAAAACTGTCGAGCTCGTTAAAACCGTCAAGAGTTACAATCGCGATTTGCATCACATATCCATCGCCATACTAAAAAGGGCGAGTATTGAACGCGCGGATTGTACATTAGACAAGAAAAATGTGAATTTTCAGGCTGATTTTCAGTCTGAAAGGCATTCCATGACCAGTGATATCCAATAACTGACGCCATAGGGGATGGCCGCGTCGTTGAAATTATAAGCCGCATTATGCAACAGGCAATTGCCATCGGTTGGCCCATTGCCCAGCCAGACATAGCTGCCGGGTTTTTCATTGAGCATAAAGGCGAAATCTTCGCTGGCCATCGAGGGTTCGGGATTGGTGTCTATATTTGCCGCCCCGACGACCTTTGCCGCCGCGGCATGGGCAATGCCGGTTTCGGCGTCGCTGTTGATCGTTGCCGGATAGCGGCGCTGATACATCACACGTGCGGTGCAATCGAATGCCTTGGCGGTGGCATCGGCAACGGTTTTAAGCCGTGCTTCGACCAAATCCTGTATGTCCGGGGCGAATGTGCGGACTGTGCCACGGATGGTGGCGGTATCGGGGATCACATTCCATGTATCACCGGCAAAAAGCTGGGTCGGGGAAATCACCGCACTTTGCAGCGGATTGACATTGCGCGCGGTAATCGTCTGAAGGGCCAAAAGAACCTGACCGGCTGTCGTGATCGGATCGCGCCCCAGATGGGGCATGGCGGCATGACAACCACGGCCATCAATGATGATTTCAAAAATATCATAGCTTGCCATCATCGGCCCGGGCTTCATCGCCATGGTGCCGATATCGCGGCCCGGCCAGTTATGCATACCGTAAACCGCATCAACCGGATGGCTGTCAAACAGGCCCTCATTGACCATTTCGCGTCCGCCGCCTTCATTTTCCTCGGCCGGTTGGAAAATGAAATCAACGGTTCCGGCAAAATCGGGGGCCTCGGCCAGAATTTTGGCGGCCCCGAGCAACATCGTCATATGGCCGTCATGGCCGCAGGCGTGCATTTTACCCGGATGTTTCGACGCATAGGGAAGATTGGTGGTTTCATGGATATCAAGCGCATCCATGTCAGCGCGAAGTCCGATGCGTTTGCCCGCACCCTTGTTGCCGTGAAGGGTGGCGACAACGCCGGTTTTGGCAATGCCGGTTTTGACTTCAAGCCCAAAGGATTGAAGCTTTTGCGCGACAAAGGCGCTGGTCAGATTTTCCGCAAACGCGGTTTCAGGGTGAGCATGCAGATGGTGTCGCCATGTCGTAAACTCATCAACGAATTGGGTGGCACGAGGATGAAGGGAGGCAATGGAAACAGTCATCTGCATACTCTAGGGTAATAGCCTGTCAGAAAAAGCGGGGTCCTGGGCCCCCGCAAGCGATAGGCCAAAAGAGGGAGAGACGAGGACGCAATCGTCCCCGTTTATATGGTGTGGGATCAGACGCCTTGCAGGCGCAGGATCAGTTCGGCAACCAGAACCGAACCGGCATAGGTGCCAAGGAAGACAAGGCAGGCCACCAATGCAAGTTTCCAGCCGGAATGCTTGGCAACTTCAATTTCCTTTTTGGCAATTGCAAAGCCGGCATAAGCGAGTGCCGGGGTGGCAAGGGCCAGGAAGTTAACCGATTTTGCCTGGGCAACGATCCATTCAGAGCCGGGCGTCCACGGCAGTGTTGCCACAATCCCGACCAGCGAAATCCATGCAACACTTGGCAGATAGAACGGGGCATAACGGGTCAATAGCAACCCGACCATGGAAATCAGATAGATGACCACCATGCCGACAAAGCCATCCGCAATCGGGATCGCCGGGCCGACCGTATTCATGACAAGCCCGACAAGGCAGACCACGATCAGGGTAAAGGCATGATCGACAATATCGATTTTCGGACGGGTGGTTTTCACGGAAATTACGCTATCGGACATGATCAAACCTCCTTCTTGGTCGCGGTGGCGAGATCATTTTTGCCCGCAGTTGCGTTATAAAGTTTCTCGACAATCGGAAGTGCGATGAACAATCCGGCATAAAGCCCGGTCGCATAGGTCAGAAGGTTGCTGGCCCCGGCAAGGGCAAGGATTTCGTCCTTCATCCCCGGAATGACTTCGGTCAATGCGCCGGTGCAGGCCGCCATCATCGACCCGCTGCCAATGCCGCATGCCATGGCAAGTGCGCGTGGATCAAAGACATCAAGGCTGGCGAATACCGATGCCAGAATGGCAAAGATGAAAGTCCCAAACAGGGTGCCAAGAACATAAACACCCATGACACCCGTACCCTCGGCACTTTTTAAGGTGTAGCGATCGGCAATGATTGCCAGATTGGGTTCACGTGCGATCGAGAATGTCGCGCCAATGGCTTCGCGCCCCATTTTCAAGCCCCAAACCGCAAGCGGGAAGGCCAGAACAATGGTGCCCAGATTGCCAAGTTCCTGCAACAGCAGGGCCGGGCCAGCTTCGATAATGGTTTCGATTGCCGGGCCGATGGTGGTGCCAAATTTGGCGATGAAAGGCATGATCGCAATCACGATCAGCGGCGATGCGGCCTGAACTTCCTTTTGACGAATGAATTTGGCAAATTTCGGCATGACATTCGGGTTCATCAATGCCGCCATGACGAATGCATAAAGCAACGGCAACAGCAAAATAGCACCAATCCCGAACGGAATTTTCCGAATGCCGATCAACTCGGCGATAACACCAAGCACAATAACGGCGAGGTGAAGCCGCCAGAGCTCCAATTGACCCCGAAGCGCGTTCATTTCCCAGTCTCCTTGACAGTGGCATGTTCGACGCAACGTTGTTCGGGGGCAAAGACACCCGACATGTTGCATCATCCCTGTAATGTCCCGGCTTCGGCAGATTTCACAATTTTGCCATTTTTTGGGCCGGGAATTTTGTCCGACAATGAAAACTCACTCGGGGCACGGCAAGTGCCATTTTGGGATGATGCTGTTGCCGTTTCGGCAACAGGTGGGCGGATGTTAATCGTGTTCTTCGGGATACCAAGCTGATCCGAAGGCTTCCATCCGGTCGCGAATTATGCCGGTAACGGCCCGCACAGCGGCGGTTTTCGGCCGTCCCTTGCGCACCAAAAGATGCGATGGAACACGGGCCAGAAACGGGTCGGTCATCGGAACGGCAACGACTTCGCCCCTGCGTAATTGTCGTGATACGGCAAAGGCCGGTAAAAAGGTGATCCCGCCGCCCGACAGGACAAAATGGACGGCGACATTGATCGAATCGGCGGTTAGGAACGCATCGCGGGTCACCTCGTTGGCCTGACCGGCATTGGCCAGAAGTTTGGCAACGCCAAAATGCGGGTTCAAAAGGGCGGCCGGGTAATTTAGCGTTTCGGAAAGGGTGCAGCTTTGCTTCTTTGCCAGGTCAAATTCCGGCGGGACCAGAGCGCAAAGCGGGGTGTGATCCTCGGCCAGTAATTCCAGATCGGGATTGCGCGGCGGATTGAAAACAAGCCCCATGTCATAATCGTCGCGCAGGATGCCATGGGTGATTTTCTCGGTCCCGGCGACATCGATTTCAAGCCGGATATCTGGAAATTCATCGCGCAAGGGCCGAACCACGTGATTGACCAGATCAACCACAAAGCCTTCGCCGGTCGCAATCCGGACCGTTCCGGCAATTGCCCCGCGTGCTGCGGCAAGATCGACAGCAAAGGCTTCGTCAAGTTCAATGCGTCGCCTTGCATGGGCGGCAACCATATGGCCCGATTCCGTAAAGATGATGCCGCGCTTGGTGCGTTCCATCAAAAGGGTTTCCAGATGCGCCTCAAGACCAGTGATCTGGCGGCTGATGGCCGATGGGGCGATGCGCAGGTTTTCCGCAGCGGTTCGGATTGAACCGGCTTCAAACACGGCAAGGAAATAACGCAGCGGCTTGTCGTCAATTTTCATGGTGGTGACTTGGGGCTGTTGTGGGGCGTTTGGTCTGATCGCGTAATCAGACCACATGTGTTGCTGTTTCGGCAACAACATGTTCCGGCAATTGATCTTGAGTTCGCCCGTGATCCACCGGAAAGTCGGGGGGCAAAATCAAAAAATCATATCGGATCGCATTTGGCCGTGACCGGAAGACTTGGGTCTTCACCGGCGGGGCCGTGCTGTTTGAAACCAAAGAGGCACTTATCGTGAATAGTTCAGAAACAGGCACAATCGGTGTTGTCGGCCTTGGCAATATGGGGCTTGGCATGGTGCGCACGCTTTTGCGCGATGGCTTTTCCGTGATCGGCTTTGACCTTTCGGCCGAACGTCAGGCCGAGGCGGCCAGTGCGGGGGCGACCATCGTTGGCAAATTGCCCGAATTGTTTGAGGCCTGTCAGACGATTGTTTTGTCGCTGCCGACGGCGGCCCATGTGCGCAGTGTTCTGACCGGTGCGGATGGCTTGACGTCGTGTGATATTGATCCGCGACTGGTGATTGATACCACCACATCCGAACCTGATGTGACCCGCGAACTGGACGGGGTTTTGCGTCAGTTGGGTCATATCCTGATTGATGCCCCGGTCAGTGGCGGCCCCGCCGGGGCCAAGAGCGGCCAATTGACCATGATGATCGGCGGTGCGGATGCCGATGTGGCGCGTGCGATGCCGGTTCTGAACGCGTTGGGCGGCAAGATTACCCATGTTGGTCCGGTCGGGGCGGGGCATGCGGTCAAGATTGTGAATAACATGCTGGTCGCAAGCCATCTTTTGACCATGAGCGAAGCCGTGCGTCTGGCAAATGCCGCCGGTGTGACGACGGATAATCTGATCACAGCCCTTAATGCCGGGTCGGGCCGAAGTGCGATCAGCGAGGTTAATTATCCCAAATGGGTGATGAACGGCGGGTTTGACAGCGGCTTTACCATGGGCCTGATGCGCAAGGATGTGCGCCTTGCCATGGCATTGGCACAGGATAAGGGCGTTGCATTGCCAGTATCGGCAATGGCCGGAAAGATATGGGCCGAAAGTGCCGAACTTTTGGCGGATGACGCCGATTTCAACCGGATTACCGAAATTGACCCCGCCAAAGCAGGAGCCAAATAAATGACCAATGAAACCAAATTGATTGCGCGGGACTATCACAAGGCGATGGCGCCGTTCTTTGGCACCGGCGAGATTGGAAGCTGGGTCAATGGGGCGATGATGGCGGGCCGGGGCGACACGTTTGAATTGATCGATCCGGCGACGGGCAAGGCGTTTTTAAGCGTCAAGGATGCCGGGGCCGAGGTTGTTGATACGGCAATGAGTGCCGCCGTTGCCGGGCAGAAAATCTGGTGGGGGATGACGGCAGCCGAACGTGGCCGGATTATGTGGCGGATTGGTCAACAGGTTCGGGATCATCTGGATGAGCTGGCCTTGTTGGAAACGGTCAGTGCCGGCAAGCCGATCCGCGATACCAAGGTCGAGGTGCTTAAAGTCGCCGAGATGTTTGAATATTACGCCGGTTGGGCGGATAAGCTGCACGGGGATGTGATCCCGGTGCCGACGAGTCATTTGAATTATACGCGGCCCGAACCCTATGGTGTTGTTACGCAAATCACGCCGTGGAATGCGCCGATCTTTACCGCCGGGTGGCAATTGGCCCCGGCTCTTTGCACCGGTAATGCCGCCGTGCTTAAACCGTCGGAAATGACCCCGCTAACTTCGCTTGCCCTTGGTGTTTTATCCAAAAAGGCCGGGTTGCCCGATGGCGTGATTACGGTTCTGACCGGGCTTGGCATGACGACCGGGGCGGCGGCGACCATCCATGATGCAACGCGCAAGGTGGTGTTTGTCGGTTCCCCGCGTACGGGTGTGATCATTGCGACACAGGCCGCACAGAACATCGTGCCCTGTGTTTTGGAATTGGGCGGAAAATCGGCAAATATCGTGTTTGGTGATGCGGATTTGAAACGCGCGGTAATCGGTGCGCAGGCCGCAATCTTTAGCGGTGCCGGGCAAAGCTGTGTCGCGGGATCGCGTTTGCTGGTGCAGCGCGATGTGGTGGATCAATTCCTTGAAATGCTGGTCGACGGGGCCAATCGCATTCCGGTTGGCGATCCGATGGATCGTGCGACCCAGATCGGGCCGATCAACAATGAAGCACAATATCAGACTGTGCGTCGGTTGGTCGCCGCCGGGCAGGATGAAGGGGCCAAATTGCTGGCCGGGGGCGAGCGGCCAAGTGATGCGGCCTGTCAGGATGGTTATTTCCTGCGCCCGACAGTTTTGGGCAATGTGCGGAATGATATGGCGATTGCGCGCGAGGAAATCTTTGGTCCGGTCGTATCTGTCATCCCGTTTGCGGATGAGGCAGAGGCCGTGGCGATTGCCAATGACAGCAAGTTTGGCCTTGCCGGGGCGGTTTGGACCCGGTCGGTTGACCGGGCGCATCGGGTGGCGGCCAATGTCCGGGCCGGGACGTTTTGGATCAACAGCTATAAAACCATCAATGTTATGTCGCCGTTTGGTGGTTTTGGCGCCAGTGGCTATGGCCGATCCAGCGGCAAGGAGGGCTTGATGGAATATATGCAGCCCAAAAGTGTCTGGACCGAAACTGCGGCCAATCCACCGGCGGCCTTTGGCTATGCGCCGGATTGATCCGGGCAATCATCAGATAATATTTTGACCATTAAGCAAAAGGGCCGCATGACGCGGCCCTTTTGTATAAGCCTAAGCCTAAGCCTAAGCCTAAGGGCTTTACATATTGGGGTAATTCGGGCCGCCGCCCCCTTCGGGTACCACCCAGACGATGTTCTGGGTTGGGTCCTTGATGTCACAGGTTTTGCAATGCACGCAGTTCTGGGCGTTGATTTGCAAACGCTTGGCACCATTGCCTTTGTTTTCGTCATCGACGAATTCATAGACGCCCGCCGGGCAGAACCGTGCCTCTGGCCCGTCATAAATCGCAAGGTTGACCTGAACCGGGACGCTTGCGTCTTTGAGGGTCAGGTGAATTGGCTGATCTTCGCTGTGATTGGTGTTGGACAGGAATACCGATGACAGTTTGTCAAAACTGATTTTACCATCCGGTTTCGGATAGTCGATTTTCGGCATCTCGGCGGCCGGTTTCAAACAGGTATGATCGGCGTGGTTTTTAAAGGTCCAAGGCGCCTTGCCACCAAACAAATAGGTATCAACCGCACTATAGGCCAAACCGCCCCAGAAGCCCCATTTGGCAAAGCTTGGGCGGATGTTGCGGACCTTGTTCAGTTCCGGATAGACCCAGCTGTTTTTCAGCTTTTCCGGATAGCTTTCCATCGAAGCCGGCGGCGTTTCGGCCGTCAGGGCCTCGAAGGCGGCTTCGGCGGCGACCATGCCGGTCTTCATCGCGGTATGCGACCCTTTGATTTTCGGTACATTCATGAACCCGGCCGAACAACCGATCAAACAGCCACCAGGGAAAACCAGATCGGGGATCGACTGGAACCCGCCTTCGTTAAGCGCACGCGCGCCATATGAAATGCGGCGGCCCTTTTCGAAAATCGGACGGATTTTTGGATGGGTTTTGAAACGCTGAAATTCGTCAAACGGGCTGAGATGCGGGTTTTCGTAATCAAGCCCGATGACAAAGCCAACAACGACCTGATTGTTATCAAGGTGATACAGGAACGACCCGCCATAGGTATCTTTGTCCAGCGGCCAGCCAACGGTATGCTGGATTTTGCCTTCTTGGTGGACTTCGGGATCGACTTCCCAAAGTTCCTTGATGCCGATGCCATAGGTTTGCGGATCGGAATTTTTGCGCAGATCAAATTTCTTGATCAGTTGTTCCGACAGCGAGCCCCGGCATCCTTCGGCAAAGAAGGTATATTTGGCGTGTAATTCCATGCCCGGTTCGTGGTTCGGGCCCGGCGTACCATCACGCAGCAGGCCCATATCGCCAGTCGCGATCCCCTTGACCGATCCATCATCGTTAAACAGGACTTCGGCGGCGGCAAAGCCCGGATAGACTTCAACACCCAGGGCCTCGGCCTGTTCGCCCAACCAACGGCACACATTGCCAAGACTGACGATGTAATTGCCCTTGTTATGCATTTGCGGCGGGTTTGGAAGCTTGATCGCGCCCGTCTCGCTGAGCATCATGAATTCGTCTTTGGCGGCGGGAACGTTTAACGGCGCGCCGCGGTCTTTCCAGTCCGGGAAAAGTTCGTTCATCGAGCGCGGTTCCATCACCGCACCCGAAAGGGTATGTGCGCCGACCTCGGAACCTTTTTCCACCACACAAACGGTGATTTCTTTGTCATGTTCCTGGGCGAGCTGCATCAAGCGAATGGCAGCCGACAATCCGGATACACCGGCACCGACGACAACCACGTCAAATTCCATGGATTCGCGTTCCATATGGCCTCTCTCATTTGGCTGCCGACCTTTTCGGACTGTTTTCGTCCGTATGGGTCATAGCCGGTATTCACCGATCAGAGTCTCGCCCAAGCCCTGATTTCTCAGTATTCAAGTATTAATCGGTATAGCTATACCGATTTAAGCCGCGTTTGTATATGGTGCAAGTGATCCAAAATCGTTAAAGTCGATCCAGATCGCGGTCACCATATGCGTTGCACCGCAACATACACCGTTCCTGTGTAGATGAGCAAACCAATTACAGATTTTGATGTAAATAACCTGGACCCGCTGCAAGCTTTGATCTGGCAGTTTGAAATGGGCGTGGACGAAGCCATTGCTGACGAGCCGCTTGACCGTTTCAAGGCCTCCGAAAGTCTGAGCCGTCAGGCCGGTCAGCAGGGGCGTGGCGTATTGCCACCCAATGGCGGTGCTGGCCGCCCGGCGATGGCACGCCCATCGGCACCCGCAGGATCATCGGGCGGGGCGGCATCACCACCGCCACAGGTTCAAGCGGGCGGCGGGTTTTTATTATCGGATACACCGCACGAAGCACGCCAAACAGCCCGCGATCTTGCCGCAGCAGCAAATACGCTGATGGAATTAAAGGAAGCGACCGAAAAGTTCGAAGGATGCGCGCTTAAAAAATCAGCCAGCAAGACCGTTTTTGGTGTCGGCAACCCCGAAGCCAAGCTGGTGCTGGTCGGCGAAGCGCCGGGGGCCGAGGAAGACCGGCAGGGAGAACCCTTTGTCGGGGCAAGTGGTAAATTGCTGGATGCGATGTTGCGATCCATCGGATTTGCGCGCGAAGACATTTATATCACCAATGTTTTGCCTTGGCGCCCGCCGGGGAATCGGCCGCCGACCCCGGCCGAAATTGCCGTTTGTGAACCGTTTATCCGTCGTCATCTTGAACTGATCGGGCCAAAGGTCATTGTGTGCCTTGGCGGCAGTTCGGCCAAGACCCTGATGGATGAAGATCGCGGGATCACGCGTTTGCGCGGCACATGGAAAGAAATCCCGCTGGGAGCGGCATCGGTGGCACAGGTGACGGCGATGTTCCATCCGGAATATTTGCTGAAAACCCCGGAACAAAAACGCCTTGCCTGGGCGGATTTGCGCGCGGTGGCGCATAAACTTTCGTAAATTTCGTCATCAAAGGCCCCGCGCATGGCGGATATGCGGCGTGCGAGCCTTTCCGCCAAGTGGTTGATTTCGGATAAATCATTTCTCTGATCCGGATTTTGCTGCTATATGTCGACTTAATTTGCGGGGGGACACCGCACTCAATAGGTTGCGACGAGAAACTGCTTCGGGATACAAGCACGGCTTTGCCGCGGCCTTGTTGGGGAAAGACTGGTTTTGATCGAAGCAATAAGAATAAGCCTGCCGCAAGCGATTGATACAATCCGGCGCGGGATTTTCATGACAGCATTAGGTGCCATTTCGCTGGTTGTGCCGACGCACGCTCATGCGACAAAGGAACAGGCTGCGCTGAGCACTCCAGGTGCCAGTGATCGGGTTTCGGTTACCACCCCCATTGTTTTGTCCAAACGTGATGCGGAACTTTACGAACAGATTTTCGCCATTCAGGAACAGGGCCGCTGGAAAGATGCGGATAGCCTGATTTCGCGTCTGTCCGATGACTTGTTGATGGGCCATGTGCTGGCCCAGCGTTATTTGCATCCGACGGCCTATCGTTCGCGTTACAAGGAACTTAAGGATTGGCTGGCGCTTTATGCCGACCATCCGCAGGCGCCGCGCATTTACAAACTTGCGTTGCAGCGCCGCGGTGGTGCCACTTATCCGAAAAAGCCGGTGGGTGGTTACGTTAAAGGGGCTGGATATGATTACGAAGATATCCGTCCCTATCATCACAAATCGACCAAAAGCCTTTCAGCAGTGCAACGTTCGCGCGCAACTGTTTTAAAGCGCCGCATTCGTCAGCGGATCAGAAGTGGCTGGCCGACCGGTTCCTTGCAGGTGCTTGAAGCACAGGAAACCAAACGCCTGTTTGATGCCTTTGAACAGGACGAAGCCCGGACGTCGATCGCATCGGGTTACTATTATTTCGGCAAACCTGATCTGGCACTACGACACGCCAGCGAGGCGGCAAAACGGTCGGGTAAATACCTGCCGCAGGCCCATTGGACGTCTGGTCTGACAGCTTGGCGTCTTGGCAAGATGGATCAGGCGCATAGCCATTTTGTCGCCCTGAGCGAAAATAAATACGCATCCAGCTGGACCCGTTCGGCAGGGGCCTTTTGGGCGGCACGTATTGATCTGGCGGCGGGCCGGTTTGCCAAAGCGGACAAGCTGTTGCAAAAGGCGGCTGAATATCCGCGATCCTTCTATGGTTTGCTGGCACTGCGCACACTTGGCCGTGACGATGTGTTTGACTGGGACAGTCTGGCACTTGACGAAAACCGTGCCAACAAGCTGCGTCTTGATCCGCATGGTCGTCGGGCACTTGCCTTGCTTCAGATTGATCATCGTGACGAAGCCGAACGCGAATTGCGCAAAGCCGTTGCAAGTGATGATGACAAATTGCGCCGTGCTGTTTTGTCCTTGGCCGATACGGCCAATCTTGCGTCGCTGACCATGCGGTTGGGCGGGTATATGGCCCAGAAAACCGGTGAAGTGATCGTTAATGCGCTTTATCCCGTGCCACCATGGGTGCCGGAAGGCGGTTATGACGTTGATCGGGCGCTGCTTTATGCGTTGATGCGTCAGGAATCCGGTTTTAATGCCGAGGCACGCAGCCATGCCGGTGCGCGCGGTTTGATGCAGTTGATGCCGGCAACCGCAAGTTATATCGGCAATACCCGTTATCGCGGTGAAAAACGTGCCGAGCTGTATGAACCGGAAATCAATCTGTCGCTGGGGCAGAAATATGTTGATCACCTGTTGGAACAGAACGGTGTTGATAACGGGTTCTTGCAGTTGATGGCCGCCTATAACGGCGGGATCGGTAATCTGGGCCGTTGGCAGAAGGCGCTAAAAGATAACGAAGACCCGCTGTATTTCATCGAAAGCATTCCATCCCGCGAGACGCGCTTGTTTGTCGAACGTGTGATGGCCAATCTTTGGATGTATCGTTCCCGTTTGGGGCAAGACAGCCCGTCGCTTGATCGTTTGGCAGCCGGGAAATGGCCGGTTTACCAGTCACAGGATCTGGGCGATGATGGTGGTCTGACCGCTGAACGCTAGACGGTATCAATGACCGGCGAAAACAATCGCGAGACCAATCTGAAAAACGACCGGGAAAACAATCCGGCCGGGCCGCGTTCCCATCCGGGGACGGTGTTGGATCGTGTGAAGATGCCCCCCATGAGTGGTGATGAAGCGCTTCGGCGGTTTCACGAAACCCATTTGAATGCCCGGCGTGAAAATGGGCATGATTCCGTATCTGATGAGGGTGGGGAACTGGCGAAACTTCATCCGATCATGCGTCTTGTCGCCCTTGGCGGGACTTTGACCTTGATCGTCGGAGGGGTGCTTGGCGCGCTGTATTTGGGGTCCCGGCTTTAATCGCGCTTAACATGCGATGCAGTTTGGTTTGGCGGGTTAGTTTGGTTCGGCGGTTGTGGCGCTGGCGATTTCCGCATTCAGGTCCTGAATTTCGGCTTTGGCGGCACCGCCAAGCGGATCATCCTTGGGAATGTCGCGATAAAGATCAACAAAGACATTCAAGGCCTGTCGGAATTTTCCCTGCTGTTTTAACATTATACCATAATAATACCGGCTAAGTTGGTGGTTGGGCATTCGGCCCAACGCATGCAGGATCAATTCGCGCGAAATCTTGTCGATCTGGCCCTGTTGGGCGGTGATGCGGGTATCGGCATATTCAATGGCCAAGAGCGGGTTATGCCCCGACAGGGCATAGGCGCGCGCAAAGGCGGCAACCGCCCGGTCAATATCGCCGAGCCGCAACGACCCACGTGCCAGAACCACCCAACCCTGTAAATTGCGCGGGTTGGCTTCCAGTGACAGGACGATCTGGCTAAGCAAACGGCGGATTTGCTGATCTGTCTGGAAATCGGGGTCGGCAGCGTCGCTTGCCGCGGCGGCGGCGGCCGCAAGATTGCGTTCACCGGCCCGTTCTGCATAGGGGCGGGCCGGGATTTGCGGTGTGCCGATTGTGCCATAAAGCACGCCTGCGGCAATAACCGGAACCAATGCAAAGCTGATCCGAACAACCGTCGGGAATTCGCGTTTTCCATCGGTGCCGTCCGATGCCACACCATCATTGCCGCGTTGCAGGCTGGCAAAGATTGCAAGCCCGGCAAAACCGGCAAGTATGACAAGGCCAAGCCAGATCAAGGACGACCTCGCTTTGTGGCGGTGTTATATGCGCGGTTTTCTGGGAGCATCTTTATGAACGGTCCTGTGACGAGCCAAGAATTTCAGTCAGACGTTTTTCTTCCTGATCCGAAAGTGATTTTGGTCCGGCACCGTCTTCGCGTTGCTTGCGGCGGTAAAACGCAATGACCGCAATCAGGGCAAATAATGCCAGCAGGATCGGGCTGATCCACAGGATATAGGTTTCGGGTTTCAGCGGTGGATTCAACAGAACGTAATCACCGTATCGTTCGACGATATAGTCGATGACTTCGTCATTTGTGTCGCTGGCGATCAGGCGTTCACGCACCAGAATGCGCAGGTCGCGCGCCAGATCGGCATCAGAATCGTCAATTGACTGGTTCTGACAGACCAGGCATCGCAGTTCCTGACTGATATCACGGGCGCGTTCTTCAAGGACAGGATCGGAAAGCATTTCGTCGGGATTGACGGCATAGGCCGGTCCGGCGTGCAGTCCAATCAGAATGACGGCGAATGCCGCAAACAGGGAACAGGTTCGGCGCATCATCCCTTTAACTCCGCAATTTTGGGAAGCAATACTTCCTCAAGAACTTCGTTGGTGACCGGTCCGACATGTTTGTAACGGATCTGACCGGTGCCATCGATGATAAAGGTTTCCGGCACACCATAGACGCCAAAATCAATCCCGGTACGTCCTGAAAGATCCATGCCCACCGCACTATAGGGATCGCCCAGTTCGCCAAGCCAGTTCACCCCGTCCTGCGGGTCTTTTTCTTTGTAGTTCAGGCCATAGACCGGAACGTTTGCTTCGCGCGCCATGCGTTTGATCAGCGGATGTTCCGCCCGGCATGGAATGCACCAGCTGGCGAACACATTGAGTACTGACACATTGCCTTTGGAAATGTCAGCACGGGACAGGCCCTTGTCGCGGCCCGGCAGGGGCGGCAATTGGAAATCCGGGGCGGGTTTGTCAATCAGGGCAGATGGCACGACCGACGAATCTTTGCCGATATTCATCAGGAAAACACCGGCAAGGGCTGCAAACAGCACTAGCGGGATGACTGCGATCCAAAATCTCATGAAGCGGGAACTCCGTTTTTCTTATAGCGCAGGATAACGCGCGTACCGATGCTGATAACCCCTCCGATCAGCATCAGTAACATTCCACCCCAAACCCAGGGCATCATCGGCAGGAACCGAACGGTCACAACACGCCCGCCGTCTTCGGCGCGTTCACCGATCGACACATGCAGGTCGCCATCGCGCCCGTGCCAGATATCGGCTTCTTTGGTTTCTATGCCGCGGATCGGGTAATAGCGGACCTCGGGAAACAGTTCGGTCACCGGAAGCGCGTTGCGATAAACGATAAAGGTTGCTTTGCGCGTGGCAAAGTTTTCACCGGGTAACAAGGCAACGCCTTCGTATTGCAGGTTATAAGGGCCAATCTGGATGCTTTGCCCAGTGCGGGCCGATAACACCACTTGCTGTTCCCAGATTGCGCTGGCCGATCCCCCGGCAATCAGGATAGCAATCCCGATATGGGCGAATGTCATGCTAAGGTAGCGGGGGCCAAGCAACTGAAAATTACGATATTTGCCTTCGCCGTGATCGGGTTGGCGCCACAGGCGTTCCCACAAATCACCAAGGGCGGCGGTAAAGACCCATGCCGCAAGGCCAATGCCGAGCAATGGGACTGGCGATGCATCGATAAAGCGCATCCAGACAAACAAAACAACGATCAGCGACAGCAGGGCGGCAAGTTTCATGCGTCGCCCGATCAGCCATGCCTCGTCATTGCGCCAGCGAAGCGTCGGGGCAAATCCCATCAGAAACAGCATCGGCACGCCGATCGGAATTAAGGCCTGCACAAAAAAGGGCGGACCCACGGTGATGATGTCGCCGTCAAACCAGCGCAGGATCAGCGGATAAATCGTTCCGATCAGAACCGTGGCGGCGGTGACCGACAACATGACACTGCTGATGAACATGCCGCTTTCACGTGAAATCAGCGAGAAATCCTTGGTATCGACCATGCCACCGGCACAGCGCCAATACATGAAATAAGCCCCGGCAAACAGGATGCAGAACCCGACCAAAAGCGCAACACTGTCGCCGGTGCTCAGCAAGGCGGTTGGCAGTGGCCCTAAAAGGTCAGATCGGACAAGAAAAGTTCCAAACCATCCTGCGCCAAATGCTGAAAGAGCTAAAAGTGCCGCCCAGGGTTTAAGGGTTTCGGTCTTTTCCATAACCGCACGACAATGCAAAAAGGCCGTGCTTAAAAGCCATGGCAACAGCAACGCGTTTTCGGATGTGTCCCAGTACCACCAATTTCCCCATGCCTGTTCGGTATAGGCCCGATAGGCATTGATGGCGATGGCAGCCCCCAAAAGGGTCCAGGATGCCAATGCCCAGGGGCGCAACAATTCCGACCATGAACGATCAAGATTTGCCCCGGGAAGGGCGGCAAGCGTTGCGGCAAAAATCACAGACAATCCGGCAAGACCGGCATAAAGCACCGGGCCGCGCAATATGCCGGGGACGTCTTGCAATTGCGGGTCAAGACCACGGCCGTCAAGCGGCGCCATGACAGATCGCAGGAACGGGGCGGCGTCAATCAGTGTGGCAGCCGCCAGAAGGGCGGTAATGATTGCAAGAATGCCAAGCGTGACGCGGTCTTGCTGTGTGATGCCGCGCAGGGTGGTCTGGACTGCGAAAAGCAATGTGGCGATTGTGCTGGCGGTAACCCATAGCAGCATCGCCCCGCTATCGGGGATAAAGGCCGCCCCGATACGATACAGCATCGGGGTTGATGAATGGCTGTAATTGGCAACAATTGAAAGCGTGAAGTCGCTGACGATAAAGGAATGGATCAGGGCGGTTTCAGCAATGATTGCCAAAATGCACATCGCAAAAGGCAGCGGCCAGACACTGAGATGATTGGGATGTGTTGTGTTGTCTTGCTCGTTGTCGGATCGGTTCATTACCGGCCCGGTTGCCAGTGTTTGAACGGGGGCCAATACGTAATAGCCCGCGCGAAAAAGCGCCGGGCAAAACAGCACGGCCTGACAACACCCCAAAACAAGAATGAGGATAAGGGCAAAATGACCAAACTCTGCAATCATGCGTTTCTTCAGATTTCCCCGATATGTGACATTCGATAAACGAACACCACAAGGCCCCTGCTGTCAAATCGCAAGGGATGCATCCAGATTTATTGGTGCATTGAAGGCGTCAATGCACCGATTTTATGATGGCAGAATGTGGCTTAATTACGCATTTCTTCGGCGTTGCGGGCTTGGATTTCTTCCCAATGGCCGCTTTTTTTCAAGGAATCAGCGACTTCTGGCGGCATGTAATTCTCGTCATGTTTGGCAAGAACTTCGGATGCGATGAAGTGCCCCTGTGTGTCCATGTGACCTTCGGCGACGATCCCCTGACCTTCGCGGAACAGATCGGGCAGGATGCCGGTATAGGAAATTGTGACCGCATTTACCATGTCGGAGACAACAAAAGTCACGGTTTCACCACCGCCCAATTTTTGCAGGGATCCTTCCTCGACCAAACCGCCAACACGCAGGCGCTGATCAGGATCGATGGGCGATTTTTCGGCGATTTCGGTCGGGCTGAAAAAGAACACGACCGAATCTTCAAATGCTGTCAGGGCAAGCGCGGCGGCAGCACCAACGGCCAGAAGGGCCGCAAGAATGATATACATGCGTTGGCGTTTACGGGATTTTGCACGCGAAAGAGACACTTTTGTATTCTCCGCTCAGGACGTTTGGTCTTTGGGGCGCACCCGGCGCGGGCGGCGAGATTTTAGAACGGTTTCAAGTTGATCGAGTTCGGTTCGGCTTTGGCCAAGACCGCGCAGCGTTGTGATCAAAAGCACGATCAGCGAGATGGCCGCGATGCCATAGCTTGCCCAGATATAGCTGCCATATCCGCCCATCGAGAAGAATTCGCTCATTTTCCGGCTCCGGCGTTGTGACCTTGGTCATAGGCAAGATTGCTGTCATCGCCCGATGTGGGGGCGCGGTCGTCAAACACGCCGCTAAGCTGAAGCGCACGGATGCGGCGCTGGTTCAGTTCAAGCCGCACGCGCAGCACCAGAACGATGAAGTAATAGCCGGTAAAGGCAAAGGCCATGATCAGAAGCGGGGCCAGCATGCTGGGGTCGATGCTCGGCCCATCCATGCGGGCAACCGATGCCGGTTGATGCAGGGTGTTCCACCAATCGACCGAAAACTTGACGATTGGCACATTGATCGCCCCGACAAGGGCCAGCGCCGATCCGGCCTTTGATCCGCGTTCGGGATCGTCAAATGCATTCACCAGTGCGATATACCCAAGATACAGGAACAACAGGATCAGCATCGATGTCAGGCGGGCATCCCAAACCCACCATGTCCCCCACATCGGTTCGCCCCAAAGCGATCCGGTAATCAGGGTCAGGGCGGTAAAGGTCGCGCCGATCGGGGCGGTGGCGCGCGCACAGATATCAGCCAGCGGATGCTTCCAGATCAGGCTCATCGCGCCACATGCGGCCATTCCGATATAACAGAACAACCCCATCCAGGCGGCGGGCACATGAATATACATGATCCGAACCGTGCTGCCCTGTTGATAATCAACAGGTGATGCGAACAGCGCCAGATAGAGTCCGACGGCGGTCAGGATGACGGTCAGCGTTACCATCCAGGGCATCATGGCCCCGGTCAGTTTCAGAAACACGCTTGGTTTGGCGAAACGATGCATTTTCTCTCGTCCGTTTGCGGTCATGGCGCCGAAGGTCGTTATTTTTGCTCTGTCGTCTTTATCATTATTATTATCATTCCACAGCCTGTCGGATGGCATGTGCGGTGGCAAAGGGGGCCGCGGCCAGTGAAAGCAACAGAATTGCCCCCATGATCTGTAACTGTGCCTGGGCGGAAATGCCAAGCAATGCGGCCTCGACCGCACCGGCACCAAATATCAGTACCGGTATATATAGGGGCAAGACCAACAATGACACCAGTACCCCGCCCCGGCGCGCGCCCAATATCAGGGCCGCGCCAATCGCGCCGATCAAACTAAGTGCTGGTGTGCCGATCAGCATGGCGATCATCAATGTGGCAAACCCGTTCTGATCCATATTTAACATCACCGCCATGATCGGGGCCGCCATAATCAACGGCAAGCCCGTGGTCAACCAATGCGCGCAGACCTTGCCCAAAACCAGCAATTCCAGTGGCGCAGGCGACAGGGTCAGCAGTTCCAGCGTGCCATCCTCGTAATCGGTCTGAAAGACACGTTCCAGTGACAGCATCGCCGCCAGAAGGGCCGCAACCCAGATCACACCCGATGCGATGCGAGCCAGGATATTGACCTCGGGCCCGACACCGAACGGAAACAGGGTGGTGGTCACGATAAAGAAGGCAACTACCATTACGGAATCCGCCCCCTGGCGCATTGCCAGACGCAAGTCGCGACGCAATATGGCGACAAAGGCATTCATATCGTGGCCCCCGTCTGCTTGCCTTGATCTATGTCGAATGGGTGGTTATCGCCAGTGTCTGTCTCGTCAGCATCGTCCTGATCGGCGAGCCATTCCATCATCGGAATGGCAAATTGATCAAGGTCGAGGATCGTGGGTGATGTGACATCAAGATCAATATGCGTTGAATAGATCACAATTCCACCCTTTGCCCGGAAACGTGCAATCAGGCGGGCCAGCTCGGCACAGCTTTCGCGATCCAGCCCGACTGTTGGCTCGTCAAGCAACCAAAGATCGCTGCTGCCTAAAAGGATGCGGGAAAGGGCGGTGCGGCGTTTTTGCCCGCTTGAAAGGTAACGTCCGGCCGTATGGGCAAGGTGATGAATATCAAGGGCGCGCAGCGCCTGATCAATTTCACCGTCAATATCGGAAACCCCGCGAAGTTCGGCCCAAAGGCGCAAATTATCGCGGACGGACAATACCGGTTTGATGGCGTCCTGATGGCCCAGATACTGCAGGCGGGCGCGATGCGCGATCCGATCATCTGCGATGTCGTGTTCCTGCCAGCGGATATTGCCCCGGCGGGGGGACGTCAGCCCGGCCATCAGGCGCAACAGGCTTGATTTCCCCGCCCCGTTTCGACCGCGCAGCATTACGGCATCGCCTGTACTGGCAGAAAAGGCAAGATTGCCAAATACCAGACGTTCGCCGCGCAGGCAGGTCAGATCAGAACCGGTAAAAACTGTCATCTAACTCATTTGGCTGTCGGAATTCATGCCGGATATGCGTTTTCTATAACGCGTCCTAGTTTATTAATCATGCTTTATCCGACATTGGCCGCGATGACATTGTTTCAAATCAATCCAAAAAGCCGTCAAACGCCGCAGCAATCAAAAATCGGCTGCGGCGTTGATGAAGATATACTGTCCTAGAACCGGATGACAGAGGCGCTGCGGATCGGGCCACCGCGGCCTTCTTGTACCAGAATGGCAATGCCGCCATCACATACCTGACCAAGGGCAAAGTCCAGTTCACGCCGGTTGCCATTCCAATTGCCAAGATCGACCATTTCACGCACGACATTGGCATGGACCAGTCGACGACCGGAATTTTCACCGGACCGGACATCGCGGGCTTGTTCACGATCAAAGCCAACCAGCCAAAGGTGATAGGACTGCCCCGGTGGCGGGGTATCTGTCATGCCGAGCATCACCTTGCCACTTGCCGGAATGGCCGGGTCGTCCGATAGCAGGGAAAGATCTGCCCAAACCTGTAACGGGGTGGCTTCGTCGCCGGTGGTGGTGATTTGCTGTTTGGCGGTGGCACGGATGACATGACTGCCGTTAATCACGACCTGCGGGGTATAGACGTATCGTTCGCGCATATGACTGGCGTAATCACGTTGTCGTTTGGTGTAACTGGCATCGGAAAATGGATCTTCCCAGCCAAGATAGTTCCAGTAATCGACATGGAATGACAGCGCAAGAAAGTCGCTACGTTCCTGATTTATCTCGTAAAGAACGTGATCGGCCGGGGGGCACGAATTGCATCCCTCTGAGGTGTAAAGCTCGATCACGGCGCGCGGGGTTATGGCTTCTGCGGCATTGGCCGTCGCAAAACCTGTCCAAAGTATCGTTCCAAGGATGATGAGAAGGGGGCGAAACTGTTTCATGGCGTGATGATGCCCCAGTTTTCCCATCAACCACCAATCACAAGGCCTTGAAAGAAGCGTTTGTGTGAAAACGACCGATATTTGCGCAAAACCCGGGAATTTCGACAGGAGATTTCGGAAGATAGGTGCTATTAGCTCCGGTCGATCCCGAAGGGGGTAACAGGCCATCACGGGATGCGCAGGGTCAAATCACCTTTGCGTTTATACAGAAAAATGAGGAAGAGGCACTGCGGCGGGAGCAACTATCCGTGGATGCCGGTCCAAGAAAGGTTTGCAGATAATGATGAAACGAGAGCATTGGGGTTCGCGCCTTGGCTTTATTCTGGCGGCTGCCGGGTCGGCTGTCGGTTTGGGGAATATCTGGAAGTTCCCCTATATGGCAGGCGAGAATGGCGGCGGTGCCTTCCTGCTGATTTATCTGGCATTGGTCTTTACCATCGGTTTGTCGGTGATGCTGGCGGAAATGGTTCTTGGCCGTATGGCTGAAAAGAATGCGATTGGGGCGTTTGCAAAACTCAAAGGCGGTGCTTGGCCATTGATTGGGTTTTGTGGTGTTGCTGCGGCCTTTATCATTTTGTCATTTTACAGTGTGGTCGCGGGCTGGACGATTTCCTATATGGTCAAATCGGTCACCGGCGCACTTGCCATTGAAGACCCGGATCAGTTGGGCAGCCTGTTTGGGGGCTTCATTTCCGATCCGGTTTCGCCGCTGATTTATCATGCGATCTTTATGGTACTGACGGTTTTTGTCGTTCTATCGGGCGTTGGGGCCGGTATTGAACGTGCATCGAAAATCCTGATGCCGGCATTGTTCGCATTGCTGCTGGTTTTGATCGTGCGGTCGGTTACCCTGCCGGGGGCCGAAGCCGGTATTACCTTCCTGCTGTCGCCGGACTTTTCGAAAGTGACATGGACGACGGTTTCCGATGCGCTTTCGCAGGCGTTCTTCTCGCTCTCGCTTGGGATGGGGGCGATGATTACCTATGGCTCGTATCTGAGCAAAAAGGAAAACATCGCAAGTTCGGCGGGGTGGGTCACCTTGCTGGATACGATGGTTGCCGTGATGTCGGGTCTTTTGATCCTTCCGGCGGTGTTCGCATTTGGCTTTGATCCAAGTGCCGGTCCGGGGCTTACCTTTATCACCTTGCCGGCTGTGTTTGCACAGATGCCGTTCGGATCGTTCTTTGCGTTCCTGTTCTTCCTGCTTTTGGCGATTGCGGCGCTGACCTCGGCGGTGTCGATCCTGGAAGTCGTCGTTGCCTATTTCGTCGATGATCGTGGCATCAGCCGCAAATCGGCATCGATCACGGTCGGTGTGATCATTTTCCTGATGGGTATTCCGTCGTCGCTGTCGCTGGGGATTATGGGGGACTTCACCATCTTTGGTATGGGCTTCTTTGATCTGATGGACTTTGTCAGTTCGAAATTGCTGCTGCCGATTGGTGGTTTGTTCATTTCGCTGTTTGTCGGCTGGGTCGTCTGGGGCAAGGCCAAGGAAGACATTGCATTGCATAACGGGATCGTGCCGTTCTGGATCAACGCCTGGGGCATTATTGTAAAGTTTATCGCACCGGTGGCGATTGCCTTTATTTTGCTTAAGGGGCTTGGCGTTCTGTAATTGCCGGTCTGCACCGCATTGAAAATCAAAGGGTGGGGAAATTATCCCCGCCCTTTTTGCTTGTTGGCTATTTGAGGTTTGTGAAGCTTAGGATGCTTTTGCACGTCGTTGTTGCGATAGGCTAAGAATATCATCAGCATCCATCGGCTTGCCCAGAAGATAGCCCTGGATATAGTCGCAACCGGCATCACGCAGCAGGTTAAGCTGTTCTTCGGTTTCAACGCCTTCGGCGACGCATTTCTTGTGCAGGTTCTGGGCCATGTTGATGATGGTGATTGCCAGTGTATTGCCTTCGCGGCCTTGATTGATATCGCTGACAAAGCTTCGATCAAGCTTGATCGTATCAAAGGGCAATTGGCGCAGGTAGCTGAGACTGGAAAAGCCGGTGCCGAAATCGTCAAGCGAGATCTTGACGCCCAGATCGCGGATGCGTTGCAGATTGGCGCGCATCTCGTCGATGTTTTGCATGAACAGGCTTTCGGTGATCTCGATTTCCAGCCGGTCACTGGCAAGGCCCTTGTCGACCAGAATAGTGCGGATTTGTTCGGCCAGATCGACAGTGCCATAGAATTGCTGGACAGAAACATTTACGGCCATCGTAATGTTATGCAGCCCCTGTTCCCGCCATGAAACGGCCTGTCGGCAGGCGTGTTGCAAAACCCAGCGGCCCAGTTCACCAATAACCCCCATCTGTTCGGCGATCGGGATAAAGGTTGTCGGGGAAATCGGGCCAAGGGTCGGATGGTTCCAGCGCAACAGGGCCTCGACCCCGTGCAATTCGCCGGTGCGAGCCTGAAACTGGGGTTGATAGACCACATGAAATTCGTCGTTATCAAGTGCCTGGCGCAGGGCGGTTTCAAGTGCCAGATCGGCACCATTGCGACTGTGGCTGGCGCGGTTATAGCGACTGAACTGGTTTCGGCCCTGTTCCTTGGACTGCATCATCGCGATTTCGGCATTACGCAGCAGATTGGCCGTATCGTTGGCATCACGCGGGAATGAAGCAATGCCGATACTGGCCGAGATATAAATATCCTGCCCTTTGCGGGTTTTATGCGGTTCGCTGAGCGCGTCCAACAGGTCTTTGGCCAGTTTGGCATCCTCTGCGGTATCGTCGGCGGCATTTTTATCTGACGGTTTGTCGCCCGAGAGCAAGATGGCATATTCATCCGCGCCAACACGCGCCAGAACGCCGCCTTCGTCCAGTCGGCGATGAAGCCGACGGGCCACTTCGACCAGAACATCATCGCCGTCACTGTGGCCCAGCGTATTGTTCACGCGCTGGAAATTGTCGATGTCTAGCAACAGGATCGTCAGGCTTGTGCCATTACGACGGGAGTCCCCAATGCCATGCGCCAACAGTTCAAGAAAACGCCGCCGATTGGGGTAGCCGGTCAGTTCATCAATATGGGCAAGCCGTAGAATGTCTTCGCGGTTTTTCTTGCGTTCGCTGATATCGGTAAAGATCGACGCATATTGGCAAATTTCGCCTTCGCCATTGCGGATGGCGATAATCGACAGCCATTCCGGATAAACTTCCCCCGACTTTCGGCGGTTCCAGATTTCGCCTTCCCATTTGCCATGTTGCTGAATGCTGCGCCACATTGCGGCATAGAAATCCGGTGATTGCCGACCAGATTGCAAAATTCGGGGGTTTTTGCCAATCACATCCGATGCGCTATAGCCGGTAACGCGGGTAAAGGCCGGATTGACCAGTTCGATGATCCCGTTGGCCGTGCAGATCATGATCCCGTCCGGCGAGGTTTCGATGATCTTGTTTGCAAGAAACAGGGATCGTCGCGCCGCAGATAATTCGGTATCGCGCCCTTCCATCAGGGCACGCAGATGGGCGAAATAATCCTGTTCGATGAATTCCAGAAGATCGGCAAAAGACAGCACGCCAATCACGTTGCGCGTGTCATCAATAACCGCCAAATGGCGGATATTTTCGTTCAGCATGGTGTCGCGTGCGTCGCTCAGACTGGTCTTGGCGGCAATCACATGCAGGGGGTGACTGGCAATGTCGATTGCGGGACGCGCATGTCCCCCATTGGCGAGGTTTTGTAAAATATCGCGTTCGGTGATGATGCCGGCATGGTCAAGAACCGATACCTGCTCGGTCTTGACGGTCGGGTCATAGATAATCGCGCAATCGCATTTGGCCTCGTGCATGCGTGCGCGCAGTTCCGACATACTGATATCGCCATCAACGAAAATAGTCGTGCGTCGGATGGCATCGCCAACATCCCCTTCGCCCAGCGTGCGCAAACTGCCCTGATGACGGATCAGGTCCGACTGGCTGATGATCCCGGCCAGACGGTTTTTTTCGTCAATCGTGACCAGATGGCGGACATGGCGTTCGCGCATTCGCACCATTGCGGCTTCGGGGCTGGCATGAAGGGAAATGCTATGCACCGGGGCCGACATCCAGTTTGAAATCGGTTCATCAAGCGCATGGACGCAGTCTGTCGGTAAGGCCAAACAGTCCTTTTCCGTCCAGATGCCGACCGGCAGATTGTCTTTGGTGATGATGATTGAACTGCAATTGACTTCGCGCATCATTTCAATGGCGCGGGCAAGCGTTGTTTCCGGAGCGCATCGTAAGACGGTGCCCGGTGAAATCGTGCCTACGGTCAGGTTTGCAGTTCGGCCATCCGTTAAATTGGGGCGCGTCATATTAACCTGTTGTCAAAACCCTGCGGGTCACCCGGCTCAGGGGCGTCACTATTTTGGCCTAACCCCTATCAAATCTGATGGCAGACTGATTTGTTTTAAATCAATCCAAGGAGGCGGTTTAACCAAGGTGCAATTACAGGCCGTGATACGCGCATAAAAAAGCACCCCGCCTTAAAAAGACGGGGTGCTTGAACGTCTGGCTGATGATTTCAGATGAAATCAGGCAGCTTTCATCATGTTGCGCAGAACGAACTGCAAAATGCCGCCGTTCTGGTAATACAGGACTTCGTTTTCGGTATCGATACGGCAAGTGGCGATGACCTCTTCGGTGCTGCCATCTGTGCGCGTGATACGAACCGTAACGTCCTGCATCGGGGTGATACCGTTGGCAACACCCAGAACGTCAAAGACTTCGGTGCCGTCCAGCTTATAGGTCTCACGACCTTCACCATTTTTGAACTGCAACGGCAGGACGCCCATGCAGACCAGGTTGGTGCGGTGGATACGTTCAAAGCTTTCAGCCAGAACAGCTTTGACGCCAAGAAGGTTGGTGCCTTTTGCTGCCCAGTCACGCGACGAACCGGTGCCGTATTCCTTACCAGCGATGACAACCAGCGGGGTGCCTTCGGCCTGATAACGCATGGCGACATCATAAACCCAGCCCTGTTCACCGGACGGGTAATGAACCGAAACACCACCTTCGGTGCCCGGTGCCATTTGGTTGCGAATACGGATGTTGGCAAATGTGCCGCGCATCATGACTTCGTGGTTACCACGGCGTGCGCCGTAGGAGTTGAAGTCACGAACGGCAACGCCGTTTGCTTTGAGGTATTCACCAGCCGGGCTTTCTGCCTTGATCGAACCGGCCGGAGAAATGTGGTCGGTGGTGACAGAATCACCCAGGATCAGAAGCGGGCGTGCGCCGTGGAAATCGGTGAAATCACCCGGTTCTTTCGCCATGTTGACGAAATAGGGCGGGTTTTGCACATAGGTCGACTTGTCTTCCCAAAGGAAGGTTTCGCCTTCGGTGACCTTGATGTCCTGCCATGGTTTCGGACCGGCAAAGATGTTGTCGTAACGATCTTTGTACATCGACGCCGAGATCGAGGCCGCAATGGTATCTGCGATCTCTTTATTGGTTGGCCAGATGTCTTTCATAAAGACGTCTTTGCCATTCTTGTCGGTGCCCAGCGGATCGTTGTTCAGGTCGATCTTCAGGTTACCGGCAAGCGCATAGGCAACAACCAGCGGCGGAGATGCCAGATAGTTGGCTTTGACATGCGGGCTGATACGGCCTTCGAAGTTACGGTTGCCAGACAGAACCGCTGTGACCAACATGTCCTTGTCTTCGATGGCAGCGGCAATCGGGGCCGCAAGCGGACCAGAGTTACCAATACACGTCGTGCAGCCGAAACCGGCAATGTTAAAGCCAAGCTTATCAAGGTAATCCTGCAAACCGGCTTTTTCGAGATAGTCGGCAACAACAAGCGAACCCGGTGCAAGCGAGGTTTTCACCCACGGTTTGCTGTGAAGGCCGAGCTCGACAGCTTTTTTCGCCAGCAGACCGGCCGCAATCAGCACACTCGGGTTCGAGGTGTTGGTGCAGGAGGTGATGGCAGCGATAACAACGTTGCCGTCCTTCATGTCGAAGTTTTCATTCGAAACCGGAACGGTACGATCAGCATCAACACCCGGTGCCATTTCGGCAAAGGTTTGCTTGAAGCTTGAAACGGCATCTTTGAGAAGAACACGGTCCTGCGGACGCTTCGGACCCGAAAGGGCCGGCTCGACGGTTGAAATGTCAAGTTCAAGCGTTGCGGTGTATTCTGCTTCATGTGCCGGGTCGCGCCACATGCCCTGTTCTTTGGCATATGCTTCGACCAGCGCGATCTGATCTTCTTCACGGCCGGTGTTACGCATATAGTTCAGCGTTTCATCATCGATCGGGAAGAAGCCACAGGTCGCGCCATATTCCGGTGCCATGTTACCAATGGTCGCACGGTCCGGCAGGCTCATATGGTCAAGTGCATCGCCATAGAATTCGACGAATTTGCCGACCACACCTTTTTCGCGCAGCATCTGAACGACGCGCAGCACGAGATCGGTGGCGGTGATGCCTTCTTTCATCGAGCCGGTCAGTTTAAAGCCGACGACTTCCGGGATCAGCATTGAAATCGGCTGGCCAAGCATTGCGGCCTCGGCCTCAAGACCGCCAACACCCCAACCGAGAACGGCAAGGCCGTTGACCATGGTGGTGTGGGAATCTGTACCAACCAGCGTATCCGGATAGGCAACGGTTTTGCCGCTGTCATCTTTGCCGGTCCAAACGACCTTGGCAAGATGTTCAACGTTCACCTGGTGGCAGATGCCAGCTCCGGGTGGGACGATGCGGAAATTGTTGAAAGCACCCTGGCCCCAACGCAGGAACGAATAACGTTCGCCGTTGCGTTCGAACTCGACATCCATGTTTTTCTCAAGGGCGTCGTCGGTACCAAAGTAATCAATCATGACCGAGTGGTCGATGACGAGGTCAACCGGTGAAAGCGGGTTCACCTTTTGGGCGTCGCCACCCATTTTAACGACCGCATCGCGCATCGCGGCAAGGTCAACAACGGCGGGAACACCGGTGAAATCCTGCATCAGGACGCGGGCCGGACGATAGTTGATCTCGTGGCTGCTTGAACGGGTTTTAAGCCATTCGACAACGGCTTTGACATCGTCGGTTTTAACGGTGAAATCGTCTTCGTAACGCAGAAGGTTTTCAAGAACGACCTTCAACGTGAACGGCAGTTTTGAAACGTCGCCGATTTTCTCGGAAGCAACTTTGAGGCTGTAATAGTCGTAGGACTTGTCCCCGACATTCAGCGTGCGGCGCGTATTCAGGTTGTCTTTGCCACAAATGGACATCAGACCCTCCTCAAGGTGGTTAAAGGGCTTGTCGTGACAAGACACCCCGACCGTCGGAGCGCCGAGCGGTGGGCTATCTGTATCTCGTGACGCGGGTCACGGCTACATATGTATGTGCCCGGGGGTTACACCACAATTCCCTTGGAAAGTCCAGACCTGCTAAAGGGGCATTCTTGAAATCCGTATGATAACAACGAATTGGTTCCGCAGGCAGGGGAAATAACAACCAAAAGGGGATCGATTTCGCCGGAAATTGCGATAAATCGATCTGATTGTTTTTTGCGAGTCTGACTGTGTGACGCGCGATCAAACAAGACTCGGATGGTCAACGCACCCTGTTTGATCACGGGAAATCCTTGTTGATACCGCGCCGAATCGGTTCGGCGTGGTGGCCGATGAAATGGGAATTCAACGGTTTGGCGACATGTCATTGGTGCAGCGCGAACATGTCGGACGATGTTGCATCGCAATATTATTTTTCCGAAATCATGATCGGTTGTATTGCGATGACCTTACGGAATTATAGATGGAAAAGCCTTTACGGGTTCGGGTCGGAAAAATTGTGCAGCGCGAATTTGTGAAAAGTCTCAATTCGTTGCTGTGCAACACGTTGACGGCATTTGCTGAAATTGGTACTTAAATACGTATTAAATGTGTCACGCCCGGTTTCCGTAAGGTCGGGTCAGATAAAAACGGCACATCATCAGGGAAACTGAACAAGAGGCATAAAGGTATCGCTTTGAATTCCGGACAACCGGAAAAGGATGCCTGCGGCCCAAGTCAGGGAGGATAAGCGTTGCTATGACGTCACAGGATCCCATTTTGCAGATCAGCGACGTGTCGCTTGTGTTTGGCGGCGTGCGCGCGCTGAGCGATGTCAGCTTTTCTGTCCAGCCTGGCGAGCTGTTTTCAATCATCGGCCCGAACGGTGCAGGCAAGACCTCGATGCTGAACTGCATATCCGGTCGGTATCAGCCCACGATGGGGTCCGTGTCCTTTAAAGGACAGAATGTGACCGGGCTTAAACCGAACGCCCGTGCTGAACTTGGTATTGGTCGTACATTCCAGAACCTTGCGCTTTTTGGCCATATGAACGTTCTGGACAATATCATGGTCGGGCGGCATCACCTGTTGAAAAACAACTTTCTGACCGGTTCGCTTTACTGGTTTTCCGGTGCCCAGAAGGAAGAGCTTGAACATCGTCGCTTCTGCGAGGATGTGATCGACTTTCTTGAAATTTCGCACATTCGCAAGGCGACGGCGGGCACGCTGTCCTATGGCTTGCGCAAACGTGTTGAACTGGCGCGTGCGGTGGCGCTGCGCCCTGATCTGATCCTGCTGGATGAACCGATGGCCGGTATGAACCTTGAAGAAAAAGAGGACATGGCGCGCTTTATCATCGACCTCAATGAAGAATGGGGGATGACGGTGGTGATGATCGAACATGACATGGGGGTTGTGATGGATATCTCAAGCCGGGTCATGGTTCTCGATTTTGGGCGCAAGATTGCCGAAGGATTGCCCGAAGAAGTCATGGCCAATGCCCATGTCAGAAAGGCCTATCTTGGCGAAGAAGACGACGTGACCGACGAAGACGAGCAGGTGGCCTGAATATGACTAGCAATACTCCAGAATATGCCGATGTCCAGGCGCTCGATACCTTTCCGAAAGTGCTGGCCTATAATGCGCGTCACTGGCCCGATGAAATTGCCATGCGTGAAAAGGAATTCGGCATTTGGCAGGAATTCACCTGGAAAGATTACAATGACCGCGTCAAATGGATGACGCTTGGTCTGCGCGATATGGGGATCAAGCCCGGTGATGTGGTTGGCCTGATCGGTGAAAACCGCCCGGAATGGGTTTGGGGCGAAGTCGCAGCCCACGGGTTGCGGGCGATGTCGGTTGGTCTGTATCAAGATAGCCTGCACGACGAAGTTGCCTATCTGATTACTTATTCCGGTGCGCGCGTTCTGATCGCCGAAGACGAAGAACAATGTGACAAACTGATCGAACTGACCGACCAGATTCCGACGGTTGAATATATCGTTTATTGTGATCCGCGCGGCCTGCGCAAATATGATGATCCACGCCTGATGGATATCGAAAAACTGTATGAGCTTGGCCGGTCGATCGAAGCAAAAGACCCCGGCGCCTATGACGCGATGGTTGCCGATACCCGAGGTGACGAATGCGCCATTTTGTGCACGACATCGGGCACCACGTCCAAACCGAAAATGGCGATGCTCAATTCCGGTGATTTTTTGGATCATTGTGCTGCCTATTTGCGGGCCGACCCGAAATATCCGGGTGATGATTATGTTTCGGTTCTGCCGCTGCCATGGATCATGGAACAGGTTTATGTTGTCGGGCAGTCGCTGATCAGTCGCCAGATTGTGAATTTTGTCGAAGAACAGGAAACCATGATGGCCGATCTTCGCGAGATCGGACCGAATTTCGTTCTTTTGGCACCGCGCGTGTGGGAATCCATTGCGGCTGACGTTCGGGCACGGATGATGGATTCAACCCTGTTCAAACAAAAAATGTATGATTTTGGCATGTCGTTGGCCCGCACAGCCCTTGATGCCGGTGGCCATTCCAAATTTGCCGATGTCATTTTAATGAATGCCTTGAAAGACCGGCTGGGCTTTTCCAATTTGCGCTCGGCGGCGACGGGCGGGGCGGCAATGGGGCCGGAAACTTTCAAGTTCTTTCATGCCATGGGCGTTCCGTTGCGCCAGCTTTACGGCCAAACTGAACTTTGCGGCGCCTATACTATCCATCAGCCCGACGACATCGATTTTGATACTGTCGGCAAGGCGTTTGATAATTCCGAAATCCGGGTCATCAATGCCGATGAAAACGGGGTTGGCGAAATCGTCGCCCGGACATCGGGCATGTTCACCAGCTATTATAAAAATCAGGCGTCCTATGACGAGGATGTCCGCGATGGCTGGATGCATACTGGCGATGCCGGATACTTTAAAGAAGACAACAAGCATCTTGTGGTGATCGACCGCCTGAAAGATTTGGCGGAAACATCGACCGGGGTGCGGTATTCGCCGCAGTTTATTGAAAACAAACTGAAATTCTCGCCGTTCATTGCCGAGGCCGTGATCCTTGGCAAAGGATTGCCGTTCCTGTCGACCATGATCTGTATTCGGTATTCGATCATGGCAAAATGGGCCGAGCAGCGCGGGATTGCCTTTACCAACTATACCAACCTGTCTGCCCAGCCGCAGGTCTATGACATGATCGTTGATGAAATCCGTCAGGTGAATGAAACCCTGCCCGAAGCCCAACGGATCAAGCGTTTCCTGTTGCTGTATAAGGAACTTGATGCCGATGACGGCGAACTGACCCGGACGCGCAAGGTGCGGCGTAGTGTTGTTGCCGAAAAATATGCTGACATCATCGATGCGGTTTATGCGGGCAATGACAAGGTTGATATCGATACCATGATCACATTCCAGGACGGGTCAAAAACCCGCATCCAGACCAGTGTCAAGGTCATCGATCTGGACGCAAACAATGCCGCAAAGACGGCCTCCAAAGCCGCCGAATAAGGCCGCGATAAAAACTGTGCGCCCCGATTGCTTAGACGGCAGTGGGGCCGCCATTACAGGGATGGCAACATGAATTTCGAACTTCTGTTCCAGCTTCTGCTGAATGGGCTGATTGTCGGGACACTTTATGGCGTTGTCGCCATGTGTTTCGTGCTGATCTACAAATCGACCCAGATCGTGAACTTTGCGCAGGGGGAATTCCTGCTGATCGGGGCGTGGGTTTGCTATGCCTTCCTGGTCGAAATGCATATGCCTTTCTGGCTGGGCTTTATCTTTACGTTATTGTTCATGATGGCCTTTGGCATCGTCTTGCAGATGATCGTGCTCCGCCCGATGATTGGCGAACCGATCATTTCCGTGATCATGGTGACGATCGGACTTTCGATCTTTTTCCAGGCCGCGACGAAATGGATTTTCGGTGCGACCACGGCAACCTATCCGCAGGTGTTTGAAACCCGATCCGTCAACCTTTTGGGGATGCAGATCGAAACCGCCTATATCATGAGTTTCGTGATCTCGCTGTTCATCATGGCCGGGTTCTATTGGTTCTTCAAATATTCCAAGCTGGGTCTTGCGATGCGGGCCACCGCATTTGATCAACAGGTCGCGCAAAGCCTTGGGATTTCCGTCAAAACCGTGTTTGCCATGTCTTGGGCGATTTCGGCCCTGGTGTCGGGTGTTGCCGGGATTGTGATCGGCATGGTCAACGGGGTGTCATCGGGGCTTTCGGTCATCGGGATCAAGGTGTTCCCGGCGGTTATTCTGGGCGGGCTTGATTCGATTGTTGGCGCAATTGTTGGCGGGGTGATCATCGGTCTTTTGGAAAACAGTGCCGAGTTTGTTGACGGTCAATATCTGCACTGGGGCAACCTGTTTTCGATCGCACCGTTTTATGTGCTGATCATCATTCTTTGCATCAAGCCATACGGTTTGTTTGGCACCAAAGACATCGAACGCATCTAAGGGGCGGAGTAATACGTTATGGCTGGATTTTCGATGCGTCCCTGCGGTGATTTTCGCACCACTTACCGACAGGATACGCGGATATTTGATACGACTTTCGTGCGTTATGCTGCCGTTTGTGGTGTGATTGCAACGGGACTGATTCCGTTTGTTCTGGATGGATATTACGTCAACCTGTTTATCCAGATTTCCTATTTCGCGATTGCGGCACTTGGGTTGAATATTCTGGTTGGTTTTACCGGCCAGATTTCACTGGGGCATGCGGCCTTCTTTGGGTTTGGTGCCTTTGCATCGGCCTGGATCAACAATCACACCGGCATTCCGGTTTTGCTGTCGATCCCACTGGCCGGTTTGATGACAGCGGCTGTTGGACTTTTGTTTGGTTTGCCTGCGGCGCGTATCAAAGGGCTTTATCTGGCGATTGCGACGCTTGCGGCACAGTTCATTCTTGAAGATTTCTTTGCCCGTGCCAATTGGTTCACCGGTGGGTCTTCTGGTGCGGCGGCAAATCCGGTCAATGTGTTTGGCTATGAAGTTTTCGACGATTTCAGCTTCTTCTATGTTTGCCTGTTTTTCCTTGTGGTGATGTTCCTGCTTGGCAGCAACCTGATGCGGACCCGTGACGGGCGCGCCTTTGTTGCTGTGCGCGATCATTATCTGTCGGCTGAGATCATGGGGATCAATCTGACGAAATACCGTCTGATGAGCTTTGCAATCTCATCGTTTTATGCCGGTGTTGGTGGGGCGATTTATGGCCATTATCTGGGCTTTGTATCCGCCGAAGGCTTTACCATCCTGCTGTCGATCCAGTTCCTGGGCATGATCATCATTGGGGGGCTTGGCTCGGTCAAGGGCACCTTGATGGGGACTGTTTTCATGGTGATGCTGCCGGAAGTTATGGAATCCGGCGTGAGCATGATGAGCGTTTTCGACTGGGCCAATTCGACGGCAGTGACCGACGGGCTGGCCTATATCAAGGAGATGGCGATCGGTCTGGCCATCATCCTTTTCCTGATCTTTGAGCCGGACGGGCTTGCACACCGTTGGAAACAGATCAGGGCGTACTGGAAGCTTTATCCCTTCTCGTATTGAAAATATTGCCGAAACCCGTTCGCCAAAAAACACAAAGGAACGGGATCAAAATCGGCAAGGACCGGGAGGCTACTTTGTTTAGTAAAACGTCCAAGGGAGACGTCGTGATGAAAAGACTGATTGCTGCGACAGCTATTGTTGCAACCGGCCTGTCGATTTCGGCAGCCAAGGCAGATGACGACATGGTCTTTGTCGGCCATCTGATGGATATCACTGGCCCGACCGGTTTTATCGGCAAATTCTATGCCGATGGTGTGCGTGATGCGCTTATGTATATCAATACGCATGGCGGCATTAACGGGACCATTCTTGACTCTGAATCGATTGATTATGCCTATAAAGTTCCGCAAGCGATTGCGAACTACAAGAAATGGCGTTCGCGCAACGAAATGGTCGCGATGCAGGGGTGGGGCACTGGTGATACCGAAGCCCTGATCAGCTTTGTTGCCAGGGACAAGGTGCCGGTCTATTCCGCATCCTATTCCGGCCATCTGACCGATCCGACCGCGAAAAACCCGAAAACGGCCAAACCTGCGCCCTATAACTTTTTCTATGGTGCTTCTTATTCCGATGCCTGCCGTGCAATGGTTCAGTGGGCGGCTGAAGATTGGAAAGCATCGGGTGGTTCGGGCAAACCGATCTTCTCGCATATCGGGGACAACCATCCCTATCCGAACGCCCCAAAAGAAGCCTGCGCGGAATATGCGACCGAACTTGGCTTTGAAGTGACCTCGCCGGTTGTTGTTTCGATGAAGCCGGGTGATTTCAAGGCACAGTGCCTGACGATCAAGGAAGCCGGGACCAATTATGGTTATCTTGGTAACCTTGGCCCATCGGTTGTGTCATTGGTGAAATCCTGTGACACGGTTGGTGCGACCCCGAAATGGCTGGCCAATATCTGGGCAGGTGATGTCGAGACGCTGAAAACCATTGGCGATGTTCAGAACTATGTCTTCCCGGCAATGACCAGCTTCTGGACCGACGAAGGTGTTCCGGGCATGGCGTTGGTGCGTGAAATTTCGAAAATGTCCGATTCTTCGGGCGAAGAATTCCGGACCCATCACTATATCCGTGGCATTTGCTCGGCCTATTACATGAAAGAAGCCATGGAATGGGCCAAGGAAAACGGCGGTATCACCGGCGAAAATATCAAAGCCGGCATGTATGCCCGCGAAAATTGGGTCCCCAAAGGTCTTGAAGGCGTTTGCATGGAAGCAACCTGGACCGCCGAAGATCATCGCGGCATCAATACCGTGAATATCTATAACGGCAGTGCCAAGGGTGGTGAAGTGACTGTAACCAAGGCGGCAACTGTGACCTTGCCGCGTCGTGAAGACTGGCTCGGCTACTAGGCCCTGACCAAAAGACAGATGTCTCCCGAAGGTGTTCGGGGGCGGGGTGGCAAATTGCGCGCCCGCCCCCGACGCCGGGGGATGCAATCAGAACGTGATCGAAAGGGACACCATGGCAGAGCCCGCCGGTAAAATCGAAACGGCAGAACCGTTGTTGTCGGTTAACAATATCGAAGTTGTGTATGACGAGGTGATCCTTGTTCTGCGCGGGGTGTCGCTTGAAGTCCCGCAAGGCAAGATCGTGACCCTTTTGGGGCCAAACGGGGCTGGTAAATCGACCACGCTTAAGGCCATTTCCGGTCTGCTTAAGACCGAAGACGGCAAAGTCACCCGTGGCGATATCAATTTCATGGGGCAACAGATTGCCAACGGCAACCCCGAGGATATTGTGCGTTCCGGCCTGTTTCAGGTGATGGAAGGCCGCCGTATTATCGAAGATATGACCTGTGTCGAAAATCTGCGACTTGGCGCCTATACCCGCAAGGACAAGGGCGTTAAGGACGATATCGATATGGTGTTTGAATATTTCCCGCGCCTTCGTGAACGGACCGGCCTTGCCGGTTATCTGTCGGGCGGGGAACAGCAGATGCTGGCAATTGGTCGGTCATTGATGGCACGTCCGAAAATGATTTTGCTTGATGAACCTTCGATGGGTCTGTCACCCTTGCTGGTCAAGGAAGTGTTCGGGATCATTGAAAAGATCAACCGCGACCAAGGCATCACCATGCTGATCGTTGAACAGAACGCCAATTTTGCCCTGAAAGTCGCTGATTACGGCTATATTATGGAAAGCGGCAAGGTGGTTCTTGACGGCACCAGTGACGAGCTTTTGAACAATGAAGACGTCAAGGAATTCTACCTTGGTGGTGGTTCCGAAGAACGTAAAAGCTTCAAGAACATCAAATCCTATAAACGCCGCAAACGCTGGCTGTAAATGGCGTTTGGCGTCTTGTTATGACCAGAAAACGGATCGAGCCATCATGTTGAATACTTTTTACGATGCCAGGGAAACCCGTACGCCAAAAGATCGCGAAACCGGTCTTATGGCGGCCTTGCCGCGCGTGATCCATCACGCCCAAAGCAAGTCCGCCGGATTTGGCCGTATCCTTGATGGCGTCGATCCGGGCAGTATCAACAGTCGCGCAGCACTGGCCAAATTGCCGATAACCCGCAAATCCGATCTGATCACGATGCAGTCGGAAAACCTGCCTTTCGCCGGGTTGAATGCAACACCGGTTCCCGTTCTTGGCCGCATTTTTCAAAGTCCGGGTCCGATCTATGATCCGGAAGGCAAGGGCGATGACTGGTGGCGGATGGGGCGTGCTTTCTTTGCTGCGGGTTTCCGGCCCGGCGATCTGATCCATAACTGCCTGTCCTATCACCTGACCCCGGGGGGCTTCATGTTTGACAGCGGTGCGCGTGCATGCGGCTGTGTGGTCATCCCGGCTGGTGTCGGCCAGACCGAAGCCCAGGTTAAGGCGATCAGCGACCTGAAACCGACCGGTTATTCCGGCACGCCGTCGTTTTTAAAAATTCTGATGGAAAAGGCCCGCGAGTTGGGCGGGGATGTATCTTCGATCAAACGTGCGCTTGTATCGGGCGAAGCACTGCCACCGTCACTACGGGACTGGTTTGGTGAAAATGGTGTTGAAGTGATGCAATGCTATGCCAGTGCCGATCTTGGTTTGATTGCTTATGAAAGCGATACACGCGGCGGCATGATCGTTGCCGAGGACATCATCCTTGAAATCGTCCGCCCCGGCACGGGTGACCCGGTGGCCGAAGGCGAAGTCGGCGAGGTCGTGGTGACCTCACTTAATATGGACTATCCGCTAATTCGCTTTGCCACTGGTGATCTTTCGGCAATTGCGATGGGGCAAAGTCCGTGCGGGCGCACCAACAGCCGGATCAAGGGCTGGATGGGGCGCGCGGATCAAACCACCAAAGTCAAAGGCATGTTCGTTCATCCCCATCAGATTGCCGACGTCGTCAAACGGCACGCCGATATCACCAAGGCCCGTTTGGTTGTCACCCGCAAAGATGATGTTGATGTGATGACGCTGGCCTGTGAAACCGATAGCGCCAATTTCGATGCCAATGCGGTGGGCGAAACCCTTCAGGGGGTTTGCAAACTGCGCGGCAAGGTCGAAATCGCAACACCGGGCAGCTTGCCCAATGATGGCAAGGTGATCGACGACCAACGCGATTATTCCTGACCGGCGGCCAAGCCCCGCCCCGATACTGTTTTGTGTATCGATTGGTATTTCGACTGTTTCATTCCCGCTCGGGAAACCTTGATGTCGTCCGGCTTGGTCCGGGCGGCATTTTTTTTATTTATGGCATGCGGTTTTTGTGATGGTGGTCGTTATGCTTGTGGCAGGACGGGTTCGTTGATTGTTCTTGTGCAATCGGGCTGCTCTAATGGCGAATATGTGAAAATTATGGAGCCACCCCATGCAGGATCAAACAATTTGCGTATCGCCCCCCGCAATCTCTGAAGACGGATATGTCAGCCTGACAACGCCGGTTCATCGGGCCTCGACCATCGCGTTTCCCGATGTCGCATCCTATACCAACCGGGCCGAACGGGGCCCTGATGGTTATAGCTATGGTTTGGGTGGTACCCCAACTACCAAGCAACTTGAAGCCACCATATCCGCACTTGAAGAAGCCAATGGGACTTTGCTTTTGGCATCGGGGCAGGCGGCAATCATGCTGGTATTCCTAAGTGTTCTAAAACCCGGCGATACCATTTTGATCCCCGATTGCGCCTATCCGCCGGTGCGGTCATTTTGCAAATCGTTTTTGGCGGAACGTGGCATTGGCCATCGTGTTTACAATCCCGATTGGTCAGCTGCCGAAATCGGTGATCTGATGGATGCGACGGTCAAGTTGCTTTGGGTGGAAACACCGGGATCGACGACCATGGAAATGGTGGATGTTGCGGCCCTTGTGGCAATTGCCCATGCCAAGGGCGTTCTGGTCGGCTGTGACAATACCTGGGCAACGCCGCTTAATTACAAACCGCTTGCTCATGGTGTGGATTTCGTTGTTGAAGCACTGACGAAATATGCCGGGGGCCATTCCGATGTGCTGATGGGGTCAGTATCGCTGCGCGATGACGGATGGTATCGCACTTTGCGGGCGACCATGGGGATGATGGGGCTGGGCGTGTCGCCCGATGATTGTGTGCTTGTCCTGCGCGGGCTTGAAACCATGCCGCTTCGATTGAGGCATGCGGAAAAAACCGCGCTTGATTTTGCCCGGCGGATTGCCGAAATCATTTCGCCGCAGCTTGTTCTGCACCCGGCCTTGCCCCATAGCCCGTCACATGCCTTGTGGACGCGTGATTTTGCCGGGGCCAGCGGCGTTTTTAGTATCGTCATCCCCGAAAAATCCGAACCTGCCGTCATCGAACAGATCAATGCGGCAAAGACCTTTTCAATTGGTGCATCTTGGGGCGGAACGCATAGCTTGTTGGCTCCGATGTCAGTCGCAAGCGACCGCAGTTTCCCAAAAATCGAACATGGCGGCACGATTTTGCGCATCAGTATCGGGCTGGAAGACCCGGTTGATCTGTGGGCGGATATTGGCGCGATCATCAAGGCGATTTGATCCGTCGGTTCTGTTGCCGGGATTATGCGGGGATCCCCTGGGCATATGCGCTGGTCATTGTGTCTGGGCGATGTATGATGGCGCGCTAATTTTGAATGATTTCAGGGGGAACCATGGCGCAGCCTAACAAGTCATTGGCTGTTGGCATGATGACGGTTTGCCAGTTGATGGCGCTTGCTCTGTGGTTTTCGGCGACGGCGGTATTGCCGCAATTGCGCGCTGAATTTGACTTGGGTGCGGTGCAGTCGTCGCTGTTTACCAGTGCTGTGTTGTTGGGGTTTGTTCTGGGCACCTTGGTCAGTGCGTTTTTCGGTCTGGCCGACCGGGTTGAACCGCGGCGTTTCTGGGCGGTATCGGCCCTTGTCGCGGCAACCGCGAACCTTCTGATTTTAACCGTGCCGATTGACGGGATCGTGGTCATTGTGCTGCGCCTGATTACCGGCGTCTGCATGGCGGGGATTTATCCGATCGGCATGAAGATGGTGGCGACATGGTCGCGTGGCGACACTGGGTTTTTGATCGGGCTTTTGGTTGGGGCGTTGACCATGGGGTCGGCGTTGCCACATCTGTTTGTCGTTGCTGTGCCGCTTGATTGGCGGCTGGTGATTATTGCCGCCAGTGTGTCGGCCTATATTGCCGGGATTGCGATCCTGTTTGTCAAACTGGGCGGCACACCGGGACGGTCCCCGCGCTTTGATCCACGTATGGTTCGGCAAATCTGGTCGAACAAGGCCTTTCGCCATGCGTGTTATGGCTATTTCGGGCATATGTGGGAACTTTATGCCATGTGGGGCTGGATCGGGCTGTTTTTGTATGGGGCGCTATCGGTGCGAACGTATGAAAATCCGGGCATATGGGCGGCTCTTTTGACCTTTGCCATCGTCGGGGTTGGGGCCTTTGGATCCTTAGCCGGAGGATGGTTGGCGGATCGGATTGGCCGAACGACCGTCACCATGGCGGCAATGGCAATGAGTGGGTTATGTGCATTGGTCGCAGGTGCACTTGGTGATGCCCCCTTGGTCGTATTGATCGTGATCTGCATTGTTTGGGGCATTTCGGTGATTGCCGATTCCGCGCAGTTTTCGTCCTGTGTGATTGAATTGGCCGATCCCCATCAGGTGGGAACTGCCTTGACCATGCAAAATGCAATTGGTTTTATCATCGCATTGGGATCAATCCATCTGGTGCCGGTGATTGCGGATGCCTTTGGCTGGTGGGGGGCGTTTGCCATGCTGGCGATTGGCCCGTTACTGGGCTTTATTGCCATGGGACGTTTACGGGCGATGCCCGAAGCAACCCAGCTTGCCGGGGGGCGACGATAATTTGATGGCTTCAGGAAGAGGGCTGGTGATCCCCATCACTTGACTGCCTCAGATAAAAAAATGCGCTGTTTGGGTTTTCTTGACCATTTTCAGCACAAATATTACCTTCTGCCAGAATTTTCTTGCTGTTGCGCACGGGGGCGTGGCGGCGTTTTCCAAAAATAAGGGTCTTTCATGAGTCTCACCCTCATTGTTTTGCTTCCCTTCCTTGGGGCGGTGCTACCCGCTGTTATGATCCGGGCCGGGCGCAATGCCTGCGCAACGGCGACCGGCGCTGTTACGCTGCTCGCGTTGATTTTGCTTATCGCCAAGGCACCTGCTGTTATTGGCGGCGAAGTGTTTCAGGTTCGCTATGAATGGCTGACCGACTTGGGTCTGAATGTGACCTTTTTCCTTGATGGTCTGGGCTTGCTGTTTGCGACCCTGATCCTTGGAATCGGCCTTTTGATCATCATCTATGCCCGGTTCTATCTGTCGAAAGACGATCCGATGGGGCGGTTTTATGTGTTCCTGTTGTTGTTTCAGGGCGCGATGGTGGGCATCGTCCTGTCAGACAACGTTCTGCTGTTGCTGATTTTCTGGGAACTGACATCGCTGTCATCGTTCCTGCTGATCGGGTATTGGAAACATCTGCCAGAAGGCCGACAGGGCGCGCGTATGGCGTTGACCGTCACCGGGGCAGGCGGGCTTGCGATGATTGCCGGGATGTTGATCCTGGGCGATATCGTCGGTTCCTATGACCTGACCGTGATCTTGCAACATGCTGATCTGATTCAGGCCTCGCCGCTTTATGTTCCGGCACTGGTTTTGATCCTGTTGGGGTGCTTTACCAAATCGGCGCAATTCCCGTTCCATTTCTGGCTACCGCACGCCATGGCCGCACCGACCCCGGTTTCGGCCTATCTGCATTCGGCAACCATGGTCAAGGCGGGTATCTTTTTGATGGCGCGTATGTGGCCGGTTTTGTCGGGCACGCCGGAATGGTTCTATATCGTTGCGACCGCCGGTCTGGTGACCATGGTTCTGGGCGCATGGATTGCGATTTTCAAACATGACCTGAAAGGTCTGCTCGCTTATTCAACGGTCAGTCATCTCGGTCTTGTAACCATGTTGCTTGGATTTGGAACGCCGATTGCCGCGGTTGCCGGTGTGTTCCACATCATCAATCATGCGACATTCAAGGCCGCCCTGTTTATGACGGCGGGCATCATTGATCATGAAACCGGAACCCGCGATATTCGCCGTCTGGGTGGATTGCTTAACCTGATGCCGATTGCGGGTACTATCGGGGTTATCTCGGCGGCATCAATGGCCGGGATCATCCCGTTGAACGGTTTCCTGTCCAAGGAAATGATGCTTGAAGAAGCATGGCATACCGTTTGGTTCGACCAGAATTGGGTCGTGCCGGTGCTTGCCACCATCGGGGCTTTGTTCTCGGTCGCCTATTCGTTCCGGTTTATCTTCCACGTTTGGTTTGGCAAAACGCGTGATGTACTGTCCCATGAACCCCATGATCCGCCGTTTGGCATGTGGGGGCCTCCGGCCTTCCTGACGGCTTTGGTGGTTCTGATTGGCCTGTTCCCGGCCGTTATTGCCGGGCCGCTGGTTGCGGCGACGGCCAGTGCGGTGACGGGTGGCAATTTGCCGGAATATCATCTGGCACTTTGGCATGGTCTGACCCCGGCATTGGGCATGAGCATCATTGCGATTGTCGGTGGTGCGTTGCTGTTGATGCGTCATCGCGGGCTTTTGTCGGTAACGGCAAATCTGTCGCGTCCTGATGCCAAGGCGATGTTTGATTGCCTGATCGTCAAGGTCGTTGATCTTAGCCGGACGGTTTCGGACAATCTGCATAACGGATCGCTGCAACGTTATTTGGCGGTGATGATTTTTGCCGCGCTGGCCATCGGGTTGTCGGGCTTTTATGCGGAACCCGATCATACGGCGGGCACGCGCGAACTTTTGGCGGTATCCCCGCCAGCCGCGATTGGCTGGGTCCTTTTGGTCGTGACGTGTATTGCGGCGGTCGCGATGCATCATAACCGTCTGCTAGCCCTTCTTTTGGTTGGTGTGATCGGTTTGATCGTCTCGCTTGGGTTCATCTATCTGTCGGCACCGGACCTTGCCCTGACCCAGATTTCGGTCGAGGTGGTAACGGTCATTCTGATGTTGCTGGCATTGAATATCTTGCCAAAAGAAACGCCAAAGGAAAGCCAGCCGGGACGCAAGTTCCGTGACTGGATTATTGCCGCAGGCGCCGGGCTTGGTATGGGCGGTGCCGTCTGGGCGATCATGACGCGTGAATTGCCAAATTCGATTTCGGCCTATCATCTGGCCAATTCCAAGATCGAAGGCGGCGGGACCAATGTGGTTAACGTCATTCTGGTCGATTTCCGTGGCTTTGATACCTTTGGCGAGATCATCGTGCTTGGTATTGCGGCCCTGTCGATCTTTGCTTTGATTGAAACCGTTACCCAGGGGGCGGCGGCCAAACGTCTTGCTGATTGGGTGGTCGATCATCGCCGGTCGGCTGATCGCCATCCGATGATGATGGTGGTCGCAACGCGTGTGATGTTGCCGCTGTCGCTTTTGGTGGGGGTTTACATCTTCCTGCGCGGACATAACGAACCGGGCGGTGGCTTTATCGCCGGTCTGGTCGTTTCGGTGGCGCTGGTCATGCAATATATGGCGTCAGGCTTTGGTTGGACCCAGAACCGGATGAAGGCCAATTACCACGGCATGATCGGTCTTGGGGTGATTGCCGCGGCCATTACAGGCATGTCGGCCTGGGTAGCGGGCCTGCCCTTCCTGACCAGTGGTTTTGTCCATGTTCATCTGCCGATTGTTGGCGAATTTGAACTGGCATCTGCCATGGGCTTTGATCTGGGTGTGTTCTTGACGGTGGTGGGCGCCGTAATGCTTGCTCTTGCCAAATTGTCGCAGGTTGAACGCATGGCTGCACATGGCGATATCAACCCGGAGCCGATGGACTACGATCCGTCGGTTGCGGCACCCCCGGTTGCGCCCGCCGTGACCGCCGAGAAGGAGGCCTGATATTATGGAATTTTTAGTAGCAAGCAGTATCGGGCTTTTGACCATGTGTGGCACCTATATGCTGCTGCGTGGGCGGACTTTCCCGGTGGTGATCGGTTTGGCGCTTTTATCCTATGCGGTGAACGTTTTCCTGTTCGCCATGGGACGCCTGACCATCGATATGCCGCCGATCCTGCGTGATGGTGTGACGGAATATACCGATCCGCTGCCCCAGGCACTTGTCCTGACAGCGATTGTAATTTCGTTCGGGATGACAGCCCTGATCGTGGTGTTGTCGATCCGTGCCTATCTTGAAATCGGGAATGACCATGTTGATGGTTGCCCGGTTGGCGAGCCTTCCGAAGCAGGAGATAAAAACTGATGGGTAACTGGATTGTTGTTCCCATTGTGCTGCCTGCCGTGATGGCCGCCCTGATTGTTCTGGCTGTACGTCACGACATTGTTTTGCAGCGCATATTCTCGATCACCGCGACGGTTGCCCTTGGTGCAGTCGCGGTGGCACTTGTGATCTTTGCCGATGGCAATGGTCCGGAAATGTACGCGTTAAGCGATTGGCCTGCGCCGTTTGGCATCGTTCTGGTCCTGGATCGGTTGTCAGCGATGATGGTTTTGCTGACGGCGGTCCTTGGCCTTGGTGTGGTTTTGTTCGCTTCAAGCGAATGGGACAAGCGCGGCCAGCATTTTCATGCCCTGTTCCAGTTCCAACTGATGGGCGTCAATGGTGCCTTTCTGACTGGCGACGTGTTTAACCTGTTCGTCTTCTTCGAAGTGTTGTTGATCGCGTCCTATGGGTTGATGTTGCATGGTGCCGGGGCCGAACGCCTTAAGGCGGGTATGCAATATGTTGTGATTAACCTGACCGGGTCGTCGCTGTTTCTTGTCGGGGTCGGCATGATGTATGCGGTGACGGGCACCCTGAATATGGCCGATCTTGCCATTCAGGTGCCTTTGGTTGCCGAAGGCGATGCCGCGCTTTTACGCGCCGGTGCGCTGATCCTGCTTTTGGTGTTCTGCGTTAAGGCGGCCCTTGTGCCGGTTCATTTCTGGTTACCGGGTACTTATGCCAATGCCCCGGCACCGGTCGCGGCCCTGTTTGCAATTATGACCAAGGTCGGGGCCTATTCGATCCTGCGGGTTTATTCGCTGGGCTTTGGCGAAAATGCCGGGGATATGGCGTGGTTGGCGCAACCCTATATCTTGCCTGCGGCGATTGTGACCCTTGCGGTTGGCATGATCGGGGTTCTGGCGGCCAAGCGCCTTAATAGTCTGATTGCGTTTTCTGTGATCGGGTCGATGGGAACGCTTTTGATTTCCATTGCGCTGTTCACACCCGAAAGCATTTCAGCCGGTCTTTATTATCTGCTGCATTCGACCTTTGCCGGTGCGGCCCTGTTCCTGATCGGTGATCTGGTGGCGTCGCGACGGGGCCAATATGGTGATCGTCTGAACACCGCCCCGGTATTCCACCAATCGGGATTGATGGCGGTTCTGTTCTTTATTGCCGCGATTGGGATGGCTGGCATGCCGCCGCTTAGTGGCTTTATTGGGAAATTGCTGATCCTTGATGCGGCCCGTGAAAGCGATGCGGCAATCTGGATTTGGTCGGTGATCCTTGTGACGTCGCTAATGGGGATTGTTGGCTTTGGCCGGGCGGGCAGTGTCCTGTTTTGGAAAAGTGCCTCTGCCGAGGGGGTGATCGAGGTTGAAGGTGCGCAATGGCCGGTTCTGCCGATTATTGCGGCATGTGGCATGCTGGCAGCGCTTGTTGCCCTGACTGTGTTTGCCGCCCCGATCACTGATTACATGCAGGGAACGGCGGCGCAATTGTTTGACACCACGGATTACATCCGGGCTGTGCTGGGTGACATACCCGCCGCACAGCTTGGCCAGTAAGCAGTGATGAAAGGATAGTGATGATGTTGAAACGTTATCTTCCCCACCCGCTGCTGTCGCTGGTTCTACTGGTTGTCTGGGTGCTTTTGGTCAATGAAATATCGGCAGGAACGGTGGTGTTTGGTGCGATTCTTGCGATCGTGATCCCGCTGATTACGTCGAACTTCTGGCCTGCACGGCCAAAGATCGGTAATGCTTTTGCCATTTGCGAATATGGTTTGATCGTGCTGTGGGATATTTTGGTGGCGAATGTGATCGTTGCCGGGTTGATCCTGTTTCGCAAGACTGAAAGTCTTGAAAGCAAATGCGTCGTCGTGCCGCTTGATCTGACCTCGCCCGAGGCGATCACGACCCTTGCCGGGACGATCACCATGACGCCGGGCACGGTCACCATTGATCTGAGTGCGGATGCCAAAAGTCTTTTGGTGCATTGCCTTCATGCCCCCGATCCACAGGGCGTGGTTGATGACATCAAGACCCGCTACGAAGGCCGTCTGAAGGAGATTTTCGAATGATCGAATATGCACTGAATTTCGGCTTCATCTGTGTGGCGCTGGGGCTTTTGATGAACCTCTGGCGTTTGGCCAAGGGACCGACCATTGCGGATCGGGTTTTGGCGGTTGATACCATGGCGATCAATGCGATTGCGCTTCTGGTGCTGTATGGCATTAGCCGGGCAACCTCGATGTATTTCGAAGCAGCCCTTTTGTTTGCCATGTTCGGCTTTGTTTCCACCGTGGCCTATTGCAAGTTCGTCTTGCGCGGCGACATTATCGAATAAGGGAGCAAACAGATGCCGTTTATTGCTGAACTCGTCATTTCTGTGCTGATCGTGATCGGCGGGATATTCCTGCTGATCGGGTCATACGGGATGATCAAGCTGCGCGAACTGTTGCCGCGTTTGCATGCGCCGACCAAATCAACCACGGTTGGGGTTGGTGCGATCCTTATTGCATCGATGCTGTTTTTCTGGATCGAACGCGGGCATTTCACCATTCATGAATTGCTGATCACGCTGTTCCTGTTCTTGACGGCGCCGATTACTGCCAATCTGATTGCCAAGGCCTATCTGTTGCGCAATGTCGATCCGGCAAAGGATCTGCCGCCTAGCGGACAGGGTGAAGGATGGGCAACCTTTGATCCGGTCGGTCCGGATGGGTATGACCCAAGCGAAGAATACAATCCCGAAAAGGATTGATCGGGCTTGTGACAAAATTCAAACGGCACCGGTTTTCCGGTGCCGTTTTTGTTAGAATGCTGCAAATGCCACTTTGCAGGGAAGACCCATGATCCTTGAAACCGAACGCCTTTGGCTGCGCCCGCGCACGATGGATGATCTTGACGATTGTTTTGCGATGGATTGCCTGCCCGGTGTGACCGATTTTGTTAAAGGCCCATGGGCGGATGCCGAAGAACATCGTGGCTTTATCTCTGATCGCATCCGCATGGATTACGGCAAGGGCCTTGGTTATTGGTCGTTGTTTGCCAAAACAGCACCGGACCGTTTCATCGGCTGGGTCCTGTTGATCCCCGAAGACGCCAAAGGCCCGGAAATCGAAATCGGTTGGCGTTTGAAACCGGAATTCTGGGGGCGGGGTTATGCGACCGAGGCCGCAAAAACCTTGCTATGCCATGGTTTTTACAACGTGAAATTACCGGGGATGGTTGCCTGTATTGATCATCGCAATGCCGGATCAATTGCCGTTGCACGCAAGATCGGTATGGTTCGTCGCAACGAGGTTGCGGATGATGTGCTTTACGCCATGACGGCCGATGAATTTGCAGCAAGTATTGTGACCTGACATGACGAGCGACGATTATGGATGACGTTGCCGATACCCGCTGTCCTTGATAAGAGGGACCAAGAGGGAGCCATTTGACCATGCCGGATTTCAGTATCGAAGATCAGTATCGCGGGCGCATTGCCGGGATCGATGAAGTCGGTCGTGGCCCGTTGGCAGGCCCGGTGGTGGCCGCCGCGGTGATTTTGCCCCGTGATGAACGGCTGCCCGACATCCTTGTGCGGGAGTTGAACGATTCCAAGAAGTTGTCGGTGAAAAAGCGTGACCTTCTGTTTGCGATCATTATGGATTGCGCCGAGGTTGGCATCGGTGCGGCATCGGTTTGTGAAATTGATCGGATCAACATCCTGCAGGCGACCTATGTCGCCATGCGACGTGCCGTCGATCAGTTGGGGTATGTCCCCGATCAGGCATTGGTTGATGGCAATCGTGATCCGGGGCTGCCCTGTGGGGTTGAAACGGTGGTCAAGGGTGATGGCAAGTCACTGTCGATTGCAGCGGCGTCAATTGTTGCCAAGGTGGTGCGCGATCGCGCCATGGCACGCTTGGCACTGCGCTATCCGCAATTTGGCTGGGAACGCAATGCGGGCTATGGCGTGAAAAAGCATATGGAAGGGCTGGGCGCGGTCGGACCGACTGTCCATCACCGCCGCAGTTTCAAACCGGTTGCCGATTTGCTGGGTAATCTGGCTTAGAGGTGGCGACACAGGGCCATGATCATGCAACGGCCGTTTGATTGCGCGGTACGACGTGGGCTCTTACCAGATCAACGCCGTCTGCATCGCGGGTAATCGCGGCAAATCCATCTTTCTGGCGAAGTTTGACCCGCTCCTGCACCCGGCATTCGGACCGGAACTGGATATCAAGGCTTTCGGGATGAAAATCCGGGCGGGCATCTGTACCGGCTGCGCCAAGTACCCACTGCATCAGGCGGACATTGTTGACATGCCCATATAGGTCAAGGTCTGAGGGGCGGGCTTTGATGCTGTCGATATCAGGCAGGGCATCATGGGTAAAGGGTGTGCGCAACGGTGGCTCGATCAATTTTGGTCCCGGTGGATTGGGCAGGCGTTCGCTGATCCAGTCGGGCCAGCTTGCCGCACGGCGTTCAATCAGATCGAACATCGCCCAGAAACTTTGTGCCACAGCAATTACATCGCCATGACGATCCATCAGGCGAAAATCGCGCGTCGCGACGCGTCGTGAAATGCCTGATGGCCATGTTTCAACGATGATGTCCTCGCCATTGCCGGGATAACGACGGACATGAATGACCATGCGCGCCAGAACCCATGCGATCCCTTGGTCAACCGTATCGTCATAGGCCAGTTTAAGGATGCGTGCCCCCCAACCGGCCGCGTCCTGCATGTAATCGGCCAGGGCTGGCAACATCACCAGACCATTGTCGCCAATCTCGGAGTATCGTACCCGATAGGTCCCGCGCCATCCGCAATTGTCCGGCAGGTTCGGTTTGGTAATGTCGTCCCAGTTTATGGCCATTGTGATGTCCGATGATCGTTTGATCATCGGACCATAGGCGGATGTTCGCTGTTGGGCAACATGTGGCGACAGGGGAAATGCCGCAACAAATGTAAAGTGGCGGGATGCCACTTTGCTGAACAAGGTGTATGGTGAATTACTGCCTGGGGTAGGCGCTGTTGATAATCCATTCATTGCTGCTGTTGCGCACAAACGCAAACACGATGCTTCCGATGGTGAAATCGGTGGAAGATGTGCATTTGCCATCGTTTCCTGCCGCAGAACAGGTCGCCCCTGTCATGGTCGTCGTAATGCCCAGCTTTGCAAGTGAGACCTGTTGCCGTGGGGCGTTGCTGGTATCACTGCAGTCAACAGGGGTGATTTGTGTCGTGCTGGTATAGCCATTCCACGCTGTATCCCAGTCAGTATCTGACTTGAACAGCGTTTCACCATTCTGACTTTTGTTCGAAGGCGGGGTGAGACCCAGAATATGTTGGGTCAAGTGGCCGCCTTTTGATGTGTTTTGATCGGCTGCTGCGCTTGCGGTGACTGTCGAGATACCCCGGCAGGCCGCAGCATGGGCCAAACCGCCGGTAAACACGATAGCACATACGGTGATCACGCCAAGCAGGCGCGGAGAGTAAGGTGACTTGAATAGACGCATAATCGTCTCCTGTGATCATTAGGGAATAAGACGATAAGGAGACGATGAAGATTGGGGGCTGTGATGCCGCGCGTTTATCGTGATCAATCTATTGGCCGCTATCGCACCTTTTTAAGTCGAAGCGCTTCTTTTTTGGATCAACTCGGTTTTCCTGTGTGGCCAAGGTTCATCTTGCCCATCGGCAAAAAGACCGTGATGATGATCGGGGTATTGCTTTGTTGCGGTATACCGTCGGCTTTTAGTCGAATATGCGCGGTTTGATTTGTGGCTTTATTTAAATGAACAATCGTGGTTATTTAAATTGAGCAGGGAGGATTGAATGGGTGATTTTTGCAAAAACACTAGTGTTTATTTAAATGTCAAAGCGTAGATATAACAAGACATTGCGGGCAGACCAGGAAGGCGAGACGCGTCAGTGTATCGTTGATGCCGCACTGTGCCTGTATGGCGAAATTGGTCCGGCACGGACGACAATCAGTGCGGTTGCCGAACGCGCCGGGGTGCAGCGTTTGACGATTTATCGGCACTTTCCGGCGGAAAATGAATTGCTCGCGGCCTGTTTGTCGCATTGGCTGGTTTCCAATCCGCCGCCCGATCCCGTATCATGGCGTCAGGGGATTGATCCTGCTGATTGGGGCCTCGCGATCCTGAGTATGCTGTACCACTATTACGCGGAAACCGCCGAAATGTGGGGGCATTGGTATCGCGATCTGGATCATGTTGCGCCCCTGCGTGAACAGATAGCGGGATTTACCGATTATCTTGAAACGCTGTGCCACGATATTCTTGAAAGCCTGCCCGCGGAACGCCGCCAGGGTAAAATGTGTCGTTCGGTGGCACTGCATGCGGTGCAGTTTGCAACTTGGCAGTCGTTTTCAAAAGCCGGGATAGATAATTCGGAAATGGCGGCCTTGATGGATGACTGGCTGCATAAATGCCCGCTGTCGTAATCGAAATCGACAACATTCGACCCCGGGTCGGGGTATTCGATTAATCCGTCAATCCATTGGCCGCTGTCGCATTTTCTTTACGTCGCCACGTTTCTTTTTGGTGTCAATGCGTTTGCGCTTGGCCGATAGGGACGGGCGGGTTTTAACCCGAAATTTCTTGCGTTCTGCGGCTTTGCGCAAAAGTGCCAAAAGGCGTTCGATCGCGTCCTGCTTGTTGCGTTCCTGAGTGCGGTAACGCTGTGCATCGAACAGAATTTCCCCGTCATTGGTCAATCGGCTGCCAGACAGTTCGCGCAGGCGATCACGTACCCGTTGGGGCAGTTCGATCAGGTCGTCAATGCGCACCCGCATTTGCACTGCGGTCGAGACTTTGTTGACGTTTTGTCCGCCTGGTCCGGATGCGCGCACGAACTGAAAATTCAGATGGCGTTCATCAAGATAAAGATCGTTTGAGATTTTAAGCATGCTGGATCGTTTATAATGGTTACAGAACCCGTGGGCGGTGCCGGATCCCTGAACCTGTGAAACCGGTGAGTGTCGATTGAAAATTGACGATAATCCGCCTACATTTAACCTATCGGGTCCTTAACCCTAACCTGTCAGGGGCGGGCAGGACTGTAAACAGGAAATGATACGTGCAGGCATCGCATCTTTATCTGGTCTTGGGCTGGATGTCGGTTGGACTTGGAATTGTTGGTGTCTTGCTGCCAATTCTGCCAACGACCCCATTCATGTTGCTGGCCGCCTGGTTGTTTGGCAAAGGCTCGCCGCGTCTGCATGCCTGGATCAATAACCATCCCCAGTTCGGTCCACCGATCCGGCACTGGAATGAACATGGTGTGATCAACAGCCGGGCAAAAATCACGGCGATGACCGCGTTTGTTGTGATGATTGCGGCATCCTTGATCTTTGTCGAAAGCCGCTGGGTGGTGATGATCCAGCTTATGGTGGCGATCCCGGTCAGTTGTTTCATCCTGTCGCGACCATCGCGCCTTCCCACGCAACTGCCGTTGTCGCAAGGGGGCGAGCCAGGTACCGGTGCCTAGGCGGTGTTTACATTCAGGATTCCCATTTTTCTGAGAATA
>TARA_R110000868_G_scaffold411776_1_pt1 | contig 109731 bp, 105 predicted proteins | sample TARA_R110000868 | Tara Oceans TARA_R110000868 (sample SAMEA4397489) | marine metagenome | biome: Polar Biome; feature: [SRF] surface water layer (ENVO:00010504); material: water (ENVO:00002006), including particulate matter (ENVO:01000060) such as... | depth 5 m
ACGACTCACACAACGACTGGACCTATCAAACGGGGTCAGCCCACCGTACACCCCGCCGCCGGCGGGGATGTTCGTCGACGTCCGTTCGCTGCCGGGCTGACCCCTCCCTACCTGCCGAGTGTTGCGCCGGCCTCGGGCTGTCAAGGGCTCGTCCGCGTCGCTGCGCGATGCCCCGTAGGGGCACCCTTGACAGCCCGAGCGATCCGGCGCGGTGTGCTGAGGAGGGGGATCATCGAGTTTTGGCCGAGATGTCAGGATCGCCGATTTCGAGACACTACTTAGGTGAAGGGCTCTACGCAGAGCCGCTGTCACGCCCCGATCTTGTGCTCCGCGAGGAGCAGCTGCACGGCCTCGCGCACGAGTTCGCTCTGCTTCTTGCCGGTCTGCTCCTCGAGACGCTTGAACGCCGCGAAGTCGGCCTCGGGCAGTCGTCCCCGCACGGTGGGGGAGGCTCCCTTCGCGTGCTCGCCGAGTCGGGTGCGGCCGGCACGGCGCAGCACGGCGTCCAGCGCAGCCTCGCTGCCGTACTCGCGCAGCATCAGGGCGCGGCCATGCGCCGCGGCCGCGGCGCCGGTGGCTACGTTCGATACCTTCGGCATCGGCGTGGCGGGGTCGGTCAGTCGCGCGGCGAGCTCGTCGTAGTCGGTGTCCTTGGGGTCAGCCATTGGGGTTCTCCTCTCGATGCCGGCGGAACTTCGGGCCGAGATCCATTGCGTGGAACACGAGGGCTTCGCGCCCGTCTGTGAACACTTCCACCAGGATCTCTATTTCGCGGTCGGTCTGCGGGTGTGGACGGCCGATGTAGAGCCAGACTTCGCCGCCGCCGGCGCCGTTCTCCGGCAGTTTGCCGGTGTAGGTCGCGTGAACGATGGCGTGAACCTGGTCGTCGCGCGGGATGCCATGCTTCCCGGTTGATTCGGTCCACCTCGGCGCCACGTCCTCATGCTATCATGTAGCCGTCATTGGTGGATACTAAATGTGTAGCCAATAACCGTCGTTATGTCAGTATAAAGCTGGCCTATCCCCGTTGGATGCGAATACGACACCTGGTACGACTCCCCTTGATTGACCCGGCCTGGTGGCGCGTGTGGTGGTACTCGTAGGTGGTCGACGAGGGTCTGGTGAGGCACTGGCCTGCTGAGAGTTTGTACACCTGAGCAGGTGCTTTCTTGTGGCACTTGCGCATCATTCGCAGTTAACGCGATACTTTCGCATATTATGCGAGAGTCCGATGAGGTGATCCTCGGTGCTGTTCCGGCCTATCTCAGGTCGGGCACGGCGGTCTTGAATGAGCCTGAGAACGTCTGGTTGGCGATGCTGGATGGGTGGCGCGCGCAGCAGTTCGCTCGAAACCTTGCCCCGTCGACGGTGGACGCCCGGCGGTCGATTGTCCTGCAGTTCCGTGCCTTCGCAGACTCCTACCCGTGGTCCTGGTCAGCGGGCCAGGTGGACGAATTCTTCATGGAGTTGCGTGGCATCCGTGGTGCGTCGCGCTCGACGGTGCTGGGCTATCAGAACGCGCTGCGGATGTTTCTGGAGTATCTGATCGACCCGGCGTATGGGTGGAGCGAGCAGTGCTGGGAGCGTTTCGGGGATCACCCGGCGCAGGTCTTCCATGACTGGAACACGGCGAGGCACGCGGCCGAGGCGATTGCGGAACCGGGCAAGCGCCCCTACACCCGGGATGAGCTGGAGGATCTGTTCGACTGCGCGGATGACCGCGTCCTCCGGATCCGCCGCTCTGGGGTGAAGGGCTGGCTGCCGGCGTTCCGCATCGCGACGCTGATGAAGGTCGCCTACGCCTGGGGGTTGCGCAGAAATGAGGTTCGCCAGCTGGATCTGGTCGACCTCGCCTCGAATCCCCGCGCCCGGCAGTTCGGCGATGTCGGCATCATCTACGTCCGGTTCGGGAAGGCGATGAAGGGCTCTCCCCCGAAACGACGCACGGTTCTGACCCTGCCGGAGTTCTCCTGGGCGGTTGAGTGCCTGCAGCAATGGCGTGAGGAGATCCGCCCGCTTTATGCCCCACCCGGATCGACGAGTCTGTGGCCGAGCGAACGCGGAAACCAGATCATCACCGCCGGGCAGATCAGTCGGGCGTTCGCGGAAGTCAAACGTGAGGCCGGGCTGACCGATGATCTTGACTTCCATTCGCTGCGCCGCTCCTACGTGACGCATCTGGTCGAGGACGGCTACGACGCGTTCTTCATCCAGCAGCAAGTCGGGCATGAGCACGCCTCCACCACGTCTATTTACACCGGCCTCTCCCCTGACTACCGGGCCCGCGTCGTTGACGACGCGATCACCCGCATGGCCGCTCACGCCCTCACCACACAGGAGTGATATCTGATGATTCGACACGTTGAGCACGGTTGGCGGCTCCGAGAGCTCATGGCCGCCCGCGGAATGACCACCATCTCCGACCTGATCCCCCACCTCGCCGACCGCGGGATCACGCTCTCGGGCTCACAGCTCTACCGGCTCCTCAGCGGCACACCCGAGCGGATCAACCTCACTCTGCTCGGCGCGATCCTCGACACCCTCGACTGCACCTTCGAAGACCTCGTCCCTGTCACCGTGACCGCCACCGCATCCCGCACCCGCGCCACCGGCACCGCGGATGCGGCCGCTCTCGCCCGCACCGATGAAATCCGGCCGGCACGCGCACGGATTCATCGCCCCCGTTGAGTCGGCATGGCATCGACGCCGGGTGCGCACGCTACGCACGGCTCGGCGTCCGCTTCGCGACGACCTGGCCGGAGGGGCGAATCTGTCGGCGCTGCTACCAACGGGCGACGCGCATCCACGGCACCTGCCCAGGATGCGACACCCGCCGCCTCTTGCCCGGCCTTCTCGATGACGCGCCCGCCTGCACCGATTGCGCAGGGATTCCGAAAGACTTCCACTGCACACGCTGCGGCCGCGAGAATGAACCGGTCCGCATTGGTCTCTGCGCGCACTGCTGCCTCGTCGACGATCTCACCGGCCTCTTCGACAACGGCGCCGGCGAGATCGCCCCGCATCTGCAACCTCTGTTTCATGCCCTGACAGCGCAGCAGCACGCCCGCAGCGCGAAGATCTGGCTGATCACCAACCCGGAAGCCGTCGCCCTGATCCGGGCACTTGCGCGCGGCGAAGCACCCCTCGACCATGCCACCTTCACTGAGCATCCGAGCCCGGCCCGGGTCGCGTTCCTCCGCGAGCTCTGCATCGAGCACGGGCTCCTCTCCCCCGTCCACCTCGACATCGAGCGCTTCGAATCCTGGCTCGCACACAAGAGCGAACTCGCGCACCCTGCCGACGGGCGCCTGGTCGTCCAATACGGGCGCTGGGTCCATCTCAACCGCATGAACCACCTCGCCGAGATCGGCCAACTGAAGAAAGGCACGTTCCTCTCCGCCAAGCAGTCCACCACCGTCGCGCTCGAGTTCCTCGCCTACCTCCGAGAACGCCACACTGAACCCGCGGACTGCTGTCAGGCCGACATCGACGACTGGCTCAGCGGCGGCCCCACGACGCGCAGCCTGGCTCGCGGGTTCATCCACTGGGCCATGAAACACGGCCACCTCGCCGCAATCAAGATCCCCTACCGGATCGCCAAGAGCACTCCCGTCATCACCCAGCAGCAACGCCTCACTCTCATCCGACAGCTGCTCGTCCCCGCGGCGGCCCTGCGTCCGCTCGAGCAAACCGCGGCGCTGTTGCTCCTGCTCTACGGGCAACCATCGGCGCGGATCGCGCGGATGCGCCTCGACCAACTGCGCATCGATGACGGCATCGGCATCCGCTTCGCCAACGACTACCTGCCCGTCCCTGAGCCCTTCGCAAGCGTCGTCCGCGCGCACCTCGCAGACCTGCCCAACATGAACACCTCCGCCCACCGCGACAACGGCTGGCTCTTCCCGGGCAGGCAACCCGGCACGCCCATCCACCAGAACACGCTGAAGATTCTGCTCCGCAACGCCGGCATCGATCTCCGCGGCGCCAAGAACGCCGCACTCCGCGAACTAGTCCTCCAAATGCCCGCCCCGATCGTCGCAGACTCGTTCAACTACAGCTACACGGTCACCGAGCAGCATCGACGCAACGCAGGCGCCCAGTTCATCGACTACATCACCAAGCGGCCCCACCCACCAGAGAACTGACTTCGGAACCATCTATGAAATAATCTGCGTATGCATGCAGATACGAAGTGTTCCCTGTCGGCCGAGAGCGAGTATGTCGAGCTTGCGGTCGAGGTGTTCTCGATGCTCGCCGACGCGACCCGGATCCGGATCATCCTCGCGCTGCGGGACCAGGAGCTCTCGGTGAACCATCTCGCGGACATCGTCGACAAGTCCGCGCCCGCGGTCTCGCAGCACCTCGCGAAACTGCGCCTGGCGCGGATCGTGTCGACCCGACAGGAAGGCACGAAGGTGTTCTACCGGCTCACGAACGAGCACGCCCGCCAGCTGGTCGCGGACGCGATCTTCCAGGCCCAACACACCCTCAGCAACGACCCCGCACACCACCGCGGCGAGCACCCCGCGCCGGAGGACGTCCGCTGATGCTGCAGGTCCTCCGCAACCCGACCTACGCGAAGCTCTTCGCCGCCCAGGTGATCGCCCTGCTCGGCACCGGGCTGCTCACCGTCGCCCTCGGGCTGCTCGCGTTCGACATCGCCGGCTCCTCCGCCGGGTCCGTGCTGGGCACGGCGTTGACGATCAAGATGGTCGCCTACGTCGGTGTCGCCCCGCTGATCGCTGCGGTCGTCGACCGGCTGCCGAAGAAAGCCGTGCTGATCACCGCGGACCTCCTCCGCCTGGAGATCGCGCTGATGCTGCCGTTCGTGACCGAGGCCTGGCAGATCTACGTGCTCGTGTTCGTGCTGCAGTCCGCGTCCGCAACTTTCACCCCCGCGTTCCAGTCTCTGATCCCCTCGGTCCTCCCCGAGCCGGACGACTACACACGGGCGCTGTCGCTGTCCCGCCTGGCCTACGACCTGGAGGCTCTGCTGAGCCCGACGATCGCCGCGGCGCTGCTGACCGTGATCAGCTACAACAACCTCTTCGTCGGGACCGCGATCGGCTTCACCTGCTCCGCCCTGCTGGTCCTCGCCTCCCGGCTCCCCGCCCGCACCGATGACGGGCCAGTGCTCCCGTTCTGGCAGCGGCTCCCACTAGGCGCGAAAGTGTTCGCCCGAACACCGACACTGCGGTTCCTGATGCTCACCAACATCGTCGTCGCGGCCGGCACCGCGATCGTTCTGGTGAACTCCGTCGTCTATGCCCGCGGCGTGTTCGGGCTTGGCGAGGAAGCCCTCGCGTTGGCGCTAGCCTGCTACGGCATCGGGTCCCTGATCGTCGCGGTGAACATCCCCTGGCTGGTCGGCAAGCTCGGCGTGATCCGCACCATGATCACCGGCGCCACCGTCATCGTCACCGGTCTGGTGATCGCCGCCGCGGTCACCGCGGTCGCAACCGCCAACGGGGCCGGTTGGTTCGTGCTGCTCGGCACCTGGGTGCTGCTGGGCATGGGCACCTCCCTGGTGAACACCCCCTCATCCCGGCTGCTCGCGGACGCCTCCACCCCAGCGAACCGAAACCTGGTCTACACCGCCCAGTTCGCCCTCTCCCACGCCTGCTTCCTCGTCACCTACCCGATCGCCGGCTGGCTCGGAGCCGCGAACCTGACTGGCGCGGCAATCGCGCTGCTCGCCCTCGCGACAGTCGCGGGAGCCGTCGCAGTGGTGTTCGCGCGGACCCGGCTGCTACGCGAGAACACCACAGGCTCCACCGTCAACCACGGCCACTGACCCACCCCGTCACGTCGACAGCTTCACCAATCACCGCAGCACATCACCAACGAATACGCCGCCCATGAATACGCACCCACACCACTACCGTGAGATTGCTCTCCCGCGACGCGCGCCTGTCCTGCCGCGCGCGGCCTTATTTCAGGGAGCCATGCCTGACCGAATCCCCTGGTCTCGACTCCACTCGGCCATTCGGGTCGAGAACTCGGTGTCGACGGCCTCGGGCGGACGTGCGGCTGTGAACACCACGACGTTCCCGTCGGGGTCGGTCGCCACGACATCGCGCGTGTTCCACGCCGTGTCCCGCGGCTCGGTCACCGCTCCCCCAGCGAGCCCCTTCGCGCGACGCCAGAGTCCGTCCAGTTCGTCGACGACGGCCGCGAAGCTCAGAGAGATCGCGCCGCCCGCAACGACGGCATCCGTCGTCGGGCGGATCAGCAGGTCCTGGAAGTGCCAGCGGCGCAGATGCACCAGGACGGGCGCTCCGTACGGCCCGGGGATCGAGAACAGCTCGATGAAACCGAGGCCGTCGACGTACCACTCAACAAGGTCGGTGAGGGCGCGCGTATGCAAGGTGGCGAAGGCGGGCATCCCGTAGATCTCGCGGGAGATCTGCGGGATTTCGTGCGAGCCGGGGCGGGGCACGGGTGAGGTGAATGCTGTCATGTCGTCAACCTACGAATTGACGCAGCGTCAAGGTCAAGCCCGAGTGTCGTGGCCCTCCGCAGCGCTCCACAGCGCCGCGACATGCCCGGGTCCGGTGCCGCAGCATCCACCGACGACCGCCAGATTCGGCAGATGCGCTTGCAGGCTCGAGAAGGATGAGCTCAGGTGCCCGCGGTCGCCTGCGTCGAGTTCGGTGGCCCGATCGAGCTCGGCGTGGGTGAGCATGGAGGCGTTCGGACTGACCTGAAGGATGCGAGCCAGCCAGCTGCCCTCCTCGATCCCCGAGGCGACGTGCGTCGGATGCGCGCAGTTGACGATGAACCCCGCCGGGGACTCGTACTCGTCGACGAGTTCGACGGCCGCGCGCAGAGCCGTGCCGTCCGGCAGCCGACCATCCGTCTCGACCGTGAAGCCGATGAGCGCGGGGATGTCCGACTCGCGGGCCGCGCGAGCGATGCCGAGCCCCTCTTCGGCGCCGGTCAGCGTGTAGGCCGCGACGACATCGACGCCGGCCGCCGCGAACGCTTCGATCTGGCCCCGGTGATACTCCGCAGCCGTATCCGGGTCGACGCGCTCGCCGGGCACGTATCCGTCGCCGCGCGGCCCGATCGTTCCGATGATGCGCACGTCGCTCAGATCCGTGTACGTGTCGCGGAATTCATCGAGAAGCCTCACCGCCGCGCGATTCACACGATCGAGCGCCGCGTTGTCGTAGTCGAGCTTCGCTCCCCAATTGGGGTTCGCGCGCCACGTCGGGGTTTCGAGGGTCAGTCCGGTGCTGAACTGGCGGGCCACGGCAGCGTAGCTGTCGTAGTAGCGCCGCAGCACTGACCGGCCCTCCTCGTCGTCGAGCAGCGGGAACGCCGCGAACTCGGGCAGTTCCACGTCGTAGTCGTAGATCAGTCCGGTTTCGAGGCCCCCGTCGCTGATGTAGCGTCCGGACAGCCAGGACGGTGTCGTCGTCGTGTTCATGGTGCCAGTCAAGATCGTGACGCCGCGTCAGTGTCAACGTCGTCCACAGCACCCCTGCCCGAATGAGAGAATGCTCTGTGCACTCCGACGACCCCATGCCCCCCAGTGGGATCGACCCCGCCGAACTCGAGGTCACGCTGCGCGTCCTGGGCCAGCTCTCGAAGGTCGACCGCGAGCACCCCGACTTCCAGACCGTGCGACGCGCCACCGCCAAGTTCTTCAAGGATGCGAAGCGCGAGCGCAAGCTCGAGACGCGGGCCCGCATCCAGGAGCACGACCGCGCCGTTGTGGCCGCGACCGCGACCGGCGCCCCCGATCGGATCGATGACGAGACGCGCGGCATCCCGATCTCGACCGCGACGACCGCGCCGACCGCCGGAGTCCTGAAGAAGGCGCGCGCGTGCTACATCTGCAAGCAGGACTACACGCTCGTCGACGCCTTCTACCACCAGCTCTGCCCGAGCTGCGCGGCCATGAGCCACACCAAGCGCGACGCGCGCACCGACCTCACCGGCAAGCGCGCGCTGCTCACCGGCGGCCGCGCCAAGATCGGCATGTACATCGCGCTGCGTCTGCTGCGCGACGGCGCCCACACCACCATCACCACGCGCTTCCCGCGCGACGCGGTGCGCCGCTTCACCAGCCTCCCCGACTCGGCCGAGTGGATCGATCGACTCCGCGTCGTCGGCATCGACCTGCGCGACCCGTCCCAGGTGATCGGCCTCGCCGAGTCGGTCGCCGCCCAGGGACCGCTCGACATCCTGATCAACAACGCCGCGCAGACCGTGCGGCGCTCCCCCGGCGCCTACCAGCCGCTCGTGGATGCCGAACTCGCCCCGCTCCCGGACGGCCCGCTGCCCGAGTTGGAGACCTTCGGCCACACCAACGACCCGCACCCGCTCGCGCTCGCGCAGTCGGTGGCGGCGCATCCGATCCTCGCCGCGGCCGCTGCGAAGGCCGAGGAGCTCACTGAGGCGGCGCTCGCGGCCGGCTCCTCCTCGCTCGACCGGCTCGCAGCCGGCACGGCGATCGACGCCGGCGGGCTCGTGCCCGATCTCGCGCACATCAACTCGTGGACGCAGAGCGTCGACAACGTGGAGCCTCTCGAGATGATCGAGGTGCAGCTCGCCAACGAGACGGCGCCGTTCATTCTCATCTCGAAGCTGCGCGCCTCGCTCGCGGCCTCCCCCGCGCGACGCACCTACGTCGTCAACGTGAGCGCCATGGAGGGAGTGTTCGGCCGCGGGTACAAGGGGCCCGGCCACCCGCACACCAACATGGCCAAGGCCGCCGTGAACATGCTCACGCGCACGAGCGCGCGCGAGATGTTCGAGAGCGACCGGATCCTGATGACCAGCGTCGACACCGGCTGGATCACCGATGAACGGCCGCACCCGACCAAGGTGCGGCTCGCCGAGGAGGGATTCCATGCTCCGCTTGATCTGGTCGATGGCGCCGCGCGCGTGTACGACCCGATCGTGCGCGGCGAGGCCGGCGAAGATCTGTTCGGCGTCTTCTTGAAGGACTACTCCCCCGGTTCCTGGTAACCCGGCTCCCCCGCAGCGTCGCGACAGAGAGAAGAACGATGATTCAGCACACCGTGGCCTTTCGCCTGATTCACCCGCGAGGAAGCGAAGCAGAGGCGGACTTCCTGGCCGCCGGGCGCCGCGTCCTCGCCTCGATCCCGGGAGTCGAGGACTTCGCCCTCTCGGAGCAGGTCGGCAAGAAGTCGCCGCTGACCTGGCATTTCTCCATGCTCTTCGCCGATGAGGCCACCTACGCGGCCTACAACGACCACCCGGATCACCTGCACTTCGTCGAGTCCCGCTGGCTTCCCGAGGTCGCCGAGTTCCAAGAGTGGGATTTGGTCGAGGTCTTGTGACCCGTCACCTCAGATTCACGCGAATCGAGTAGTTCTCAGTCAATCCGGCGTGCTTGACTGGTCGCGTGACTCACGCTGATCCGCCGCCGCCCTCGCGGAATCCGACGCCCGCGGCCGCGGCGCCGCCTCCGCCCACGCTCACGGGCGTCTCCGCGGAGATGGACACCGTCAGCTCCGCTCCGCCGCGACGCCCGCGCCGCGCCCGCGGCTGGATAATCGCGCTCGCGATCCTCCTGGTGGCGGCGCTCAGCAGCCTCGCCTATCTCGCGGTCCAGTTCTTCGACGCGCAGGATCAGGTCGCCGAGCAGCAGGACGAGATCGGCGAGCTCAACGACCTCCTCGACAACAAGGAGGTGTTCGGCGCCGCCATGGACGAGCTCATGGACACCGCGCTCGCGCTCGACGGCGCCCAGATGGCCGAACTGGTCCCCTTCGACGAATACGAGCGGGTCGCCGCAACCGCGTGGGCGAACCGCCGATCCCCCGCGATGGTCGCTCAGCACACCGAGCAGATCCGCGGCTACACGGCCGAGCTGGGCGAGATTCTGAGCGCGGCGGAGGCGGAAGCGGCGAAGAATTCGACCGGCACGACGGCGGAGCGCGTGCTCGACGAGGTGAGCGACGGCTTCGCCCGGCTCGCCTACGACAACGCCGACAAGCTGTGTGAACAGGACGTCATCGGCTGCGTCACCGGCGCTGACCCGTATGTCGTTCACCTCGATCGCGCCGACCTGGAGCACCCCTCGGTGGACGATTGGGGTCGCGAGCTGGTCACGCTCCACGAGTACGCCCACGTGCTGCAGTTCACCAACCCCGAGGCCACCGAGACCGCCCTGGAGAGCTTCGGCGACGATTGGGAGTTCATGGCGGACTGCTATGCCCTCGACGCGATGGGCAGCTGGACCCTCGACCGCCGCGTCTGGACGAGCGCGTACCAGTACTGGGACGTCAGCTACGGCTACGGCCGAGTGTGCGACGCGAGCCAGCGCAAGGTCATCAACCAGTGGATCGACGAGCTGGGCGTGGAGTACCGCACCGTCTCGCAGTAGTCCCCGCCTAGTCCGTTCCGGAGTCGAAGGCGGCGCCCTCGTTCGCGGCGTCGGTCGCGCGCTCGAGCTCGTCCTCCGCCTTGGAGTGCTCCTCCGCGGGGTCGAGGATGTCGGCCGCATTGCCCGATTCGAGTCGCCCGACGAGGTCGCCGGTCGGTCCCCCGATGAGCCCCGCGGCCGCGTACTGCTCGAGGCGCGCACGCGAGTCGGCGATGTCGAGATTGCGCATGGTGAGCTGGCCGATGCGGTCGTCGGGGCCGAAGGCGGCATCCCCCACCCGCTCCATCGACAGCTTGCCGGGGTGGTAGCTGAGCGCCGGCCCGGTCGTGTCGAGGATCGTGTAGTCGTCGCCGCGGCGCAGACGCAGCGTGACCTCGCCGGTGACCGCCGAGCCCACCCAGCGCTGCAGCGACTCGCGCAGCATGAGCGACTGCGGGTCGAGCCAGCGGCCCTCGTACATCAGACGCCCGAGTCGCCGCCCCTCGTTGTGGTAGTTGGCGACGGTGTCCTCGTTGTGGATCGCGTTGAGCAGCCGCTCGTAGGTGATGTGCAGCAGCGCCATGCCGGGCGCCTCGTAGATGCCGCGGCTCTTCGCCTCGATGATCCGGTTCTCGATCTGGTCCGAGACGCCGAGTCCGTGGCGTCCGCCGATCGCGTTCGCCTCCAGGACCAGTGCGACGGGGTCGGTGAACTCGACGCCGTTGATGGCGACCGGCCGTCCCGCCTCGAACCGCACCGAGACCTCCTCGGTCGCGATCTCGACGTCCTCACGCCAGGACGCGACACCCATGATCGGCTCGACGATGTCGAGACCCGAGCTGAGCTCCTCGAGGTTCTTCGCCTCGTGGGTGGCGCCCCAGATGTTGGCGTCGGTCGAGTAGGCCTTCTCGGTGGCGTCGCGATACGGGAAGCCGCGGGCGACGAGCCACTCGCTCATCTCGGTGCGTCCGCCGAGTTCGCTCACGAACTCGCTGTCGAGCCACGGCTTGTAGATGCGCAGCTTCGGGTTGGCGAGCAGGCCGTAGCGGTAGAAGCGCTCGATGTCGTTGCCCTTGTAGGTGGAGCCGTCGCCCCAGATGTCGACGCCGTCCTCCTTCATGGCGCGCACGAGCATGGTGCCGGTCACGGCGCGACCGAGCGGAGTCGTGTTGAAGTACGTCTTGCCGCCGGAGCGGATGTGGAAGGCGCCGCACTGGAGCGCGACGAGACCCTCCTCGACGAGCGAGGTCTTGGCGTCGACGAGGCGCGCGAGCTCGGCGCCGTACTCCCCTGCGCGGCTCGGCACCGCGTCGATGTCGGGCTCGTCGTACTGGCCGATGTCGGCGGTGTACGTGCAGGGGACGGCACCCTTCTCACGCATCCACGCCACGGCGCACGACGTGTCGAGCCCTCCCGAAAACGCGATGCCAACTCGCTCACCGATGGGGAGACTGCTCAGAACCTTCGACATGCCTCCAGCCTAGATTGCGCCAGAGGTCGCGCGTGCACACCGAGCGCGCTCGCGGGTGTCAGCGCCCGTCGCGGGTCGCCGCCGCCCAGTCGTCGAGCTTCGCGGTCGCCGCCCCCGAGTCGATGGTCGCCGCGGCGACCGCGATCTTCTCGGCGAAGCGCTCGCGGATGTCGCGCTGGACCTGCGCGGGATCCCGCGCCAGCTCCCACGACACCAGTCCCGCGGCCGCGTTCAGCACGACGATGTCGCGCACCGGTCCCGACTCGCCCGCCAGCACGGCGCGGGCGATGGCGGCGTTGTGAGCCGCATCCCCGCCCTTCAGGTCGTCGATGCGGGCGCGCGCGATGCCCAGGTCGGCAGGATCGAGGTCGTGCTCGTGCACCTCCCCCCGCATCACCTCCCACAGATGACTGTGGCCTGTCGTCGTCAGCTCGTCGAGGCCGTCGTCGCCACGGAACACGAGGGCGGTCGCGCCGCGCGTGCGGAAGACTCCGACGAACAGCGGGACCTTCGCCAGGTCGGCGACACCGACCGCGGAGGCCTCGGGGCGCGCGGGGTTGCACAGCGGCCCGAGGAAGTTGAACACCGTCGGGATGCCGAGCTCGGCGCGGATCGGCCCCGCGTGGCGGAAGCCCGGGTGGAACATGGCCGCGAAGGCAAAGCCGATGCCCTGCTCACGGAAGATCTCCGCGACCCGCGCCGCGTCGATCGTGAGGTCCACCCCGAGGGCGGCCAGCACATCCGAGGAGCCGGAGGCCGAGCTCGCCGCCTTGTTCCCATGCTTCAAGACCTTCGCGCCGGACGCCGCAGCGACAATCGACGACATCGTCGAGACGTTCACCGTGCCGAAGCGGTCGCCGCCCGTCCCGACGATGTCCAGAGCGAGAGGCTCGATGTCGATGGGGGCGGCATTCGCCAGGATCGCGTCACGGAAGCCCACGATCTCATCGACCGTCTCGCCCTTGGCGCGCAGCGCGACCAGGAAACCGGCGAGCTGGGCGGGGGTGCAGCGCCCCGCCATCACCTCCTCCATCGCCCAGGTGGCGTCGGCGATCGAGAGGTCTTCGCGGGCAAGAAGCCGGGTGATCAGGGTCGGCCAGGACGATTCAGTGGGCATGGCCAGCATCGTACCGGCGCAAACAAAGGAAAATTTCAGCGAAGTTGCCCCCGACAGGCCCCTGGATGGGAAAACGCCGGGAACGATATCGGCCATAATGGTCGGGTGAATAGTTCGTCTGTTTCCAGCCCGCCCGCCATGACGGCGATCAACCGGCCGAACACCGCTCAGGTCGGCACGATCGTGTGGCTGGGCAGCGAGGTCATGTTCTTCGCTGGCCTGTTCGCCATCTACTTCACGCTGCGCTCGGTGTCGCCCGAGCTGTGGGCGGAGCAGTCGGACAAGCTCAACATCACCTTCTCGCTGATCAACACGATCATCCTCGTGTCGTCGTCGTTCACCTGCCAGGCCGGCGTCTTCGCCGCCGAGCGCCTGCAGGCCCGCCGCACCGGCGGCCCCTGGCAGTTCTGGAAGTGGGGCACGGTCGAGTGGTTCTACGCCACGTTCGTGCTCGGCGCGATCTTCATCGTCGGCCAGGTCTACGAGTACGCCCAGCTCGTCACCGAGCACATCGGATTCCAGACCGACTCGTACAGCTCGGCCTTCTACTTCGCGACCGGATTCCACGGTCTGCACGTGACCGGCGGTCTCATCGCCTTCCTCCTCGTGATCGGCCGCATCTTCGCGGCCAAGCACTTCACGCACAAGGAAGCCGGGAGCGCGATCGTCGTGTCGTACTACTGGCACTTCGTTGACGTGGTGTGGATCGCCCTGTTCCTCGTCATCTACGTCCTCCGCTAAACCGCCGACTCGACCTGCCCAGAACGGAACGCACCGCAATCATGGCGAACTCCGCATCCGCCCCGCTCCGCCGCACCCGCGCCACGGGTCGCCGCTCCCCGCTCGCCTCCGTGGCGCTGCTCGTGATCGGCCTCGTTGCGACCGGTGGCGCCTACGCGGCCTTCACGTCCAGCGCGACCGCGCAGTCCACCGCGTCGGTGGAAGCACTCGTCAACGAGGGCGAGAAGCTCTTCATCGCCAACTGCGCCAGCTGCCACGGCCTGAGCGCCGAGGGAACCGACAACGCGCCGACCCTGATCGGCGTGGGCGCCGCTTCCGTCGACTTCCAGGTCGGCACCGGCCGCATGCCGATGGCCGCGAGCGGCCCGCAGGCCGAGGTCAAGCCGGTTCAGTTCACCGATGAGCAGATCGCCGCGCTCGCCGCGTACGCCGCGAGCCTCGCCCCGGGCCCGTCGATCCCCTCGGCCGAATATCTCACGGGCGAGGGCGACGTCGCGAACGGCGCCGAGCTCTTCCGAATCAACTGCGCCATGTGCCACAACGTGGCCGGCGCCGGCGGTGCGCTCACCGAGGGCAAGTACGCCCCCAGCCTGCAGGACATCGACCCCGTCCACGTCTACGAGGCGATGGTGACCGGTCCGCAGAACATGCCCGTGTTCAGCGACCTCAACATCACCCCCGAGGACAAGGCCGACATCATCTCGTACCTCGCCTACCTCGACGACAACCCGTCGGCCGGTGGGCTCAACCTCGGCAGCCTGGGCCCGGTCTCCGAGGGCCTGTTTGTCTGGATCTTCGTGCTGGGTTCCATCGTCGCGATCACCGTGTGGCTGACCGCACGCTCCAACTAGCGACCAACCGCACACGAACTCGCACTACGAAAGGGAAACGCATGGCAGAGCAGGACAGCGCCGATACCGGCACCGCTGTCGAGAAGCACGAGGCGCCCACGGCGGCCTCCGGGACTGCCGTCGTCAGCTCGGACCGCGTGGAGAACCCCGGCTTCGAGCCGCACCGCCCGCGTGTCTCCGACCTCTCGCCCGAGAAGGAGAAGCAGAACGAGCGCCGCGTCGCCGGCCTGTTCTTCGCCTCGATGATCGGAGCCGTCGGATCGATCGTCGCGTACATCGCCATCCCGTTCGAGGCCGGCGACCCTGCCTCGGTGCAGCTCAGCAACATGCTGATCGGCCTCGGCATCGCGCTGTCGATGCTCGGCATCGGCTTCGGTGCGATCCACTGGGCGAAGTCGCTCATGGCCAACGAGCACGCGGTCGAGCAGCGGCACCCGGTGCGCGGCACCGAGGAGACGCGCGCCCGCGCGGTGGAGATCTTCCAGCTCGGCAACAAGGAGTCCGGCTTCACCCGCCGCAAGCTCATCCGCAACTCGCTCATCGGCGCGCTGGCGATTTTCCCGCTGCCCGCCGTGGTGCTCTTCCGCGGCCTGGCTCCGGATGAGGACCCAGTCGAGCTGTTCAAGCACACCATGTGGGATGAGGGCGTGCGCCTGACGCGCGACCCCGACGGCACGCCGATCAGGGCCGCCGATGTGACCATCGGCTCCGCCTTCCACGTGATCCCCGAGGGCCTCAACGAGTCCTCGCACAAGCTCGAGGAGAAGGCCAAGGCGGCCGTGCTTCTCATGCGCCTCAAGCCCGAGGACCTCACGGTCTCCACGGGTCGCGAGGACTGGAACTACCAGGGCATCGTCGCGTATTCGAAGATCTGCACCCACGTCGGCTGCCCGGTCGCGCTCTACGAGCAGCAGACCCACCACCTGCTGTGCCCGTGCCACCAGTCGCAGTTCGACATCAAGCGCGAAGCCGAGGTCATCTTCGGCCCGGCCAAGCGTCCGCTTCCGCAACTGCCTATCACCGTTGACGCCGAGGGCTACCTGGTCGCGCGCAGCGACTTCACCGAGCCCGTTGGCCCGAGCTTCTGGGAGCGCTCGCTGTGACCGTCCAGACCGAATCCCCCGCGACCACGAGCGAGGCGCAGACGCCCGGCACCGGGATGCGCTTCACCAACTGGGCTGCGAACTACATCGACGAGCGCACCAGTATCTCGGGCGCCGTCAAGGAGTTCGGCCGCAAGGTCTTCCCCGACCACTGGTCGTTCGAGCTCGGCCAGGTCGCGCTCTACAGCTTCGTCACGATCCTGATCTCGGGAACCTTCCTGACGTTCTTCTTCCAGGCGTCCATGGCCGAGGTCCACTACGACGGCTCGTACGTGCCGCTCAAGGGCCTCGAGATGTCGGCCGCCATGGCGTCGACGCTCGACATCAGCTTCGACATCCGCGGCGGGCTCCTGATGCGTCAGGTGCACCACTGGGCGGCGCTGCTGTTCGTCGCCGCGATCGGTCTGCACATGCTCCGCGTGTTCTTCACCGGCGCGTTCCGCAAGCCGCGCGAGATCAACTGGGTGATCGGCTTCGTGCTGTTCATCCTCGCGATGGGTGAGGGCTTCACCGGCTACTCGCTCCCCGACGACCTGCTCTCGGGCAACGGCCTGCGCATCATCGACGGCCTGCTCAAGGGAATCCCGATCGTCGGAACCTGGATCTCGTACCTGCTGTTCGGCGGCGAGTTCCCCGGCTTCGACATCGTCGGTCGCCTCTATGTGCTGCACATTCTGATCCTTCCGGCGATCCTGGTTGCCGCACTTGGCGTGCACCTGATCCTCGTGGTGGTCAACAAGCACACGCAGTTCGCTCGCCCCGGCAGCACCAACGACAACGTCGTCGGCGAGCCGATCATGCCCGTGTACGCGGCCAAGGGTGCCGGGTTCTTCTTCATCATCTTCGGCGTGATCGCCCTCACGGCCTCGTTGGTGACGATCAACCCGATCTGGAACTACGGTCCGTATGACCCCTCCCCCGTCTCGGCGGGTACGCAGCCCGACTGGTACATCGGCTTCGCCGATGGCGCTCTGCGCCTCGTGCCGCCGGGGTGGGAGTTCGTGATCTTCGGCTTCACGCTGTCGCTCAACATCCTCGTGCCGGTGCTGGTGATGGTCGTCTTCATCGTCCTGGTCATGCTCTACCCGTTCTTCGAGGCCTGGGTGACCGGCGACAAGCGCGAGCACCACATCACGCAGCGTCCGCGCAACGCCCCGACCCGCACCGCGATCGGCGCCGCCGGCGTGACGTTCTACGCCGTCATGTGGGCCGCCGCGAGCTCCGACCTCATCGCCACGCACTTCAAGCTGTCGATCGAGTCGGTCACCTACGCCCTGCAGGCTCTGCTGATCCTCGGCCCGATCGTCGCCTACATCGTGACGAAGCGGATCTGCCTCGGACTGCAGAAGAAGGATCGCGAGATCGCGCTGCACGGTTTCGAGTCCGGACGGATCGTCCGCCTGCCCGGCGGCGAGTACGTCGAGGTGCACGAGCAGCTCTCGGACTACGAGCGCTGGAAGCTCGTCAGCTACGACGACTACCAGCCGCTCATGCTCCGCCCGAACAAGCGCGGCAAGATCACGGTGAGCGAGCGTGCTCGCGCCGCGGTGTCGCGCTGGTTCTTCGAAGACCGCATCGCGCCGGTCTCGAAGAGCGAGATCGAGGCCTCGAAGCACCACTGATCCGCATCGCGAACGACGCCCGCGCGCTCCTCACGGAGCCGCGGGCGTTGTCGTCTGCGGGGCCTCGGTCTCGCCTGCGACGCGGACGTCCGCGTGCGCACGCCCTCCGCCGGTGCTCCCCCAGGCGCAGCGGCCCGGGTCGCTGACAGCGTGACCCGCTTGGACGCAGCAGCGACGCCGAGCCGCGGCAGCGCGCCACGTGACCGCGGCAGTGAAGCCCGGGCGCGCCCGCGCCAGTTGTGTGCAGGTGCTGTGGGCGGCGCGCGCTGCGAGATCACCGCTGAGGTCAGCGCGGAGCACCCGCTCCCCGCACCAGGTCACTGGGCTCACTGAGCTCACTGCGCCGTAGGGGCAAGACCTCTGTGCGGCCGCGGGGCTGGAGCCTAGAAGAACCGCCGCATGTACTCGGCGCTCTCGTGGAAGCCGAGACGGTCGTAGAAGCCGCCCGCGCGCCGACTCGCGACCGTGAGCTGGGTGACGCCCCGCTCGGCACAGGCGGCCTCCACGGCGCGCACGAGCGCGGTGCCGTGGTCGCGACCCCGCGCCTGCTCGTCGACGACGATCTCCTGCAGCTGGGCCGACGGGCCGTTGGTGGACAGCAGCGGCACGACGGTCGTCAGGGCGTAGCCCTCGACGTCCCCCTCCTCGCCCGTGGCAACCAGCAGGATGACCGGATCCTCACCCGAGAAATAGCGGTCCCAGGTCTGGTCGAACGCGCCGCGTTCCAGCGGAATGGCGTGCGACAGCTGACCGACGAGCCGAAAGACGGACTCGCGGTCTTCGTTGACGGCGACGCGGATCATGGGGTCCTAGCGGGCGAAGTTTCCGCGGTAGTACTCGTAGTTCCATCCGACGATGCCGATCACGGCGATCGGTCCGCCGATGAGAGCGATCCAGACGCCCACCGCGAGACCGAGGAACACCAGCGCGACACCGACTGACAGCACCAGCGGCCACCAGCTCCAGGGGCTGAAGTGACCCATCTCCGGGTCGGCGTCGTCGATGAGAGCGTCGTCGCGGTCTTCGGGCAGCTCGCCGCCCGTCGACTTGCGAAGAAGCCCCACATAGAAGGCCAGGAACGTCGCCAGGATCGACGACAGGGTGAGCCCCACCGTGCCGACCCACTCGGGCTGGGCGGCGAGCTCGGCGTTCGTGCCGGGGCCGACGATCTGCGGGGCCGAGGCATCCGCCATCGTCCACAGGGCGTAGACGACCGCCGAGATGCCGAAGAACAGGCTCAGCAGCCAGAAGATCGCGTAATTGGCGCGCATGGGTTACTTGACCTTCCCGTCAGCAACGTCGATCACCGGGGCGTCGGGGGCGTCCTTCGCCGGCCCGACACCGAGAGCCACACCCACCTCGGGGTGGTGCAGGTCGAATGCCGGAGACTCGGAACGAATCCGCGGGATCGAGGTGAAGTTGTGGCGCGGCGGCGGGCACGAGGTCGCCCACTCGAGCGACCGGGAGTTGCCCCACGGGTCGTCGACGGTGACCTTCGGCGCCTTGCGGGCCGTGATCCACACGTTGTAGGCGAACGGCAGCATCGAGGCGGCGAGCAGGAACGCGCCGATCGTCGAGACCTCGTTCATCCAGGTGAAGCCATCCTCGGGCAAATACGACGCATAGCGTCGCGGCATACCTTCAACACCGAGCCAGTGCTGAACAAGGAAGGTCGTGTGGAAGCCGATGAACAGCAGCCAGAAGTGAATCTTGCCGAGGCGCTCGTTGAGCATCTTCCCCGTCCACTTCGGCCACCAGAAGTAGAAGCCGCTGAACATGGCGAACACGACCGTGCCGAAGACGACGTAGTGGAAGTGCGCGACGACGAAGTAGGAGTCCGAGACGTGGAAGTCGAGCGGCGGGCTCGCCAGGATGACGCCCGTCAGACCACCGAAGGTGAAGGTGACGAGGAAGCCCAGGGCCCAGATCATCGGGGTCTCGTAGGTCACAGATCCGCGCCACATGGTGCCGACCCAGTTGAAGATCTTCACACCCGTCGGCACGGCGATGAGCATCGTCATCAGGGCGAACCAGGGCAGAAGGACCGAACCGGTGACGTACATGTGGTGCGCCCAGACCGTGACCGACAGCGCCGCGATGGCGATCGTCGCGTAGACGAGCGTCTTGTAGCCAAAGATCGGCTTGCGGCTGAAGACCGGAAGCACCTCGCTCACGATGCCGAAGAACGGCAGCGCGATGATGTACACCTCAGGATGTCCGAAGAACCAGAACAGGTGCTGCCAGAGGATCGTTCCGCCGTTCGCGGGATCCAGCAGATGGGACTCGAACACGCGGTCGGCACCGAGGGCGAAGAGCCCCGCCGCGAGGACGGGGAACGCGAGGAGCACCAGGATCGAGGTGACGAGCGTGTTCCAGGTGAAGATCGGCATCCGGAACATCGTCATGCCGGGCGCACGCATCGTGATGATCGTGGTGATGAAGTTGACGGCACCGAGGATCGTTCCGAAACCGCTGAGCGCGAGGCCGAAGACCCAGAGGTTTCCACCGAGACCCGGGCTGAAGGTCGTGCTCGACAGCGGCGTGTAGGCCGTCCAGCCGAAGCCCGCCGCACCCTGCGGGGTGAAGAAGCCGGCGACCGCGATGAGCGAGCCGAAGCTGTAGAACCAGTATGCGAGCGCGTTCAGTCGCGGGAACGCGACGTCAGGCGCGCCGATCTGCAGCGGCATCACGACGTTGGCGAAACCGGCGAACAGCGGCGTCGCGAACATCAGCAGCATGATCGTGCCGTGCATGGTGAACAGCTGGTTGTACTGCTCGTTTGACTGCACCAGGTCGACCCCGGGCGTGAAGAGCTCAGCGCGGATGACGAGCGCGAGCACGCCGCCGATCAGGAAGTAGATGAACGAGGTGATCAGGTACAGGTACCCGATCGTCTTGTGGTCGGTGGTGGTGATCCACTTGACGAAGACGTTGCCCTTGCGCTCGACAGAAGGCGTTCCGACCGTCGACGTCGGAGTTGCAGTCGCGGTGCTCATCAGGACTCGTCCTCGCTCGTTCCGCCGGTGCCCGGCAGGTTCTGGTTGACGTTCTGGTCGGCCCCGAGGCGGCCCTCGAAGCCGGCATCGCGGAGCGACTCGATGTACGCGTCGTACTCGGCCTGCGACACGACCTTCACCTGGAAGAGCATGTCGGCGTGATACTCGCCGCAGAGCTCGGCGCACTTGCCGGCGTACGTGCCCTCCTTCTCGGGGACGAAGTACATGTAGTTCGTCTTGGCCGGGATCATGTCCTTCTTGTACAGGAAGTCGATGACCCAGAAGGAGTGCGCGACGTCGCGCGACTCGATGTTGAGCTCCACCTTCTGGCCGACTGGCAGGTACAGCGTCGGAAGCTGCGACTCGTCGAGGCTGCCGTCCAGGTTGAGGCGGTCCTGCGCCTGGATGCCCGCCGAGTACACGTTCTCGTCGAGGTAGTTGAAGTCCCAGGCCCAGCGCTTGCCGTAGACCTCGATCAGGACATCGGGGTCGCCCGGGTCGGTCTCGATCGAGACCTGCTCGCGCACCGTGAAGGCGAAGAAGCCGAGCACGAGGATGAGCGGGACGACGGTGAAGAAGATCTCGATCGGCATGTTGTAGCGCAGCTGCGCCGGCATGCCGGTCTGCCCCTTGCGGCGACGGTAGGCCACGGCCGCCCAGATGATGAGCGCCCAGGTGATCAGACCGACGACGAGCAGCACGATCCAGGAGTTCACCCAGAGGTTGATGATCCCCTCGGTGTGGTTCGTGACGTCAGGACCACCGGGCAGAAAGCCCTGGACCTGCTCTTGCGTGCATCCGGCGAGTACCAGCATTGCGGCACCCCCGATGGGCAGTGCGGCCCAGCGGGCCAGACGGGATCGGCCAAGCCGACGCGGGGAGCGATGGGAGCGCACCTGGAACCTCTCGGAATTGCGACGCATGTTCGAAGTCATCCTAGCAATGCGACGGGCCCCGAACTTTCCGTCCGGGGCCCGTGGCGCGTCATTTATTGCGCTTCTTTTGCGCGAAAGGCGATCAGTGGAAGCTGTCTCCGCAGGCGCAGCTGCCCGAAGCGTTGGGATTATCGATCGTGAAGCCCTGCTTCTGGATCGAGTCCTCGAAATCGATCGAGGCTCCGTCGAGGTAGGGCACACTCATCTTGTCGACGACCACCTCGACGCCGTCGAAGTCGCGCGTCGCGTCGCCGTCAAGCAGGCGCTCGTCGAAGTAGAGCTGGTAGATCAGCCCCGAGCAGCCCCCGGGCTGAACAGCCACGCGCAGCCGCAGGTCGTCTCGACCCTCCTGCTCGAGCAGGGCGCGCACCTTGGAGGCGGCCACGTCGGTGAGGGCGACGCCGTGAGCCGACGGCTCGGCGTCATTCGTCGCAGCAGCGGTCGTCGTGTCGGCGGTCGTCGTGTCGGTCATGGGCGCCATTCTACGCGGCGTCGCTGGCCGAGCGCTGATCCAAGCGTGACAGCAGCAGCGCCTCGGCCAGGATCGCTCGACGGAAGGTCGGCATGTGCAGCGACTCGTTGGGGCTGTGCGCGCGCGAGTCCGGATCCTCGACGCCGGTGACCAGGATCTGCGCTTCGGGGAAGACCTCCACCAGCTCGGCGATGAACGGAATCGATCCGCCCACGCCCATCTGCACGGGCTCGGTCCCGTAGGCCTCCTCCATCACCTCGAGGGCATCGGCGACGGCCCAGCCGCTGGCGTCGACGAGGAACGGCTCGCCGCCCTCGATCTCTCCGAACTTGAGCGTCGCGCCGAACGCGGCGTTCGCCTGCAGATGCGCGATGAGCGCCTCGCGCGCCTCCGCAACGCTCTGCCCGGGTGCGACCCGGGCGCTCACGCGGACGCGCACCGACGGAACAAGCGTGTTCGAGGCGTTGCGCACCGACGGTGCGTCGATGCCGGTGACCGTGATCGACGGCTGATCCCAGATGCGCGACAGGATCGTGCCGGTGCCGACCGGCCGTGCGCCCTCGCGCAGCCCGGTCTCGGCGCGCAGGCGCGCCTCGTCGTAATCGGGCGTCGCCGCGTCGCGGCTGCGAAGCCCCGGAACGGCGACCGAGCCGTTCTCGTCCCACAGCGAGTCGAGCGTGCGGATCGCCGCGAGCATCGCGTCGGGCACCGCTCCCCCGAACATGCCCGAGTGCGAGGCGTGGTCGAGGGTCGTCACGGTGAGGTTGAAGAACACGGCGCCTCGCAGTCCGACCGTGAGTGCCGGGGTGTCGAGATCCCAGTTCCCCGAGTCGGCGACGATGATCACGTCGGCGGAGAGCGCGTCCCGGTGCTCGTCGAGGAAGGCGGAGAACGAGGGCGAGCCGAACTCCTCCTCGCCTTCGACGAACAGCACGAGACCGAGATCGAGGTCAGCGCCGCTCGCCGCGGTGAGGGCGCGGATCGCCGCGAGGTGACTCAGCACCCCGGCCTTGTCATCGGCGGCGCCACGGGCGTAGAGCCGGTCGCCGCGCAGGGTCGGCTCGAACGGCTCCGAGTCCCAGACCTCCGGGTCGCCCTCGGGCTGCACGTCGTGGTGCGCGTAGAGCATCACCGTCGGACGGCCGTCCCGGGCGGCCCGAGTGGCGAGCACGGCCGGCTTGCCCCGTCGGTCGGTTCCCGGAACCGGAGCATCGAACACATCGACCTCATCGAAGACACCGGTCTCGCGCGCCAGCTCGGCGACCCGCGCCGCGCTGCGTCGGACGTGCTCGACATCGAAGCCGTCCCAGGAGACGGAGGGAATGCGCACCAGATCGGAGAGCTCGGCGATCGCGCGCGGAAGGCCGGCATCCACCGCCTCGCGCAGGGCGTCGGCGAGCGAAGATGCGGGTGCGGAGGAGTCGGAAGCCATGCGGCTAATCTTAAGCAGACCCCGAGAGCAAGGAACCCCCGTGGCCAAGACCCCGCAGACACCGCAAGAGGACGACGACGAGCTCGCCGTCGGCAAGGGGCGCCCGACGCCCACGCGTGCGGAGCGCGAAGCGGCTCGCAAGCGTCCCCTCGTGCCCAACGACCGCCGCGCCGCCTCCAAGGAGCGTCGCGAGCGTCTCAACGCGCAGCGCGAGCGCGCCCGCATCGGCATGGCCAACGGGGAGGAGCGCTTCCTGCCCTTGCGCGACAAGGGACCGCAGAAGAAGTTCGTGCGTGACTACGTCGATGCGCGGTTCAGCCCGGGCGAGATCATGCTGCCGCTCGTGGCGCTCTTCCTGGTGATCTCGTTCATCCCCTACGCGGGCGTCGCCGAGTACGGCATCCTCGCCGTCTGGGCGTTCTTCTTCCTGGTCATCATCGACAGCGTGCTGATGGGCGCGCGCCTCAAGAAGCGTCTCGGCGAGAAGTTCGGCGAGAGCAAGGTCGAGAAGGGCTACCGCTGGTACGCCGCCATGCGGGCCCTGCAGATGCGCCCGCTGCGCCTCCCGAAGCCGCAGGTGAAGCGCGGCGACGAGGTCAAGTAGCGTTCGGGCCCCCGCGCGACGTCAGTCGAAGGTCGCGATCAGCTCACGCGTGATCTGCCGCGCCCACAAAGGACCGCGGTAGAGGAATCCGGTGTAGCCCTGCACCAGCGTCGCGCCCGCGTCGAGCCGTTCGCGCACGTCGCGACCGGTCTCCACGCCGCCGACCGAGATCAGGCAGCGGTCCGCCGGGAGCGCCGCCCGCACGATGCGCAGCACCTCGAGCGAGCGCGCCGCGAGCGGTGCGCCGGAGAGTCCACCCGCGCCGATCTCGGTGATGCGCGCCTGATCGGTGACGAGGCCGTCACGCGAGAGGGTCGTGTTGGTCGCGATCACCCCGGCCAGGTCGAGTTCGACACTCAGCTCGGCGATGCGGCGAGCCTGCTCGTCGGTCACGTCGGGCGCGATCTTCACCAGCACCGGGGTCTCCCCTGCGGCCGCGCGCACCTCGGTGAGGAGCGGCGCGAGCTGATCCAGCTCCTGCAGCCCGCGAAGACCGGGTGTGTTCGGCGAGCTGACGTTGACGACGAGGTAATCGGCGCGCGACGCCAGGATGCGCGTGCTCTCCAGGTAGTCGGCCGTCGCGTTCTCCACCTCGACGATGCGCGACTTGCCGATGTTGACACCGATCACCGGGCGGCGTCGGCGGCGCCGTTCGCGTTCGAGCCGAGGCGCCGCGGCGGCCGCGCCGCCGTTGTTGAAGCCCATTCGGTTGATGACGGCGCGGTCGGGAATGAGACGGAACAGTCGCGGTTTCGCGTTGCCGGGCTGCGCGTGCGCGGTGAGGGTGCCGACCTCGACGTGGCCGAATCCGAGCTGGCCCAGACCGCGGATCCCCCGGGCGTCCTTGTCGAAGCCCGCGGCGAGTCCGAACGGCGTGTCGAACTCGAGTCCGAGCGCCTGCACGCGCAGACGCGCGTCGCGCGAGCCGGTGCGCGACAGCAGCGCGCCGAGCCCCACGAAAGGCAGCGCGCGGATCACCACGAAAGCGAGGTGGTGGGCGAATTCGGGGTCGAGGCGCGCGAGAACGACGCGGAAGAGAGTGCGGTACATACCGCTGTCAGGCTATCGCTGTTCGGTGCCCGCCGACGCGCTCGCGGCGCCGTCGGCCGGCGTGCCGTCCGGCTGCTGAGAGCTGGCGCGCTCGACGCGCAGCAGCGTGATCGCCGTCTCGAAATCATCGAGCGAGTCGAAGGCCTGGTAGACGCTCGCGAAGCGCAGATAGGCGACCTCGTCGAGCTCGCGCAGCGGCGGAAGCGTCGCCAGCCCGATGTCGTTCGCATCGACCTGAGAGACGCCCGTCGCGCGGATCGTCTCCTCGACCGTCTGAGCCAGCAGGGCGAGCTGCGCGTCGGTGACCGGACGACCCTGGCACGCCTTGCGCACGCCCACGACGATCTTGTCGCGGCTGAAGGGCTCGATGATGCCGCTGCGCTTGACCACGCTCAGGCTCGCCGTCTCGGTCGTCGTGAACCGACCGCCGCACTCCGGGCACTGCCGACGGCGGCGGATCGCAAGCCCGTCATCGCTCGTGCGGGAGTCGATGACGCGACTGTCGGGGTGACGGCAGAAAGGGCAGAACATGGTGCGGCAAGGATAAGCCCCGCGCCCGGCCTTAGCTGGGAGCCACTCCGCTCCAGCCCCCGTTCGCCGCCCAGGCGGCCTGCACCGCGTCGCGGAGGACCTCACGGTCGACGTCGTCCAGTTTGTTCACGTAGACGCAGGAGACGTTCTGCTGGTGCTTGCCGAGCCGAGCGAGAAGGTCGCTCGCCCCCTCCCACTCGGTGAAGCCGTACAGCGCGAACTTCCCGCGGCGCGGAGCGAAGCCGATGACGAAGGCATCGCCCTCGTGGCCCGACTCGTAGCGGTAGTGCACGGCGCCGAAGCCGACCATGGTGGGGCCCCACATCCGCGGCGGCTCGCCCGTCACTTCGGCCATGAGCTCGAGCAGCAGCTCCGACTCGGCGCGCTGGCGCGGGTGCTCGAGCGAGGCGATGAACTCCCTCGGGTCGACTTCCGTCACTCCGGTCTTGTTCACCGCCACGTGCGCTCCTCGGCTGTCAGTCCGCGAAGCGCGCGTCGACGGCGTCGCCGTGTGCGGGCAGGTGCTCGGCGTCGCTGAGGTTGCGGATCAACGGCGCCACCTCCTGAAGGCCCTCGTGCGTGTAGCGGATGATCTGCTGCGACCGCAGGAACGTCGAGGCGCCCAGCCCTGCCGAGAAGCGCGACTGGCCGCCCGTGGGCAGCACGTGGTTCGACCCGGCGAGGTAGTCCCCCAGGCTCACCGGGGAATCCGCGCCCAGGAAGATCGCGCCCGCGTTGGTGATCGAGTCGAGGGTCTCGCCGAGGTTCGCGGTGTGGATCTCGAGGTGCTCGGGACCGTAGGCATTGCTGACGGCGGCCGCGGCCGGGAGGTCGTCGACCAGGACGATCGCCGACTGGGGCCCGGCGAGAGCCTCCGCCACGCGCTCGGCGTGGCGCGTGGAGGGGGCCTGGGCTGCGAGCTCGGCGCGCACGCGGTCGGCGAGCTCCTCCGAGTCGGTGACCAGCACGGCGGCGGCGATCTCGTCGTGCTCGGCCTGGCTGATGAGGTCGGCGGCGACGAGGCGGGCATTCGCGTGCTCGTCGGCGATGATCAGGATCTCGGTGGGTCCGGCTTCCGAGTCGATGCCGACGACCCCGCGCACGAGACGCTTGGCGGCAGCCACGTAGACGTTGCCCGGTCCGGTGATCAGATCCACCGGGTCCAGCGCGACATCGGCCACGCCGTACGCGAAGGCGCCGATCGCACCGGCGCCGCCCATCGCGTAGACCTCTTCGACGCCGAGGAGTCCGCACGCGCCCAGGATGACCGGGTGCACCTCGCCGTTGAACTCGGCCTGCGGCGGCGACGCGACCACGACCGAGCGCACGCCCGCCACCTGCGCGGGCACGACGTTCATGACCACGCTCGACGGGTACACGGCCTTGCCGCCCGGAACGTAGAGCCCGACACGGGTCACCGGCTGCCAGCGCTGGATGACCTCGGCCCCCGGACCGAGCGCCGTCACCGCGGCCGCGGGCACCTGAGCCTGGCTGGCGACGCGCACGCGCGCGATCGCCTCCTCGATCGCCGCGCGGACGGCCGGGTCGAGCGCGACGACGGCAGCGGTGATCCGCGCCGGGTCGACGCGGATGCTGTCCGGCTCGGCGCGGTCGAAGCGACTGGCCTGCTCGCGCAGCGCCGCCTCACCGCGGTCCCGGACATCGGAGATGAGCGCTGCGGCGGCCTCGCTCGCGACGGCGACGTCGACGCGCGCACGCGGGACGAGATCGGCGAGTTCGGCGCGGGAGGGGTGGCGACCGCGGAGGTCGAGGGTCTGAATCATGGCTCGACCATGCTAGTCGCCTCGTCAGACGACGCAGTTGGGTCCCAGCAGTCCCTTGAGCTCACCGTAGAGATCCGCCGTGACCGTGACCGGGTACGGGATCTCGAACATGCGCGCGTTGTCGCCGCGCACCAGTCTCAGCCGCACCTCGTTGTCGCCCGCGTGCCGGATCAGCACGTCATTGAGCTTTGAGACGACCTCGGTGGTCGCCCGCGTCTCCGGCACAGAGATGACAAGCGGGCCGGATCCGAGGCTCTGCCCGATCTCGGGCTGGAACAGCGAGACGGCATGCAGGTTCATGCCGTCGTCGCGCACGCTCACGCGGCCGCGCACCACGACGATCGAGTCGCCGACGAGGGCGGGAGAGAACTCCTGATAGGTCTTCCCCAGGAACATCACCGTGATCTCGCCGCTGAAGTCCTCGAGCTGGATGATGCCGTACTGGTTGCCCGAGTTGCGGGCGGTACGGTGCTGGACGCTCGTCACCAGGCCGGCGACCGTCACCGTCTCGCCGTCCATCGGCGCGTCGGCGTCGAGGAGCTCCGCGATCGTCGTGCTGGCGTGGCGGGCGAGCTGGTTCTCGAGACCGGCGAGCGGGTGGTCGCTCACATAGAGCCCGAGCATCTCTCGCTCGAACGCGAGCTTGTCGCGCTTGGTCCACTCGGGCCTCTCGGGCACCGCCTGCACCGCGTGCTCGGGCTCGTCCCACAGGCTGTCGAAGTCGAAGCCGACCTGCCCGTTGGCGGCGGCCCGCTTCTCGCTGACGGCCTGCTCGACGGCCGACTCGTGGATCTCGATCAGCGCACGCCGCGTCGACCCGAGCGAATCGAAGGCGCCGGCCTTGATGAGCGACTCGACCGTGCGCTTGTTCGCGGCGGCGAGCGGGATCTTGCGCAGGAAGTCGTGGAAGCTCGCGAACGCCCCCTCGCGCTCGCGCGCGGCCTTGATGTGCTCGACGACGCCGAAGCCGACGTTGCGCACAGCGCCCATGCCGAAGCGGATGTCGTCGCCGACGGCCGCGAAGTATCCGATCGATTCGTTGACATCGGGCGCCAGCACGTTGATCTTCATGCGGCGGCACTCGTTGAGGTAGATGGCGAGCTTGTCGCGGGCGTCGCCGACGCTGGTGAGCAGCGCCGCCATGTACTCGGCCGGGTAGTGCGCCTTCAGATAGGCGGTCCAGTAGCTCAAGACGCCGTACGCGGCCGAGTGCGCCTTGTTGAACGCGTAGTCGGAGAACGGCAGCAGGATGTCCCACAGCGTCTTGATGGCGGCGGGCGAGTAGCCGTTCGCGAGCATGCCCGCGCTGAATCCCTCGTACTGCTTGTCGAGCTCGGACTTCTTCTTCTTGCCCATCGCTCGCCGCAGGATGTCGGCTTGGCCGAGGGAGAAGCCGGCGACGCGCTGCGCGATCGCCATCACCTGCTCCTGGTAGATGATCAGTCCGTAGCTGGCGTCCAGGATGTCGGCGAGCGGCTCGGCGAGCTCCGGGTGGATCGGGGTGATCTCCTGCTGGCCGTTCTTTCGCAGCGCGTAATTGGTATGCGAGTTCGCCCCCATGGGGCCGGGCCGATACAGCGCGATGACGGCCGAGATGTCTTCGAAGTTGTCGGGCTTCATCAGGCGCAGCAGCGACCGCATCGGGCCGCCGTCGAGCTGGAAGACGCCGAGCGTGTCGCCGCGCCCGAGCAGCTCGTAGGCGGCGCGGTCATCGAGCGCCAGATCTTCGAGCACCGGCCGGAAACCGCGGTTCGCCTCGATGTTGTCGAGGGCGTCATCGATGATCGTGAGGTTGCGAAGCCCCAGGAAGTCCATCTTGATCAGCCCGAGCGCCTCGGCCGCCGGGTAGTCGAACTGGGTGACGATCTGCCCGTCCTGCTCCCGCTTCATGATCGGGATGATGTCGATGAGCGGTTCGCTCGACATGATGACGCCGGCCGCGTGCACGCCCCACTGCCGCTTCAGACCCTCGAGGCCGCGCGCCGTCTCGAACACGCGTCGCGCATCCGGATCGGAGTCGATCACGGCGCGGATGTCGCCGGCCTCCTTGTAGCGCTCGTGGTTCTTGTCGTAGATGCCGGACAGCGGGATGTCCTTGCCCATGACGGCCGCGGGCATCGCCTTGGTGAGCTTCTCCCCCATGCCGAACGGGAAGCCGAGCACACGGCTGGAGTCCTTGAGCGCCTGCTTGGCCTTGATGGTGCCGTAGGTGACGATCTGGGCGACGCGCTCGTCGCCGTACTTCTCGGTCACGTATCGGATGACCTCGCCGCGACGGCGCTCGTCGAAGTCGACATCGAAGTCGGGCATCGAGACGCGGTCCGGGTTCAGGAACCGCTCGAAGATCAGTCCGTGCATCAGCGGATCGAGGTCGGTGATGCGCATCGCGTAGGCGGCCATCGATCCGGCACCGGAGCCACGGCCGGGACCGACGCGGATGCCGTTCTCCTTCGCCCAGTTGATGAAGTCGGCGACGACCAGGAAGTAGCCGGGGAAGCCCATCTGGAGGATGACGCCGACCTCGTAGTCGGCCTGCTTGCGGACCGCGTCGGGAATGCCCGCCGGGTAGCGATAGTGCAGGCCCTTCTCGACCTCGGCGGTGAACCAGGAGTCCTCGGTGTGCCCCTCGGGGACCGGGAAGCGAGGCATGTAGTTCGCCGCGGTGTTGAACTCGACCTCGCAGCGCTCGGCGATCAGCAGGGTGTTGTCGCACGCCTCCGGATAGTCGCGGAAGAGCTGCCGCATCTGCGCGGGGGTCTTCAGATAGAACTCGTCGGCGTCGAACTTGAAGCGGTTCGGGTCATCGAGCGTCGAACCCGACTGCACGCACAGCAGCGCCGCGTGCGCCCCCGAGTCGTGCGGGTGCGTGTAGTGCAAGTCGTTCGTGGCGACGAGCGGGAGACCGAGATCCTTCGAGAGCCGGATGAGGTCCGACATGATGCGCTTCTCGATCCCGAGACCGTGATCCATGATCTCGGCGAAGTAGTTCTCCTTGCCGAAGATGTCACGGAACTCGGCGGCGGCCGCGACCGCCTCGCGATACTGGCCGAGCCGGAGCCTCGTCTGCACCTCGCCGCTCGGGCATCCGGTGGTCGCGATCAGGCCTTTGCCGTAGGTCTGCAGCAGTTCGCGGTCCATGCGGGGCTTGAAGTAGTAGCCCTCGATCGAGGCGAGGCTGGAGAGCCGGAACAGGTTGTGCATTCCGGCGGTGCTCTCGGCCAGCAGCGTCATGTGCGTGTAGGCGCCCGAGCCGGAGACGTCGTCTCCCCCGCCGTTGCCCCAGCGCACGCGGGTCTTGTCGGTGCGGTGGGTGCCGGGCGTCAGGTAGGCCTCGGTGCCGATGATCGGCTTCACGCCGGCGTCGCGCGCCTTGCTCCAGAAGTCGAATGCGCCGAAGTTGTTGCCGTGGTCGGTGATCGCGACGGCGGGCATCCCCTGCTCGGCGACCGCCGACATCAGGTCGGCGACGCGCGCTGCTCCGTCCAGCATCGAGTACTCGCTGTGAACGTGCAGGTGCACGAAGGAATCGCTGTCAGACACGCGCTCTCCGGTCGATGGGACGGGGACTCCCCCAGGGTAAACCGCCGCGCGGCATCCGGCTCAGTCGGCGCGCAAGAGATCGAGCGCGTGCTGCAGATCCGGCGGGTAGACCGATTCGAACTCGACCGGCTCGTTCGTCGCGGGGTGCCGGAAGCCGAGACGCATGGCGTGCAGCCACTGCCGAGTCAGCCCGAGCCGGGCCGCGAGAGTCGGGTCGCCGCCGTAGAGCGGGTCGCCCGCGCACGGGTGCTTCTGGGCCGCCATGTGCACGCGGATCTGGTGAGTTCGCCCGGTCTCGAGGTGCACCTCCAGGAGGGTCGCGCGACGCATCGCCTCGAGCGTGTCGTAGTGCGTCACGCTCGGCTTGCCGTCGGCCGTGACGGCGAACTTCCAGCCGGCGCTCGGATGGCGGCCGATCGGCGCGTCGATCGTGCCGGAGAACGGGTCGGGATGGCCCTGCACGACCGCGTGGTAGATCTTGGAGACCTCGCGGTCGTGGAACGCGCGCTTCAGCCCCGCGTAGGCCCGCTCGCTCTTGGCGACGACCATCAGCCCGCTGGTGCCGACGTCGAGTCGGTGGACGATGCCGGCGCGCTCGGCGGCGCCCGAGGTCGAGATGCGGAACCCCGCGTCGGCGAGGGCGCCGAGCACGGTCGGGCCTTCCCAGCCGACGGAGGGATGCGCCGCCACCCCGACGGGCTTGTCGATCACCACGATGTGGTCGTCGTCGAACACGATGCGGAAGTCGGGAACGCGCACCGGCACAATGCGCGGCTCGGTCTTCGGCGTCCACTCGACCGTGAGCCAGGCGCCCGCCCGGACGCGATCCGACTTGGCGACGACGGCGCCGTCCAGTTCGACGCCGCCGGCCGCGACGACCTCCGAGGCGAAGGTGCGGGAGAAGCCGAGCAGCTTGGCGACGGCGGCGTCGACGCGCTCGCCGTCGAGTCCATCGGGGACGGGGAGGGTGCGACGCTCGGTCACGAGGCGGGCATCGGCGGGTCGTCGGTGTCGGGCGTCGCGTCCTTCGGGTGCGCCGGCGCGCGGGTGCCGTCGAGCCCGACGCCGCGCAGCGACAGCAGGATGAACAGCCCCATGCTCGAGACGATCGCGATGTCGGCGATATTGAAGATCGCCGGGAAGTAGATCACCTGGATAAAGTCGATGACGTGCCCCTCGCCGAAGCTCGGCTCTCGGATCAGGCGATCGGTGAGATTTCCGAAGGCTCCTCCGAGCACGAGTCCGAACATCACGGCCCACGCGAGAGAGCGGATGCGCGGAGCGAACCAGACGATCACAACCGTCACACCCAGCGCCACCAGCGAGAGCACCCAGGTGAACCCGCTCGCGATCGAGAACGCCGCACCGGGGTTCTTGACGTAGTGGAGCTGGAGGATCTCGCCAAGCAGCGGCACGACCTCGTTGAGGTCGAGGTTGGTGACGACCAGGTGCTTCGTCAGCTGGTCGAGGACCCAGACGACGAGCGCGACGAGACCGAGCAGCACGAGCACGCGAATGCTCGGACGCCGACGGCCCGCTGCGGCGGGCCGTTCGGGCTCGATCTCGACCGGCTCAGTTGCCGCCAAAACCGGGGTACTCGGTGGGCTGCGGGTACGCGGCGTAGTCCGTCGACGGTGCCGGGTAGCCCTGCGGGGCGCTCGGAGCCTGCTGAGGCGCGGCGGGCTGCGCCGGGTAGCCCTGCTGCTGCGGCGTCGGCGGCTCCGGGTAGGTCTGCTGCGGAGCCGAGGGGGCGGCGTAGGCCGGTGCCGCGGGCTCGGCGTAGCCGGGCTGCGGCGCGGCCGGAGCAGCGGCCTGCGGCTGGTTCGAGCCGTTCAGCGCGTTGCTGTTCTCGAGCTCTCGAAGCTGACTCTCGATGTAGCCCTTGAGCTTCTCGCGGTACTCGCGCTCGAAGATGCGGAGCTCTTCGACCTTGCGCTCGAGCATGGCCTGCTCCTGCTGAAGCTGGCCGATCTGCTCGCGCTGCGACTGCTCGGCCTCGGCCACGATGCGCGCCGCCTGGGCCTGGCCCTCGGCGACCAGCTGGTCGCGCTTCTCCATGCCTTCGCGCACGTGCTCCTCGTGGAGGCGACGCGCGAGCTGGAGGAGGTTGTTGGTGTTGCCGGGATCCATGGAGCCCGGCTCCATCGACTGGGCGAACTGCGGCTCGGGAACCGCGGTCGGCATCGGCGCCGCCATCGGCGCGGCGGCGGGCGCCGGAGTGATGGGCGCGGCGGGCGCCGGAGCGGCCGGGGATGCTCCGCCAGCGCGCTGGAGCTCGGCGATCTTGCTGTCGCTGGAGACGAGACGCTGACGCAGCTCCTCGTTCTCCTGGTTCAGCCGACGAAGCTCGACGACGACCTCGTCCAGGAAGTCATCGACCTCATCCTGGTCGTAGCCCTCACGGAACTTCGTGGGTTGGAATCGCTTGTTGACCACGTCTTCCGGTGTGAGTGCCATGTGCGCCACCTCGTCCACTTTCCATCAAGGGGAGAACCCTCCCCGTTCGCGCTGCCCTAAAACTAGCAAGTTTCAGCCTCACCCTGAAGATGAGAGTCTCACGATCTCCACCGCGCTGTCGCGCCGCCCCGACCGTTCAGCCCAGCGTACATCCCCCCTCTGGGATTTAACCCAGCGCTGCGATCGCCGCGACGAGCGAGAACCCGACGAAGCACAGCAGCAGGACGATGCTCCACGCGAGGTCGAGCACGGCGCCCCCGAGCCGCAGCGGCGGCACGACCTTGCGCACGGCGCGGATCGGCGGATCGGTGACCGTGTAGCTGGCTTCCGCGAGCACCAGCATCGCTCCGGCGGGACGCCAGCGCGGGGCGAGCACGCGCGCCCAGTCGAAGCCGAAGCGAACCCACATCAGGATGAAGAAGATGGTGAGCGCGACACGAAGAATCAGGGCCACGATGAAGAAGATCACGCGACCATTCTCTCAGTCGGCGGAGGGCTGTCGCGCCAGCGGCGTTGGCGCAACGAGGGCCGCTCGGGCGGTCTACTGCCCGAAGAAGCCGGCGTCGACCTCAGGCTCGATCTCGGCCGCGTCGCCGCTCACCGCGACGTGCTCGGGCGACAGCAGGAAGACCTTGCTCGTCACGCGCTCGATCTTGCCATAGAGGCCCTGCGAGAGTCCGCTGGCGAAATCGATCAGACGGCGGGCGTCCGGCTCGCTCATCTGGGAGAGGTTGATGATCACCGGAACCCCCTCGCGGAAGCTCTCGGCGATCGTCTGCGCGTCGCGGTACTGGCGCGGGTGCACCGTCAGGATCTCGTTCATGCCGGCGGGGGCGGCCTGGCGCACGGCCGGACGACGCAGCGGCGTCACGGGAGCGCGCGTGGCGGATGCGGGCGCGGAGACGGGAGCGACCGGCGCAGCGGGAAGCACGTCGTCGTACTCTTCATCGGCCAGGCCGAGGTACACCATCGTCTTGCGCAGCGGGTTTGCCATGTCGTCCTCCGGATCGAACCTTCGAGTTGAGATTAACCGCGGTCCGGTCGTTTTCCGGTGATTGCGGTCCCGATGCGAAGGTGTGTCGCACCTTCCCGGATGGCGGCGGCGAAGTCCCCCGACATGCCTGCCGAGATCGCGGTGGCCTCAGGTGCAAGCGCGCGCAGCTGCTCCGAGACGGCGCGAACGCGCGCGAAAGCCGCCCGCGGCTCCTCCCCGAGCGGCGCCACCGCCATGACGCCTCGCAGGCGGATGCCCGGCGTCGCGAGGGCCAGCTCGGCGAGCTCGGTGAGCCCCTCGGGGCGCACGCCCCCGCGGCCGGGATCCTCGGTCAGATTCAGCTCGAGGAAGCAGTCGAGGTCAGGCGCCTCGTCATCGCCGAGCGCGCGCAGCAGCGACGGGCGGTCGACCGAGTGGACGGCGCCGGCGTAGCGCCGGACGGCGCGCGCCTTGTTGCTCTGCAGCTGCCCGACGAAGTGCCATCGCAGATCGAGGTCGGCGCACTCGGCCGCCTTCGCGACGGCCTCCTGATGACGGTTCTCGCCCACGTCGCGCACTCCGAGTTCGACCAGCTCGCGCACGAGCGCTGCCGGGTGGAACTTGGTCACGACGATGCGGGTGATCTCTGCGGGCGACCGGCCGGACTCGCGCGCGGCGTCGGCGATCGCCCCGTCGACGCGGGCGAGCCGCTCGGCGAGAGTCGAATCGTGGCTCACTTCAAGAAGTCGGGGATGTCGAGTTCGCTGTCGTCGTCATCGAAGTCGTGATCGACGGGCACCGCGCCGGTCGGCGTCTCGAGCTCGGCCGACCACCCGCTCGACTCGCCCGCCGTGGACTCCGCCGCGACCGCGACCGGGATAGCGGCTTCGACGAAGTTCGATCGCCGCTCGCTCGATGGGCGCGCACTCGGCTCTCCCCCGTCGAATCCGGCCGCGATGACAGTGACCCGAACCTCGTCGCCCAGCGTGTCGTCGATGACGGCGCCGAAGATGATGTTCGCCTCGGGATGGACGGCCTCCTGGACCAGACGGGCGGCGTCGTTGATCTCGAAGATGCCGAGGTTGGAGCCGCCCTGGATCGAGAGCAGCACTCCGTGCGCGCCGTCGATGGAGGCCTCGAGCAGCGGGCTCGCGACCGCCAGCTCGGCGGCCTTGATCGCACGGTCGGCACCACGACTGGCGCCGATGCCCATCAACGCAGAGCCGGCGCCCTGCATGACGCTCTTGACGTCGGCGAAGTCGAGGTTGATGAGGCCGGGCGTCGTGATCAGATCGGTGATGCCCTGAACACCGGCGAGCAGCACCTGGTCGGCGGTGGCGAAGGCCTCGAGCATGCTGATGCCGCGGTCGCTGATCTCGAGGAGCCGGTCGTTGGGCACGACGATGAGGGTGTCGACCTCGTTCTTGAGGGCGATCACGCCGGTGTCGGCCTGCGCCGAGCGGCGCTTGCCCTCGAAGGCGAACGGCTTGGTGACGACACCGATCGTCAGGGCGCCGATCGACTTGGCGATGCGCGCGACGACGGGCGCTCCGCCGGTTCCGGTGCCGCCGCCCTCGCCCGCGGTCACGAAGACCATGTCGGCGCCCGCGAGCGCCTCCTCGATCTCTTCCGCGTGGTCCTCGGCTGCGCGACGGCCGACCTCCGGGTCGGCACCCGCGCCGAGGCCACGGGTGAGCTCGCGCCCGACGTCGAGCTTGACGTCGGCGTCGCTCATGAGCAGCGCCTGGGCGTCGGTGTTGATGGCGATGAACTCGACGCCGCGGAGGCCCAGTTCGATCATCCGGTTGACGGCGTTGACGCCGCCGCCGCCGATGCCGACGACCTTGATCACCGCGAGGTAGTTCTGGTTGGATGTCACGTTCGGCCTCCGTGCGGATGAAAGTCTCAACCTCTACTTGAGGTTTGGAGTCTTTCTCAGTACTCTGATTCGTTCACAAGGTACGTGCCCGGGAACGGCGCGACCGTGAAGACGGCGCGTGTCGTGGTGAATCCCCAGGCAACTTCCGGGCCGCGCGATCATCCCTCGCGGAACACCGCGCTCCCCGTCGCCGAGACGTCGTACTCCCCCGCCCCCGAGTCGCCCCACTGGGTGAGCAGCGCGGCCAGGATGACGGCCTTCCGATCCGAGGACTCCGCCGAGCCCCACACGACGCTCTGCTCCGAATCGCGCAGCGTGAAGCTCACGTCGTCGCGTGTCGTCGCGGTGATGCGATTCACCCGCGCGAGCACGTCGGCCGGCAGGGCGAGCAGCACCTCGGAGACCGCCGTGCGGACCGTTCCGTCGTCACCCCGCGGCAGGTCGAGGATCGGCACGCCGTCGGGGCGCTCGAGCGTCTCCTCGATCACGATGCCGGCTGGGTCGACGAGCTGGAAGACCGAATCGCTCACCACGACGCCGATCGGCTCGCGCTCGTCGATCTCCACCCGCATCGTGTTCGGGGGGATCAGCTCGATCACGAAGCTGCGGATGAGGGTGAACTCCGAGAGGTTGTCCGCGATGCGCGACTCGTCGAGGAGCGCAAGCGGGGTTCCGATCTCCGGCTCGAGGGCGCTGACGATGGCATCCGGATCGAGCCGCTCGGTGCCCGCCACCACGACCTCGCGCAGCGCCAGCAGCGGCGAGAACACCGCGAACGCGACGAGGCCCACGGCGGCAGCGACCACGCCGAGCGCCGAGAGTGCGACGGTGCGGCGGCGACGCGTCGCGGCGGTGAACCGCCGGACCTCCGCCTTCTCCTCGCGTCGACGGGCGCGGGCCGCGGCGCGGATCTCAGCGCGCGCGGTGCGGCGGCGGGACGCACGCGACTTCGGTCGATCGGCCGCGGCCGCGCGCGACGGGGCGACACGCTCAGTCGGCGCCGACTCGCGTCGCTCCGTCTCACGTTGCGTCGACTCGGGTCGCGCTGTCGTGGGGCGCGCTGTCTGAGAGTGCGCTGTCGCCTCGGAATGCCGTTCCGGGGCGGGCGCCGCGCGTCGCTTCCGCTCGGCCGACGCCCCCGCTCCGCGGCGCGCCGGCGGCTGCGGCGCGCGGTCGAAGCCCTCGGGCCGCTTCACGCCGAAGCGCTCCCGTGCGATGGCGCGGAGCCCGACGCCTCGAGCGAACCGAGAACCTGCGGAATGATCCGATAGACGTCCCCGCAGCTGAGGGTCATCACAAGGTCTCCCTCGCGCGCGATCTCGGCGACCCGGTCGGCGGCGGCCTGCCAGTCGGGAACGAAGTCGACGCGCGAGGCGTCCCGGAATCGGTCCGCCACGAGCGCGCCCGTCACGCCATCGATCGGGTCCTCGCGGGCACCGTACACGTCGAGCACGATCGTGTGGTCGGCGAGACGCTCGTAGGCCTCGGCGAACTCACCCGCCATCGCCTGAGTGCGGCTGTAGAGGTGAGGCTGGTGCACCGCGATCACGCGACCCGACCCGACCACCGAGCGCGCCGTCGCCAGGGCGGCCGCGACCTCGGTCGGGTGGTGCGCGTAGTCGTCGAACACCCGAACTCCGCGCACGGTCGCGTGCAGCTCGAACCGCCGCCCGGTGCCGTCGAAGGACTCGAGCGCCAGCGCCGCCGCCGCCGGGTCGAATCCCAGGCCGACCAGCACCGCGAAGGCTCCCGCGGCGTTGAGGGCGTTGTGCGGACCGGGGACGCGCAGTGCGATGCGGTGGTCGACGCCGAGGTGTCGCGCCGTGAAGCTCACCGGCCCCTCCGCGACGACGTCGAGAACCCGCACGTCGGCGGCCTCCGCCGTTCCGAACGTCAGCACGTGCGGATGCGCGAGGCGCCGGTGCACGGCGACGGCGCCGACATCGTCGCTGGAGATCACGACCAGCTCGCTCGCGGCATCCGCGAACCGCACGAACGCGTCCTCGAACGCGGCCTTCGTGCCGTAGTGGTCCAGGTGGTCGTCGTCGACGTTCGTGATCAGCGCGACCGCCGTGTCGTAGAGCTCGAACGAGCCGTCGGACTCATCGGCCTCGACCACGAAGAACTCGCCCGCACCGGCGCGCGAGCTGCGTCCCAGTCCGGCGATGACGCCGCCGTTGACGAAGCTCGGGTCGGCCGCGAGCTCGGTGAGCGCGGTGACGACCATGCCGGTCGAGGTGGTCTTGCCGTGCGCGCCGGCGACCGACACGAGGCGCCGCCGGGCGGCATCGCCATGATGGCGGATGAGCCAGTCGAGGGCGTTGGCGCGGTGCAGCACCGGGAGCCCGCGACGCAGCGCCTCCTGGTACTCGGGGTTGTCCTCCCAGAGGGCGCCCGTGACCACGACCGTGTCGGCCGCGCCGAGATGCTCGGCGGCGTGGCCGATGAAGATCTGCGCACCGAGCTCGCGAAGGCCCTCGACGCTGGCCGAGTCGCTGCGATCCGAGCCGGAGACCTGGTAGCCGGACTCCAGGAACACCCGAGCGATTCCGCTCATGCCGGCGCCGCCGATCCCGACGAAGTGCAGCCTCCCGAGCGTCGCGGGCAGCTCCAGAGACAGGTCAGGCTTGATCACGATGACACGTTAGTCGACGCGGCCGAGAGCGCTTCGCGAATGAGCGCGACCATCCGGTCGGCGCCGTCCCGCACGCCCGTCGAGGCCATTCCGGCCGCCAGGCGCGCCACTCGCGCCCGGTCCAGCAGCAGCGGAACCAGTTCGCGACGCACCCAGGCGGGGGTGAAGTTCGCGTCGGCGGTCACGATCGCCCCCGAGGCGGACACCGCCTCGCGCGCGTTCCACGCCTGCTCGCCGTTGCCGACCGGATACGGGATGAAGACCGCCGGAACGCCGACGACCGCCAGCTCGCTCACCGTCGCCGCACCCGAGCGCGACACGGCCAGCTCGGCGACCGCGAGCGCGAGCTCCATCCGATCGCAGTACTCGAGCAGGTGATATCCGTCCAGGTGCGGGTCCTCGACCGGACTGCGCGAGCCCGTGATGTGCAGGATCTGCCACCCGCAGCCGAGGATCTCCGACGCGCTCACCGACACGGTCTCGTTGATCCGGCGGGCACCCGTCGAGCCGCCGGTGACGAGCAGCACCGGCTTCGCCGGGTCGAGCCCCCACAGCTCGAGCGCTTCGCGACGCGCCGCTGCCCGGTCGAGCGTCTCGACCTCGCGACGCAGCGGCAGCCCGACGACCCGGCCGTGGCGCAGCCGCGTGCCCTCGAAGGTCACCCCGACGAATCGCGTGAACGCGGCGCCCAGGCGGTTGGCCATCCCGGGGCGCGCGTTCGCCTCGTGCACCACGATCGGCACTCCCACCCGGCGTGCCGCCAGGTAGGCGGGCGCCGCGGCGTAGCCGCCGACGCCGATGACGACATCGACGCCGTGCTCCCGAATCAGCTCCTCGGTGCGCGCGAGGGCAGCGCGGAGCGCGGCGGGGAACCCGAGCGCGGCGCGGTTCGGGCGGCGCGGGAACGGGACGCGCGGAATGGTGAGCAGCTCGTGTCCTCGCTCGGGCACCAGCCGCGCCTCCAGGCCCTCGGCGGTGCCGAGCACGAGGATCGTCGCCTCCGGCTCCAGCTCACGCAGTCGGTCGGCGGTCGCCAGCAGGGGGTTGACATGGCCGGCGGTGCCGCCGCCCGCAAAGAGGTAGGTGGTCACGTGCGAGGAACTCCTGGGGTCGAGCGCCGAGGTGCGCGACTCGATTCTGCGGCATCCGGGCGCCGGCGGGCGAACGAGAGCACGACACCGACCGCGAGCATCGACGAGATGAGGGCCGAGCCGCCCGCCGACATGAAGGGCAGCGGGACTCCGAGCACCGGAAGCGCGCCCAGCACGACGGCGACGTTGACGAAGGCCTGGGTGACGATCCACACCATCACCGCGCTCGTGGCGATCTTCGCGAAGGGGTCGCGATTCATGCGCACGATGCGGACGAACGTGACCGCGAGCACCGCGAACAGCACCAGGACGAGCAGCGCCCCGACGAGGCCCAGCTCCTCCCCCACGATCGCGAAGATGAAGTCGCTCTCGGCGTGCGGGATCCACAGCCACTTGTACTGCGAATTGCCGAGACCGCGCCCGAGAATGCCGCCGTTGGCGAGAGCCTCCCAGCCGTGAATGGTCTGCCAGCAGTGCAGCTCGTAGTCCTCCGCCCGGGTGCACCCGGTCAGCCAGGCCTCGATGCGCTGCTGCCGCGATGAGCTGCCCTGGGCGAAGATCACGCCGAGCAGCGTCGTGCCGATCGCCAGAGCGCCGACGATCCGCAGCCGAACCCCCGCGTAGAAGAGCGCACCGAGCGTCAGCGCGAGCAGGATGACGGCGGTCCCGAGGTCGTTGCCGAGCAGGACGAGGAAGATCGAGCCGAAGGCCACCGGAAGGATCGGCAGTGCGACGTGCCGCCACTCGTTCAGCAGCGCACCCTTTCGGGTCAGGATGTATGCCAGCCACACGACGAGCGCGAGCTTGACCAGCTCGGAGGGCTGCAGGCTCAGCCCGCCGATGCTGAGCCAGTTCGTGTTGCCGCCGTAGCTTGCGCCGAGTCCGGTGAAGACGAGCAGCTGCAGCAGGATCCCAAGACCGAGCGCGTGCCAGGCCCACTTCTTCCAGAACGTGATCGGCGCACGGGCCGCCAGCAGCATGAGCGGCAGGCCGAGCACGGCGAAGACCGCCTGCCGGGAGGCGCGGGAGAAGACGTCGCCGTCGTCCACCAGGGACTGGATGGAGGACGACGACAGCACCATCACCAGGCCGAACACGACCAGGAACAGCGTCGTGCCGAGCAGCACGAAGTATTCGCGGGTCTCGGCGGCGAACACCCAGCGGAAGGCGATCACGGCCTTGCGGACCGGGCCCTCCGGAGCCGGCTCCGATGCGGGCGGACGGCCGTGTCGGGTGGAAGTCACCGCCGCTCCTCTCGCCGCACGGCGAGACCGTGCGGTCCCAGTCTGCGGCCGCCCCGCCCTCGCGCTTCGCGTCGGGCGCGCGTGTCGCCGGAACCGCGGACGACGGTCAGCGCACGCGACGCAGGATCCCGTCGCGCACCGCGCGCGGCTCGACCCCGGCGGCGCGCGCCAGAGCGGCAGCGGCCAGCACGTCACGGAACGCGTCGCGCGTCTCCAGTCCCGATGCCGCAAGGTCCTCGGTGGTGGCGAGTTCCAGGGCGTGCGAGCGACGCTCGTCGAGGAACGCGCGATCGACCAGGATCCCCTCGACGACGCCGACGTCGCTCGGGCCCGGGATTCCCAGTCCGAATCCGATCGCCCGGGCTCCTTCCTGCACCTCGGCGTCTTCGACCGCGTCGCGCGTCGCAAGCTCGCCGAGGTTGTACACGCAGGCCACGCGCGTGTTCTCGTAGACCTTCGCCAGCGCCGCGCGATGCGCGGTCTCGTCGTCGTGCCAGCCGCTCGAGTCGGCGACGGCGTCGAGCGACAGGCTCGCCTCGGGCGCGATCGCCTCGAGCGCGCGCGGGTCTGCCCAGTGCAGCTGCCGGCTCGACAGCTCAACCGCCAGCACGTCGAAGCCGGACGGGTCGCGAATCGCGTCCAGAATCGGGACGCCCGCTCCCCCGGCGGGGGCCGCACGCAGCCCCGCCTCGCGCAGCATCGACGCGAGGAGATAGGCGACCTGCGTCGTCGCTGAGCCGCCGGACATCGTGAGCCAGCGGGCCGGCGTCCCGGTCTTGTCACGCACACGCCAGGCGAGCTCGGCGTCGCTCCAGATCGGCACACCACGATCGCCCGCCGCCCGGAGCGCGGGATGGTCGCGGCGCACCCGCGGGCTGACCACCAGGAGCTCGGGCGCGTGCACGGCGTCGAGCCCGGTCTCCTCGGGCGCCCCGAGCTGGACGCTCGCGCCGACCACGGTCGCGAGTTCGCGCAGCTGTGGCGTCGCGGCCACCGGGATCACCTCGACATCGGCGCCCAGCTCGACGAGGGTGTCGACAATCGAGAATCCGACATCGTCGAGCCCGACGACGACGACCCGAAGCCCCGACCAGTCGGCGTTCCAGCTCGTGAGCGTGGCGAGCCGCTGCGAGGCGGATTCGGGGCTCAGCGGCTGACCCATTCGAGATAGAAGGCGCCCACGCCTGCCGCGACGAAGAGGGCTGCGATGAGCCAGAACCGGACGACGACGGTCACCTCGGCCCAGCCCTTCAGCTCGAAGTGGTGGTGCAACGGGCTCATCAGGAACACCCGCCGCCCCTGCCCGAGCGTCCACTTGGTGATCTTGAAATACACCCGCTGCACGACGACGCTGCCGGTCACGATCAGGAAGAGCCCGCCGATCAGGATCAGCAGCAGCTCGGTGCGGGTGAGAATCGCCAGCGCCGCGAGCGCTCCGCCCAGCCCGAGCGAACCGGTGTCTCCCATGAAGATCTGAGCGGGGGACGTGTTCCACCAGAGGAATCCGACGAGACTTCCCGCGATCGCCGCCGCCACCACGGCGAGGTCGAGCGGGTCGCGCACCTCGTAGCACTTGTAGAGCACGACCGGGTCGATCTGGTCGTTGAAGCACGACTGGTTGGCCTGCCAGAACCCGATGAAGATATAGGCCGAGAAGGCGAAGATCGAGGCGCCGCTGGCGAGGCCGTCGAGCCCGTCGGCGATGTTGACGCCATTGGACGCGCTCACGGTGATGAGGTTCACCCACAGGATGAACAGCCCCATCCCGACCACCGGCCCGAAGGCGAAGAGGTTCAGCCAGTCGATGTCGCGCCAGCCCGAGATGAAGGTCGAGGCGGGCGTCAGCCGGTTCTCGTCGAGGAACTCGGGGTGAATCGCCAGGAAGGCGAACACCGTGGTGACGAGGACGATGCCGGCGATCTTGGACCAGCCGCCGAGCCCCAGGCTCTGCTGCTTGCGCGTCTTGAGGAAGTCGTCGACGAATCCGACCAGGCCGAGCCCGGCCATCATCGCGAGCACCAGGACGCCGACCATCGTCCACGGAACCCCCGAGACGGCGTGGCCGACGAGGTAGCCGAGAATGCTCCCGATGATGAAGACGATGCCGCCCATGGTGGGCGTTCCGCGCTTGGAGTGATGCGACTCCGGACCGTCGTCGCGGATGAACTGGCCCCAGCTGAGCTTCTTGAACAGGCGGCCGAACAGCGGTGTCAGCAGCAGCGTGAAGACGAGCGAGAAGCCTCCCGCGATGAGAAGCGCGATCACGAGCCGGTCACCCCGCCCAGGCGGTCACCCAGGAATCGGAGCCCCGCCGACTTGGACGACTTCACCAGCACGACGTCGCCGTCTCGAAGTTCTTCACGCAACAGATCGTATGCCGCATCGATGTCGTCGACGAGGACCGACTCCCCGTCCCACGAACCTTCGAGGCCCGCGGCGAGGTGGATGTGCCGGGCCGCCTGGCCGATGACGACGAGCTTGTGGATGTTGAGACGCACGATGAGACGCCCGATCCGGTCGTGCTCCTCGAAGGCGAACTCGCCGAGCTCGGCCATCTCGCCGAGCACCGCGACGGAGCGCTGCTCGGGCGTGACGATCTGGGCGAGTGTGCGCAGCGCCGCCGACATCGAGTCGGGGCTCGCGTTGTAGGCGTCATTGATGACGGTGACGCCGGTGCCGGGGTCCAGCAGCTCCATCCGCCAGCGTTCGGCGCGCGCGACCTCGCCCAGCGCGGCGATCGCACGCTCCATCGGCACGCCGAACTCGCGTGCCGCCGCGAGCGCCGCCAGCACGTTCGAGACGTGGTGCTCGCCGAGGATCCGCACCTGCACCGCGAGACGAGCGCCGTCCACCTCCAAGGTGAAGCTGGTGCCCTCGATGCTCGAGACGACGTCGACGGCGCGGAGGTCGGACTCGGGGCCGTGGCCGAAGCGCACGATCCTGGCCCGCGTGACCTCCGACATCCGGTCGACGCGCGGGTCGTCGGCGTTGAGCACCGCGACGGCGCTCTCGGGCAGGTCCCGGACCATCTCCGACTTCGCCCGCTCGGTCTGCTCGATGCCGCCGAACTCGCCCGCGTGCGCCAGCCCGACCTTCAGCACGATGCCGACGTCGGGGGTCACGATCGAGACGAGGCGCGCGATCTCGCCGACGCCGCTCGCCCCCATCTCGACGACGAGGTAGGCGGTGCTCTCATCGACGCGCAGCATGGAGATCGGCGCCCCGACGTGGTTGTTGAACGAGCCCTCCGGGGCGACGGTGGGGCCTTCGGCGCTGAAGATGGCGCGCATCAGGTTCTTGGTCGTCGTCTTGCCGTTGGAGCCGGTGACGGCGACGACGCGGAGCCGGCCGCGCGCGCGCACTCGCGCGACGACATTGCGCGCCAGAGCGGCGAGGGCTGCCACGCCGTCGTCGACGACCAGCACGGGCACGTCGAGGTCGAGCGGGCGCTCGGCGACGACGAGGGCCGCTCCGTTCGTGACCGCTCCCTCGGCGAAGAGGTGCCCATCGGTCACCTCACCGGGGAGGGCGAAGAAGATCGAGCCCGCGCCGACCAGTCTCGAATCCGTCTCGACCGAACCGCCGACGACCTGCTCGGCCGTGCCCGCCGGGGCCTCGGCGCCGATCGCCGCGGCGATCTCCGCAACCGTGAGAGAAATCATGCCCATCCCGCCTCGCGCAGAGCCTCGCGCGCCTCGTCTCGGGCGGAGTACTCGGTGCGCACGCCGCGGATGTCGCGATAGTCCTGATGTCCCGGCCCCGCCCAGAGGATCGAGTCGCCCTCGCGAGCGAGACCCACCGCGGTGCGGATGGCGGCCTCGGGCGGGCTGACCTCGTGGATCTCGGGCTGATGCTCCGCGAGCGCGGCGCCCTCGAGCAGGGTCCTGCGGATCGAGACCGGGTCTTCGAAGCGCGGGTGGTGGTCGGTGATGATCAGGATGTCGGAGTTCTCGGCCGCGACCCGCCCCATCTCGTGTCGCTTGGTCGCGTCGCGGTCGCCGTCGGCGCCGAACACCATGATCGTGCGACCCGGCGTGAACTCGCGCACCGCCCCCAGAGTGTTCTCGAAGGCAGCGGGGCTGTGCCCGAAGTCGACGTAGACGCGGGGGCCGCGCTCACCCGAGACCAGCTCGGTGCGTCCGGGCAGCATGGCGCGGACGCCGCCATCGGCGTTCAGCGCCGCCTCGATCGCCGAGAGCTCGAATCCGGCCTCCACGAGCATGACGATCGCGAGGGCCGCGTTGGCGGCCATGTGCCAGCCGATCAGCGGCTCGCGGGTCACGATCGAGCGTCCGTCCGGGCCGCTCAGCCGGAACTCGGTGAACGTCGCGGCCTTCTCGAGGATCTCGACCTTCCAGGCCGCCTCCTCGGCGTTCGCGGCGTGGCCGATCGTCGCGATCGTCGTCACCGGGATGTGCGAGCCGTCGACCACGCGCGCGCCCCATTCGGTGTCGAGGCAGACGACGCCTCGGCGCGCATGCTCCGGAGTGAACAGCGCGAGCTTGGCGGCGAAGTAGGCCTCGAAGTCCGGATAGTCGTCGAGGTGATCGTGACTGAGGTTCGTGAAGCCGACCACGTCGAAGACGAGACCGTCGACGCGCCGGTGCGACATCGCCTGGGCGCTCACCTCGATCGCGACGGCGCGCACCGCGGCTTCGCGCATCCGCGCCAACAGGGCGTGCATCTCGCTCGACTCGGGGGTCGTCAGCCGGCTGACGATCGACAGCTCCCCGATGTGGCGCTCCGAGGTCGAGCTGAGTCCGGTGACGAGCCCGAGCTGACGCAGGATGCCCTCGAGCAGATACGAGGTCGAGGTCTTGCCGTTCGTGCCGGTGGTGCCGAACAGCAGCGGCGGGTCCTCGTGGGTGCGGTAGATCCAGGCCGAGATCTCGCCGAGCGCCCCGCGCGGATCCTCGACGAGCAGCACGGGCAGCCCCGCATCCGATGCGAGGGCGGCCCCCTCCGCGTCGGTCAGGATCGCGACGGCGCCCGCCTCGCGCGCGGCGCTGGCGAAGGCCGCACCGTGGCTGCGTGCCCCGCGCACCCCGACGTAGAGGTCGCCGGGTCGCACCTCGCTCGTGCTGAGGGTGACGCCCGTGATCTCGAGTCCGTCGAGGGAGCCCTCGACGGCGAGGCCGAACTCGTGCGCCAGCAGCGCGACCGCGCGGGGGGTGGGGTGCTCTGGGCGGAGGACCGGGGGAATCCGCGAACTCACGCGCCGCTCCTCGGGATGCTCGATGACTGGGGACTGAACGCGACCGCTCTCACCAGGTGAGGGGGATGAACGGCGCCGACTCGCTCGACGGGGCGATGCGGAAGGCCTTGATGACCTGCTGCATGATCGTCTCGAAAGCCGGGGCCGCGGCCGCGGAAGTTCTCATGGTATCGGGCTTTGCGATCGTCACGACCACGACGTACTCCGGGTCGTCGGCCGGAACCATCCCCGCGATCGAGACGATTCGCTCGTCACCGTAGACGCCGTTCTCGGCGATCTCGGCGGTGCCGGTCTTCGCCGCCACCCGGTACCCGGGGAAGCTGACGATCGACGAGAGCGAGCCCTGCGTGATCACCTGCTCCATGACGCTGACCGTGTCGTTCGCCGCGCTCTCGCTGACGACGCGCGTCGACTCGGCGCTCGGGGTGTTCGTCACGGTTCCATCGGGCCATTCGCAGCCTTCGACGAGGGTCAGCGGCACGTGGACGCCGCCGTTGCCGAGCGCCTGGTAGGCGCTGGCCACCTGCGCGCTGGTCGCCGCCATGCCCTGGCCGAACTGCTGCGTGACGTTCGTGATCGAATCGAGGCGATCGAGAGGAAGCACGGTTCCCGGCTCCTCGCCGAGGAAGTCGACGCCGGTCTGCGTGTTGAAGCCGAAGCCGAGCAGGTACTCCCGGCGATCTTCGGCATCGAGCCGCGTCGACAGCATCGAGGTGCCGATGTTGGACGAGTCGGCGAGGATTCCCGCGGCCGTCCAGCGCACCTCCCCGTGCCACCAGGCATCCGTGATGACCTTGCCCGCGGGAAGCCCCTCGGTGTAGGTGGCCGGCACCAGGATGCTCTCGTCGACCGAGACCTTGCCCGCATCCAGCAGCGACGCGAACGTGAACGGCTTGATGATCGAGCCGGGCTCGTAGGGGCTCGTGAAGCTGCGGGCGCCCATATCCTCGGCAGGCAGCGAATTGAGGTCGTTCGGGTCGACGCTCGGCCAGTCCGCTGCGGCCATGATGTAGCCGTCCGAGACCCGCACCACCATCGCGGTCGCCCAGTCGGCGCCGAGCTCCTCGGCGTTGGAGGCGAGCGTCTGCTGGGCGAACCACTGCAGGTCGGAGTCGATGGTCAGCCGGACCGTCGCGCCGTCGACCGGCTCCGTGTCGACATACGTCGTGCCCGGAAGCGCGACCCCGTCGGCTCCCGCCTCGTAGAGGCTGCTGCCGTTCGTCGCGGCGAGGCACTCGTTCATGTAGTTCTCGACGCCGGCGAGCGGCTCGTCGGTGCCGAGGAATCCGACGAGGTTGCCCGCGACGGCGCCGTTCGGGTAGCTCCGCGCGGGCTGCTGCTCGTTGTAGACCCAGGAGATCCCGAGCGCCTTCACCTGCTCGAACTGCTCGAGCTTCACCTTGCGGCTCAGGTAGGCGAAATCGGCGAGAGGGTTGTCGGCCAGGGCATCGGTGAGAGCGGCCATCATCTCGGCAGCATCGTCACCGGTGATCGCCGCGATCGCCTCGATCGCCTCGGACGTCGGCACGGTCACGCGCTCGCTCTCGCCGTCGCCATCGTCGTCACGCAGGATCGAGGTCGTCACGAAGTCGACGTTGCGCGGCGAGGCGGTGATGTCGAACCGCTGAACACTGTCGGCCAGCACGACGCCGCTGGCGTCGACGATGCTCCCCCGCGTGCCGTACACGGTGACCTGCCGCGAGCGGTGGTCGGAGGCCCCGGCCGAGATCTCCTCCGCCCGCACCACCTGGATGTCGACCAGCCGGAAGCCGAGTCCGGCCACGATGGCGAAGACGAGGAGCACGCTGAGCGCCAGGCGGCGACGAGTGCTGCGTGGATTGATCACGATCGCCCTCCCGCTTCTGTCTCGCGCGATCCCGGCTCCGCGGTCACCGGGTCTTCGGCGACGGCAGGGTGCCTGAGGTCGAGGATGACTCCCCCGCGCCCGTCTGCGCGATCGACGCGCCCGCGCCGTCGCCATTCGATCCGACGACGGTGAGGCCGCCGTTCGCCTGCGAGCTCGACGACGAGGTCTCGGTCGGGGTGGTCTGGGATGCGGTGACGAGCGGGACGCCGGCGAGGGTCACGTTGCCGATCTCCCCACCGCTGCGGCCGAGGACGCTCCCGCCGGTCTCGCCCGCGCGCCCGCTCACGGCGCCCGTCGAGACGTCGATGTACGGCAGGCTGCCGCTGGCGACCATGCCGAGCGCCTCGGCGTTGCTGGCCAGGAACTGCGGCGACTGCAGGCTCTCCAGGTTCTCAGCCAGCGCTTCGCTGTCGCGCAACAGGTCGCGCTGCTCGACCTGCAGACTCGAGATCTGGTACGCGCCGTCGGCGACGGCCATGCTGAGGCCGAGTTGGGCGAGGAGCACGGCGACCACGCCGGTGAGCAGCACGACGGCGTGGACGAGCTTCGGGCGCGCGCGACGCTGGGCCCGGGTCGGCGCGACCTCGAGGTGGCGGCGCGGCGAAGTTGAGGGTCGCGGGTGCGGGCGCGGTGACGCCAGTGCCGTCGCCCCGATGGTGCTGTGGCTCATGCGGCACCTCGGAGTCGTTCGGCGGCGCGCAGCCGCACCGGCGCGGCGCGCGAGTTGCGCGCCTTCTCGTCGTCGCCGGCGAGTTCGGCCCCCCGCACCAGCAGTCGGAACTCGGGGCGGTGCTCGGGCAGCTCGACGGGCAGCCCGCGCGGGGCGGTCGAGCGCGATCGCGCGGCGAGCACCCGCTTGACGATTCGGTCCTCCAGCGACTGATAGGCGAGCACGACGATGCGGCCCCCGACCTCGAGCGCGTCCAGGGCGGCCGGAATCGCGCGCTCGACGGCGACGAGCTCCTGGTTCACTTCGATGCGCAGGGCCTGGAAGACGCGCTTCGCGGGGTGGCCGGCGCGTTGCACGGCCGCCGGAGTGGCAGCGATGAGCACCTCGACCAGCTCGGCGGACGTGCGCAGCGGCGCTTCGGCGCGGCGCTGCACGATGCGGCTGGCGTAGCGCGGCGCGAGCTTCTCCTCGCCGTACTCGTAGAAGATCCGACGCAGCTCCGCCTCGTCGTACTCGGCGATGACGCGCGCCGCGGTGAGCTCCGCGGTCGGGTCCATGCGCATGTCGAGAGGGGCATCCTGCGAGTAGGCGAAGCCGCGCTCCGCCTGGTCCAGCTGCATCGAGGAGACCCCGAGATCGAAGAGCACGCCGGAGACCGTGTCGATGCCGAGCTCGTCGAGAACCTCGGGGATGCGGTCGTAGATGGTGTGCACCAGATCGATGCGCTCCGAGTAGGGCGCCAGTCGCTCGGCGGTCAGCGCGAGCGCCTCCGTGTCGCGGTCGAGCCCGACGAGGTGCAGGTCGGGGAAGCGCTGAAGGAAGGCCTCCGCGTGCCCGCCGAGTCCGAGCGTGGCGTCGATCAGGATCGCCCCGGGACGCTCGAGGGCGGGCGCGAGCAGTTCGATGCAGCGTTCCAGCAGCACCGGGATGTGGAGGGGGTTGTTCGTCATCTCATCGGGGCGAGCCCCTGAGTTCTGATCCCCATCCGCTGCGACCTGACACCGGGGAAGGTGAGTCAGGGAGCGCGGCTGAGGGTCGGAGCCCAGGCGCTAGAAGAGGCCCGCAATCACCTCCCCGTCGGCGTCGGAGAATTCGGCTTCGGTGGCGCTGTAGTAGGTGTTCCAGGCTTCGGTGTCCCAGATCTCGGCGCGCGTGCCGGCGCCGATCACCGTGAGCTCGCGATCGAGGTGCGCGTACTCGCGCAGCGCTGCGGGAATGGTGATGCGTCGCTGCGAGTCGGGGATTTCCTGGGCCGCGCCGCTCAGGAACAGACGCAGGTAGTCGCGCCCCTTCTTGCCGAGCGCGGGCGCCTGGGCGCTCATCCGCTCGTGCAGGGCCTCGAACTCGCGCTGGCTGTAGACGTACACGCAGCCTTCCTGGCCACGCGTCATCACCAGGCCGCCGGCGAACTCATCCCAGAACTTCGCCGGGAGGACGAGACGGCCCTTGTCGTCGAGCTTGGGGACGAATGTGCCAAGAAGCATGTGGGCCACCCCCCCCTTCACTCTCCGGCCAGACGCAGGGTTTCCTCCACTTTACTCCACAGCACTCCACCCGTCCATGAAAATTGGCAAAGAGTGCGCAGTAGCACTCAGAAACACAGACAAAACCCTGATCAGAGTCGTGGATGAGAATGGAGGAGATAGCACGGCGAGCGACATGCACCGGCGTCGCGGGCGCAAAAAAAAAGGGGCCGACCGAATGGTCGACCCCGGGTTAACGGCGCAACGGAGGCGCCGTGGAGGAGAGTGGAGGCTAGCGGTCCCGCTCGTCGGTGCGGCGATCCCAGCGATCGTTGAGCGAATCCATGAAGCTCGAGCGCTCGGCGCGGGGCGCGGCACCGCGCCCCGACGGGAGCACGCGGAAGCGCAGCGGAGGCGTGATGGCGAAGACCGCGCCGCCGAACATCAGGGCGAACCCGAGAACGCCGACGACCGGCTGCTGCGCGATGACGCCCGTGAGCAGGAGCCCGAGCCCGAGAACACCCGCGATCGATCCGAGCAGGATGGCGGTGAAACTGGCGCGACCTCGAGGCGCCCCGACCGTCGTGACGTCGTCGGCCTCGCTGTGATAGAGACTGCGTTCCATCTCGTCGAGGAGGCGCTGCTCCTGTTCGGAAAGTGGCATCTGCTGCTCCCTCGTGAACGACCGATCATCGGTCGATCTCCTGCTGAAACTCCATTCTAAGCCTCCGCGCCGCGGCTAGGCTAGGCGCGTGCCTGGGAGTCCGCGATTAGTCGATCTCGTCCACGATTGTCTCGTCAGCTTCCTCGACGAGCAGGACTCTGCGCTTCGGCGCGTCTCCCCCGAGCTCGCCGAGCTGACGACCGCGGCACGCGAGTTCCTCGCCGGCGGCAAGCGGCTCCGCGCCCGATTCTGCTACTGGGGCTGGGCGGCGGTCGCGATGCGAACCGACTCGCTCGACCCGACCGATGAGTCCGCGGTCCACGACCGGCTCGACGCCGTCGTCGCCGCGGCCGCTGCCTTGGAGCTGTTCCACGCGGCGGCCCTCGCCCACGACGACATCATGGACAACTCGGACCTGCGCCGCGGGAAGCCGAGCCTGCACCGCCGCTTCGAGGCATTCCACACCGAGTCCGGCTGGTCCGGCGACGCGGCCGGCTACGGCCGCGCCGCGGCGCTGCTGCTCGGCGACCTGCTGCTCGGCTGGAGCGACGACCTCTTCGAACGGGGTCTCACCGCGCTGCCGGCCTCAGCGGCGGCCGCGGCGCGAGCCGAGTTCGCGACCATGCGCAGCGAGGTGACGCTCGGGCAGTACCTCGACATGCTCGACGAGGTCTCCTGGCGCGACCACGACGATCTCGAGTCGCTCGAGCGCGCGCATCGCGTCGTCGTCTACAAGTCGGCGAAGTACAGCGTCGAGGCGCCCCTCGCCCTCGGCGCCGCCCTGGCGGAGGGCTCCCTGGCGCAGGTGAGCGCGCTCCGCGATTTCGGCCTGCCGCTCGGCGTCGCGTTCCAGCTGCGCGATGACATCCTCGGCGTCTTCGGCGACGAGGCCAAGACCGGCAAGCCCGCTGGCGACGACCTGCGCGAGGGCAAGCGCACCATGCTGATCGCGCTGACCCGCAAGCAGCTGCCGAGCTCGACGCTGCGGATCTTCGACGAACTCGTCGGCGACGCGGACCTCGACCCCGATCAGATCGCAATGCTGCAGACCGCGGTGCGCGACTCCGGCGCGGTGGATCATGTCGAGCGCATGATCGCGCGCGAAGTCGGCGATGCGCTCGCCGCCCTCGACGACGCGCCCCTCGCGCGCGGAGCCCGGGACGAGCTTCGGCAGCTCGCCGTCGCCGCCACCGACCGCGTCAGCTGAGCCGCCGCCCCGACCGCACCGGCGAGGTACGCTCGGCCTTCAAGCCAACGCCACCAGGAGGATCCCCCGCATGCCCCGACGCCGCCGCATCCTGCCGGGCGCCTCCCTGGCCGCCGTTCTCGCCCTTCTCCTGGTGGGGTGCGCGACGACGCCGGACGCCGTCCTGCTGGAGGCGGGCGACTGCGTGGCCGAGGAGTTCAACCACCAGCCCGTCCGAGACACCGTCGTGGAGTGCAGCGAGCCGCACCGCTTCGACATCGTCGCGGGCCTCGGCACCTGGCCGGGCGCCGAGGAGGCGATCGCCGCCAGCGACGCCGCGACCGTCTACGAGCGACTGCTGCTCGGCGATCCGAGCGACGAGCTCGTCGTGGCGTTCACCGACTGGGCGATGCCGCAGTGCGAACGCGCGTTCCGCGCCATCACCGGCCTCTCGGGAGTCATGATGGGCGAGCTCATCGGCGACGACCTGGCGCTCGAGGTGGCATCTCCCACCTGGCTCACCGCCTCCCTCGATACCGCCGCGCGGTTCGGTCTCGACGACGATTCGGTCGCCTGCGCCGTCGGCTGGCTCGACGAGGCCTCCGAGCTTCGCACCGTGAGCTTCGAGTCCGGCGCCACGATCGCCGATCTTCTCACCGGGGCGATCCCGACCGAGCTCCGCGAGTGCTTCGAGCTGCTCGACGACGACCAGCGGACCCCGGTGACGTGCGAGAGCGCGCACACCGGCCAGTCGATCCTGCGCTTCGACGCGGGCGCGGCGCTCGGCGCCGACTGGGTCGAGGCGGTCGACCCGGTCACCGGGCAGCCGGCGGAGTACAGCGCGGCCGACGAGGTGTGCGCGGCGCTGATCGGCCAGGTGCTGACCGAGGGAGCGCTCGGCGACGGGATCTCGGTGTGGGCGGATGTGTGGCCGACCGAGGGCTGGGCCTTCTTCGACGGCTCCCGGGCCGACGGCGCGACCTACCCCATCGACTGCGCGGTCATCGCACCCCGCGGCGAGCACCTCACCGGCGACGCCTTCGCGGGTGCCGTCGCGCTGACGGCTGGCTGAGCTCAGAAACCCAGACGCCCGAGCTGCTTCGGGTCGCGCTGCCATTCCTTGGCGACCTTCACTCGCAGCGACAGGAACACCTGCGAGCCGATGAGCGGCTCGATCGCCGCGCGGGCTCGCGCGCCGACCTCCTGCAGGCGCGCACCGCCCTTGCCGATGATGATGCCCTTCTGGCTGTCGCGCTCGACCCAGACGTTGGCGTAGATCTCCACCAGGTCCTTGTCGTCACGGTCGACGATGTCGTCGATCGTCACCGCGAGCGAGTGCGGCAGCTCATCGCTCACGCCCTCGAGCGCGGCCTCGCGGATGAGCTCCGCGATGCGCTTCTCGAGCGTCTCGTCGGTCGTGGTGTCGGCGTCGTACAGCGGCGGCGAGGTCGGCAGCAGTCCCAGCAGCTGGGAGTGCAGGATGTCGAGCTGCACGCGACTGTGCGCGGAGACCGGCACGATCGCCTCCCACTCGCGGAGCTCGCTCACCGCGACGAGCTGCTCGGCGACCTGGCTCTTGCTGGCCGAGTCGGTCTTCGTCACGATCGCGACCTTCTTCGCGCGCGGGAAGGCGTCGAGCTGCTCGTTGATGAAGCGATCCCCGGGCCCGATCCGGTCGCCCGCGGGAATGCAGAAGCCGATCACGTCGACATCGCCGAGCGTGGCGGTCACGACGCTGTTGAGACGCTCGCCCAGCAGCGTGCGCGGACGGTGGATGCCCGGCGTGTCGACGATGATCACCTGGCCGTCGCGCGTGTGCACGATGCCGCGGATCGCGTGCCGCGTGGTCTGCGGCTTCGAGGACGTGATCGCGACCTTCTCCCCCACGAGCGCGTTGGTCAGGGTCGACTTGCCGACATTCGGGCGCCCCACGAAGGAGACGAAGCCGGCACGGAAGTTCTCGGTCATCGGCTTCGCTCGCTCTTCTCGGGGGTGGGGGGCACAGGAGGGTCGAGCGTGGCGTCGCGCTGGGCGATGAGCGTGCGCAGCAGCTTCCGGCGACCCTCCACGCGCTCGGCGCGCAGCGAGATCCCCGACACGACGGCGGAGGCTCCGCGCTCGGGAAGCCGCCCCAGCGCCTTCGTGAGCAGGCCACCGGCCGAGTCGACGTCGTCGTCGTCGAGCTCGACGCCGAACAGCTCGCCCAGCTCATCGGTGGGCAGGCGCGCGCTGATCCGGTAGACGCCGCCGCCGAGCGAGCTCGCGTCGGGGGTGTCACGGTCGTACTCGTCGGAGATCTCCCCGACGAGCTCCTCGATCAGGTCCTCCAGCGTCACCAGCCCGGCGATCCCGCCGTACTCGTCGAACACCATCGCCAGATGGGTCGACTCGAGCTGCATCTGCCGAAGGGCGTCGTCGGCCTTCTTCGACTCCGGCACGAACAGCGCCTCGCGAGAGAGCTCGCGCGCGCGGACGTTCGCCGCGTCCAGGGGCTGCTCGTGGCTGTAGCGCGCGAGGTCGCGCAGATAGAGAATGCCGACCACCTCGTCGACGTCGCCCCCGACCACGGGCATGCGCGAGACGCCGGAGGAGAGGAACAGGCTCATCGCCGCGGCGATCGACGCGTCCGCATCGATCGTGACCATGTCGGTGCGCGGAATCATGATCTCCCGCACCAGCGTGTCGTTGAAGGCGAAGATCGAGTGGATCAGCTCGCGGTCGCCCTCTTCGAGCACATCCGCCTCGGTCGCCTCGTCCACCATGCTGAGCAGCTGCTCCTCGCTGGAGAACGTCACGGCCTTCGGCCGACCCGGCGTGACCCAGTTGCCGATCGCGACGAGCGCGTCGGCGAACGGGCCGAGGATCAGTCGGATGATGCGCACCGGCACGGCGGCGGCGCGCGCGATGGCGCGCGCGTGCGCCCGCCCGACCGAGCGCGGACTCGATCCCACCAGGACGAACGAGACCCCGGTCATGATGAGCGCCGCCACCAGCAGCGACCACCACCAGCGCTCGACGAAGATCGTCGCGAGCGAGAGCGTCACGAGAACCGCGGCCGTCGTCTCGGCCACGATGCGCATGAAGCTGGCGGCGTTGAGGTGCGCGCCGATGTCGGCGGCGATGGCCTGCAGCGAGCGGCGTGCCCGCGAGCGCTCGGCGAGCTCGCCCAGGTCGCCGCGGCTGAGCACGCTCAGCGCCGCGTCGGCAGCCGCCAGGAATCCGCCGAAGGCGACGAGCAGCACCGAGATCGCGACGAATGCGAGGACCACTACGACCTCCGGCGTTCGGCGAGGGAGAAGCCGATGAGGATGTCGCGCTGGACGCCGAACATCTCCTTCTCCTCCTCCGGCTCCGCGTGATCGAAGCCGAGCAGGTGGAGGATGCCGTGCGCCGTCAGCAGGGTCATCTCCTCGATCGGCGAATGTCCGGCCTCCTCGGCCTGCGCGATCGCGACCTGCGGGCAGATCACCAGATCGCCGAGCAGCCCCGGCGGCGTGATGTCGTCATCCGTTCCGGGGCGCAGCTCGTCCATCGGGAAGCTCAGCACGTCGGTGGGTCCGGGCTCGTCCATCCACTGCACGTGCAGCTGCTCCATCGCGGCCTCATCGACGAAGAGGATTGCCAGCTCGGCATCGGCGTGCACGCGCACGTGATCGAGCGCGAAGCTCGCCAGACGCTGGATCGCGGCCTCGTCGACCTCGATGCCCGACTCGTTGTTGATCTCGATGCTCACGAGCGTCGACGTCCTTTGTGCTCATGCCCGCGGGCGGTGGAATCGGCGGCGCGGCCGCGGCGTGCGGCGCGGTTGACGCCGTCCGGGTCGCCGCCGAGCTCGCGCGCGTGCTGGCGCGCCTGCTGCTCGGCGTCGTAGCGCGTGTAGGCGTCGACGATGCGTCCCACGAGCGAGTGGCGCACCACATCGTCGCTGGTCAGCCGGGCGAAGTGGATGTCGTCGACGCCGTCGAGGATGTGGGACACCAGCTGGAGGCCGCTCGCGCCGAGCGGCAGGTCCACCTGGGTGATGTCGCCGGTGACGACCATGCGGGTGCCGAAGCCGAGACGTGTGAGGAACATCTTCATCTGCTCAGGCGTGGTGTTCTGCGCCTCGTCGAGCACGACGAAGGAGTTGTTGAGCGTCCGCCCGCGCATGTAGGCCAGCGGCGCGACCTCGACGGTGCCCGTCGCCAGGAGCTTGGGAACGATCTCCGGATCCATCATCTCGTTGAGCGCGTCGTACAGCGGCCGCAGGTACGGGTCGATCTTGTCGGTCAGGGTTCCAGGCAGGAACCCCAGCCGCTCGCCCGCCTCGATCGCGGGACGGCTCAGGATGATGCGGTCGACCTCCTTGCGCTGCAGCGCCTGGACGGCCTTCGCCATCGCGAGGTAGGTCTTGCCGGTACCGGCGGGACCGATCCCGAAGGTCACCGTGTGGTGATCCATCGCGTCGACGTACGCCTTCTGTCCGTGCGTCTTCGGGCGGATGCTCTTGCCCCGCGACGAGATGATCGCCTGGCTCAGCACCTCGGCGGGCGTCGTCTCACCGCGCTCCAGGATGCGGGCCGAGGTCGAGACATCGCTCGGGCCGAGATCCACGCCGTCGCGCACCATCGTGACGAGCTCGCGCACGAGTCGCTCGGCGGCCGCGACCTGGCTCGGATCGCCGTCGAGGGCGACCCTGTTGCCGCGCACATGCACCTCGACGCCGGGGAACTCGTGCTCGAGACGGGTCAGCAGCCGATCCTGCGGGCCGAGCAGCCGCACCATCGCGAGACCGTCGACCTCGAGTTCGGCATGCCCGAACGCGCTCTCGAGGGGCGCATCGGGCGGGGTCGGGTCATTCGGCGCCAAGGCTGCCTTCCGGGAGGGTGCCGCCCAGGACGTGGGCGTGCACGTGGAATACGGTCTGACCGGCGGCGGCGCCGGTGTTGAAGATCAACCGGAACTCGCCGCCGCAGTGCTCGGCCGCGAGCTGCCCCGCGACCGCGACGATCTCGGCGAGCAGCTCGGGGCCGCCGGCCGCGAGCTCGACGACGTTCGCGAACGCGGCGGTCTTCGGCACCACCAGCAGATGCACGGGAGCCTTCGGCGCGATGTCGCGGAAGGCGATGACGCGCTCGTTCTCGAAGACGATGTCAGCGGGAATCTCACGCGCGACGATGCGCTCGAAGATCGTCGGCTCGGCGGTGCTCATGTTCCCATCTTAAGCGGCTCGCGCTACCAGCGCCCGAGCCGTGCGTTCAGCACCGCCAGCGCCGCGGGCCCCGCCGTCGAGGTGCGCAGGATCTCGGCGCCGAGCCGCACCCGCCGCGCGCCGGCCGCCTCCAGGCTGGCCAGTTCCGCGGGCGAGATGCCGCCCTCGGGCCCCACCACCAGCGTGATCCGGTCGAGGTGCGCCACCTCCACCTCGCCGATGCCGATCTCGGCGGTCGGATCCAGCACCAGAGCGATCGCGTGCTCGGAGGAGTGCGCCGCCAGGTCGCGCGTCGCGGCGAGCGGGGCGACCTCGGGCACCCGCGCCCGGATCGCCTGCTTGCTCGCCTCGCGCACGATCGTCTCCCAGCGCGTACGCCCCTTCTCGACCTTCGGGCCCGACCAGCGGGACACGGAGCGCTCGGCCGCCCACGGGATCACTCCGGAGACGCCGAGCTCGGTCGCGGCCTGGATGGCGAGCTCGTCGCGATCGCCCTTCGCGAGCGCCTGGGCGAGCCACAGCGCGGGACGCGGCGCGTCGTCGGTGCGCACGACCTCGACCCGCACCAGCACCTCGCCGGGAGCCACCTGCTCGACCTCGCCGCCGGCGATCGTGCCCGCGCCGTCGCCGACCGAGATGTGCTCGCCGACCCGCACCCGGGAGACCTGGGCCGCGTGCCGTGCCTCGTCCCCCGTCAGCCGCACCCGCCCCGCGGCGACGCCCTCGGCGAGCTCGGCCGGAGTCGTGAGGTACAGCGACGCCATGACGCTCAGCCCAGGAAGCGATCGCGCAGCTTGGCGAAGATGCCCTGCTGGAAGGTCGAGAACTCGGGCGGCACGGGCCGTCGGCTCTGCGCGAACTGCTTCATGAGCTGCTGCTCCTTGCTGTTCAGGCGCACCGGCGTCACCACCTGGATGCCGACCTTCAGATCACCGCGGCCGCCGCCGCGCAGCCGCGTCACCCCGCGCTCCTTCACCGTGATGACGTCGGCGCTCTGCGTGCCGGGCTTCACCTCGATCTCGACGTCGCCGTCGAGGGCGGCGAGGGTCACGGTCGTGCCGAGCACGGCATCCGTCATCTGCACCTCGAGCGTGGCGAGGAGGTCGTCGCCGTTGCGGCTGAAGGTGTCGTCGTGCTTGACCTTGACCTCGAGGTACAGGTCGCCGTTCGGGCCGCCCGCCGGGCCGGCCTCGCCCTCCCCCGCCAGGTGAAGGCGCATGCCGGTGTCGACACCGGCCGGCACGTCGATCGTGACGGTGCGCTTGGCGCGCACGCGCCCCTGACCGGCGCAGGTCGGGCACGGGTTCGGGATGATCGTGCCGTAGCCGCGGCAGGTGCCGCACGGGCTCGAGGTCATCACGTTGCCGAGCAGCGAGCGCATGGTGCGCTGGATCTGGCCGGTGCCGCGACAGATGTCGCAGGTGATCGGCGAGGTGCCCGGCGCGCAGCACGAGCCCTCGCAGGTCGCGCACAGGATGGCGGTGTCGACGTCGATCTCGCGCGCGGTGCCGAAGATCACCTCGTCGAGCGAGACGTCGATCCGCAGCAGCGCATCCTGCCCGCGCTCCCGGCGCGAGCGCGGGCCGGAGCGGGCCTGCGATGCGCCGAAGAACGAGTCGAAGATGTCGCCGAAGCCGAAGTTCCCTCCGCCGAACCCGGCCTGCGGGCCGAGGTCGTAGCGCTCGCGCTGGTCCGGGTCGCTCAGCACGTCGTAGGCGTGCGTGACGAGCTTGAAGCGCTCCGCCGCGTCCGCGCTCGGGTTCACGTCCGGGTGGAGTTCGCGCGCCAGCCGGCGGTACGCCTTCTTGATCTCCTCGGGCGTCGCCGTGCGCTCGAGGCCCAAGACCTCATAGTGGTCAGTCAAACCAGGTAATCCTTAGGGTGTCGAATGATCAGTCTTCACCGAGCAGTCGCGTCAGATAGCGGGCTACCGCCCTCACCGCCGCGATGTTGCTCGAGTAGTCCATGCGGGTGGGACCGAGCAGCCCCACATGGGCGGTGCTCCCGCCCGTCGCCGTGTAGCCGGTGGCGAGCACGCTCGTCTCACCGAGGCCGAAAGTGTCGTTCTCGCGCCCGATGCTGACGCGAACTCCGTCGTGCTCCAACTGCATCTCGCCGAACAGGCGGAGCAGCGTCACCTGCTCCTCGATCGCGTCGAACACTGACGAGATGCTGCCGGTGAAGTCTCGCTCGGTGCGCGCGAGGTTCGCGGCGCCAGCCATCACGAGGCGGTCCTGGCGGTTCGCCGCCACCTGCTCGCCGAGGCTCTCGGCGAGCTTCTCGGCCAGCGCGCGGTGCTCCGGCGCGACGGACCCCGCGATGTCGGCGAGTCGAGTCGCCGCCTCCGCGAGCGCCAGCCCGCCCAGCTCGCCGTTGAAACGCGCTCGCAGGTCGGCCACCGCGTCGTCGGTCAGCGTCGTGCCGGGCTCGACGAGTCGCTGGTCGACGCGCCCGGTGTCGGTGATCAGCACCGTCATCAGACGCGACGGCGCCAGCACCACGAACTCGATGTGGCGCACCCGCGCCGTGCCGAAGCTCGGGTACTGGGCCAGCGCCACCTGGTTGGTGAGCTGGGAGAGCATCCGCACGGTGCGCGCCAGCACGTCGTCGAAATCGACCGCATCGCCGAGGAAGGTCTCGATCGCGGTGCGCTGCGCGGCGCTCAGCGGCCGCAGGTCGCTCAGCTGATCGACGAACACGCGGTAGCCCTTGTCGGTCGGCACACGACCTGAGGACGTGTGCGGCGCCGTGATGAGCTCTTCCTCCTCGAGCAGCGCCATGTCGTTGCGAATCGTGGCGGCGGACACTCCGAAGGAGTGCCGGTCGACGATCGACTTCGAGCCGACGGGTTCACGGGAGGCCACGTAGTCCTGCACGATGACGCGAAGCACTTCCAGACCGCGCTCGGAAACCATGACGACACCGCCTCTCGACCGCGGACCCGCTCGCCCGCCTTTAGCACTCCGGCAACTTGACTGCCAATTGTAGCGCGAGCGGATGTGACCAAACCGTTGCACGCGCCCGCACCGACCGATACCGTGGCCGTGTGCTCACGATGGCCGTTCGCCATGGTGGGTTGATGGGTCCGTCGTCGTGAGACATCGGATCGAGACCAGACACCTTCGAAAGGTATGCAAAGACCATGACTGAATCCGCACCCGCAGCGGCGGCACCTCTCTCGGAGTCCGACGACAAGCTCTGGGCGTCGCTGGCGCACTTCGGCGGCATCCTCTCCTTCCTCGCGCCTCTCCTCATCTGGCTGATCCTCAAGGACCGCGGAGCGAAGGTGAACGTCGAGGCCAAGGAGTCGCTGAACTTCCAGATCACGGTCGCGATCGCGCACATCGCGAACTTCATCATCGGCCTGATCCTCACCGCGGTGACGTTCGGCCTGTGGAGCATCGTGCAGACGCTCATCTGGCTGGCCATCGTCGTGGTCACCGTGATCTTCTGCGTCATGGGCGGCATCAAGGTCAACAACGGCGGCTCCTACCGCTACCCGTTCGCTTTCCGCTTCATCAAGTAAGCGCACCGCGCACCACAGCAAGCCGAGCCCCTCGGGGCTCGGCTTGCTGGTTTAATGGCGCCATGACCGAGCAGACTCCGGCCCCCGTCAACCCTTACGCCGCGGCGCCGTCCCCGCTGAGCCCGTCCGATGAGCGCCTCTGGGCGACGCTCATCCACGTGGGCGGAATCTTCTTCGGCTTCCTCGTGCCGCTCATCGGCTACCTGGTCCTCAAGGACCGCGGACCGCTCGTGCGCCAGCACTCCGCGACTGCCCTCAACTTCCAGCTGACCGTGCTGATCGGCTACGTCGCGTCGTGGATCCTGATGTTCGTGCTGATCGGCTTCGTGACCTACCTCGCCGTCTGGGTGTACTCGATCGTGTTCGCGATCATCGCCGCCGTCGCGGCGAACAAGGGCGAGGGCTACAAGTACCCGCTCGCCATCCCGTTCATCAACTGAGTCAGAGCTCGACGCCGAGGTACTTCTCCTCGAGGAACTCGAGGATGCCCTCGCTCGCGCCCTCGCGTCCGAGGCCGGACTGCTTCATGCCGCCGAACGGGGCCGCCGGGTCGCTGATCACGGGACGGTTGACCGCAACCATGCCCGCATCGATCCGGCGCGCCACGCGCAGCGCTTCGCCCTTCTCGCCGTAGACGTAGGCGATGAGGCCGAAGATCGTGTCGTTGGCCATGCGGATCGCGTCGTCGACGTCGTCGAAGACGACGATCGCGGTCACCGGTCCGAAGATCTCGGTCGCGTTGATCGTGGCGCCGTGCTCGACGCCGGTGAGCACGGTGGGCGGGTAGAAGGCGCCCTGTGCGCTCTTCTCACCGCCGAGCTCGAGGCGCGCGCCCTCGGCCACCGCGGTGTCGACGAGGTCGGCGACCTTGTCGCGCTCCCCCACTGACACGAGCGCGCCGAGCTGGTTGTCGCGATCGAGACCCGATCCGACCTTGAAGGCGCCGAGCTTCTCGCTCATCGCCCGGGCGAAGTCGTCGTGCAGCGTGCGGTGCACGTAGAAGCGGTTCGCGCTCGTGCACGCCGAGCCGCCGTTGCGCATCTTGGCGACGAGGGCGCCCTCGACCGCGGCGTCGAGGTCGGCGCCGGGAAGCACGAGGAACGGGGCGTTGCCGCCGAGCTCCATGCTGGTGCTGAGCACGGTGTCTGCCGCCTCGTGAAGCAGCTGGCGGCCCACCTCGGTCGAGCCGGTGAACGAGAGCTTGCGCACGGCCGGGTGGTGCAGCATCGCGCTCACCGCGGGGCCGGTCGGCCGCGGCGTGACCAGGTTCACCACTCCCGCCGGAACGCCGGCACGGCGCAGCACCTCGACGACGTAGGCGGAGGTGAGCGGCGTCTCGCTCGCGGGCTTCAGCACGACGGTGCAGCCTGCCGCCAGCGCCGGGGCGAGCTTGCGCGTCGCCATCGCCGCGGGGAAGTTCCACGGCGTCACGAGCACCGAGACGCCGATCGGCTGGTGGTCGACGATGATGTGCTTGTCGCCGGCCGGGGCGAGGCGGAAGTCGCCGCGCACGCGCACGGCCTCTTCACTGAACCAGCGGAAGAACTCAGTGGCGTAGCCCGCCTCGGCCATCGCGTCGGGCCAGGCCTTGCCGTTCTCGAGCACCATCAGCTCGGCGAGGGTCTCCTTCTCGGCCGTGAGGATGTCGAAGGCGCGGCGCAGGATCTCGGCACGCGCACGCGGGGCGGTCGCGGCCCACTCCGGGAAGGCGCGCTCGGCGGCATGCACAGCGTCGATGCAGTCATCGATCGTCGCCACCGCGAACTCGGCGAGCGTGCTCCCGGTCGCCGGATCGGTGACCCCGAACCGCTCTCCCCCGCCGCCCGCGCGCCACTGGCCGTCGATGAACAGATCCGTGAAGAACTCCATGAGATGAAATCTAGTCCGGCAGAAGGCGTCGGACGACCGCATCCGCGAGGAGCCGTCCGCGCACGGTCAGCACCAGTCGTCCCGCGAGAGCCGCACGCCCGTCGACGAGCCCGTCGGCGATCAGTCCGGCGACCGCCGTGCGCCCCTCGGCGTCGAGCAACTCGATCTCAAGACCGCGTCGCAGCCGGCTCTGCAGCAGCACGCTCTCCACCCGCCGCGTCTCCTCTTCGAGGGCCTCCCGGCCGGCCGCCGGCGACTCCCCCGCGGCGAGACGCTGCGCGTAGGCCGCGGGGTGCTTGACGTTCCACCAGCGCACGCCGCCGACGTGGCTGTGCGCGCCGGGCCCGATGCCCCACCAGTCCTGACCCGTCCAGTAGGCGAGGTTGTGCCGCGAGAGCTGGGTGGGCGTGCGCGCCCAGTTGCTGAGCTCGTACCAGTCGTAGCCCGCCGCCGTCAGCCGCGCCTCGGCGAGCTCGTACATGTCGGCGTGCAGCTCGTCGTCGGGCTCTGCCACCTCACCGCGCGCGATCTGGCGCGCGAGCTTCGTGCCGGTCTCCACGATGAGGGCGTAGGCCGAGAGGTGGTCGGGCTCCTGGGCGAGCGCCAGGTCGAGCGACGCGCTCCAGTCGTCGAGCGACTCCCCCGGCGTGCCGTAGATCAGGTCGAGGCTGGTGGCGAGGCCGGCCTCCTTCGCCCACTGCACGACCCGCGGCACGCGCGCGGGATCGTGGGTGCGCTCGAGCGTGGCCAGCACGTGCGGCACGGCGGACTGCATGCCGAACGACACGCGGGTGAACCCGGCGTTCGCGAGTTCGAACAGCGCGTCGCGGTCGACCGAGTCGGGGTTCGCCTCGGTCGTGACCTCGGCGTCGGCGGTGAGACCCCACGCCTGCCGCACGCCGTCGAGCATGCGCGCCAGGTCGGAGACGGGCAGCAGCGTTGGCGTGCCGCCGCCGAAGAACACGGTCGAGGCCGGGCGACCGCCGACCGCCGCATCTTCGAGCACGCGCCGCGCCAGCCCGATCTCGTCGAGCGCCTGGCCCGCGTAGTCGCTCTGCTTGACGCCGCGGACCTCGTCGGCCGTGTAGGTGTTGAAGTCGCAGTAGCCGCAGCGCACGCGGCAGAACGGCACATGCAGATAGACCCCGAAATCGCGCTCCGCGGCGCCACCGGCGACGGAGGACGGCAGCCGCCCATCCGTCGGTGCGGGGTCGCCGAGGGGCAGCGCGGACGGGCTCACCGCGCGTCCGCGATCGGACCGGTGAGGGCGCGCTCGTAGCGACGCGTGATGATCGCCTGGGTGAGCCGCGAGATCGGGTAGCCGAGCCAGTAGAGCCAGCCCGAGGGCCGCGAGAACGCGCGGATCGTGAGCCACACCGAGTCGTCGGGGCGATGCTCCACGATGAACGACTCCTCACCGCGGGCGGGGTGCCCGGGAAGGGTGCCGTAGGCGAAGCCCTTGCGCGCGGGCTCGTCGACCACGTACACCACGCGGCACGGCACATCGACGGGCCAGAGCAGGAGCCGCAGCAGCGCGGTGTCTCCCGAGCGCAGCAGCGGCTCGCCCTCCGGCGAGAACACCTGCTCGCCGTCGGCGGCCAGGGTCGCGGGCTCGATCGGCGTGCCGTCGGGCTCGAAGCTGACCGGCGTATAGCTCGCATCCGTCACCTCGGGCGGGGCGTCGATCACCCGGACCCGGAATCCGGAGCGCCGCTGGATGCCCCAGGTCAGCGTCTGCATCCAGGCGTGCTCGAAGCGCTCTGCGCCGTGCCCGAGGCGAACGCGACGCTCGATCGGGCGATAGCCCTTGGGCGGATAGCGCAGCAGATCGGCCGCCTGCGTGCCGCCGACCGCCCCGTACGTCACGGGGACGAGCCAGAGCGGCGTCTCCGAGTTCGGGGCGGGGTGCGATGCGGGCATCCGACCATTGTCGCCGATTCCCGGCATGCGAGCACCTCGCGCGCGCACCTGCGAGGATGCCGTCATGAGCATCGCAGTCACCGGCGGAAGCGGAAAACTCGGCACGACAGTCGTCTCCTCGCTGCGCGCGGCGGGCCACGACGTCACCAACTTCGATCGCACGGGGCAGCGCTCCCCCGGATTCGTGCAGACCGATCTGACCGATTACGGGCAGGTCCTGGACGCCCTGCACGGGGTCGACCGGGCGCCCGGATTCGATGCCGTCGTTCACCTCGGCGCGATTCCCGCGAGCGCGCTCGCCCCCGACTCGGCGACCTTCCACAACAACATGGCCGCGACCTACAACGTGCTGCAGGGCGCGATCCGCGCCGGGATCCGCCGCATCGTGATGGCCTCGAGCGAGACGCTGCTCGGCATCCCCTTCGACATCGATCCGCCCTACGCCCCGCTCGACGAGGAGTACCCCTCGCGCCCGGAGTCGACCTACGCGATCGTGAAGCACCTCGAGGAGGAGCTCGCCCGCAAGCTCGTGCGCTGGGATGCGGAGCTCAGCATCACCGGCCTGCGCTTCTCCAACGTGATGACCCCCGACGACTACGCGCAGTTCCCCGACTACTCGAAGAACCCGTCGAGTCGCCGCTGGAACCTCTGGGGGTATATCGATGCCCGCGACGGCGCCCAAGCGGTGCTGCGCGCGCTGGAGACGGCGAAGCCGGGTTTCGAGACCTACGTCATCGCGAACGCCGACACCGTGGTCGACACCCCGAGCGCGGAGCTGATGGCGACGTTCTTCCCGGATGTGGAGCTCACCCGCGAGCTGACCGGCAACGAGACGCTGCTCTCGATCGAGAAGGCGCGTCGCGAGCTCGGCTACGAGCCGCAGTTCGGCTGGCGGCAGACCCCCTAGACGGGTCACCCCAGTGGGCGGGACAGACAGGGCCGTGTACTTGTTTCTCCCCCGCCGAAGCTCCATTCTCGGGGGGTGGCTGTTACCCGAACCAGCGCGAGCGTGAGTCTGTACGGCAAGACGCCGTTCGACACTGCGTCGCGCGTGTCGGCCACCCTGCGAGTCGCGCCGACGCTCGCGCTCGAAGCCGACGTCCCGCATCCGCTGCCCCGCTTCGCCGCCGAGGGCCAGATCGCCGCGAGCTCCTCCTGGACCTTCGACGAGGGCGAGTCGACGCCGAGCGAGGGGGACCCGCTGGCGCTGGCCTGCCTGGACCGCCTCGCCGAGCGCTTCTCGTCCCACGTCGACGCCTTCGCAGCGCTCGCGGAGCACTACGACATCCGCGTCTGGCTCGTCGTCGAAGCCGACCGCGAGCTCGGCGGCTTCATCGTGCGCCCGCAGACCCTCGAGCGCCTCGTCCGGATGCGCGCCGCGCTCTACCCTGTGGTGCGGATCGCCCGACCGCGGGTCGCCGTCCACGCCTGAGCGGGGCGCGGGTCGCTACACGGCGACGTGCAGCATGAACGACCCCAGGAAGCCGACGGTCGCGGCGAGTCCGGTGAACGCGCCGGTGCGGCGGAAGGCGTCCGGAATCATGGTGTCGCAGATCATCGCCAGGATGGCGCCGGCGGCCACCGCCTGCGTCACCGAACGCGCGTGCTCGTCGAGCGCTCCGAGCCCGAAGTACCCCGCCAGGCTGGACACCGCGCACACGGCGCCGATCGTCCCCCACAACCGAAACACGGACGCGCGGCTGCGGCCGGACGCCTTCATCGCCGCCGTGCTCGACAGCCCCTCCGGCACGTTCGAGATGCCGACGGCGACGAGCAGAGGGATGCTGAGCGCTCCCGAGCTCGCGGCCGTGAGCCCGATGATCGCCGACTCGGGCACGCCGTCCAGGAGCGCGCCGATCGCGATCCCGGACCCGGTGGAGTCGGCCGCGGTCCCCGGCTTGGCGCGCTGGCCGAGCCGGTGCAGCGTCAGGTTCGCCGCCACATACACGACCGCGCCCGCGAGGAATGCGGCGCTCGTCAGCAGCAGGCCCGAGGTCTCCTCCGCCTCGAGCACCAGATCGAAGGCGAGAGCGGAGATCAGAACCCCCGCCCCGAAGGCCATGATGGTCGCCGTCACCCGATCCGGCACGCGCACGAACCAGGCGATGGCGGCTCCGAGCACCAGCGCACCACCCGCGGCGACGCCGCCGATGGCGGCGAGACCCCACTCCGGCATGTCGACCCCTTTCTCGGCGGTCGGGACCGACGCTAGCGCCCGAGCGCGACCACGAGGGCCAGGATCGCGAGCACCAGCGCAACCGGGGTCATGATGAAGCGTTCGAGCTTGCTGCGCGAGATCGCGTTCATCAGCACGCCGAGCGCGAGGTAGCCGAACACGACCCACATGGCGATCACGACGCCGAGCGCCTCGCCCGCATCGCCCAGCAGACCCGCGCGGATCAGCGCGAGCACGGCGAAGGCGACATAGAGCACCACCGCGACGATGCTGCCGATGCGCTTGCTCGCGGGAAGAACCTCGTCGGCCCCACCCCAGGCCGCACGGCCCCACGGCACGCCCGCGATGAGGGCGATCTGGAAGATCGCGAGTGCCACCAGGAGGACCGTGAAGGCCACCGCAGCGACGGCGGTCACTTCTTGTCCTTCGTCTCGACGTCGCCGGAGAGCGCCGCGATGAACGCCTCCTGAGGAACCTCGACGCGACCGACCATCTTCATGCGCTTCTTCCCCTCTTTCTGCTTCTCCAAGAGCTTCCGCTTGCGCGTGATGTCGCCGCCGTAGCACTTGGCCAGAACATCCTTGCGCATCGCCGAGATGGACTCACGCGCAATGATGCGCGCCCCGATCGCCGCCTGGATCGGCACCTCGAACTGCTGGCGCGGGATGAGCTTCTTGAGCCGCTCGGTCATCAGCACGCCGTAGGCGTACGCCTTGTCGCGGTGCACGATCGCGCTGAACGCGTCGACCGCCTCGCCCTGCAGCAGGATGTCGACCTTGACCAGGTCGGCCTCCTGATCGCCGCTCGGCTCGTAGTCGAGCGAGGCATAGCCGGCGGTCTTCGACTTGAGCTGGTCGAAGAAGTCGAACACGATCTCGCCGAGCGGGATCGTGTACTTGATCTCGACGCGATCCTCGCCCAGGTAGTCCATGCCGAGCAGGGTGCCGCGGCGCGACTGGCACAGCTCCATGATTGTCCCGACGTAGTCCTTCGGCGCCAGGATCGCGGCCTTCACCATCGGCTCCGTGACGCTGTGGATCTTCGCCCCGGTCGGGAACTCGCTCGGGTTGGTGACCGTGAACTCCTTGCGATCCTCCGTCGTCACCTCGTAGGTGACGCTCGGGGCCGTCGAGATCAGATCGAGGCCGAACTCGCGCTCCAGGCGCTCGGTGACGATCTCGAGATGGAGCAGGCCCAGGAATCCGCAGCGGAAGCCGAACCCGAGCGCGACCGAGGTCTCCGGCTCGTAGTTGAGGGAGGCATCCGAGAGCTTCAGCTTGTCGAGCGCCTCGCGCAGCACTGGGTAGTCGCTGCCGTCGATCGGATACAGCCCCGAGAAGACCATCGGCTTCGGGTCGGTGTAGCCGGGCAGCGGCTCGGTCGAGGGCGTGCGCGCGTTCGTCACCGTGTCACCGACCTTGGACTGGCGCACGTCCTTCACACCCGTGATCAGGTAGCCGACCTCGCCGACGCCGAGGCCCTTGGTGGGCGTCGGCTCGGGCGAGGAGACGCCGATCTCGAGCAGTTCGTGCACCGCGCGGGTCGACATCATCTGGATCTTCTCGCGCGGCTTGAGCGCGCCGTCGACCATCCGGACGTAGGTGATGACCCCGCGGTAGGAGTCGTAGACGGAGTCGAAGATCATGGCGCGCGACGGCGCGGTCGGGTCGCCCACCGGGGCCGGGATCCGCTCGACGACGCGGTCGAGCAGCTCCTCCACGCCCTGGCCGGTCTTGCCGCTCACCCGCAGCACGTCCTCCGGCTTGCCGCCGATGAGACTCGCGAGCTCTTTCGCGTACTTGTCCGGGTCGGCGGCCGGCAGGTCGATCTTGTTCAGCACCGGGATGATCTCGAGGTCGTTGTCGAGCGCGAGATACAGGTTCGCGAGGGTCTGGGCCTCGATGCCCTGCGCGGCATCGACGAGCAGAATCGCTCCCTCGCAGGCCGCGAGGGAGCGGCTCACCTCGTAGGTGAAGTCGACGTGCCCGGGGGTGTCGATCATGTTCAGGGCGAAGGTGTCGCCGCCGACCTGCCACGGCATCCGCACGGCCTGGCTCTTGATCGTGATGCCGCGCTCACGCTCGATGTCCATGCGATCCAGGTACTGGGCGCGCGCGTCACGGTCGGAGACGATGCCGGTGATGCCGAGCATCCGGTCGGCGAGCGTCGACTTTCCGTGGTCGATGTGCGCGATGATGCAGAAATTCCGGATGCGCGCGGGATCGGTCGCGGCCGGTTCGAGAGGCTTCAGGGCACGGGGAGACATTTCCGCCTATTCTCGCAGACTGCGGCGGACCGAACCGTCATGCCGCGGCGACGCGCCGCTCTCCGGCGGGCTCGCCGCGCGCGCCCTGGCCGCCGGACGACGCACCGGAGCACGATTGCTGGTCTCGCGCGCGACCTGGTAACGTAGACCCTTGGTTTCCGCGTGTCCCACAGCGCGCGATTCGCCGGAACGGCCCCTCTACCGGAACGGCACTATCCACTCGTTCCGCAACAGTTAAAGGAATTTCCATGGCGAACATCAAGTCGCAGATCAAGCGCATCAAGACGAACCTCAAGGCGCAGGAGCGCAACAAGGCGGTCAAGAGCGAGCTCAAGACCGCGATCCGCGCCACGCGCGCCGCGATCGCCGAGGGCGACAAGGACAAGGCCACGGCGGCCCTCCAGGTCGCGAGCAAGAAGCTCGACAAGGCCACCAGCAAGGGCGTCATCCACGCGAACAACGCGGCGAACCGCAAGAGCGCGATCGCCAAGCAGGTCGCGGCCCTCTAAGTCGCCACGCCGTCTCGAGAAAGGCCCCGGAGCTTCGGCTCCGGGGCCTTTCTCATGCCCGGCAGCCTCGGCTTCTGCTAGGCGCAGGCTAGGCGCGGCCGCGCGCGGCGATCACGCCGACGAGGTGCTCGAGGGCGAACACCGGATCGCGCCCGGCGCCCTTGACCTGCGCGTCGGCGCTGGCGAGAGCCTGAATCGCGCGGCCGAGGCCGGCGTCATCCCAGCCGGAGAGGTCGCGACGCGCGCGCTCGACCTGCCAGGGGGCGAGGCCGAACTGGCGGGCCAGGTCTCCCGCTGAGCCGCGGGCGCCCGCGAGCTTCGCCATGGTGCGCACCTTGCTGGCGAAGGCCGCCACCATCGGAACCGGGTCGGCGCCGGTGGCGAGGGCGTGCCGCAGCAGCCGGAGCGCCTCGCCGTGGCGGCCGGCGATCGCCGCGTCGGCGACGGCGAACGCGCTGGTCTCGACACGGCCGCCGTAGTAGCGGTCGACGATCTGCTCGGTGATCTCCTCGCTCGAGTCGGCGAGCAGCTGCCGGCAGGCCGCCGCGAGCTCGGCGAGGTCGTCGGAGAAGGCGCCGACGAGGGCGCGCTGGGCTCCCGCCGTGATGCGACGCCGCGCCGCGCGGAACTCGGCGACGACGAAGTCCTGCTTGTCGGAATCGCGCTTGAGCTCGGCGCAGACGATCTCGATGGCGCCGCCGGTGCCGCCGCGGATCGCGTCGAGCAGCTTCTTGCCCCGCACCCCGGTGACGTGGCGCAGCACGAGGTAGGTCTCGTCGGCCGGGCTCTCGATGTAGGCGAGCGCCTCCTCCAGGAAGGCGTCGGCGCACTTGTGCACGTTGTCGACCCGGATCATCCGCGGCTCGGCGAAGAGCGAGGGGCTGGCGAGCGTGATCAGCTCGCCGGGCGCGTAGTTGGCGGCGTCGAGATCGGAGACTTCGAGGGCCGGGTCCTCGGCGCGAAGCGTGTCGCGCAGCAGCCGGATCGCGCGATCGGCGAGCACCGACTCGGGCCCCGACACCAGCACGATCGGCGCGGGCCGCACCGCATCCCAGGCGAGCTGGGGGATCGCGACCTTGCTGCGCGCGCGACCGGTCGAACGTGCTGCCGGCATGCCATCCCCTCGGTCGTGAAGCGAAGCAAGCCTAGCCGCCGGCACCGTCACCGGGTCGCTGCGTCCAGACCAGCAGCTCGCCCGCGCGCTCCCCCGGCGCTACCAGCACCATGCCGTGCCGATCAGTGCGGTAGGCGACGGTGCCGGCGGACGCGAGCACGCCGAGCGCGCTCTCGGTCGGATGGCCGTAGTCGTTGTCGGCTCCGACGCCGATCAGCCCGACGGGAGCGCCGAGCGCTGCGTACAGCGCCGCCGACTGGTCGCCCGAACCGTGATGCGCGACCTTGACCAGATCGACGGACGCGGGATGCGCGCTCGCGAGCAGCCGTGCCTGGGCCTGCTCGCCGAGATCGCCGAGCAGGATCGCGCTCAGGCATCCCGTGCGGCACTCCCCCACCGGCCGCAGCTCGAGCACGAGGCTCGCGTCGTTGCCGGGGTCGACGCCGCGCGGCGGCGGCCAGATCACCTCCCAGGCGAACTCGCCCAGCACCCCGCGCGCGCCGCGCTCCGGCGCCTCGACGCTCGCCCCGTGCGCGCGCAGAGTCTCGCCGATCGCCGCGTCGGCGGCATCCGCGGGGACCCCCAGCAGGGCCCGATCCACCCGCCCGAGCACGGCGTCGAGGCCGCCCACGTGGTCGGCGTCGAAGTGGGTGAGCACCAGAAGGTCGATGCGCGTGACACCGAGTTCGTCGAGGCACGCCGCGAGCGGCTCCGGCTCGCGGCCGACATCGACGAGCGCGATCTGCCCGGCGCTGCGAATCAGCGTCGCGTCGCCCTGCCCGACATCGCAGGCGGCGTACTGCCACGTGCCCGGTCGGCCCAGCGCGTCGCCCACCCGGCCCGCCAGCAGCGTGAGGGGGTAGGCGAGCAATGCGAGGGCGAGCAGCGCTGCCGCGACCCGGCGGATCGCAGATGCGCGGCCCCCGGTCGGCAGGATCAGCAGCGCCGCCGCCAGCGTGACGGCGGCGAGCAGCACCACCCCGCCGATCCCGTCGAGCCAGGGGCCGCGCGCGACCGGAAGCGCGGCGGCGGTCTGCGCCACCGCCGCGATCCAGCTGGACGGGAGCCACGCCAGGCCGACGAGCGCCTGGGCGAGCCACGGCGCGATCGGGAGGAGCAGGCAGGCCACCAGGCCCAGCACGGTCGCCACCGGCGCCGCCGGTGCGGCGAGCACGTTGGCCGGGACACCGTAGACCGCGAGCGAGGGGTCGAGCAGCAGCAGGACCGGCTGGCACGCGAGCTGGGCCGCCGTCGGGACGGCGATCACGAGAGCGAGCGGACCCGGCAGCACCCGCGACAGCCGCTCGGTCAGCGGTCCGGCGAGCACGAGCAGCCCCGCGGTCGCGAGCACCGAGAGCGCGAACCCGTAGTTGCGGGCGAGCCACGGGTCTACCGTCAGCAGCGCGACGACGCTCAGGCACAGCAGCGGCACGCCGCGGGACGCGCGCCCGAGCGCCAACCCGAGCAGCGCGGCACCGGCCATGATGCTCGCCCGCAGCACGCTCGGCTCGGGCGTGACGAGCACCACGAAGCCGAGCAGCGCGACGAGCGAGCAGCCCACGCGCACCGCCCGCGGGGCCCCCAGCATGCGGCACACTCCGAAGACGAGGGTCACCACGACGGCGCAGTTCGCCCCCGAGACGGCGGTGAGATGGCTGAGTGAACTGCGCTTCATGTCGCGGTCGAGCGTCGCGCCGACCTCCGTCGTGTCGCCGATCGCGAGCCCCGGGAGCAGTCCGGCCCCGGGTTGCGGCAGCGCGCCCGTCGCCTGCCGGAGCCCCGCGCGCAGCGCCTCGCTTGCCTCCAGCAGCGCGGGCGGTGGGCGGATGTCGCGCAGCTCGCTGCGCGCGAACACCAGAAGAGCGCGATCATCTCCCGGCTCGGCGGCATCGACGGACGCGGTGAGGTGCACCGTCGCGCCGATCACGATGTTCGGCAGGGCCGGGTCATCCGGCTGGGCGAACACGAGCACCGGCACCGCGAACTCGCGCTCCGGCGCATCGCCCAGCGCCCGCAGCGTCGCTTCGAACCGCCCCTCGCGCGGTCGACCCGTCACGTCCAGTTCGAGGTCGAGGCTGCGACCCGACCCCGCGGCCTCGGCCAGCTCGGAGGGAGCGCGCGCCGCGACCCCGCTCGCGGTGGCGCTGAGCACGAGCGCGCCGACGGCCGTCGCCAGCAGCACTGCGCCGAGCCGGAGGCGCACCGCGAGCCTCACGGCCTCGCGACCCCTGAGCAGCGTCGCCGCGACACCGAGCGCCACGGCCCAGCTCCCGACCGCCGCGGCGAGCAGCGCCGAGGCCTCCGCGACCCCGACCGCGACGATCGCGGCGAACCAGGCCACGAGGGCCGCCGGCACGAGACGGTAGTCGCCGCGCACGGCTCAGACCGTGACGAGGTCGCGCAGACCCTCGAAGGTCTTGTCGCCGATCCCGCTGACGCTCAGCAGGTCCTCGATCGCGGTGAATCGCCCGTTCGTCTCCCGCCACTGCAGGATGCGCTCCGCCATCGCGGGCCCGATGCGCGGCAGAGTCTCGAGGATCGCCGCATCGGCGGTGTTGAGGTTCACCTTGCCGCCGACGACCGCGCCTGAGCCGGCGACCGGCGCCTCCCCCTCGGCGTAGACGATCAGCTGCTCGCCGTCGACGAGGAACCTCGCCAGGTTGACGGCCTCGGGGTCGGCGCCCTCCAGGAAGCCGCCCGCCGCCGCGACCGCGTCGACGGCGCGCGCGCCGTCGCTCAGCTCGTAGAGGCCGGGGCGCGCGACGAGCCCCAGGATGTGCACGTAGATCGTCGCGCTCGCGCCGCTGATCGCGGCGGCGGTCTCGGCCGGGGCGGGCGCGTCGATCACGGCACTGGTGCCACGCGGAGTGACGGCGGTGATGAACACCGCGACGCCGAGCGCCGCCAGCGCGAGCATGAGCGCGGCCCCGACCCCGACCCGCACGCGGGCGCGGCGGGGGTCGGGGTCGAGACGCGCGCTCACGGCGTCAGGTTAGGTCGGCACCGCTCGCGCGATCCCGCGGATGCTCCCGGCTGTGGGCGGCTAGCGCTTCGTCGCGATGTTGACGAGCTTCGGGGCTCGCACGATCACGTTGACGATCTCGCGATCGCCGACCGCGCGGGCCACCGCATCCGAGCCGCGCGCCAGAATCTCCAGCGCGCCGGTGTCGATCGTCGGCGCCACCTCGAAGCGGTCGCGCACCTTGCCGTCGACCTGCACGATCGCCGTCACCGACTCCTCCACCAGGAGGGTCGGGTCGGCCTTCCGCAGAGTCGTCGTGGCGACGCTGCCCTCGTAGCCGAGGCGCTCCCACATGTCGTCGGCCGTGTACGGCGCGAACAGGCTGAGCAGCTTCGTGACGATCTCGATCGCCTCGCGGACGGCCGGGTCACCGGCACCGGGGCCGGAGTCGATCGTCTTGCGGATCGCGTTCACGAGCTCCATGAGCCGGGCGACGACGACGTTGAACTTGAAGCCCTCGACCAGGCCCGGCGCGTCGGCGAGCAGGCGGTGCGTCTGGCGACGCAGGGCCGCATCGCCGCCCTTCCACTCGACCTCCGGGCTCGAGGTGACCTCGCCCGTGATGCGCCAGGCGCGTGCCAGGAACTTCGCCGAACCGGCCGGCGAGACGTCGGCCCAGTCGATGTCGTCCTCCGGCGGACCGGCAAACGCCATCGTCAGGCGCACCGCATCCACGCCGTGCTCATCGAGCTGCTCCGAGAGCCGCACGATGTTGCCGCGGCTCTTCGACATCGCGGAGCCGTTCATCAGCACCATGCCCTGATTCAGCAGCGCGCTGAACGGCTCGGTGAAGCTGACGTAGCCCAGGTCGAACAGCACCTTCGTGATGAAGCGCGCGTACAGCAGGTGCAGGATCGCGTGCGTCACGCCGCCGACGTACTGGTCGACGGGCGCCCACTTCTCGGCCTCCTTCGGGTCGAAGGCCTGCGTGTCGTCGTTCGGGTTGAGGAAGCGCAGGAAGTACCAGGACGAGTCGACGAAGGTGTCCATCGTGTCCGGGTCGCGACGCGCCGCGGTGCCGTCGGGCAGGGTCACGTTGACCCAGTCCTCGGCCGCGCCGAGCGGCGAGGCGCCCTTCGGCTGCAGGTCGAGCCCCTCGCTCGGCGGCAGCTCGACGGGAAGCGCCGACTCCTCGACGGGGATCTCGCGGCCGTCCTCGGTGTGCAGGATCGGAATGGGGGTGCCCCAGTAGCGCTGGCGCGAGATCAGCCAGTCGCGCAGACGGTACGTCTTCGCGGCACGGCCCGTGCCCGCCTCCTCCAGCAGCTCGATGACGCGCTTGATGGCGTTCGACTTGCTGAGCCCGTCGAGCGGGCCCGAGTTCATCAGGCGTCCCTCGCCCGCGAGCGCCTCGCCGGTCTGCACCGGGTCGGGCGGCAGCAGGTCGCCAGCTTCCAGCATCTCGGGGGTGATCACGGGGATCGCCCCGGTCACCGGGGCGTTGGTGTCGACGACGACGCGCACCGGCAGATCGAACTTGATCGCGAACTCGAGGTCGCGCTGGTCGTGCGCGGGCACGGCCATGACGGCGCCGTGGCCGTAGTCGGCGAGCACGTAGTCGGCCGCCCAGACGGGGATGCGCTCCCCGTTGACCGGGTTGATCGCGACGCGGCCGAGCGGAACGCCGGTCTTCTCGCGGGTGGCGTCCTGGCGCTCGATCTCGGTCGACTTCTGCACCTGCTCGAGGTAGGCGGCGAAGTTCTTCTTGGTCTCGTCGTCCGCATCCGCCACCAGTTCGGCGGCGAGGTCGGAGTCGGGGGCGACGACCATGAAGGTCGCGCCGAACAGCGTGTCGGGGCGCGTGGTGAAGACGGTGACCCGCTCGGCGCGGCCCTCGATGACGAAGTCGACATCGGCGCCGACGCTGCGGCCGATCCAGTTGCGCTGCATCGCGATCACCTTGCTCGGCCACGAGCCCTCGAGCTGGTTCAGGTCATCGAGCAGACGGTCGGCGTAGTCGGTGATCTTGAAGTACCACTGGGTGAGCTTCTTCTTGACGACCACGTTGTCGCAGCGCTCGCAGCGGCCGTCGACGACCTGCTCGTTGGCGAGCACCGTCTGGTCGTGCGTGCACCAGTTGACCCAGCTCGCCTTGCGGTAGGCGAGGCCCTTCTCGTACAGCTTGAGGAACAGCCACTGGTTCCACTTGTAGTACTCGGGATCGCTCGTGTGCAGCACCCGATCCCAGTCGAACGAGGCGCCGTAGCGCTTCATCGACTGCCGCTGCTGCTCGATGTTGTCGTAGGTCCAGGCGCGCGGGTCGACCCCGCGCTTGATGGCCGCATTCTCGGCCGGCAGGCCGAAGCTGTCCCAGCCGATCGGGTGCAGCACGTTGAAGCCCTGCAGCCGCCAGTAGCGCGCGACGACGTCACCGAGGGCGTACGCCTCGGCGTGACCCATGTGCAGGTCGCCGGAGGGGTACGGGAACATGTCGAGCACGTATTTGCGCGGGCGCGTGTCGGCGGGGTTGTCGGTCGCGAACGGGCGCAGCTCATCCCACCGCGCCTGCCACTTCTCCTGGATGCGCGTGAAGTCGTACTCGTTCGGGGCGTCGTCGTGCTGGGTCACAGAACTCTCATTCGTCAGGTGCCGGACCGTGCCCCGCGCCAACGCTCGGCGGGCGGACGTCGCGATCCATCGTCCAGGTTACTCAACACGCGGGCATGTTCTTGCGTTCCCGCCCGCACCGTCTCGTCGCGGGCGCAGATCAGCGCGCCGAGGCGCCGAGCACGCGGAGGAGCGGCGCCGCCTTCACCCGGATCTCGTCGAGCTCGGCGGCAGGGTCGGACAGCGCGGTGATGCCGCCGCCGGTGCCGATCGAGGCGCCCGAGGGATCCAGCACGATGCTGCGGATCACCATCGCCAGGTCGCAGGCGCCGTCGAAGCCGAACCAGCCGAATGCCCCCGAGTAGATGCCGCGCGGCCGCGCCTCGAGCTCGTGCAGAAGCTCCGTCGCCCGCCGTTTCGGGGCGCCCGTCATCGACCCGGCCGGGAAGCACGCCTCGACCAGGTCGGCCACGTCGACGCCGTCGCGAAGCCGCCCCTCGACCGTGCTCACGAGCTGGTGCACCTGCGCGTAGCTCTCCACCTCGAGCAGGTGGGTGACGGCGACGCTGCCGACCTCGCACACGCGCGAGAGATCGTTGCGCATCAGGTCGACGATCATCAGGTTCTCGGCGCGCTCCTTGTCGCTCTCGAGCAGCTCGACGCGGGCGGCGGCGTCGCTCGCGGCGTCGGCGCCGCGCGGACGAGTGCCTTTGATGGGGCTCGTGTCGACGCGTCCGTGCGCATCGACACGCAGGAAGCGCTCCGGCGAGGCCGAGACGAGGGTCGTGTCGCCGATGCGGATCAGTCCGCCGTGATGGGTGGGACTGGTGCGACGCAGCGCGGTGAGCAGGTCGACCGGGTCGGGGTGGACACCCGGCACCTCGACGCGCGTCGTGAGGCACAGCTGGTACGCCTCCCCCTCGCGGATCGCCTCCTGGCAGGCGCGGATGTGCTCGAGATACGTCGCATCGTCATCGAGCCAGCGCGCCTCAGCGGTCTGGGTCTCGGCAGGCTGGGCCTCGGCAGGCTCGCCGGGGCCGAGGCCGGTCAGCGCGGCCACCGCCGCGTCGCGCCAGAGGGCCAGCTCACCGCTCCAGTCGTCGCCGAGTGCGATCAGACGTCCCTCGCCGGTGGCGGCGTCGACGGCGAGCATCCGATCGACGCGCAGAAGCGCTGCCGGCGGCGACTCCGCGTCCACGGCCTGACCGAGCGTCTCGGCGCGAAGCTCGTACTCCAGCCAGCCGACGAGCCCCAGGCGGAACGCCGGGAGGTCGTCGCCCGCCTCGATCGGGTGATCCGCGAGTTCGGCGCGCAGTGTGTCGAGGACGCGCCCGGCTATGACGAGGCGCTCGCCCCGCCCCAGATAGTGGACGCCGGGCCGAGCGCTGGAGGCCTCCGGTGCGGCGCTGTCGAGCCAGAAGCCGTCGGCCTCGCCGACGAGCGCCCGGAACGCCGCAGCCACGTCCGCCACGATGCCGACCGGATGCTGCAGCAGCCGTCGCGGCGACGTTTCCAGCCGGACGGAGGAGAGGCGCATACCCTGATCCTATGAGCGCAACGACGACCCTCCTGTGGCACGGCGGCGCGCTCGAGCCCGTCGTGGACTGCACGCCCGGCCCGGTGGAGCTCGTCGCCGCTGACTCCTGGCTCACCGACGACGGTCTCACGCTCGCTCTCGATCTCCATCGCGCGCGCTTCTTCGACGCGGCCGGGGCCGAGGGCTTCGAGGAGGCCGAGCTGGCCGCATTCTGGGCCGCGGTGATCGCCGCGCTCCCCCGCACCGGCGCCTGGTTCCCGCGCGTCGAGGCGCGACGGCTGAACGATCGGCGAGAACTGCGACTGCTGCGGCGCGAGGCCCTCGAGCGCCGCCGCTCGGTCACCGTCGCGACGCATCTCGGGCGCGATCCGCGCACCGTTCCGCTCGTGAAGGGCCCCGACCTGGAGGCGATGCTGCGGCTGCGCACCGAAGCCCAGTCGCGCCATGCCGACGAGGCGGTGCTGCTGAGTGCCGAGGGCTTCGTCGTCGAAGGCTCCACGACGTGCTTCGCCTGGTGGCGCGGCGATGCCCTCGCGATCCCCGACCCGGAGCTTCCCCGCATCGACTCGGTGACGCTGCGCAGCGTGCTCGCGCTGGCGACGGCGCTCGGCATCGATGTGCTGCACGAGGAGGTCACCCCCGACGAGCTCGACGGGCTCGAGCTGTGGGCGCTGAACTCCTTGCACGGCATCAGGATCGTCACGGAGTGGATCGACGGACCGTCCCTCGCCGAGGATCCGGGCCGACTTCAGCGCTGGCGCGACCGCCTCGACGTGCTTCGTCGGCCGATCGGCGATCGGCGCGCGTGATGGACATCAACGCCGCCCTCACCTGGATCCTGGAGGTGGTCGCGTCCGTGGATCCGGTGCTGCGCACCACGCTCGCGGGCCTCGGGATGTTCCTGGAGACGAGTGTGCTCGTCGGACTCGTGGTGCCCGGCGACTCGATCGTGATCGTCGCCAGTACCGCCGTCGAGACGCCGGTCGGCTACGTCTCGCTGCTGGTCGCCGTCATCGTGGGGGCGCTCGGCGGCGAGAGCGTGGGCTTCGCTCTGGGGCGGCTGTTCGGTCCGCGCATCCGGGACTCCCGCCTGGGCCACTGGATCGGCCGCGCGAACTGGCAGCGCGCGGAGTACTACGTGGACCGGCGGGGCGGCCCCGCGGTGTTCATCTCGCGCTTCCTGCCGGTTTTCCACTCGCTCGTGCCGCTCACGGTCGGCATGAGCGCGATGAGCTATCGCCGCTTCTTCGCCTGGACCGCGCCCGCGTGCGTGGTGTGGGCGGCCGCCTATGTCACGTTCGGCTCGGTCGCCGCGGTGGGCTACCGCGAGCTCGCGGATCAGCTGCACATCGCCGGATACATCTTCGTCGGCGTGATCGTCGCGTTCGCTCTCGGGGTCGTGCTCGTCAAGTGGCTTCTGGTGCGCTCCGAGCGCCGCCATTGGGACCACCCGGGCGATGGTGACGCGAACACGATCGACGACGACCTGACGGCGCGCTGAGCCGAGCACCGCGGCCGGCGCAGACGACAGCGGGGACGGGCGCGACCTGCACCCGTCCCCGCTGATGGCTCAGCGAATCAGCCCAGGAAGCCGTTCGCCGTCAGCCACTCGGTCGCGATCTGCGCGCTCGACAGCTGGTCCTCGACGCTCTGCACGTTGAGGGCGATCAGGCCGTCGGCGGTCAGCGCGGCGCTGACCGGGTCGAGCACCGAGGCGAGCTCATCCGCGAGGTCGGCGTTCACGAGCGGAACGACGTTCGAGGCGAGGAACAGCCCCTCCGGGTCGTCGAGCGTGACGAGACCGGAGGTCTGGATGCGCGGGTCGGCGGTGTAGATGTTGGCGACGTCGACGACGCCCTCGATGAGCGCATCGAAGGTGGTGTCGCCGGTGGCCTCGAAGCTCACGGTCACGCCGTAGACGCTCTCCAGGCCGCTGGGACCGTAGGGGCGCTCCTCGAGCTCCGGCGGGCCGCCGAGCACGACGCCGTCGACGTTCGCGAGATCGCCGATGGCGCTCAGCGAGTTCGCGTCGGCGAACTCCTGGGTGACGGTGTACGAGTCCTGGTCGCTCGCGGTGGACTGGTCGAGAACCGCCAGGGCGTCCGGGAGCGCGTCCGCGAGGGCCGCGTAGACCTCGTCCGACTGGGTGGCGGTGGTGTCGGGCGCGTAGTACTGGAGGAGGTTTCCGGTGTACTCGGGGAAGACGTCCACCTCACCGGCCTCGAGCGCCGGGAGGTACGCGTCGCGCTGACCGATCTGGAACGAGCGCTCGACGTCGTAGCCGGCGTTCTCCAGGGCCTGCGCGTAGATCTCGGCGACGATCTCGTTCGAGTAGTACGCCTGCGAGCCGACCACAATGGTGTCGGTGCTGCCCGATCCCTCGGTGGGGCTCAGCGGATCGCCCTGCGCACACCCTGAGAGGGCCAATGCAACCCCAACCACGGCTGCGCCCAGGGCGAGCCGGCCTTTGTTCCCTGCTGTGTTCAACATGATCTTCCTTACCTAGTCGTTGGTGGGGGTCCCCACCGAACTCGCGCGCGGCCTCAGCGGCCGGGCGCGACGTGGTTGCGAACGCGGCGCGCTGCGCCCGTCCGGAATGATGCGCTCGGTGATCTGCGCGGCGAGGCCGAACAGCGCGTCGAGCGCGAAGGCGAGCGCCACGACCAGCAGCGCCGCGCCGAGCATCTGGTCGTAGCGGCGCAGCGGCAGCCCTTGGATGATGTCGAAGCCGAGACCGCCGAGGTTCACATAGGCGGCGAGGGTCGCGGTCGCGACGACCTGCAGCGTCGCGCTGCGCAGTCCCCCGAGCAGCAGCGGCAGCCCGAGCGGCACCTCGACCTTCCAGAGGATCTGCCACTCGGTCATGCCGATGGCGCGCGCGGCGGAGATCGTGGAGCGGTCGATCGCCTCCAGGCCTGCGTAGGCGCCCGCGAGGATCGACGGAATCGCGAGGATCACGAACGCGATGTAGGACCCCGCCGCAACCCGAACCCCCAGCCCCACGCCGAGGGTGCCGAGCAGCAGGACGAAAAACAGGATCAATCCGAAAGAGGGCAGGGCGCGCGCGGCGCCGGAGATGGCCACCGCGATCTCGCGGCCGCGCCCGGTGTGCCCGATCAGGTAGCCCGCGGGAATCGCGATCGCCGCCGCGATGACCACCGACACGAGCGTGTAGAGCACGTGCTCGCCGAGGCGCGTCCACAGCTCGCCCTCCCCCGCGGGCCCGAGGTTGGCGACGATCCAGGCGAAGGCCTCGACGAAGAGCGTCATGTCGATACCGCCCGAGCTCGCGCGGGGGCCTGCCTCGCCCAGGGCATCAGCACCCGCCCGAGCAGCTGCAACGCGGCATCGACGACGAGCGCGAGAGCGGCCGTGGCGACGACTCCTGCGAACACCTCTTCCACGATGCGACGCTGCAGCCCGTTGGTGAAGAGATAGCCCAGGCTCTCGACGCCGATCAGGATTCCCACCGTCACGAGGGCGATCGTGCTCACCGCGACCACGCGGAGTCCGGCCAGCAGCACCGGGCCGGCGAGCGGAAACTCGACCTCCCAGAATCGACGCCAGGCCGAGTACCCCACCGCGGTCGCGGACTGCCGCACGCCGGGATCGACAGAGCCGAAGGCGTCCGCCGCGGCGCGCGCCATCAGGGCGACCGCGTACAGCGTGAGCGCGATGGTGACGTTGAACTCGCTGAGGAACGGAATCCCGAGCAGCGGCGGCAGCACGACGAAGAGGGCGAGCGACGGGATCGTGTAAAGCAGCCCGGCGACGGTCAGCACCAGCCCGCGCGTGACGCGGTAGCGCCACGCCACCCAGCCGAGCGGAATCGCGATGACGAAGCCGAGCACGATCGGAACGACGCTCAAGCGCAGGTGCTCGAGCGTCAGCCCCCCGATCAGCCCGAGGTTGTTGACGATCCAGTTCATCTCAGCGCCGCACCTCGCTGAGGACACCCGCCGCGCGACCGTCGGAGTCGACCAGGACGGTGCGTCCGTCCACCACCTTCTCGGTGAGCGCCCGCTTGCCGCGATCGGCGCCCACGAAGCTCGCGACGAAGTCGTTGGCCGGATGCGCGAGCAGCTGCTCCGGGGAGCCCTTCTGCGCGATGCGTCCGCCGGTCTCCAGCAGCACGATCTGATCGCCGAGCAGGAACGCCTCGTCGATGTCGTGCGTGACGAACACGATCGTCTTGCCCAGCTCTTGCTGCAGCCGGAGGACCTCCTGCTGGAGCTCGGCGCGCACGATCGGATCCACGGCGCCGAACGGCTCATCCATCAGCAGGATGTTCGGGTCGACCGCGAGCCCGCGGGCGACGCCGACGCGCTGCTGCTGACCCCCGGAGAGCTGCGAGGGGTAGCGTTGGGCAAGGTCCCGGTCGAGGCCGACGACATCCATGAGCTCCAGCGCACGGGCGTGGGCTTCGGCCTTGGAGGTGCCGACCAGACGGGGAACCGTCGCGATGTTGTCGATGACACGACGATGCGGAAGAAGTCCCGAGTTCTGCATGACGTAGCCGATGCGCCGCCGCAGTCGGACCGGCTCGGTCGTCGCCACGTCCTCGTCATCGATCAGCACGGCGCCCGCGCTCGGGTCGACCATGCGGTTGATCATCCGAAGCAGGGTCGTCTTCCCTGAGCCGCTCGATCCGACCAGCACGGTGACCTGGTGAGAGGGCATGACCACGCTGAAGTCGTCAACGGCAAGCGTGCCGTCGGGGAACTGCTTCGAAACGGCTCTGAATTCGATCATGCGCGGTCAGCTCTCCCTCGGTCGCCCCTCGATGGGGTCGTTGCCGGTGCAGAGCCCGCGCGCACTCGCGAAGGCCCCTCACCATCTCAACACATTCGGAGCGGAGAGCGCCGGGGATTGCCGAAGCAATCCCCGGACGCGTCAGCGGGAGACGTTCGCGGGAACGGCGAAATACGGCGACATCAGCGCGACGAAGATGTCGTGCGCGTGAGCGATGAACTGCTCGTCGCCCTCAGGGTCGCGCGTGAACGCGCGCGCCACGAGCGCATCGCCGGCAGCGCTCGCCGCCTCGAAGGCCAGACGTGCGGCGTCGGAGCCCGGAAGCTCGAAACGCTGCACGAGGGCGTCGTACATGTGCGATGCGAGCGCGGCGTTCGCCGACGCGCCCGTGGCGGGCCGCAGGTCGAGCACGTCGCCGAGCCGCAGCGAGGCGAAGCCGGGCTCGGTGCGGTACGCATCGACCAGCACGGCGACGCCCGCGGACAGCGCGGCGAACCAGTCGTCGTGCTGCTCGTCGCGCACCGCGGCCATGACGCGCTCATTCATCCGCTCGGCGTTGCGAGCCGCGAGGCTCTGCAGCACGGCGATCCGGTCGGGGAAGTAGCGGTACACGGTGCCGATGGAGGCACCAGCGCGGTCAGCCACCATCGCCGTGGTCAGGCGCTCGTAGCCGATTTCGTCGATCACTTCGGCCGCCGCATCCAGCAGAGCCGCGAGGCGCGCGGTGCTTCGAGCCTGTACGGGCTCGTTGCGGATCAATGCAGCGGGATCAACCTGGTGATCGGAGAGTTTGATGTGGGACACAGGGGTTCTCCTTCTCGATTCGGTGAGCATACCTTCCGTTACTGTGGCTAGCCCGGATGTTCGCCGTGACACACTGGGACAATGACGTCGAGCCGCGCTGAGCCCGCTGGCGGACCCGCGGAGTCGACGACACTTCACATCGCGGCGCGCATCGAGGACTGGATCCACGAGCGCCGCGCGCGCCGGGCCCGCCGCCGCGGCCGCGTCGCAACCGTCATCCCCTTCACCGGGTACGGCGGCGACGGATGGGTCCGTATTCTCGGACGCGTCGTCTACGAGGATCCGGAGCGCGCGAGCGACCCGTCGCGCCGTGTGCGCGGCTGGCGGAGCTTCACCAGCGTGCACGCGGCGTACGCCGAGGTGACAGTGACGAGCGGCACCGATTGGGAGGCGCTCCGCGCGGATCGCGGCGGAGTGCTCGATGCGCACGTCAAGCTTGCGCTTCCCGCGGGCTGGAACACGGTGCGCCTTCGCGTCGACGGGGGCCAGGCCGTCGAGGCGCCCATCTTCGTGGTGAGCGGACAGCACCGCTTCGGCATCCTGTCCGACATCGACGACACCGTGATGGTCACCGCGCTCCCCCGCCCGTTCCTGGCCGCGTGGAACACGTTCGTTCTGGACGAGCATGCGCGACGCCCGGTGCCGGGCATGGCCGTCCTGTATGAACGACTCGCGCAGCGCCACCCCGGCTGCCCGGTGTTCTATCTCTCCACGGGAGCCTGGAACGTCGCCCCGACCCTGAGCCGCTTCCTCCACCGCAACCTGTATCCGCGGGGCCCCCTGCTGCTCACCGACTGGGGCCCGACCCACGATCGATGGTTCCGCAGCGGCCAGCAGCACAAGCGGGAGAGCCTGACACGCCTCGCGCACGAGTTCCCGGACATCCGCTGGCTCCTGGTCGGCGATGACGGTCAGCACGACGAAGACCTCTACGCCGCGTTCGCGGCCGAATACCCGCAGAACGTGGCCGCGATCGCGATCCGGCAGCTGACCGCGGGCGAGGCTGTCCTCGCCGGTGGCCGCAGCCGACGACCGGACCAGGAGACCGCGAGCACGCCGTGGGTGTTCGCCCCCGACGGGGCAGGGCTGAGCACGCAATTGCGCACGCTCGGGATGCTCGATCCGCGGGCGTAACAGGGCGTCGACCTCGGGTAGCGTGAGTGCTGTGACGAGATTTGACGACGGGTCAGCCGGGGATGCCAACTACGCGGAGATCGGCCTTGGCTACGCGAGCATCCGGCAGCCGGATCCGCGGATCGACGGGCGCGTTCGCGCAGCGCTCGGCGATGCCCGCACGGTGATCAACGTCGGCGCCGGCGCCGGCAGCTACGAGCCGCACGACCTCGAGGTGACTGCGGTGGAGCCCTCGGCGTCGATGCGCGCCGAGCGACCGCCGCACCGCGCCCGCGCGGTCGACGCGACAGCCGAGGCGCTTCCGTTCGACGACGACAGCTTCGACGCGGCGATGGCGAGCGTGACGATCCACCAGTGGCCCCAGCTCGAGAAGGGACTGGGAGAGATGCGCCGCGTCGCGCGAGGTCCGGTGGTCATCTTGACCTTCGACCCCGTCGTTCCCGAGCCGTGGTGGCAGCCGGTGTACGTGCCAGAGCTCTTCGAGGTCGAGGGGCGTCGGATGCCGAGCATGGACCGCATCGCCGCCGCCCTCGGCGGGTCGGTCGAGGTGCAGAAGGTGCCCGTGCCCGCCGACTGCACTGATGGCTTCGGGCAGGCGTTCTTCGCCCGACCCGAGCGGACGCTCGAGCCGGAGATCCGCCGGGCCATGTCGGCGTGGAGCTTCCTGGACCAGGCGATCGTCGACCGGTATGTGCGCGAGCTCAGCGCCGATCTCGCGTCCGGCGCCTGGGACGCCACGTGGGGCCGCTTCCGCACGCTCGACGAGTTCGACGTCGGCCTGCGGCTGGTGATCGCGCAGCCTCTCTGAGTTTTCCTTGCCTCCACCCCCGAACGTGGGGTAGAAATGTGCGCGAGGTGGTTGCTGCCCCTGCGGCGGCGCGCTACTCTCAGGAAAGCGTTCGTGGAGTCCCCCATTCTGCGGACGCTGTGTACCCCATCAACAGTGCCGATGTCTCCCCACGACATGCGGTTCTCTCCCCCGAGAGGAACAGTCGATGCCCGCTGTTCTCACCGCGGCCGTCCCCCAGGTCGTCAGCGCGGGGTTTCCTGCTGCCCTCGTGGTCGCCGTCGGCGTCACCGCGCTCGTCGCCCTCGGCATGATGCTCACCGCTTTGCACCGCAGCTCGCGACTCACGATCGGACGCGGACTGCTGACCGGGACGCTGGCACTCGGGATCGTGGGCGTCGCGGCGGGCGGCGTGCTCGCGCTCTCGCCCACCTCGGCGCAGGCGACGCCGGCCACCGGCAACACCTACGTCGTGCTCGACACCGGCGAAGAGTGGGACGTGCAGCTTCCGACGCTGAGCTCCGACCGCTGACTGGTCAGCTCACGAGCTCCCGGCAGTCGCTGTCGCAGGTGATGAACGGTCCCGTGCGGCCGGAGAGCGCGCGCCGCAGCTCGATCAGTCGCAGCGCCGACTCATCGATGCTCGACTCCGCGATCTCGCCGCGCTCGACCGCCTCGGCCACGGCATCGGCCACCGCGTCGACATCGATCGGGCCGACGTAGAGCAGCAGGTCATTGCCTGCCGCGACCGCGGCGACCGCGTTCCGGATGGGATCCGCGTACTCCGGAACACCGGAGTTCTGCAGCATCGCCATGTCATCGGTGACGATGATGCCATCGAATCCCAGCTCGTCGCGCAGAACGCGATGCCACGCGGGTGAGAGCGTGGCCGGCTCGTGATCGATCGACGTGTAGCGCACGTGGCCGAACATGACCAGTTCGGCGCCCGCCTCGATGCCGGCGATGAACGGCGGCGCCTGGGTCCTCCGCCACGCGGACTCGCTCATCGAGGTTGCCGGAAGGCTGGAGTGGGAGTCGCCGGCGACCGCGCCATGGCCGGGGAAGTGCTTGAGCGTCGACAGGACGATCCCGCGCTCCCCCGTGACAGCCGCTGCGACCCGAGGCGCTGCCTGCTCCGCCGTGTCGCCGAGCACGCGCGGGTGGATGAATGCCGCCCGGTTGGCCGTGACGTCGGCGACGATTCCGAAGTTGATGCTGACCCCCGCGGAGGCGACCAGCTGCGCCCGCTCGGCGAACGCCTGCTCCGCCGCGGCGGGCGGCTGGTCGCGCAGCTGCGACGGCGCCGCGGCGTCATCGCCGGGCAGGCGTCGCACGATGCCGCCCTCCTGATCGATCGCGACCAGCACCGGGAATCCGGGGTCGACGCTCAGCGACGCCGTCGTCTCCGCGAGCCGCGGAACCGAGGACGGAACGTTGTCTCCCATATAGATGAGCCCCGCCGCGTCGGTGCGCTCCAGCTGGGCGCGCAGCGCGCTCGCATCGAGGCCCGCGACGTGGATCATGACCATGCTCGCGACCTTCTCGCGCAGCGTCATGCTCTCCAGGCGAGCCTCGGCGTAACTGGCGAGCGGGTCCGAGGCGGGTGCGGCGGGCACCGGATCCCATGACTCCGGTGGTGTGACGCTCGGCGCGGCGCAGGCGCTGAGCGACAGCGCCGTCGCCACCGTCAGGACGAGTGCGACTCGGGCGCTGCGCGTCGATGCCACGCTCGCGATCGTACCCGGCTCCCGTACTGTGGTGCCATGGTGCGCCGTGGACTCGCCCTGCTCGGCTCGACGCATCCGGGCCCGAGCGTCGTCGTCACGACGGTCGCGGTGGCGCTGGGCGTCGCGGCAGGGCTCGACGCGGTGCGCGTCGCACTCGTCGGCGTCGTCATGCTGTTCAACCAGTTCTCGGTCGGCCTCTCCAACGATTGGCTCGACGCCGCGCGTGACCGCCGCGCCGGTCGCAGCGACAAGCCGGTCGCGCGCGGCGCTGTCTCGGTGGCGGCGGTCCGAGCCTCCGCACTCGTGTCGCTGATCGCCAGCCTCACCGTGGCTCTCGTGCTCGGGCCCCTGGTGCTCGCCGCGAACGTGGTCAGCGTGGCGGCCGGCTGGAGCTACAACCTGGGGCTGAAATCCACGCCGCTCTCCCTGGTCGCCTACCTGGTCGGTTTCGGAGTGCTCCCCGCAATCGCGACCCTGGCGCGCGCCGACCCCGCCTGGCCCTCGTGGTGGGCGGTGACGGTGGGAGCCCTGCTCGGCGCCGCCGCTCATTTCGCCAACGCGGCACCGGACCTCGAGGACGACGCGCGGGAGGGCATCCGCGGGCTTCCGCAGCTTCTCGGCCGACGCCGTTCGATCGCGCTGACGTGGCTCGGGCTCGCCGCGGCGATCGCGGTGCTCCTGCTCGGCTGGGATGTCACCCCGGTGAGCGTCGCGGCGGCCATGGTCACGCTGGCCCTCGGCCTGCTCGGCCTCCTGACGCCCCTCGGACGCGGACAGACTCGCGCGCCCTTTCGGCTGATCATGCTCGCGGCACTCGTGATCGTCGTCGCCCTCGTCACGGCGGGAGAGGCGCTTCTCGCGAGCTAGGTCGTCGGCGCCGTGACGCTCTCCTCGTCGGCGCGCGGGCGCGCCGGGTTGCGGATGCCGAGCCAGCTGATGAGGCCCCCGGCCGCCATCATCCCGGCCGTCACGATCGCCGCCCGATGGAAGCCGTCAAGGTCGAGCTCCCCGCCGATGATGACCGCGAGCAGGGCGATCACGATGAGTCCTGCGACCCGCGCGACGGCGTTGTTGACCGCCGAGGCGATGCCGGAGCGCTCCGGCTCGATCGCGCCCAGAATCGCCGAGGTGAGCGGCGACACGGTGAGCGTGATGCCGACCCCGAACACGAGGATGCCCGGCAGCACCTGCCACCAGTAGTCGAACTCCGTGCTCACCGAGAGCAGCAGCAGCGCGCCAAGGGCCATCACGAGCGGCCCGATCGTCATGAACAGTCGGGGCCCGAATCGGCCCGCGAGCGCGCCCACGCGGGAGCTGCCGAGAATCATGATGACCGTGATCGGCAGGCTGGCGAGCCCGGCGAGGGTGGCCGGGAGTCCCGCGCCCTGCTGGAGGTAGACGCTCACCACGAAGCCGTTGAGCGCGAGCGCGCCGTAGATGAGCGCCGTCGCCACGTTGCCGGTCCAGAAGTTGCGCACCCGGTACAGCCCCAGCGGCATGATCGGGTTGGCCGCCACCCGCTGTCTCAGCAGGAAGCCGACGAATGCCGCAGCACCGAGCGACATCGAGAGCCAGATCGCCGGATGGTCCCAGCCGAGGGAGGCGTGCTCGATCAGCGCGAACACCGGTCCGCCGAGTCCCAGCGTGCAGAGGACCGCCCCGAGGTAGTCGATCCGCACCCCCAGTCGCCGGACGTCGCGCTGCTCGAGCATCGACACGAGCACGAGTGTCACGGCGATCGGCAGCACGTTGATGAGAAAGGCGAAGCGCCACGACAGCAGGTCGACGAACACGCCGCCGATGACCGGCCCGGCGATCATGGCGCCGCTCGTCATCGCCGTCCAGATGCCGATCGCACGGCCCTGCGCCGCGCCGCGGAAGTTGGCGGTGATGAGGGCGAGGGAGCTCGGCACGAGCAACGCGCCGGCGACGCCCTGCAGCGCCCGGGCGACGATCAGCAGCTCGGCGGTCGGCGCCGCGGCGATCGCCACCGACGTGAGGCCGAAGCCGATCAGGCCGATGCGGATGACGCGGATACGTCCGTAGAGATCGCTGATGGAGCCGGCGACCAGGATGAGCGCCCCGAGCGTGATCAGGTAGGCATCCACGACCCACTGCTGGGTCGCGATTCCGCCGCCGAGTTCGCGGACGATGGCGGGCAGGGCGACGTTCACGATCGTGCCGTCGAGGAACGAGACGAAGCTCGCCAGGACAGCGATCGTGAGCACTAGGCGCTGTTCGCGGGTCATGGCAGCCACGCGCTCAGGCTAGTCCTCGCGCGCGGATTCGGCGGGGGTTTTCTCGGCGAGCAGTTCACGCACCCGCGGGATCACCTCACGGCCATACAGCTCGATGGCCGTCATCAGGTGCTCGTGAGAGAGCGTGCCCGCCGAGTACTTCAGGTCGAAGCGCTGCACTCCGAGCGTGCGCACCGTGTTCGCGATCTTCCGCGCCACCGTCTCGGGCGAGCCGAGGTGCAGGGCGCCGTCGACGATCTCGCCGTCGAAGCGCTCGCGGTTCGTGGGCGGCCAGCCGCGTTCGGCGCCGATCCGGTCGACCATGACCTTGTGATGCGGGTAGTACAGATCAGCCGCCTCCCGGTCGGTCGCCGCGATGAAACCGGGCGAGTGCACGGCGACCGGCAACGGCTCATGGCCGAACTGCGCAACGGCACGGTGGAACAGGTTGACGTAGGGCGCGAACCGCTCCGGGGCGCCGCCGATGATGGCGAGCGTGAGCGGCAGCGCGTGGCGTGCGGCGCGCACGACCGACTCGGGACTCCCTCCGACGCCCACCCAGGTGCGGATGCGGCCGGATTCGGTCTTGGGATACACCGACTGATGGATCAGCGGCGCGCGCGTGGTGCCGTTCCACGACACCTCGCCTTCGTCGAGCAGCTTGACCAGCAGGTCGAGCTTCTCCTCGAAGAGCGCCTCGTACTGGGTGAGGTCGTAGCCGAACAGCGGGAACGACTCGGTGAACGAGCCGCGGCCGGCGATGATCTCGGCGCGGCCGTTCGACAGCGCATCCAGCGTGGCGAACTTCTCGTACACCCGGACCGGATCGTCAGAGCTCAGCACCGTCACCGCGGTGCCCAGCCGGATGCGCTCGGTGCGCGCGGCGATGGCGGCGAGCACGAGCTCGGGGGCCGAGACCGCGAAGTCGTCGCGGTGGTGCTCCCCCACCCCGAAGAAGTCGACGCCGACCTGGTCGGCGAGAACGGCCTGCTCGACGACCTGGCGGATCGCCACCGCGTCGTGCACCCGCTGCCCGTCGAGGTCGACCGTGACGTCGCCGAAGGTATCGAGCCCGAATTGCACGTTGTCCATGTCACCGATCCTGCCGAAGCATCCAATTCGATGCGTTCGCATCATGACGGTCAACCGGGATCGCGCCCGGCGCATTCCCGCGAGATCACACGATTCTCGGCTACGCGCCGATCTCGGTCAGCACCCAGAAGATCACATAGACCGGCCAGACGATCGCCTGCAGCAGACCCAGAATCACGCCCCAGAATCCGCCATCGGACTCGGAGACGAAGTAGATCGCGGCTCCGATGTAGGCCAGAAAGAACACGAATCCCCAGGGTCCCGCCTGCTCGACGACTCTGCCCCGTCTGCTGGCCACGATGTCCTCCCTCGGATGCTCGATGTCCCTCAGCGTAGGGCGGGGCCACGGGGAATACCAGTGCCGCCAGCGCACGTTGTCTCTCGTGTGAAGAGCATCGGATTCCTCTCCTTCGGCCACTGGTCGGCCTCCCCCGGCTCGCACGCGCAGAGCGCCGCGGACGTGCTCCACCAGTCGATCGACCTGGCCGTGGCGGCCGAGGAGCTCGGCGCCGACGGCGCCTACTTCCGCGTGCACCACTTCGCCCGGCAGCTCGCCTCCCCCTTCCCGCTGCTGGCGGCGATCGGAGCGCGCACCTCCCGCATCGAGATCGGCACCGGCGTGATCGACATGCGCTACGAGAACCCCCTGTACATGGCTGAGGACGCCGGCGCCGCCGACCTGATCTCCGACGGCCGGCTGCAGCTCGGCGTGAGCCGCGGCTCCCCGGAGCAGGTGATCGAGGGCTCCCGCTACTTCGGCTACGCCGCACCGGAGGGCTCGACGATGGCCGATGTGGCGCGCGAGAACACCGAGGTGTTCCTCAAGGTGATCGACGGCGCCCGCTTCGCCGAGCCGAATCCGCGCCCGATGTTTCCGAACCCCCACCCGGGGCCGCTCGGCATCGAGCCGCAGTCACCGGGGCTCCGCGACCGGATCTGGTGGGGTGCCGCCTCCGATGCCACCGCCGAGTGGGCGGCGAAGCTCGGCATGAACCTGATGAGCTCGACCCTCAAGGCGGACGAGTCGGGTGAGCCTCTGCACGTGCAGCAGCGCAAGCAGATCGAGCGCTACCGCGCGGCCTGGGCCGAGGCGGGCCACAAACGTGAGCCGCGCGTCTCGGTGAGCCGCTCGATCTTCGCCCTGGTGAACGACGAGGATCGCCGCTATTTCGTGGGCGGGGAGCGCGACGCCTTCGACACCTTCGCGAACCTCGACGGGTTCAAGGCGGTGTTCGGCCGCAGCTACGCCGACGAGCCCGACAAGCTGATCGAGCAGCTGCGCGCCGACGAGGCGATCGCCGCCGCCGACACGCTGCTGCTCACCGTTCCCAACCAGCTGGGCGTCGACTACAACGCCCACGTGCTCGAGTCGATCCTGACGCACGTCGCCCCGGGTCTCGGCTGGCGCTGAGCGCGCCCGCCGCCACGTCCTAGCGGGCGGGCGTGATCGAGAGCTCGTCGAGCAGGTTCAGCACCCGCCGCTCGATCTCGTCGCGCACCGGGCGCACCTCCTCGGCGCTCCAGCCGGCGGGGTCAGAGAGCACCCACTCCTCGTAGCGCTTGCCCGGGAAGACGGGGCAGGCATCCCCGCATCCCATGGTGATGACGACGTCGGCGGCACGCACGACCTCGTCGGTCCAGGGCTTCGGGTACTCTCCGGCGATGTCGATGCCCTTCTCGGCCATCACCTCGATGGCGACCGGGTTGACGCTCGCGCCCGGCTCGGAGCCGCCGGTCCAGCCGACGGCCGCCTCGCCCGCGTAGTGCTCGAAGAAGCCGAGCGCCATCTGCGAGCGGCCCGCGTTGTGCACGCACAAGAACAGCACGGTCGGCGTGCCGCTGACGACGAGCCCGTCGGCTCGGGCGAGGGCGCGCAAGCGCTGGCGCGCGAACTTCTCGGCCAGCACCGGCAGATAGTTCGGCACGGTCGCGGACGCGGCCAGCTTCTCGTGCGAGCTGTGCAGGAAGCGCTCGATGGTCTCGAGGCCGAACGTGCCCTCGAACTCGCGCGCGAGGCGCGCTGCGGAGGTGCCGAGGGCCGCCTCCTGGTCGATGGTCACGGTCGCGCGCGGCGGCAGCATGGTCATGGTCGCTCTTTCTCTAGGCGGCAGTGAGCCGGGGGGCGAGTTCGCGGATGCGTCTCGCAATGTCATCGAATGCGGCGTCGAAGGCGTCATCGGTTCCGACGCGCACCGGGTCGGGCACCGACCAGTGCAGATCGGGCATTCCGGAGAGCTCTTCGTGGGCGTCGTCGCACACCGCGATCACGAAGTCGTCGGGCGCGAGCGTGTCGTTCATGGCCCGCGGCGCGACGGGCGCGAGGGCGAGTCCGTGACGCTCGGCTGCGGCGACGGCGCCCGGCGCGACGCTCGCGGCAGGGTGCGTGCCGGCCGAGGCCACCGGGATGGCGCTCATCGTGTTCCACAGCGCCGCGGCGAGCTGAGACCTGGCCGAGTTTCCTCGGCACACGAACAGCACCCGACGGGCCGAACGGCGCTCACTCGGCACGAGGTCGTCGAAGGCGGCCGGAACGAGCCGCACGTAGCTGCGCCGCCCGTCGGCCTCCGACTTGGAGCGCCGCACGATGCCCGCCTGCTCCAGCAGATTCAGGTGATGCGCGAGCAGGTTCGACGAAATCCCGAGCGCCGTCTGAAGCTCCGTCGGCGACCGATCGCCGAGGATCAGCAGGTCGACGATCCGGAGCCGGGTGGCGTCGGCCAGCGCCGCGTGGCGGGCCACCCGACGCCGCAGGTCATTTCGCTCAGTGTTCATTGACTCAATGATGACTGAGTAATTGGAGCGCGTCAAGCTGCGCCGACCGCGAGCCCCGATCGGCGCGGCGTGATCCGGGTCTACGGTCGCTGACCGCCGCCGCCGGGGCCGCCGGGGCCGCGGCTGTCGTCGAACTCGAGCACCTCGTCACCGGTCACCGAGACCGCCTCGGAACCGGCGACCGTGATCGTGTAGCTGGCTCCGGCCTCGATCTGCGCGGAGGCGACGAAGATCGACGCCGTCTCCTGCACGGTCGTGTACTCGGCGACGACCGTGCCGTCCTCGGCGACGACCTGCACCGCGTCGCCGATCGCGGCGTCGACGTTCGTCCAGACGAAGCTGCTGCCCGAGAAGTCGCCGGAGGTGTCCACCGCCGCCTCCGGTCCGGTGTACGGGGAGGTCGAGATCACGGTGCCGCCGGTGACCTCGGCATCGCCGTTCGAGTCGATCCCGTCGCCGCCCGCGAACACCGTGACGGTGCCCCCGGAGATGACAATGGTCGACCCGTCGGATCCGCCGCCCTGCCCGCCGGTCGCGGCACTGCTGGAGCCGTTGAGCCCGTCATCGGAGGAGACCACGTCGACCGTGCCGCCCGCGATGGTGAGCGCGGCGCTCTCAAGGCCCTCGTAGGAGTCGACGACGTCGATGACGCCCTCGGCGACGAACAGCACGGTCTCGGCGTTCAGACCGTCGCCCTCGGCGTCGACAGTGGTCTCCCCGCCCGTGACGACGATGTCGGTGGTCGCGTCGACCCCGTCATCGTCCGCCACCAGCTCGAGCGTGCCGCCCGCGAGGTGGATGTAGCCGCGGGTCTCCTCGTCCTCGTTGTCGCTCTTCAGCGCGTCGCCGCCCGCCGTCACGTCCAGGGCTCCGCCCTCGATGGTCAGCGAGTCCTTGCCGCGCACGCCGTCGTCCACCGCGTCGACCGTCAGCGTGCCGCTCAGGATGACGAGATCGTCTTCGCTCGTGATGCCGTCGTTGCCGTTGCCGACCACGGTGAGCGAACCCTCGCCCGTGATGGTGAGGTCGGCCTCGCTGAACAGCGTCGCGTTCACGTCGGCATCCTCGGCATAGGACGCGGTGTCGCTCAGGAAACTGTCGCCCTCGAGCGAGATCACCACGTCATCCGCGCTCACGACCGAGACCGCCGCGGAGCTCGCCGAGGAGATGGTCGCGTCGTCGAGGATGAGGGCGACGACGGCGTCCTCCGGAGCGTCGACGACGAGCTGGCCATCGAGCGCGCCGGTGACGAGGTACGTGCCGGCCGCGGTGATCGTGACCGTGTCCCCCGAGACGCTCGCGCCGCTGCCGTCCACCGTGGCGGTGGTGCCGGCGAGCGTGATCGTCGTTCCGGGCTCCGGATCCCACTCGTCCGGGTTCACCGTCGTCGAGTTCTCGTTCGCGGCGAGGATCTCATCAGCGGCAGCCAGTGCTGCCGTCAGGACCTGCTCGGACTCGCTCTCCTCGGCGGCGACGTCGGCGGAGGCGGTCGTCTCGGCAACGGTGCAGCCGGTGAGCACAACGGCTCCCAGAAGGAAGGTGGAAGCCGCAGCGGGGAGGAGGAAGCGTCGTGTGCGCATCGTCAATCCTTTCGATCGAATGTCCCGATCCAGCACCCCCTCGCTATGCGACTCTTATGTCTCCGCTACGCGCTGGCCGCGAGGGCAGTCCGCCTCGGGCGTTTGTCAGGCTGCGCAGTCGGCTCTCATAGAGTTCGCGCACACGGTGTGGTCATGGACCGAACGACACCTCCCCGACGCCGCATCCGCACGGCGGTCATCGCCGGTTCGAGCGCACTCGCGCTGGTAGTCGGCGGTGGCTCCTGGTGGGCCCTCGACCGTTTCGTGATCCCGCACGTCGAGATCGCGAGCGCGACCGCCTACGAGGCCGAGAACTCCACGGTGGAGAGCGTGTCGACCGAGGACTCGAACGCCGTCGCCACGGCGACCTCGTACGACTCCGACTACGCCGACATCACCATCAGCACGGTGACGACCGGCAGCGGCGACGACACCGTCACCTACTACGTCGCGGATGTGGTGCTGGGCGACGCGACCGCGCTGCGGTCCGCCTTCGCCGAGGACACGTTCGGAGAGAACATCACCGAGACGACCTCCGAGATCGCGGCGGCCAACGACGCCATCTTCGCCATCAACGGCGACTACTACGGGTTCCGTGACACCGGGATCGTGATCCGCAACGGCGTCATCTACCGCGATGAGGGGGCCCGCGACGGACTCGCCTTCTTCCTCGACGGCAGCGTCGAGGTCTACGACGAGACCAGCACCAGCGCCGAGCAGCTGCTCGCCGACGGGGTGTGGAACACGCTGAGCTTCGGCCCCGCGCTCATCGACGACGGCGAGATCCTCGAGGGCATCGACGAGGTGGAGGTCGACACCAACATCGGCAACCACTCCATCCAGGGCGATCAGCCGCGCACTGCCGTCGGCGTCATCGACGACAACCATCTCGTGTTCGTCGTCGTCGACGGCCGCCAGACGGGCTACAGCGCCGGCGTCGACATGACCGAGCTCGCCGAGATCATGCTCTCGCTGGGCGCCGAGACCGCCTACAACCTCGACGGCGGCGGCTCTTCGACCCTGTACTTCAACGGAGAGGTCGTGAACTCGCCCTCCAACGGCGGCGAACGCGGCACCTCCGACATCCTCTACATCGCCGGATCGGAGCAGTGATGATCGTCCTCATTCCCGCCCTGGAGCCGAACCACCGGCTGCCGCAGCTGGTGCGCGAGCTCACGACCGCCGCCCCCGACATCCGGATCGTCATCGTCGACGATGGCAGCGGCCCCGCCCACGCCGACGTCTTCGATGAGACGCTCGACCTGGGCGCGGAGCTGCTCGCCTTCCCGCAGAACCGGGGCAAAGGCGTCGCCCTCAAGGCGGGCCTGCGCCACGTGCTCGCCTTCCACCGCGGCCACGACGTGGTCACCGCCGACTCGGACGGTCAGCACACGGTCGACGACATCCTGCGGGTGGCGTTCCGGCTCCGCTCCGAGAGCGACGCGATCGTCCTCGGCGCGCGCGACTTCCACGGCGAGGTGCCCGCCCGCAGCCGCCTCGGCAACGCCGTCTCCGCCGCGGCCTTCAAGGTCGCGGCCGGCTTTGCGGTGACCGACACGCAGACCGGGCTGCGCGGGCTTCCTGCCAGCGCCCTGGAATGGCTCACGCGGGTGCCGGGTGAGCGCTTCGAGTACGAGCTCGAGGTCCTGCTCGGCGCACGCGAGGCTGGCGTGCGGGTGGTCGAGGAGCCGATCGCGACGATCTACCTCGAGCACAACGCCTCGTCGCACTTCCGCCCGATCCGCGACTCCGCCCGGGTGCTTCGGCCCGTGCTGCGCTTCGGAGCCTCCTCGCTGACCGCCTTCGCGATCGACACGGCGATGCTCGCCCTCGTCTTCTGGCTCACCGACTCGCTGATCGCCTCGGTGGTCGTCGCCCGGGTGGTCAGCGGCACGGTCAACTTCGTCCTCAACCGGCGCGCGTTCAGCGCGCACCGAGTGCCCCTGCGGCACGCCGTCCCCCGCTATGTCGCGCTCGCCCTCGTGCTGCTCGGCGCCAACTACGTGTGGCTCGCGACGCTGGTCGGTGCGGGGCTTCCGCTGCTGCTTTCGAAGGTCGTGACCGAGGTCTCGCTCTACATCGTGAGCTTCGCGGTGCAGCGCTCGATCGTCTTCGCCCGACGCGGAAGCGCCCCGCACGAGGGCGGCGCAGCGATCCCCGCAGCCGCCGTGCTGGTGCCGCGCCGGGCGGCGTGACGCGACGGTGAGGTCGAACGAGCGCGGGAGCGTCCGAGGGAGCTCACCCCTCGGACGCTCCTCGGCCCGGTCAGATGTTGAAGTTGTCGCGGAACACGTTGGTGGGGTCCTACCTGCCCTTGATCCCGCGCAGTCGCGCCAGGGTCGCCGGCGGGAACGCATCGTCGATGCGCGCCTCGGCCGTTCCCGACTCGAAGCTCAGGTAGGCGCCGATCGACTCCGCTCTGATGTCGGCCCAGCCCGGGTCGATGGTGGCGTCCGACGCCCCGAACGCGGCGACCGCGAACCCGGCCGAGCGGTGCGCGTACGCGGTCGCGTCGTCGGCGACATCGCTGACGGCTCCGCCGACTGCGCGGAACTGCAGGAAGGAGCTTCCACCGCTCGCCAGCAGTCGCGCCGCGGCGCGGGCGAGTTCGGGCGTGATGTGCTCCACCAGTGCGGAACGCGAGACGGGCTCGCCGCTCCCCTGGTGCGGCGTGTCAGCCGCGTTGGCGATCACGACGTCGTAGGTCGTCATGTGCGCCTTGGCGTCGATCATCGGAGCGAGGCCGGCGAACTCCTGCAGGATGTCGCTCACGTGAGTCGTATCGTCCGAATCGACCACGATCACCGCCATGCCCTGCTGAACTCCACTGCGGGGGCTGCCGAAGTGCAGAGAGCTGGTCACCTCACGGGGTGAGCGCTCCACCAGGTCGCCCCACGCGCTGAGGAACGCGGGCACGTCGTCGACGGCGTAACTCAGCATCGCGAAGCCGATCTCTCCGACCTCGGCGACGCGGAACAGGAACGACGTGGCGATCCCGAAGTTCGCGCCGGCTCCGCGCATGGCCCAGAACAGGTCGGCGTTCTCGTCACGGCTGGCCGTCACGCGCTCTCCGGTCGCGGTGACGACATCGACGGACTCGATGTGGTCGATCGTCAGGCCGTGCTCACGGGCGAAGAACCCCACACCGCCGGCGGTCGCCAAGCCGCCGACCCCGACTCCGCCATAGTCTCCGGAGGTGAGCGCCCAGCCGCGCTCGGCGAGCTTCGCCGCGACGTCCTGCCAGCGCGCCCCCGGTCCGATCCGGACCAGGCGCTCCGCTTCGTCCACGATCTCGATGGTGTTCATGCGCGACAGGTCGATGACGATGCCGCCGTCGTTGGTCGACCGCCCGCTGATGCCGTGGCCGCCGCTGCGAATCCCGAGCGGCACATCCTGCGTGGTCGCGAACGCGATCGCCTCCGAGACCTCCTCGGCGGTCGTGGCCTGAATCACGGCGCCGGGCTGTCCTCCGCGCATGTAGGTGGACTTGACAGCTGCGTAGCCGAAGTCGCCCGGTTCGATCACTCGGGGGCGAAGGGATGCGGGGATGGCGTCGTAGTCGATCCCGGGGGCACGGCGCGACAGAGCCGCGGCCGAGCGGCCGGGAGCGGGAGCGGTCCCGCGCCGAGCCCGCTCCGTCGCCACCGTCTCGCGAACAGCGGGGATGACCTCCTCCGCGAAGACCTGCATCATGCGCGGGTCGTCGGAGGCGAGCACCATCGTCGACAGGCCGTCGGTCAGGGCGAGCTCGGCGAGCTGCTCCGCCCACTGCGGCGGGCTGCCCTGCAGGAATCCCGCCCCGGATGAGAACACCCCGTTGATGTTGGCCCAGCGCCGGATCTCGTCGGGGCGCCGTCCGGCGGCGTCGGCCGCGGCGTCGATGACCTCGTTGCCGCGGCCGAAGTCCCCCGGCTGCAGGTATGCGAGCGAGGGAAGCCAGCCATCCGCTTTCGTGCCGATCATCTTGAGCATGCGAGGCTTCAAGGCGCCGAGCACGATTGGAATCCGGTGCGCCGCCTGCGGCCCCCGCTTTGCCCCGTGAACGGAGTAGTGCTCCCCGTTCAGGTGCAGGGGGCTGCGGTTCTCGGTATCCCAGATGCCCCGGATCACGTCGATGCCCTCGCTGAGCGCGGTCACGCTCTGACCCGGGGTGAGCTTCGGCACCCCCAGGCTGGCGACGGCGTCCCAGAAGGCGCCGGCGCCCAGCCCGAGTTCGAAGCGGCCCCCCGACAGCAGGTCGAGGCTGATAGCGGCGCGCGCCAGGACGGCGGGGGGCCGCAGCGGAAGGTTCAGGACGTTGCCCGAGATGTGGATACGGTCCGTCCGCGCGGCGACCCAGCTCATCAGCGTCCACGCGTCCAGGAAGGCCGCCTGATAGGGGTGGTCCTGGAACGTCGCGAGGTCGAAGCCGAGCTGCTCGGACAGCTGCGCCAGCGCGACAGGCGCCTGGGGGTTGGCATTGCTCGGCGTGATGAATGTGCCGAAGCGCAGATCGTGTCCGTAGTCGGGCATGTGCGGGTCCTTCCGTCGTGCGAGAAGTGGGCTCAGAACATTCCGTGGCCGTTGACGGGGCTCACAGCCGCGGCGACGGGCTGCAGAACGTCCCAGTGCTCCACCGCGACGCCGTCGGCGTCCATCTTCCAGATGTCGACCCCCGCGACCCCGAGGTCGTCGACGTCGTCGTTGTAGAGGCCCAGGAAGTTGACGTGCGCCCACACCCAGTCGCCCGAGGCGATGATGCGGTGCACGACGACGCGCGCGTTGGCACGGGTCTGAGCGATGGCGTTGAAGGCCATCCCGAGCCCCGCAGCGCCGTCGGGAAGCTGGGGGTTGTGCTGGATGTAGTCCTCCGCGATGAGATCGCGGGCCGCCTCGAGAGGCTGCTTCTCGTCGATGGCGCGCTGGTAGAACGCGAGCAGGTTGTCCTTGTTGCGAACGGCGCGGGCGTCGGCGGGGTCGAAGATCTCGATCATGGTTTCTCTCCTTGGGTTGGGCGTTGCGGGTTGGGTTGGGTCAGATGAAGGCGAGTCGGGACGCGTCGAGCTGCTCCGGCGTGGAGGTCCGAACGCTCTCGAGCACGGCGGCCGCGTCGTCGCCGAGCGGGGCCGCCGAGGGTGCCGGCTGCTGCTGGGCGATCGCCACGACCTGCCGGGCGGCGTCGGCGGAGGGCATTCCGAGCCCCTGGACGCCGTTGAAGCGAGCGGTGAACCGGGCGAAGGACTCGCCGTACAGGGCGCGCTGCTCGGGGGTGAAGGCCTCGGCGACGGCGCTGAGGGCTGCGGCGGACTTGGCGGGACCGCCGGTGAGCATGCTTCCCGCCTGGATGATCGTGACGTCGATTCCCATCCCGGACAGTTCGGCGCGGTAGGCGATCAGCAGCGCCTCGGCGGCCGCCTTGGACGCCGCGGAGGGCGCGTTGAACGGCACCGGATACACGGCGGAGATCGAGCTGATCTGCACGATGCGCCCCTGCGCCTCGCGGAGCTGCGGGAGGAAGGCGTTGACCAGGTGGAGGGGGCCGAAGGTGTTCACCTCGAACTCGTGCACGATGTCCTCGAACGGGATGACCTCGAGCGGGCCCGGGGTGAGGATGCCGGCGTTGCTGATGAGCAGGTCGACGGACCCGCCGGTGGCCGCGGCGACGTCGGCAGCCCAGGCACGCACCGCCGCCGGATCCGAGACATCGACCTTCGACAGCACGATGCCGTCGCGGTCCCCCGCCGATTCCTCGTCGAGTGTCGTGCCGAAGACCCGGTAGCCCTCGGCCACCAGGGCGGCGGAGATGTCTTCGCCGAGTCCGCTTGCGGCTCCTGACACCACCGCGTTCCGAATCGAGGTTGCCTGCATTGTCGTGCCTTTCGTGGGGGTGCAGATCTGCGCGATCCGCAATGTCCTTGACTACTCAAGTAACTATAGGAGAGTTTCTTGACCTGTCAAGTACAATCGGATCATGGCGCCACATCGACTCACCCTCACCCGGCAGGAGGTCGCGCTGATGCGCGCGCTCTCTCGGCTCGTCACGGCGCTTCCGCGCGCACTCGACGCCGACCTCATGCGCGATCAGCAGATCTCGTTGACGGACTACTTCGCACTCACCTACCTCGCGGAGGCCGACGACGACAGACTGCGCATGGGCGAGCTGGCCGACGCGCTCTGCATGACCGAGGGCGGCGCGACACGGACCGTGAAGCGGCTCGAAGCGGAGGGATACGTCGAGCGACGCCGCTCCACCGTCGACCGGCGTGGATTCGACGTCGTGCTGACGGACGTCGGGCGCGAGCGACTCCAGAAGGCGTGGCCGAGCCACCTGGCCAGTGCGCGCTCGCGGGTCCTCGACGCGATCGATCCGGCCGACATCGCGCGGATCACCGAGGTGATCCGTCAGATCACGCCCGAATACAAGCAGCCGCTGGCCCCTCCGGCATCGGATCGCGGCTGAGCGGCGCGCACACGAACGCACACGGCGGAGGAATCCCGTTGAGAAGACGACGCGGAGACTTCCGCGTGAAGTGGAAAGGACGCGAAGACGGTCAAACACGATGGCTCCACTCAGCGCCTTGCCCGGGCCGCATCTGGTGTCAGGAACGGAAAGATCCAGCGATCCAGCGATTCAGGGCCTGTCGACACACGGGGACAGATTTGTACATCGATCACGCGGCGGAAGATTACGGACACGGACCGAGCCGAAGCCATTCGGTTATTTCACGCCGGGACGTATGTCAAGGACATCGCTAGCAGCCTGCGGGTCACGAAAGCGTCGGTCCGGAAGATCCTGTATGAGGCAGGCGTCGCGGCTCCGCCTCGGAGGATGACGGAAGCGGAAATCAAAGATGCTGCACGTCGTTACGAGAATGGTGAGTCTCTCGTTCGTCTCGGAGAGCGTTTCGGGTGTAGCCCGGGAACAGTTCGGTCCAAGATTGTGCGCGCTGGAGTGGAGATGCGTCCATCGTCCGTACCGCGGTCGCTTTGATATTCATAGTCAGCAACTGCGAACCTCGCGGGTCATGTCGAGCGGTGGAGGCTTACGCCACCAGACCGTTCGCCCAGTGGGCACGGTGCGACTTCGCGATCGCACGGAGGTTTCCTCGCATGACTTTGAGTTCTGTTGTGGAAGGAACATCGTCGTCATGATTGCCAGGGTTCAACACGGTTGAAAACGTGTTCCACTTTCCCTTCTCATCGTTGCTCAGCGCGAAGCCGCGAACAAGCGGCACGAGTTGCCCGAGGACGCTTGCTTCCGTCTCGACGTCCGCTACAGAACAGGGTGTGCCTGATTCGGTGCGTGCGGTGGCGATAATCTGCTTCGCAAGCCGTTCCGCGGCCGAGCGATAGCTGCCACACGCTGCTCTTCTGCCCCGAGCGGTCGGAGCGTTGAGATTGTCTTCCGCGTCGAGCATGAGCTGGCTGAACACGTCCGAAGTCTGTGTGGGCACGGTGCCTGCTTTAGGGCTTGCGAGATTGAGCTCATAGGACATAAGTCCACGATGGTCGTGGTAACTCTTGCTCCAGTTCGCGAGCTTCCCGTCGTAAGTCGTGAGTATGACTTGGACTCCGGCGTCAAGGAGCTTCGTGAGGGTGTTCTGGACGAATGTGAGTCGGTGATCGGGGTCGCTGCCTGGGATGGGATCGTCGAGGACGATAATGGGTGAGCCCAATAGCTCGGCTCGTGCCAGGAAGATTGAAAGCCCCAGTGCGTTCAGTTGGGAATCGCTGTACACCCCGAGCGCGTCTCGTTCGACTGGGGTTGTGCCTGCTTCGGTGTGCAGGGCGGCGATGAGGTTGACGAAACGGTTGCCACTGGCTTTGGATTTCACTCCATGGAAGTCGACGAGTTCTTCTGGCCGGATCGTCAGCCACCAGGCCTTGATGGTCTCGCTCATCTCGGTGAAGCGAGCGTCCAGTAACGCTACAGAAGCTTTCTGCAGTTCTTTCTCTGCCGATCTCACCCGTGTTAGTGCTCTATCTCGTTGCGCCGCGCGGGTGAGGTCTTCACCCAGCCCGGTGACCGCGTCGAAGAGCCGCAGTAGTTGGCGCTGGTCGGTGATCTCTGCTCGTTGCGTGATCACGGGAGCGACCGCTTGCTCGAGAGCACTGATTGTGACGGCGTACGCCTGATGCTTCTGTCGGAGCGAGTGGAGCTTGCTGTCGAGGTCAGCGAAGTCAGGAGCTACTTTTGGTAGCGGTTGCCGTCGCTGGACGGCGGATCTGAGCGCAATCAGCGCTTCGCTGGCAGCCTGTGTATCTGGCGTGAGTGAGCGTATGTCAGCTGCGATGCTTCTGGCGCTCGCGTAGCTGTCACGAACAAGATCCGCGTCGAGTCCCCACGAGTCAAGTTTGGTTGCTAGAGGCGAGATCTCAGACTCGGGTGCGTCCGCAGCTTGCGGTACCCCGGTCGTGATGTAGCGGGTGACAACCGTAAGAGCATCCTGGGCACGGTCGATGGCGGCGAGCGTCTCGGCTGCGATCTGATCGAGATTCTTGGCGCTAGCCAGTTCTGCTCGCAACACTTCGATGCGGGCGGGCGTTAGAGCTTCTGGGGTGGCGCACACAGGACAGTCCACTGGCGCGGTGACGGCGGCGAACTCATCGACCTGGAGCACAGCTGCCAGGATGGGCTGGAGCCGCGCGACCTCCACGTCGACTGCCGAGAGGACCTCGGCGTACTGTCGTGTATCGGGTGCGACAAGGTCGAGGGTCGATATCGGCTGCGCGCGCAACCCAGCGATAGGAAAAACGGCTTCGCTCTTCGCGCTCACCCGCGATTCAAGGGCTACCTTGGCGTCAGCGAGTGACACGTACGAATCGCCGGTGACGATCTCGGCTGCATCTCGCAAAGCATCGCTGATGATGGCGTCGAGATCGCTGGGTGATTCCGCTGTCCGTGCGATAGAGCTGAGCCGATTCTGAAGGTCGACAAGTTCTTCGGGAAGGGTCGCGACCTGCTGCAGCCAGTAGCCGTCCGGCTCTTGCTCCAAGCGTTTCCGGCCCTCGGCGACTCGCTCCCTGAGAAGGTCGAGATCGCTAAGCGAGAGAAGAGACTTGAAGTAGGCGACTCTTTGCTTCGGCTCAGTGGAAAGGGCGTGGCGAAGTATGTGTTGCAGAAGGACCGGCGCGCTCACGGGTGGGTCTGCCAGCGAGAGCCCGATGCTGGACAGGCCCTCCGCTTCGTCGCCATCGATCAGAAGGTCGCTATCGCACTCTGCGCCGCGGCCAAAATCGCCGGTGAGGTTTCTGCGTGCAGTGTGGAGGGAGCCATCTGCGACCCTGACGACGGCCTCAACGTAGACCTGCTCACCTCCGGTGAGGTGAGCGTTGCGGAGGCTGTCGTTGTACTCTGCTTTGGCGCCGCCGAGGAGATCTCTGCGACTGCTGCGGCCGGATATCAGGAACTCGATCGCTTCCGCGAGGCTGGTCTTGCCCTGGCTGTTCGCGCCGTGCACGACAGTTACGGGCGCATCGAGTTCGAAGCGCGCGATGTCTGTACCGAATGCTCGAAATCCTCGCACCTCCAGCGATACGATCCTGGCCTGCGTCATGACGTGCGCCAGGTTTCGATGAGCCTGCTGATGGCCGTGTCGAGCTCGTCGACCGATGATGCTGCGCTGGCTGCCGCAACGATGGCACGGGCATCGTTCTTTGGCTCGGTGGCGCCTTGGAGTATCTCAGCCAGAGGCTCAGCGTTGGGCAACAGGTCGGACATGCTGCCGATTCTACTGTTGTGTCGGCCTGTAACCATGGGGCGTCTAACCGGGGATGGGAAGTATCCTGTATGGATACGCGAGGAGGCCGAGACATGGGTGTCGCGAAGCCAGTTGTTTTGCCCAGCATGACGTTTCCGACCCGCAAAGCGGCCAAGGATTGGGTTCGGGACGAGATCAAGGATCACTACGACCTCGAAGAGGTCATCACTGATCCTCTTCATGTTGCGGTGCTCCACGATCTCCTGGACCGTGACGATGATGCGGCTGAAAAAATCGGGGCCGGCATCAAAGAGTTCTTCATTAGGCGGACGGCGTTAGGTGGAGGGCATATCCAATATGTGCGTCGCGACGCACGCGGGATCTGGATCCGCCGTATCGATGGCTCGGAGGATGACTGGAGTTACACCAGTGCGATCAACCAAGAAGGACTCCAATCGGATGTCAAAGATGCGTTACGCGCTGTGATCAACGAAGATCGTCTCTCTTTCAGAGAGCAGGCTTTCGCCCACGGCCCAGTCCAATGCGCCCGCACGGGCGTCATGATCGGCTCGTTTCATGACGCCGAGGTCCGCTACGCGAACCCGTCATGGGCGAGCTTGGCCGAGGGGTTCGCAAGAACCCAAGGGGGCTGGGACCAGATCCCGTTGAGTGCCGGAGAGGGCCAGACGCAAATCTCTGGAAACCTTGCCGATCCAGCCCAACTGCAGGCATGGAAGGACTACTGGCACCAGCATGCCCACCCGATCATCGTGATGAAGACCAGCAGATAGATCTGCCTGATTCGCAAATCAGCTTCGTCCTACGACCGCGGTAGCGACGCGGCTCGTTCTCGGGCCTCTTCAGAGTTGTATGACGACGATTCCGGCCGTGTTCTTCGTGATTTCCTCTGGGAGCTCGAATCCAGCAAGTGCATCCATGACGTAGGCCGGTGGTGTCCGTCTCAGTCCTCGGAGGATGTTGGGATAGTAGGGTGCCCCGAAATGCCCTCGGTCCAATGGGTACTCGGTGAAGATCTGCTGAGCATCGGTAGTGATCCGCTCTTCGGTAGCAAGCGAGAACTGACCTTTCCTGGCTTCGGCGACGCGGTCAAAGAGCATCTTGGCGATCTGGCGAGCGCCGTGCTGTGGCTCGAGGAGGAAGCTTCGCAGTTCTGGATCGACGCGGTCAAGGTGTAGTTCGAGCGAAAGATCGACATGGGTACCCGCGTCGGCGAATGACTCAAGCGGGCGCGAAGCGCGATAGGCCGCTTCTCCGTCTGTCTGATCGAACCCTCCCCCGATCGTGCCGAGCAGTGCCGGGAGAAGAGAGACGGCCTCCATCGCGCATCGCTCACAGTCGTCTTCGACATGTGCGCTGCTGCGGCACGTTACAGGAGCCCGGTACTGCTGGGTGCCCAGATACAGCGCATAGGTCGGGGCGAGATCGAGTTCAGCTGCGGTGGCCGATAGATTCTTGTATTGGCGCCAGTCGCCAGGGTAGGGGAAGTCAATCGCCCATTTTGTGCCGATGCGGAGACGCTTGGCCTGTACCAGCATTCCAAAGGCCTCGCCTGCGTCGTCTAGCCACCACCACACCCAATCAGCACCGGTGATGCCTTCCTGATTCTGATTGAACTTCGCCGACTTCACGAATGGTCGCGCGTGCTGCAGGATGATGTCGGTGATCGTGGTTTCGTTCCATGTCTCGCCCGCGTCTTCGTTGGATCTCATGTGCGATTCGGCCGCTCGCCGTGCGCGCCGGAAGGACTCCAACAGATCGGTCGCGGGTCCATGGCTGTCCATACACTAATGATCCCAGCCGCGAGTGCCAGCGTCCATGCGCCGTCAGCGCTGAAGACCTTCTCGCGATACCGCCGCGGCGCCCGGCGGGGGCACGTTCCCCGCGCCAGCCGAGAGAAGAGCTTCGACGCGTTCCCGATCCAGCCGGTGCTGGGTGTCATCAGATCGCGACCCAAGCAACGTGTCGGCATCCACGCGATAGCGGTCACGGTAGGCCACCACAACTCGGAGCCTCATCTTCCACTTTTCCCAGGCGTCCGTGCCCTTCTGCGGTATTGATCCAAGGCCATTCATCCATGCCGGGCGAGTGTTGATTGCTTCGTCGGCGAGAACTTCGGCGCGGTCCTCGATGTGTTTGTGGAGTTCGTCGAGAGCACGTCGCATATCGGCGGGCATGGGGCCGGTGGCTTCGGGGATGAACCCAGCGATGAACCGGCGACGCTGGCTGATGCGGCGTCCGGGCGTGGTGCGGGTCGCAAGCTGCTGGATACGGTGACGCAACAGGCTCACGGGATCGTCAGCGCTTGCGATAGGGCCGGCTTTGAGTGCGCGGGTGATGAGGCGTTCGGGCTGGTGTCCGGTGGCTTCTGCTCGCCGGAGCGTGGTCACGATCGATCCGAACGTCTCGGAGTCGGTGATCTGCGCTAAAACGTCAGATTCAAGTCCCGTGTTTTCTAGGAGTTCGGTGATGTGCTCGGCTTGGGCCGCTTGCGCGATCGTCTCGTACTGGTCTGCGAGGTGCGCGATAGAAGCCCATGCTTGATGCTCGGCCTCGATCGTCTCGTGAGCGGACTTCTCCGCACCCTCGTGCTGCAGAACCCCATAGAGAATACTGTGGGCCGTTGGTTCACCGTCGGAGAGCTGATGCTCTTCGAGGTGTGCTTCGTCGGTGGCGACGTAAGCGGTGTTAGATGCCCTGCCGCGGGTCATCGCGACATAGAAGTTCTCCCGCGTCATCGAGGAGGAGTGCACGATCGCGTGGGCAGTATCGACGGTGGAGCCTTGCGCCCTGTGCGCGGTGACGGCGTATCCGAGATCGACGTGCTCGGCGACGTACGCGGCGGGGAGGAGCACTCTTGTGGCGTTGCGTGCGTCTGCGCGGGCGACAGTGAGGGAGCCGTCGTCGTGGTGTGCGGTGACGCGCCACCGGTCCCCGTTCTTCACCCACGATCCGCTGACCGTGGAGAGGCGTCGGTCGTTCTTGCGGGTGATGATGATGTCCCCGGTCCCGGCCTGGGTGCCGTCGCGGAGGGTGTTGCCGTGTGGTGTGACGTGGCCTTCGAGGATGCGGTCGTCGCGTGCTCGGGTGTTGAGCTCGGTGACTGTCTCGTTCGTTTCGGCGATCAGAAGGCTGGTCTTGCCGTCCGCGATGTCGGTGTACCAGGACCGGTAGGCCGCTTCCAGGATGTCTTCGTAGTCGCCGCCGACGATGCGGCCTTCATCGTCGTAGGTGTCGATGACGTCGGTCTTGCCGAGCCGGAGTTGCAGGGACGCCCGTTTCTCCCAGTCGGCGTGAAACCGTCGTACGTCCGCGAGTTCTGGGGCGTCGCCGCGGTCTCGGGTGAGGAGCCCGAACGCGCCTCCGGCGTCGACGGCGGTTAGTTGTGCCCAGTCCCCCACGAGCACGACTTTCGCACCAACCTCCGAGGCATGGGTGGTGATGCGTTCGAGGGCGAGGGTGCCGACGAGTGAGGACTCGTCAATGATGACAAGCTGACCGGCGGTCAGGTTCCAGCGGCCGTGGTCGTGTTCGTGGAGCCATTTTGCGGTGTTGTCTGTCTCGATCCCGAGATCTTCCGCAAGTACTTCCGCGGCTGCAGCTGAGGGCGCCAATCCAATCACGCTCTGCGCCCCGTGCGTTTTCTCCCATGCGCGGCGCAACGCGCCGAGCGTGGTCGTTTTCCCGGTTCCGGCGGGTCCGACGAGGAGGTCGATGGTGCGGCCGGAGACGGCGATCTTCTCCACGGCCGTCTGTTGCTCCACCGACAATGTGATCCCACGATCGTCGGGGCGGGCGACGACGCCTCCGACAGTTCGCAGAGGAACGGTGGGGGCGGTGGTGGTGCGTGAGAGCTCGAGGAGGGTGTCTTCGGCGTCGAGAATGCGGGTGGAGGAGTAGATCGTGTGATGCTTGGGGCGGAACATGCTCGACCCGTCTTCGCGGGTGAACTCCGCCGGCGGGTTCAGCAGTTCCGGGGGTGTGAGGGTCAACGATGCCTGTTCTGCGGCATGGACGATCATCCCGATGACGGCTTCTCGGTCGTTGGTGGAAGCGAATCGGAGCCCCATCGTCTGCCGGGATGCCTCCGCGTAGAGATTCCAGCGTCGCCATGCCGAACGCTTCACCCCCACCTGCGCAACCACCGCCTCCCCGATCTGGCCAAGTTGCTCCAACGGAAGGTCGTCCGCACGCAGGACACCAATGTGCGTGCCGGACTGGATCAGGGTCATCGCCCAGGTGGTGCAGTCCTCCCCCAGCACCTGAGTGGCACGGTCACGCCACTCCGTAGTCAGGTCCGCGAGAGAGCGCACTTCCTTCTCGGGCCGGGTGGCGAGGGTCGCTTGCTGCCGTAACCGGATAATTGTCGTATCGGATGGGTGCTTCCCGTGCCGGGCGATGTACTCCTCAATGAGGCGTTGCTTCTCCGTCTCGATCGCCGCCGTCCGGGAGGAAAACTCCCCTATCAGATCATCACTGACGCCGGTGATCTCCCAAGCAGGGTTGCGATCGCGGCCCCGCGCACGCACCTCCCACTCCACACCCAACACGCGGGTGAGGTGATCGGCCAGGACCGCGTTGTAATGCTCGGACAGGGCCACGACAGCAGCATGCAGGGGCCTGCCGTCCACGGTGCGCCACTTCCCGTCCGCGGCCTGCACCCGGTTCGCGATCACCACATGCGTATGCAACTGCGGATCCCCCGCACGCGAATCAAAATGATCGAACGCTGTCGCAATCACCCCACGCACGTCGACCTGCGCGACACCGTTCGCGCCCGTCCGTGTAGCAGCAACATCCCGTTCGAGAAGATCGATGACCTCGCGGATAGCGGCGTGATGCGCCTGGCCGATCAGTGCCTGGGTGCCGCCGTCGGAGACAGCCCACAGCACGGAGACTGACTTCGGGACAGAGAATGTGTAGTCGAAGCCGGCCACCGTGCGCGGACGCTTACGCTGCTTCTCCTCCGCCACGATCTGCTCCACCGCGGCCTCACGCTGATCAGCATTCAGCGCCTCGGAGAGCTTCGCAGTGCGGATCTTCACCCGCTCCCTGAGAGGTTTGAACGCGAAGTACGCCCGCCCCAACTGCTCCCCCGTCACGGGATGCTCACCACGCCCCAGCAGATGACGCAGCTGATCCTCCGTGACCACTCCACCTTCGGCGAGCACGGGATCCTCGAGACCTGCGAGCCCGTTACCTACCCAAAAGCCGGGCGGTGTTCCTGCAGCACTGTAATAGCGCGTCAGTAAGGTCGCGAGGTCGCGCCCGGTGTCGCCGGCAGCGATGCTCTTGAGGAGGTACCTGTATCCCTCCCCTGCACTGAGCACACGCATCGACACCGTCACACACGACAGGTACGGCAGCCAGCCACCTGATGTGCACCGGGATCGCTGCTCAGGATGCCTCAATAGATGTACGAGGAGCCCCATAAGGCCCGCGAGAGAGCAACGGGGGCATCTTGTCGCGTTACAAGTGGGTTTCAGCTCACCTGATATGTAGTGCCTTGTTGTCAAGAGGGCATGGCGAGGCGCCG